>ERZ511473.2203-NODE-2203-length-11169-cov-4.481518_pt1 | contig 11169 bp, 11 predicted proteins | sample MGYA00374947_ERZ511473 | MGnify/ENA primary metagenome ERZ511473 (study PRJEB26303, sample SAMN06343854) | sediment metagenome | isolation source: hot spring sediment | place: Canada: British Columbia | collected 2012-09-26 ... | reverse complement strand
GGCCCCGAAGAAACAGCCGAGAGGCGCAGGAGAGCCCTTTCCCCAAACTCGCCCACCGTCCGTGTGACAGTGCCGGTTCGCCTGCTCTCTTGCAGCGAAACCGGCCACCGACTATACTTGGGATGGAGGCCGTACAAGGGCGTACCCCCTCCGGGCAAGCAGACGCCGGGACGCCCTGCTGTACGGTTCTTCGTGCTTTACCATCATGTGATCGCGAAAGCGGGTATGGTGACGACGCTGCAGACACCCTCCACGGCCGAACAGCGCTGGCTGGAGAGCCTGCTGGCCCAACTGAAAACGTATTTAAGCGAGCCTGAACTGGAGCAGGTGCAGCAGGCCTATGCCTTCGCCGCCCGGGCCCATCAGGGGCAGACCCGCTGCAGCGGCGAACCCTACGTCACCCACCCGCTGGCCACCGCCCTTATTCTGGCCGACCTGCGCCTGGACTGCGCGGCCATCGTCGCGGCCCTCCTCCACGACGTCCCTGAGGACACCGGCGTCCCGCTGAGCGAGATCCAGACCCGGTTCGGCGACGAAGTGGCCCGCCTGGTCGACGGGGTGACCAAACTCAGCCGTATCCACTGGCGGAGCCGGGAGGAGACCGGGCGCGGTCCCAGCAGCGACGAGGCGGCCCTGTGGGCCGAGAACGTCCGCAAGATGTTTCTGGCGATGGCCGAGGATATCCGGGTTATCCTCATCAAGCTGGCCGACCGCCTCCATAACATGCGGACGCTCCAGCACCTTCCTCCCGAGCGGCAGCGGCGGGTCGCCCAGGAGACGCTGGAGATCTACGCCCCGCTGGCCAGCCGGCTGGGTATCTGGCAGATCAAATGGGAACTGGAGGATCTGGCCTTCCGGTACCTGGAGCCGGAGAAGTACCGTGAGATCGCCCGGCTGCTGGCTACCCGACGGGTCACCCGCGAACGCTACATCGCCCAGGCCATCGCCATCCTCGACGCCGAGCTCAAACGGGCAGGCATCCAGGCGGAGATCTCCGGCCGGCCCAAGCACATCTACAGTATTTACCAGAAGATGCAGCGTCGGGGCGTGGACTTCAACCAGGTCTATGACCTGCTGGCCATCCGCGTCCTGGTGAACACGGTCCAGGACTGCTACAGCGCCCTGGGGGTGGTTCACGCCCTCTGGCACCCTATCCCGGGCCAGTTCGACGACTACATCGCCATGCCCAAGCAGAGCCTCTACCAGTCGCTCCACACCACGGTCATCGGCCCGGAGGGCAAGCCGCTCGAGGTCCAGATCCGCACCCACGAGATGCACCGGATCGCCGAGTACGGCGTGGCCGCCCACTGGCGCTACAAGGAGGGCGGCAAACGCGACGTCAAGTTCGAGCAGAAGATCGCCTGGCTCCGGCAGCTGCTCGACTGGCACAAGGAGATGGCCAGCAGCGCCCGCGAGTTCGTGGAGTCGCTCAAAACCGATATCTTCCAGGACCAGGTCTACGTCTTCACGCCCCGGGGGGAGATCCGTGAGCTGCCGGCCGGCGCAACCCCCATCGACTTCGCCTACCGCATCCACACCGAGGTCGGCCATCGCTGCATCGGCGCCAAGGTCAACGGCCGGCTGGTCTCGCTCGACTACCAGCTGAAGAACGGCGATATCGTCGAGATCATCACCGCCAAAGGCCCCAAGGGCCCCAGCCGTGACTGGCTCAACCCGAGCCTTGGTTATGTCAAGACCGCCCACGCCCGCGAGAAGATCCGCCAGTGGTTCAAGCGTCAGCAGCGTGAGGAGAACATCGCCCGTGGGCGCGAGCTCCTCGAGAAAGAACTGGCCCGCCTGGGGATCGACCAGGTCAAACTGGAGGACCTGGCCGCCCAGCACAGATTCGAGAAGGTCGACGACTTCCTGGCCGCCCTGGGGACCGGTGAGCTCTCCCCCCAGAGCGTGGCCCTGCGCCTGGTCGCTCCGCACTCCGTGGAGACCGCCCCCGGCACCCACCCGCCCACCGCCACCGTCAGCGGCGATGGCACCGGCATCCAGGTCATGGGCGTCGGCGGCCTCTTCACCCGCCTGGCCAAATGCTGCCACCCGGTGCCCGGCGAACGCATCGTCGGCTACATCACCCGCGGGCGCGGGATCACCGTCCACCGTGAGGACTGCCCGAACATCCTGGCCGGCGTCGAAAAAGAGCGCCTCGTTCCGGTGGACTGGGGCCGAACCCAGCAGGTCTACCCGGTGACGATCCGCATCGAGGCCTGGGACCGCGATGGCCTGCTGCGCGATGTGGCCGCCGTCGTGGCCGAGGACCGGATCAACATGACGGCGGTCAGCGCCGTCACCCACCCCGACCGCCGGGCGACCATCCGGGCTACCCTGGAGATCCCGGCCCTCGATACCCTGAGCCGCCTGATGGCCAAGCTGGAGAGCATCCGCTCGGTTATCCGGGTCGCCCGCGACGGCTGACCTCACTCGGCCAGCAGCTGGATGTTGGTCACGTAGCTCTCGAACTCCCAGCCGCTGGCCTCGATCTCCACCCAGAGCAGCACCGCCGGCCGGGGCGAGACCTTCTCCAGGTCGAACAGGTTCACGGTGAACGGCACCCACATCTGCGCCGGCACCGCCACCCCGTTGGTGGTCAGCCGGTTTTCCTCGTTCCGGAAGTAGAAGCCGCGCACCCAGGTCTGCTCGTTACTGGCGGCGTCACGGTAGCGCAGCCGGACCAGCAGCGGGTACTCTGAGCCCAACCAGCCACCGCCGGAGAGCGACTGGTGCGTTAATTTCAGGTCGAAACTGAGACGCAGCACCTGGAAATCGGTCACATCGCGGTTGAGCGCCTGGTAGAGATACCCCTCGCCGTGCTTGTTCGAGCCGGTCCGGGCGAACCGCACTACCGTCCGGCCGTCTTCACCGCGCAGCTGAACGGTGGCCGCCACCCCGTCCTCCTCGTTGCGCGACCCGTACTGCCAGCCCTCCAACCCCCGGCTGAAGTCGCCGTTGACAATGAGATTCCGCAGGGCCGGCAGGGGAGCCGCCGGCGCCTGCCCCTCCGCCACCACCGTGCGCTCGTGCTGGAGGAGCTCGAGGGTGTGATCCTGGGCGGAGACGCTGGCCGAGCCGGCGCGGACGCTGATCTCGGTGATCCGCTCGTTCACTTCAATCCGGTAACTGCCCTCGCGGAGCAGAGCCGAGGCCTGCGGCGTCTGGACCTCGAAACGGCGCTCCTCGGTCACCGGCACCGCCACCTCGTAGCGCACCACCCCGCTGGCCTGGTAGAGCCGGAAGATCGTCTGCTGCTGGGTGAAGCGGCTCATGGCCAGCCGCTGGATGACCACCGTGCTCTCTGGCCAGAGGCGCAGATTGCTGCCATCGGGCAGCGCCAGCAGCGCCTGAGCGTCGGCGGTGGTCCGGACGCGCGCCCCTTCGCCGACCGCCGCCCCGCTCTGGGCGCTGATCTCCCGTCGCGCCCCCGGCTCCAGGAGCAGCACCGTGCCGCTGATGACCTCGAGGGTAGCCTGGCGAGCGCTCAGCGCCGAATGATAGTACCAGCGGACCGCGAGCGGTATGCCGAGGGCCAGCAGACAGAAGACCCCAAACGCGCTCAAAAGCACCGCCCAGGCCAGCCGCTCACGCCGGCGGATCGCCGTGGCCTGATCCATGGTGTCTCCTCCGGTCCGGGCCGACATTATACCAGAGATCCGGCCGACAGGCGTCCCGGCCACACGCTCTCCAGGACCCCCGGCACGGCCAGCCCGGCGGGCCTCGGCTGCCGGCGGCGCGGTCGCCGACAAGCTCTGCCCCGGCGAGGTCCCAGGCACCCGTCGCCGGGCTCCGCCCGGCCGCCCGCTCAGCCCGACGCCCCGAGCGCGCGCTGAAGGTCGGCCCGGAGCCGGGGCACCTGGGTGGCCAGCACCGCTCGGTCGGTCAGCGTCTCCCAGAGCGCTCCCACCCCGCCGTACTCCAGAGCCACAATGGACGGCCGGGACCAGGCGCCGGCCCGGATCCAGGCCAGCGCCCAGAGGACAAACGCCCAATCCGTCTCGGTCAGCGGGAGATGGTCCATCGGCTGACGGGTCCAGCGCTGAACGGTGGCCTCCTCCACCCCGGCCTGGCGCAGCGCCGCGGCGGCCTCCGTCCCCAGGTGCTGAATGCCGGTGAGATGCAGCTCACGGAGCCGCTCCACCGGCAGCCGGGCGAGGTAGTCCTGAACCGGCTCCCCCAGGTGCATGGCCGCCAGGCGGGCGTGGGAGAGGTCGAGCAGAAGGCCACACCCTGTCTCCCGGAGCAGCCGGCTCAGCGCCTCGGGGACGGCCCCGGCCACCGCCCGGGGCAGGTTCCGACCGGGCAGATTCTCCACGATCACCCGCTCGGCGCCGAAGCGAGCGACCACCCCGGCCAGATCCCTCAACCCGTTCGCCACCAGCCACTCCTCAACCGCCCCGGACGGTTCGGCCACGGGCGGTGGCCGGAAGTGCAGGTTGACAAACGGGGTCGCGGTCTCCGCCAGCAGCCGCTCGATCCCGGCCCAGTCGGCCGGCTGACCGGTTTCGCTGTTGACGACCTGACCGGTCCCCTGGCCGATGACCAGGGGAAAGTGGATGTAGACGGGGCCCGAGCGCCGGGCCTCGACCACCAGGGCGGGCCAGGCCGGGCACTTGAGGAGATCCACCACGACCTGGCCGGCCGCCACCAGCTCGGCCAGCGCCCGCGAGTAGTTCACCGCCAGTCGCATTTCCTCGCCGCCTCGGAGAATCGGCCCGCTTCAGCGCTCCGGACCGGCCGGGACCACCAGCCGCACCGCGTGCAGATCCTTGTCGTCGCGCCAGCGGACCGGGCCGGGCTCCACGCGCGCCGGCTGCCCCCCGACCAGAAATTGCACGGTCTCCTGAGGGCGCATCCCCGGCAGTCGGGGTCCGGTCGTCTCTTCGCCGTAGACGCGCATGTAGCCGAAGAGTCCCTCATAGCGGACGACAAAGCAGCCGACCCGCTCGCCGCGCGGGCTGCGCGCCTCAACCACCGTGCCCACCGGCGCCGGCCGGTCCTCGACGGTGACCTGGCCATAGTAGTGGGTGAAGAAGGGCGTCGGGACCAGCCCAGCGCAGGGCCCGGCCTCCGCCGCCGGCCTGGCCACCGCCGGTGGCGGTGACGGCGACAGCCCGCGACAGGCCGCCAGCAGACCGAACGCGAGCAGGAGCCCGGCCAGTTCCCCCATACCATACCGCCCGCGGATCGCCATGGCAACCCCCATGGGGAGCGATAGCTGGGAGGATAGGCCAACGACGCCCCTCTGGCCAGGCGAAATCTCACAGCGCTCCCCTCTCGTGCGCCCCGATTTTTGGTCGACTGAAACAGAAGGACGATGCTCCCGCGCGCTGTGACCTTTGACCGCCGATCCCGGCTGGCGGCCTGGGCGGCTCCGGCCCTCTCCGACGAGATAGGCGGCTGCAGCCCCGCGTCCACCCTTTGCGCCCGAACCCTGGCGGCCCCGGCCGTGGCCCCGACGAGGCGGTCCACAGCGGCGATCAGCCGGCCCTGGACCCCCGGGAGCCCGCTAGGCCGGGCGGCGGTGCACGCTCTGCGCTTCCACGGGACGGCCGGCCAGCGGACCCAGGCCTGACGCCACGACCACCCGCCTGCCAGATCTTCCACCGCTCGACGACCGGGCCGAACCGCTAGTTGACCGGGTAGCGGATCAGATAGCCCAGGCAGAGGCCGCAGGAGCAGGGACCAAGAACCGGCCCGAAACGGCGACAGAGCCGGCAGCCGTAGTGCCGTAGATACAGCGCCAGATGACGCAGGGGGACTGGTCGCACGGGACACCTCCCAGACCGCCCCCTCACCGGCAACTCCCGGACCAGCCCACGGGAATCAGGAGACTGTCTGGTCGGCCGGCAAAGGAGGCAGGTCGGCCAGACTGCGCAGGCCAAAGGCCTCTAAGAAGGCCGGAGTGGTGCCAAAGAGGGCCGGCCGACCAGGAGCCTCCGCCTGGCCCACAACCGCGATCAGCCCCCGCGCCTCCAGCGTCTGGAGCACGTGGTCCACGCTGACCCCACGGATCGCCTCGATCTGGGCGCGGGTGATCGGCTGGCGGTAGGCGATGATGGCCAGCGTCTCCAGCGCCGGGGCCGAGAGACGGGGCGGGGGTGCCAGACCCAGCAGACGTTCGATATAGGGGGCGGCCGCCGGAACGGTCCGGAGAGCGACCGCGTCGCCCTGCCGCAGCAAACAGATCCCCCGGCCGTCGAGAGCGGCAGCCAGCGCGGCCAGCCCCTCCTCGACGGCCTCTACGGTGCACCCCAGAACCGCCGCCAGCTGCGCAATCCGGACCGGCTCCGACGAGACGAAGAGCAGGCTCTCCAGCAGAGCCGGAAGCGGCAGCGCGTCCGACGGGGTCGCCATCACCCGATCAGGCGATCCGGCGGAAAGCCCGGCTGGTGTAGCCGGTCACGTAGTCGGCGTACTGTCGCGAGAGGCGCTGCAGACGCTCGGCGACCTCCTGGTCCTGAGCGTCCGCGACCTCCAGCACCAGGCAGTAGCGGGGAGAGCCGTCGCGCGCCTCCAGCAGCTCGTACGAGACAACCCCCGGCATTGTCCGCAGAATCGGGCCGATCTCCATGGCCACCTCATCGCTGGAGGCGTAGGCGTCGAAGAAAACCAGCCGGCGCATGGCTTCCTCCTGGCAGTGAGAGACTAGCGCGAGGTCGGGGCCGGCACCTTGTAGACTGGCGTGCACCAGTGCCGATACCGGGGATGCCGACCGCGCACCACCTGGAAAAACAGCTCCTGGAGCCGGGCGGTGATCGGACCGATCGTCCCGCCACCCACCGGCCGCCGGTCGATCTCGATCACCGGCGAGATCTCGGCCGCCGTCCCGGTCAGAAAGCACTCGTCGGCAATGTAGAGCTCACTCCGGTCCACCTGGCGCTCGACGGTCGGGATGCCCAGCTCCTCCCGGGCCAGGGTGATGACCGTGGCCCGCGTGATCCCGGGCAGGATGTTCTCCGAGGCCGCCGGCGTGACCAGCACCCCGTCGATCACCAGAAAGATGTTCTCCCCGCTGCCCTCCGACACATGCCCTTCATGGGTGAGCATGATGGCCTCGTCGAACCCGTTCAGCTGGGCCTCGGTCTTGGCCAGGGCCGAGTTCACGTAGATGCCGGTGACCTTGGCCCGGGCCGGGATGGCGTTGTCGTCCACCCGCCGGTAGGAGGAGACGCAGCAGCGAACACCCTTCTCCATCGGCAGGTATTTGCCGAAAGGAGCGGTGAAGATGGCGAAACCGTCCTCCAGATCGTGCATGCGCACGCCGATGGCCTCGGAGGCTTTATAGGCGATCGGCCGGACGTAGACGTCCTCCCGGTGCCTGTTGCGACGGATGAGCTCAACGGTGATCTCGCAGAGCTCCTGCGGAGTGTGGGGCAGCTTGATCCCCAGGATCTTGCCCGAACGCTCCAAACGAAGGTAGTGGTCCAGCATCCGAAAGAGATAGATCTCTTCATCGTCAGGGTTCCAGTAGCCGCGGATGCCTTCAAAGCAGCCGGTCCCATAATGAAGGGCGTGGGTGCGGATACTGATCTTGGCCTCGGCAAGCGGCACAAAACGCCCTTCGAAGTAGGCGTACGCGGTCATTCCAGGAGCCTCCTCAGGTGCGCCGTTCCCGACAGGCCGTGCGGCCAGGCGTTGTGGCAGAGATTATAGCACCGACCATGGCCGCTGTGTAGACGCCCGATCCACCGACCCCTCTGGACGAGGATTCGCCGCCACCGCCCCGACCCAGGGGAATCCGGGCTCCCGCCGCGCGATCGCCCGTCCCGAGGCGAGGGGAGCCCTTGCCACCCGGCTGTCCAGCGGCTACGATGGGAGGAGAGTTCGCCAGAGGAGGAGGCTGATGCTGGAGTTCCTGACCTGGCTGGGCCACGCCGCCTTCCGGCTGACGGCCGACGCAACGGTTATCTACATCGACCCCTTCCAGATCCAGCGCCGGGAGACGGCCGACCTCATTCTCATCACCCACGACCATTTCGACCACTGCTCGCCCGACGACATCGCCCGGCTGCGCGGACCGGCCACCACCATCGTCGCCCCACCCGCGGCCGCCCAGAAGATCGGCGGGCCGGTGACCACCATCAAACCAGGCGACCGGCTGACCCTCAAGGGCATTCCCCTCGAGGCGGTCCCGGCCTACAACCTCACCAAATTCCGGGCCCCCGGCCAGCCGTTCCACCCGCGCGCGGCCGGCGGCGTCGGCTATATCCTGACGGTGGCCGGCCAGCGGGTCTACCACGCCGGCGACACCGACCCAGTCCCGGAGATCCTCGGGCTCCAGGTCGACGTCGCCCTGCTGCCGGTGAGCGGGGTCTACGTGATGACGGCCGAGGAGGCGGCCGATCTGGCCAACCGACTCCGGCCGAAGGTGGCCGTGCCGATGCACTACGGGGCGATCGTCGGCTCCGAGGCCGACGCCCGCCGCTTCCAGCAGCTGGCCCGGGTGCCGGTCCAGATCCTCCCCCGCCAGGCGTAACCCCCGCGCCCGGCGGCCGCGCCCGTGTCACCGGGCGGTTAATAAAAGAGCTGCGCCAGCTCGTAGAGTTCCAGGTCGACGGTCTTGGTCCGGGCGACCGCGTCGGCGAGTTTGACCGGCACGATCTTCGAGCCCTGCAGGCCGGGCATATAGCCGAAGCGGCCCTCTTTGATATAGTCGACGGCGGCGACGCCGGTCCGGGTGGCCAGGATGCGGTCGAAGAGGACCGGCGACCCGCCGCGCTGGAGATGGCCCAGCACCGTCACCCGCGTCTCGAAACCGGTGCGGCGCTCGATCTCTCGCCCGACGATCTCCCCGATGTTGCGCCGGTCAAGCCGGACGTGGCCGAAGGCGTCGCGCTCGCCGACCTCCGGCACCTCGACATCGGTGACCACCGCCCCCTCGGCCACCACGATGATGCTGAAGTCCTTGCCCATCTGGCGCCGCCGCTCCAGGTGCTCACAGACCCGGGCGATCGAGGTGGGCACCTCCGGGATGAGAATGAAGTCGGCGCCACCGGCCAGCCCCCCGACCACCGCCACCCAGCCGGCATCGCGCCCCATCACCTCGCAGACGATCACCCGGTGGTGGGAACTGGCCGTCGTGTGGAGCTTGTCCAGAGCGTCGGCCACGATGGAGACCGCCGAGTGGAAGCCGATCGTGTAGTCGGTGCCCATCAGATCGTTGTCCATCGTCTTGGGCACCCCGACGACCTTGACGCCGTCCTCATAGAGCCGGGCGGCCACACTGAGGGTGTCGTCGCCGCCGATGGCCACCAGCGCGTCCAGGCCGAACTTCTCGATGTTGCGCATGACCTGGCGCATGTGCTCCGGGTTCTTCAGCGGGTTGGTCCGCGACGTCCCCAGAATCGTCCCCCCCAGCGGGAGGATCCCGGAGACGCTGCGCAGGGTCAACGGCTCGACGCTTCCCTCTCCCAGGAGACCAGCCCAGCCGTTGTGGATCCCGGTCACGCTCCATCCGTAGTAGTGCGCGCGTCGCACCACCGCCCGGATCGCCGCGTTCAGCCCCGGGCAGTCACCACCACCAGTCAAGACCCCAATGTTCACTGGCCCTCTCCTCCGCTCCGCACGGGCGCACCGCCTGTCCGCGGCGCCACATCAGCACCACGGCTGCTATAATCGCCTTTCAAGGATACCTCCGTCACGGTATCCGCAAAAATATTAGGTGGCGACGGGTGGAAAGTCAAGGCGACCCGGTTGAGGCCCCGGAGAGCGCCCTGGTCGCAGCGGCCCGCCAGGGAGAAGCCGCCGCCTTCAGCGCCCTGGTCGCCCGTTACCAGACCCCGGTCTACAACCTGGCCTACCGGATGCTGGGCGACCCCGACGAGGCGGCCGACGCGACCCAGGAGGCCTTTCTGCGCGCCTATCAGGCCCTCGGACAGTACCGCGGGGGACCCTTCCGGGCCTGGCTGCTGCGCATCGCCGCCAACGCCTGCTACGACAGCCTGCGGCGGCGACAGCGCCGCCCCACCGCCTCGCTCGACCGCCTGCCCCATGAACAGGTCGCCGGCGCTCAGGTCAGCCCCGACCCGGAGGAGGTGGTCCTGCAGCGCGAACACCAGGCCCTTATCCAGCGGTGTCTGCTGGCTCTGCCGCCGGATCAGCGCCTGGTGGTGGTCCTGGCCGATATCCAGGGGCTCAGCTACGAGGAGATCGCCGTCGTCACCCGCTCCCCCCTGGGGACCGTCCGGTCGCGCCTGAGCCGTGGCCGCGCCCGGCTGCGCGACCTGCTCCGGGCCCAGCCGGAACTTTCCCCGCTCTTTCAGCGTCCCAAAGACAGATCGCTCCCCCCGTGAGGTGGCCGGATGACCTGGTGGCGCCGACTGTTCCGAGACCGTTCGCCGACCTGCGCCGAGATCCGCCCGCTCCTCTCCGCCTTCCTGGACGACCAGGTGACCCCGGCGGAACGGGCGCGGGTGACCGCCCACCTGACCGGCTGCCCGCGCTGCCAGGAGGACCTGGCCACCCTCCGGGCGACGGTGACGGCCCTCCGCGCTCTGCCGACCATCCCGGTCCCACCGGCCCTGGCCCGGAGGCTGGCCCAGACCCGCCCGGCCCCACCGGCCCGGCCGCTGGTCCCGGCCCTCCAGCGGGCCAGCCTGGCCACAGCGGCTCTGACGGTCCTGCTGCTCCTGGCCAACGGTCTGCTCAGCCCCGGGCCGGCGGCCACCGACCTGGCCCGGCCGGCCGCCGCGCCCGCGCTCCCGGCGCCCGCGCCAGCCCGGCCCGTCGAGCCGGGCCCGGAGGTGGCGCCCGCGGCCCGGGCTCTGACCGCCCCAACCCCCCGGCCGGCGGTCGGGGCCCCGGCCGCGCCAGCGGGGGAGCAGAGCCTATCCCCCGCCCGGCCGGCCGACACGCAAACCGTCCCGGCGCCAGCACCACCGCCCGCCGAGCCGGCCTGGCCGGAGCGTCTGCTCCGGCCCTCACCGCTCCGGACGCTGGCTCTGGTCGCGCTCCTGACCAGCCTGCTGAGCGGCGCGGCCGGGCTCCTGCTGGGCCGACGCCGGTCGGCCGGCTGACGGCCCTGAGGGGACGCTCGCCGGATGGAAGAGGACCAGGGGGTCGACCGGCCCGCTGACACGGGGGAGCGAGGGCGGGAGTCGGTGGGCCAGGATCTGATCGGCCGTCACCACCACCCGGGCCGGGACCGGCCCGGTGGGGGTGGCGACG
>ERZ511473.2202-NODE-2202-length-11181-cov-5.669398_pt1 | contig 11181 bp, 7 predicted proteins | sample MGYA00374947_ERZ511473 | MGnify/ENA primary metagenome ERZ511473 (study PRJEB26303, sample SAMN06343854) | sediment metagenome | isolation source: hot spring sediment | place: Canada: British Columbia | collected 2012-09-26 ... | reverse complement strand
GCAGTTCCGCTTGGGTATCACCGCTGGGCAGCTCTGTACCCGCTTGGCAGCATAGTCAAGAAAGTGCAAAGATAGTATCTTGGGACGACACCAGTAGCAGCTTCATGGAATCCAAAATGTTTGTCGTTCAGACTACGCCAAAGGTCATCGAGCGCTGCCTCCTGATGACGACCGACCCCGGCGACCTGGTCTTCGACCCCACCTGCGGCAGCGGCACCACGGCCTACGTGGCCGAGCAGTGGGGGCGGCGCTGGATCACCTGCGATACCTCGCGCGTGGCGCTGACGCTGGCCAAACAGCGGCTGATGACCGCCGTCTTCGACTACTACGAGCTGGCCCACCCGCAGGAGGGCGTGGGCAGCGGCTTCAAGTACAAGACCGTGCCGCACGTGACGCTCAAGTCCATCGCCAACAACCCGGAGATCGACGGCATCTACGCGCGCATGCATCCGGCCATCGAGCAGGCGCTCGCCGACCTGAACGTCGCGCTCAAGGGCAAGCCGATCAAATTCAAGGTCACGCAAGGCGGACGCGCGGGGCAGGTCGTGGACTTCGCTGCGCCCGATAGCGCCACCTTCACCATGCCCTCCGGCCAGGTGGTGCAGGTCAACGAACTGGTGGAATGGGAGGTGCCGTTCGAGTTTCCCGCCGAGTGGCCCGAAGAGGCGCGTGCTCCATTTAACGCCTTCCATACCGCCCGCCGCGCCATGCAGAAAGCCATGGACGAGGCCATCGCCCGCCACGCGCCGCAGGAGACGCTCTATGACCAGCCCTACGTGGACCGCAAGAAGGTGCGCGTGACCGGTCCCTTCACCGTGGAGGCGGTGCCGGCGCCAGCGGTCAAGTCGGTGGATGAGATCCTGGAGCCCAAGCCTGAACCAGCCGACACGTCCATTGCCCGCTCGGGAGAAACACTGCGGCAGGCGGAGTGGCGTGACGAATTGCTGAGAACCGGCATCCGTGGCAAGGCCGGGCAGCACATTCGCTTTGCCCGCCTGGAGCCCCTGCCCGGCTGCCGCTGGCTGCACGCCGACGGCGAGACCCGTCCCAGCGACGAGGGCGCCGATCGTGTGCGCGAGGAGGCCCCGGCCTACAACCCGATGCGCGTGGTCGTCTCCTTCGGCCCCGAACACGGGCCGCTGGAGCAGCGGCAGGTGGCGCAGGCCATCGAGGAGGCGCAGACACTGGTGCCCAAGCCGAAGCTCATCGTCTTCGCCGCCTTCCAGTTCGATCCCGAGGCGGCCAAGGACATCGACGAGACGAACTGGCCGGGCGTGACCCTGCTCAAGGCGCAGATGAACGCCGACCTCTTGACCGACGACCTCAAGAAGAAACGCGCCAGCAACGAGTCCTTCTGGCTCATCGGCCAGCCGGATGTGGAGGTACGCCGGACGCGAGATGGTCAATGCGTGGTCGAGGTGCGCGGTTTTGATTATTACAACACCAAAACCGGTCAGATTGAGTCCGGCGGAGCGGAAAGGATCGCCGTCTGGCTGCTCGACACCGACTACGACGGCCGCAGCCTCTACCCGCGCCAGGTGTTCTTCCCGATGGCGGGGGAGCACGAGGGCTGGGCGCGGCTGGCGCGCAATCTCAAGGCCGAGATCGACGAAGAGCGGATCGCGGCCTATCGCGGCACGGTGTCGCTGCCTTTTGAGCCGGGCGAACACAAGCGCATCGCCGTCAAGATCGTTGACGACCGAGGGATCGAGAGTATGAAGGTGCTGGAGGTGGAGTAGTGGCGCGCACCACCATCGACCGCCTCATCATCAACTCACCCTATGAGGAGCCGGTGCGCCACTGGCGCTACGATCGCCAGACGCGCACGTTCGACCTGGTGGAGGGCCGCCGCCCGGCGGGTTACGTGGTGGCGTCGGGCGATTCGATGGCGTTCGACGACCCCGGCATCTTCGTTGAGATTCCGCTTGTCAACCGGATCCGCCCGCGCGTCAAGGCCTGGCGCGAGGCGGGCTATCCGGGTGTCACCAGCATCACCAAACGGCTGCTGGAACACTGGCGCGACCCGGAGGAGTTCGAGGCGCGGCGCTTCTTTTTCTGTCAGTTGGAAGCCGTCGAGACGCTGATCTGGCTCACCGAAGCGCCCGCCGCCGAGCGTGTGGGCATCGAGATTCCCGGCGACGGCGGTGCGTTTGCCCGACGGTGCTGCAAGATGGCCACGGGTACGGGCAAAACCATTGTCATGGCGATGACCATCGCCTGGCACATCCTCAACAAGGTGGCCAATCCGCAGGACGCACGCTTTTCCAAGAACGTGCTGGTCGTTGCGCCCGGACTGACGGTGAAGAGCCGCCTGGCCGTGCTGGAGCCGGCGAGCGCGGGCAACTACTACGAGGCGTTCAACATCGTGCCCTCGGCCCTGCTCGACAAGCTGCGGCAGGGCAAGGTGCTGATTCGCAACTGGCACGCACTGGCCTGGGAGACCGAGGAGCAGGTCAAGAAGCGGAAGAGCGTGGACAAGCGCGGCGTCAAGAGCGATGAGGCCTACACCCGCGAAGTGCTGGGCGAGATGGCCAATGCCCGCAACCTGCTCGTGATCAATGACGAGGCGCATCATGCCTGGCGCGTCAACTGGGAGGCGGAGGGCAAATACCTGCGCCAGCGCGACCTCAAAGACAGCGCCGAAGAAGCCACCATCTGGATCGGCGGCCTGGACCGGCTGCATCGGACACGGGGCATTCTGACCTGTTATGACTTTTCCGCCACTCCCTTCACGCCGTCGGGCAAGAAGAGCAGCGAGGAGGCGCTCTTCGGCTGGATCGTCAGCGACTTCGGCCTGAACGACGCCATCGAATCGGGGCTGGTCAAGACCCCGCGTGTGGTGGTGCGCGACGACGCCGTGCCCGACGCCAAGACCTACAAGTCGCGCCTCTACCACATCTACAACGACCCGGAAGTGAAGGACGACCTGAACCGGCGGGCCAACCCCGAGGAGCCGCTGCCCGGCCTGGTGCTGAATGCCTACTACTTGTTGGGCTACGACTGGCGCGAGACGTTGAGGGCGTGGCAGGCCGCCGGGCTGCGCACCCCGCCGGTGATGATCACCGTCTGCAACCGCACCGAGACCGCCGCGCGGGTCAAGCACGCCTTCGATTCACGGCGCATCCACATCGACGAGCTATGCGACCCGGAGCGAATTCTGCACATCGACTCGAAGGTGCTGGAGGAGGCGGAGGCGAAGGAAGAGGCCGCCGCGCCGATGGAAGTGTCGGACGAGAGCAATGACGCGGAAGAAGAGGATGTGCCGGTCGAGCGCAAGCTGACCAAGGCGGAGCAGGCGGAGCTGCTGCGGCGGACCGTGGACACGGTGGGCAAGGTGGGTCAACCAGGCGAGAAGATCCAAAACGTCATCTCCGTCGGCATGCTTTCCGAGGGCTGGGACGCCAAGACGGTCACGCACATCATGGGCCTGCGGGCCTTCACCAGCCAACTTTTGTGCGAGCAGGTGGTTGGGCGGGGCCTGCGGCGCACTTCCTACGAGCTGAATCCGACAACGGGGCTGTTCGATCCCGAGTACGTCAACATCTTCGGTGTGCCGTTCACGTTCCTGCCGCACGAGGGCGGTGAGGACGGACCTCCGCCGCCCCCGACGCCGAAGACCGCGGTCGAGCCCGATCCGGCCAAGGCAGCGTTCGCGATCCAGTGGCCGAACGTGGTGCGCATCGAGCGCGTGTTCCAGCGGGTATTGACGCTCGATTGGTCGAAGGCGCGCCCGCTGGAACTGAACGCGGCCCAAACCGCGCAGGTGGCGGAGTTGGCGCCGATCCTCGAAGGCAAGCCGGACGTGACGAAGATCGAGCGCATCGAGCTGGAGCGGTTGGCGCGGGAGTTCCGTACCCAGCGCATCATCTTCGAGACGGCGCACGACGTGTTCGACCAGATGAAGCATACCTGGCAGGGCAGCCGCGAGGTGCTGCTGGCGCAGTTGGTGCGGATCGTCGAGCAGTTCATCTGCTCCGACAAGATCACCATCTCGCCGCCGCTGTTCTATCAGGACGAGCTTCGTCGGCGGCTGATCATCACGCTGAACATGTCGCGGGTCGTGCAACATGTCTGGGAAGCCGTAAGGCAGGAGAACACCGAGCGCCTGGTACCTGTCTTCGACCGCGATCACCCCATCCGCTCCACGGGCGACATGCGTACCTGGTACACCGGCAAACCCTGCGAGCGCACAAAGAAGTCGCACATCAACGTCTGCGTTTACGACAGCACCTGGGAAGCGTCGGATGCCTTTGCGCTCGACGACAGCGATGCTGTGAGCGCCTGGGTCAAGAACGATCACCTGGGCTTCGAGGTGCTGTACGTGTATCGGGGCGTGGTGCGGAAATATCGGCCCGATTTTCTGGTGCGTTTGAAGAATGGCGACATGCTCGTTCTGGAAACCAAGGGCGAGGACACGGAGCAGGACAAGGTGAAGCGGCGCTATCTTGAGGAGTGGTGCGAAGCCGTGAACGCGCATGGCGGGTTTGGATACTGGCGTTGGGCGGTAGCACACCACCCTGACGAGATACGGGACATTTTGATGCAAGGCCAGGAAGCGCGAGCGAGAGGCTAACAACCGGTTGCAGCGGACGGTCCGCTGCGCGGCCCGCCGCTGAACCGTAGCGTTGGGCCGCCAGAGTATCTCAACCTTGCTGTGTGAGGAACTTCAGAAACAACGCCCTATGAGCAAACTCGCCGCAATCGGCTTCGTTGTGTCTTCCGAAGACGACTTCCTGCGCACAGTTGGCACAGTGCTCAACCGAGCCGCTCCCCCGGCGGACCTGGGCACGTCAGCGGCCAGGTACCTTTGGTTTCGCGATGCAAGTGGCGCTGCCCTCGCCGCTCGAGTCGACTCTCAAGGGAGGGTGGAGTGCATCACTCCGTTTTTCGCTGCGGCCGACGGCGGAACGCGCTGGCGAGTGCACACGAGTGCGCCCCACTTTGATCGCGAGTGCTTGCATTGTAGTGGCGCCGACTGCGATGTCCTGGACCCTTCTTCCGAAGAAATGTGCACTCGGACCGCACTCCAGTTCCTCTTCTTCGAGCCCTATAGGGTCTGGCTCGAGCACGAGCGCACGTTTGACATCACTGTCGTCGGCTTCGCCTCGTCCCTTTCGCTCTGCGCCACGCACAACGACCTGGAACGTGCACAGGCAGCACTCTTCGGCGAAGTCGAGTCGAATAGTCCGCGCGAGCCCGGCAAGCCCTTGCGTCTCGCGGACCAGGCATTCCTGCCGTATGGCATGTTTGTCGCCAAAGGCCATCTTGGCGCCCGCGCCCGCGCCCTGCTCACTGGGAATGTCGAGGCGGTCAATCTCGCGCGGAACGAGGTCACGAGGACGCGGTTCGTACACACGCGCGTCCGTACTCTTTGCGGCCCCATTGACATTGTTGCACCGACGGATGCCGTGGAGGTCCCGGAGCGTGCGATGCTCGCGATCGCCGACTGCTGGCTGGTCGGACGACCCGTCGATGCGCCGTCACCAAAGACGGGTTTTTTCCGTCGCCTCCTCGGGCGAGTCTGAGATGGCAACTGCCGCAGGGCAATGTGCTACGACGGGGTCGTGGCGCCTGACGCCGCAAGGGATCCTGCCTATGGACTGACACCGGGCATACAGCGCAGCACGTGTGGCCCACGAACAGCATGCAGCGGACGGTCCGCTGCGCGGCCCGCCGCTGATGCGTGTGCCGTTGGGCAGACCTTCGTAACAGGTATGTTTGTTCAGAATGCGAAAGGAATAAATTATGACCCTAACTGAAATCCTTCCCACCATTAGACAATTGCCCGTACTAGACAAGATTCGGCTTATCCGCATCTTGGCGGAAGAACTCGATGTAGAGGCAAACATCTTCCCTTTTGAGCCGTACAAGGTATATTACCTGGCAACACCCTACAATGTGTTCGGGGCAGGCAAGGCTTTAATGGATGCCACGCGGACGACCGACACTCTTGTTGAGGCTGAATAAAGTGCGGTTCAAGTACTCGACAACGGATCCATCGCAGGACGAATTTGACAGTTTGCCCCGCTTGCCCCTTGTGCTTCAGCTCGGCAGCCAGAGCGTTGAGGTTGTGGAATTGGTAGACAGTGGCTCAACCGTCAATGTGCTTCCCTACGAAGTTGGTCTGCGCTTGGGAGCAAGTTGGGATGACCATAAAGCCAACATTCGACTGGCAGGCACACTGGGCAATTTGAATGCTATGCCGTTGTTCGTGACCGCCCAGGTGGGTCAATTTGCACCTGTGCGTTTAGCGTTTGCGTGGGTTAAGAGCAATGAAGTTCCCTTAGTCCTTGGCCAAACCAATTTCTTTATAGAGTTTGATGTTTGCTTCTACCGTTCCCAACTCGAATTTGAGGTCAAGCCTAAATCAGGGTAAATGAATAGCAACCGTCTGCCCAACCTGCGCATGCTAAGAAACAGCCCCGGCTGGTGTCAGGGTAAAGCCGAGGCGCGCGGCCTTGCGTTGCAGATGCCGGATTTCCCGCTCGCGGAACTGCTGTTCGTACTCCTGGGCACTCATCTGGCAGTATTCCACTTTGAACTTTAACAGATGGTCCACCACGCGGGCGATCTTGTGGGCGGTGGCGACCTGAGCCTGAGCCGGGCCGACCCGCGCTTTGAGGCGGCGATAGAAGGCGCCAAAGGCACAGTTGCTGCGCGCCACCGAGGCCGCGGCCTGCAGGAACGCCTGGCGGGCACGATTGTGGCTCTTGCCGGTCGAGGAACGGATGATCTTGCCGCCAGTGATCTGGTTATTGGGTGCCAACTTGAGCCAGGAGGTGAAATGCTTCTCGCTGGGGAACTTGCTCATATCGGTCCCGCTTTCGCTGACGATCTTTTGTGCCAGGTCGAGACTGAGGCCGTCTACCGCGCTGAGGTCAATGCCGGTGATGCGGCGCAGGTGGCGGCGGACCTGGACCGGTGAATCCTTGGGCAGGTTCTTGCTGTGGGAGCCGCGCTTGTTGGGTGGCAGGGGTTCCTGGTCGTCGGGAGCGGGGTCAGGCCAGTGGGGACGGATGGCGGTATAAGTGCGCTCGCTCTCGGCGTCGCAGGCTTCGATCTGGCGGGTGTAGAAGTCGTACATCTCCAGCGATTGCTTGAGGACGAAGAGATGCTCCTCGCGCCAGGTGCCGGTCAGGGCTTGGGCAATCTCGTCCTCGTCTTTGTGGCAGCGATAGTTGCGCAAGGCGGCCAGTTTGTGGGGGTCACGCTCGCCGGCGACAATAGCCCGGATGATGCGCAAACCGGTGTCGCCGGTGGGGTCGGAGACGGCCTGATCGAGGCGGACGTTCATATGAATCAACGCCTTCTGCATGTGCAGGATGTGCGGCGAGCGGTGCTCGACGAGTTGAGCGCGGTGGCGCAGCAGGGTGCGCAGGGCAATCAGGTCGGCGTCGGGGCGAAAGGATTCGGTGAGCAGCCCCAGGCTGTGCAAAGTTTGGATCCATTGACAGTCGAGGACATCGGTCTTGTGGCGGGCGGGGAGGCGGCGGGCCAGGTTGCCGCTGATCAGGCAGCAATGGATGCGACGGTCTTCCAGGACCTCGAAAAGGGGAATCCAGTAGACGCCGGTGGATTCCATGGCGATCGTCTGGATGCCGTTCTGGACCAGCCAATCGGCGAGCGCGTGCAGGTCGGCGGTGTAGGTGCCGAAGGAACGCACCATCTGGGTCTGGTTGGGGCCGGGAATGCAGACATAGATTTCCTGAGCGCCGATGTCGGCGCCGGCAGCGTGGGGGTTGATGACCGGCAACCCTTCGGTGGAGCGGATTTCCCCCTGAGCGAGGGACCGGGCATGGGATTGGGAACGCGCCATAGAAACCTCCTGAGATGAGAGAGTGGGTCAGGCCCGGCCACCAGGATAAGATAACTTGCTAATCGGGGTCGCTCAGAGCGCCACCAGTGATGAAATCATCGTGGCCGGAAACCAGATTCCAGCTCGGGTCGGGTCACTGCCCGGACACCAATGCGAAGGTACGGCTTGCGTGCCTGACCAGCAGCCAGTATATCACAATGCCGGGACAGCGCCCCTGTTTCATCCGGTGGGAAGGCAGGCCACGCCTGCCAGGGAGTATTCCAGCCGACACGCTCCGCTTCGCGTGCGGCTGAAACGTGCCGTTCGCCCCCCACATGGCCTACTTCGCTATACCTGACAGATACGCCCACAGGCTTGGTCGCCGCTGCGGGCCGTGCTATAATCAACTCTGCTCGCCAAGAGACAAGACTGCACCCAAAGGCGAGCACAAGAACCATGATCTGGCGCGGCATCATCCACCACTATCGCGAGTTTTTGCCGGTCGCCGACCCCGCGGCGGCGGTGACCCTGGGCGAGGGGAACACGCCGCTGCTGGAATCGCCAGCGCTCTCCCGTCTGACCGGGCTGCGCGTTTATCTGAAGTGCGAAGGCGCCAACCCCACCGGCTCGTTTAAAGATCGCGGCATGACGATGGCGGTGACGCGGGCGCTGGAGGAGGGAGCGCGCACGGTGATCTGCGCCAGCACCGGCAACACCGCCGCCTCCGCAGCGGCCTATGCCGCCCGCGCCGGACTGCGCTGTTTCGTCGTCCTGCCGCACGGCGCCGTCGCCCTGGGCAAACTCGCCGGCGCCATCGCCTATGGCGCCCGCATTATCCCCATTCAAGGCGCGTTTGACGAAGCCCTGGCCCTGGTGCGGCAGATCGCCGAGTGGCAGGGGGTCTATCTGGTCAACTCGCTCAACCCCTACCGCCTGGAGGGGCAGAAGACCGCCGCGTTTGAGGTGTGCGATCAGTTAGGCCGCGCCCCTGATATTCTGTGCATCCCGGTGGGCAACGCCGGCAACATTACCGCCTACTGGATGGGTTTCGGCGAATATCGTCGCGCCAACCGGGTGAGCACGTTGCCGCGCCTGATGGGGTTTCAAGCCGAGGGCGCGGCACCTATCGTGCGCGGTCACCCCATCGCCAACCCCCAGACGGTCGCCACGGCCATCCGCATCGGCCACCCGGCGCGTTGGAGAGAGGCCGAAGCTGCGGCTCGCAACTCCGGCGGTCTGATCGCCGCCGTGAGCGATGACGAGATTCTGGCTGCGTATCACATGTTGGCGGAACAGGAGGGCGTCTTTGTGGAACCGGCCTCGGCGGCTTCGGTGGCCGGGCTATTGAAGCTGGCCCGCCTGGGGCAACTGGAACGTGGTGCGCTGGCCGTGTGCGTGCTCACCGGGCACGGCCTCAAAGACCCGGAGACCGCGCTGAAACGTGTGCCGGACCTGGTGCCTGTGCCGGCGCGTCTGGAGGCGGTGCTGCCCATCCTCCAAGGTTGAAGATAGCCCCATCCCATGCAGCCCGTTCGTGTTCTCGTCCCTGCCTCCGCCGCCAACCTGGGCCCAGGTTTTGACGCCTTTGGCCTGGCGCTAACCCTGTACAACGCCGTTGAGATGCAAGAGGACGATGAAACGCACGTGGTCATTTTGGGTGAGGGGGCACATACATTGGCGAGGAACGCCTCCAACCTGGTCGTGCGCGCTGCGCAACGCCTGTTTGACGCCGCCGGCGTCCGGCGGCGCGGCCTGCGCCTGGCGCTGCACAACGCCATTCCCCTGGGGCGCGGGCTGGGCAGCAGCGCGGCGGCCATCGTAGGCGGCCTGGTCGCAGCGAATGAACTCGCCCACCGTCCCCTGACGCGCTCCGATCTGCTGAAGCTGGCGGTGCAGATGGAGGGGCATCCTGACAATGTGGCGCCGGCGCTGCTGGGCGGGCTGGTGGTCGCCAGCGCTAGCGAGAGCGACCTGATTTACACGCAGGTTCCCCTCCCGCCAATGCGCCTGGTCGTCGTCATACCGGATTTCGCGCTGCCGACTCGCAAGGCGCGCGCGATATTGCCCGCCGCTGTGCCCAGGCGCGATGCCGTGTTCAACCTGGGGCGGGCGGCGTTGGTGTTGCTGGCGCTGCAGCGGGGGGATTATAAATTGCTGGCGCAAGCGATGGATGACCGCCTGCATCAGCCCTATCGCGCCCGATTGATTCCGGGGATGGAGACGGTCTTCGCTGCGGCACGGGAGGCGGGGGCAGCAGGGGTGGCTCTCAGCGGCGCCGGCCCCAGCCTGATCGCCTTTGCCGAACGTGACCATGAGTGCATCGGCAAGGCCATGCAGCGCGCCTGGGAAGCGCAAGGTGTCCAGGCCAGGGTGTTGGTGTTGGAGGTGGATCAACAAGGCGCGAGGATGGTTTAATCGTCAGAACAGGAGGTTATCCTACTTCCATGCCGTCATCTCCTACCACGAAGCTGGATGTGACTCTGCACGTTTTTCGTCTCCGCGACGTGCCGGAGGCGGCGCGCGCAGCGGAGGCCTTGGGCTTTGATGGGCTGTGGGTCGGCGAAATCCAGCACGACCCCTTCCAGGTGCTGGCGTTGGCTGCAGAGCATACCGGCCGGATTGAACTGGGCACCGCGGTGGCCATCGCCTTTGCCCGCAGCCCGGCGGTCCTGGCCTATAGCGCCTGGGACCTGGCCGCGCTCTCCGGTGGGCGTTTCAACCTGGGCCTGGGGACGCAGGTGAAGGCCCATATTGAGCGCCGCTTCGGGATGCGCTGGGAGGCGCCTGTGCCCAAACTGCGCGAGGCCATTCAGGGCATCCGGGCCTTCTGGGCGTGCTGGCAGCATGGCACACGCCTCAACCAGCGTGGCCGCTGCTACACGTTCACCTTGATGACGCCCTTCTTCAACCCCGGCCCCATTGAGCACCCGGCCATCCCCATCTATATCGCTGGCGTTAATGCGCGGTTATGCCGGCTGGCGGGCGAGGTCGCCGATGGGTTTCACGTTCACCCCTTCCATACGCGGGAGTACCTGCAGCAGGTCATCCTGCCCAACGTCCTGGCGGGCGCCGCCATATCTGGCCGGGGGCGGGGCGACATCCAACTGGCGACAGCCGCTTTCGCCATCGTGGGGGAGAGCGAGGCGGAGCGGGCCAGGGTGCGTGAGGAGGTCCGGCGGCAGGTCGCCTTTTATGGTTCAACGCCGTCCTATCGGGCGGTGTGGGCGCATCACGGCTGGGAGGCGACCGGCGAGCGGCTCTCGGCGCTGGCGGCGCGGGGGCAGTGGGCGGAGATGCCAGGGGCGATCAGCGACGAGCAACTGAATGCCTTTGCCGTCAGCGGCACCTGGGAGGAGGTGGCCGTTCGGTTACAGGCCAAATATGCG
>ERZ511473.2198-NODE-2198-length-11205-cov-4.777229_pt1 | contig 11205 bp, 10 predicted proteins | sample MGYA00374947_ERZ511473 | MGnify/ENA primary metagenome ERZ511473 (study PRJEB26303, sample SAMN06343854) | sediment metagenome | isolation source: hot spring sediment | place: Canada: British Columbia | collected 2012-09-26 ... | reverse complement strand
CCCCCGACGGGGATCTCCTCGACCTCGTCGACCACCTCGATCCCCTCCGCCTCCTCGTCCACCACGCCCCGGTCGTCGGTGGGGAGCGCGTCCGGGGCCAGGTCGGTCCTGATCACGACGAGCTCGTGGGGGTCGTTCGGTCCCTCGTTCCGGACCTCGAACGTCACCTCGCCCGCGGGCGCCGACGACTGGGCGGGCTCGACGGCGAACTCCCGGAGCGTGACGTCCACCGTGCTCTGCGCTCCGCCGCCCCCGCACGCGGCGGCGACGGCGAACGCCACCGTGACCGCGATCCGCCCTCCGGTCCGCATGATCCGCACCTCCTCCCGCCGGCCTCGCGCCGGCCCCCCGGACGATAGGGAGCGGGGGCCGTGCGAACGGCCGAACCTGACGAGGCCGTCATCCAACCGTCACCCCGTCGTCACGGCGCGAAGCGGGGCTCCATGACAGGTTCGTCATGGAGCCTTCCCCGCGAGGGACCCGGGGGCCTACGATGCGCGTCATGGCTCGGGTGCTCGTGGTCGACGACGAGCCGAGGATCGTGAGCTTCGTCGCCCGCGCCCTCGTCGCCCAGGGGTTCTCGGTCGACGGGGCGTACGACGGCGCGCGGGCGCTCGAGCTCGTCCGCACGGGCGCCTACCAGCTCGTCGTGCTCGACCTCCTGCTGCCCGGCCTGGACGGGGTGTCGGTGCTCCGGGGGATCATGGAGTCCCGGCCCCAGCAGCGGGTCCTCGTCCTGTCGGCCCTGTCGGACGTGGAGACCAAGGTGAGCTGCCTGGAGCTGGGGGCCTCCGACTACCTCCCGAAGCCGTTCGCCCTGGCCGAGCTCGTGGCGCGTGTGCGGGCCAGGGTGCGGGAGCCGTCGCCGGGGCCCGCGCCCAGGGTCCTGCGCGCGGGCCCCGTGACCCTCGACCTCGTCCGCCGGGTCGCCGACGCCGGGGCCGGTCCCGTGTCGCTGCCGGAGCGGGAGTTCCTCCTCCTCCAGCACCTCATGCTGAAGCGGGGGGAGGTCTGCAGCCGCCAGCAGCTCCTGTCCGAGGTGTGGGGGTACTCGTTCGACCCCGGCAGCAACGTGGTGGACGTCTGCGTCGGTCGGCTCCGGGCCAAGCTCGGGGTGGACGTGATCGAGACGGTGCGCGGTGTGGGCTACCGGATCGCTGCTCCGTAGACGCTGGATCGAGCTCCTCTGGGGGGCGTTCGCCGCGGCCAACGTAGCCGTGATCCTCCTCGCCACCCGCTGGGAGACGATCCCGTTCCACCTGGTGTGGGCGTCGCTCTCGCTCCTCTACGGGTTCCGCGTCTGGAGCCTCCGGAGCACGGCCACCGTGCTCGCGGTCGTGAGCGTGGTGACGGCGGCGGCCCTCACGTACACCGTGGTCCGCGGCCACGAGCAGCTCGACGAGGTCACCGAGGTCCCGCTGATGGCCGCGATGTTCGTCGTGATGGTCTGGCACGCGCGTCGGTCCGACGCGGCGGCCGGGGAGCTCCGGCGGCTCGCCGAGAACGAGCACCGGCTCCTCGAGCGGCAGCGGGAGTTCGTCCGGGACGCCTCCCACGAGCTGCGCACGCCGATCACGGTGGCCCGGGGGTACGCGGAGCTGATCGCGCGGGAGGCGGAGGGGGCGCAGCCCGGCGAGGACGCCCGGGTGCTCCTGGACGAGCTGGCCAGGCTGGAGCGGATCTCGGAGCGGCTGCTCGTGCTGGCCACCGCGGAGCAGCCCGGGCTGCTCGCGCTCTCCCCGGTGCGGGCCGAGGCGTTCGTCCGGGACCTGGCTCGGCGATGGGCCCCGGTCGCCCGCCGCCGCTGGGAGGTGGCGGTGGACGTGGACGGCGAGATCCTGGCCGACGCCGACCGGCTGGCCCTCGCCCTGGACGCGCTCCTCGAGAACGCCGTGGACCACACGGCGGAGGGGGACCGGATCGGGATCTCGGCCCGCGCCGAGGGCGGGGACCTCGTGCTGGAGGTGGCCGACGCCGGCCCCGGGATCCCCCGCGACCAGCTGGGCCGGATCTTCGAACGCTTCGCCCGGGTCGACCGGGGCCGGAGCCGCCGGGCGGGGGGCACGGGCCTGGGGCTCGCGATCGCCCGCGCGGTCGTCGAAGCCCACGGGGGGACGATCTCGGCCGAGAGCGAGCCCGGGGCGGGCGCCACGTTCCGGGTGCGCCTGCCGGGCCTCCGGCCGCTCCGCGACGAACGGGCCGGGCCGCCCAGGCTCAGCAGCCCGACTCGTCGGGCAGGAGCGGCCGGAACGTGAGCAGGTAACGCTCGCCGCCGCTCGTCCACGGCGTGAGCTCGTTCGCCCGCTCCGCGAGGGGCAGGAGGGCGCGTAGGTCCGGTCCTTCGGCGACCCCGCAGCGGGCCCCGGGCGCGAGCTCGCTCGGCTCGCCGAACCCCGCGAGCGGCCCCAAGGGCCAGGCCACCTCGGGCTGGGCCAGCGCGGGGTCCGGCGCCTCGCGCCAGGGCTCCACGAGCACGCGCAGGGCGTGGGGCTCGTAGGGCTCCTCGGGCCCCACCGCGCCCGTCGGCAGCCAGCCCCTCAGGTCCCCGAGCGCCCGGAGGAACGCCGCGAGCTCGCGCCGGGCGGCGGCCTCCTCCTCCGTAACGCCCGGGGGCAGCCCGCCCTCGGTCCCCTCCTCGAACCCCAGGGCGTAGGCGGAGACCACGTGGCTCACGCCCCCGGCCGCCACGGTGAACGTGGTCCAGGGCGCGTCGGCCACGACGGGCCAGTCGAGGCGGCGATCGGGGCCGAGGAGGCCGGCCTCCCGGGCCCGGGCCAGGATGGCCTGCACGCCCTCCTCCGAGATCCGGGTGACGTACAGGCCCGGGAGCGCCGGGCCGGGGTAGATCTCGATCGTCGCCCCCGGCCGGATCAGGCGCCCGTCGCCGTAGAGCGAGAACGAGGGGAGTTCGCGGAACGCGTACGCGGGCGGCACGAAGCCGCCGCCGGTGGCGACGCGCAGCACGAGGTCGTCCGGCCCGGTGGGGTGGGGGATCCCGCCCTCCGCCGGCGCTCGGAGCCGCCCGCAGGCCGCGGCGAGGAGGGCGGCAGCGAGGGCGGCGATGAGGTGGCGCGTGCGCATCGGTGGCTCCTTCCTTCGGTCGCGGACGGCCCGTTGGACGCGCGCGGCGCCCGCCCGGGTTCCGGTACGCTCGGTCCGTGCGGACGATGCGCGCCCTCCGGAAGACCCGCCGGGCGCCGGGCGCGGAGCTCGAGGAGGTGCCGGTCCCCGACCCGGGGCCGGCCGAGGTCCTGGTCCGGGTCCACGCCGCCTCGGTCTGCGGCACCGACCTCCATATCTACGAGTGGAACCGGTGGGCCGAGGAGCGGATCGGGAGGATCCCGATGACCTTCGGCCACGAGGTGGCGGGGACGGTGGAGGCGGTCGGTTCGGAGGTTCACCACCTCGCGCCGGGGGCCTTCGTGGCGGCCGAGACCCACCTCGCCTGCGGCTTCTGCCGGACCTGCCGCGCCGGCCGTCCCCACATCTGCGAGCGGCTCAGGATCCTGGGGGTCGACACCGACGGCGCGTTCGCCGGCCACGTCGTGATCCCCGCGGCGAACGCCTGGGTGGTGGGGGAGGGCATCCCGGCGGACGTGGCCCCGGTGATGGAGCCCTTCGGCAACGCGGTCCACACGGTCTTCGGGACCGAGCGCGGCGACGACCTGGCGGCGGCCGCGGTCGCGGTGCTCGGCTGCGGCCCCATCGGGCTGTTCGCGGTGGGCATCGTCCGGGCCCTCGGCGCCCGCACCGTGATCGCCGTGGAGCCCAACGACTACCGGGCGGACCTGGCGAAGCGGATGGGGGCGGACCTCGTGGTGGACCCGATGCGGGAGGACCCGGTGGCCGCGGCCCTCGAGGCCACCGGAGGGCACGGCGTCGAGGTGGTGCTGGAGATGTCGGGGGATCCGAGGGCCATCGACCAGGGCACGCGGATGCTGGCCCGGGGCGGGCGGATGTCGCTCCTCGGGCTCCCCGGGGGCCCGGTCCCCCTCGACCTCACGGACCAGGTGATCTTCAAGGAGGCCCGGCTCCAGGGCATCACGGGCCGGGAGATGTTCCAAACCTGGCAGCAGACCCAGACGCTCCTCGGCTCCGGGCTGGTGGACGTGTCGCCGGTGCTCACCCACAGGTTCCCGCTCGAGCGGTTCGCGGAGGCGTTCGCGGTCGCCGCCTCGGGCCGGGCCGGGAAGGTGATCCTGTTCCCCCACGGAGGCTGAACGATGGGCGGAGCCCTCTCCTACCTCGCGGACCAGCTCGCGGAGCTCGAGGCGCAGGGGATGCGCCTGCGGATCCGGACCCTCCAGGCCGAGCAGCGCGCCCGCACCCGCTACGACGGCCGGGACGTGATCAACCTCGCCTCCAACAACTACCTGGGCCTCGCCGCGCACCCCGAGGTGAAGGAGGCCGCCGCCCGGGCCGCGCGGGAGTTCGGCGCGGGCTCGGGGGCGGTCCGCACGATCGCCGGGACCATGACGCTCCACGAGGAGCTCGAGCGGCGCTTCGCGGCGTTCAAGGGGGCCGAGGCCGCGCTGATGTTCCCCTCGGGGTTCGCGGCGAACGCGGGGACCGTCGCCGCCATCCTCACCCGCGACGACGTGATCGTCTCCGACGAGCTGAACCACGCCTCGATCATCGACGGGGCCCGGCTGTCCCGGGCCGAGATCCGGGTGTTCCCGCACCGGGACGTGGAGGCCGCCGACCGGCTGCTCGCCGAGAGCGAGGGGAAGGCGAGGAAGCTCCTGATCACCGACGGCGTGTTCTCGATGGACGGCGACGTCGCGCCGCTCCCGGCGCTCGTGGAGGTCGCCGAGCGCCGCGGGGCGATCATGATGGTCGACGATGCCCACGGCTCCGGGGTCCTCGGCCCCGGGGGGAAGGGGACCGTCGCACACTTCGGGATCGATCCGTCCCGGGTGGACGTCCAGGTCGGGACCCTCTCGAAGGCCGTCGGGGTGCTCGGCGGGTTCATCGCGGGCCCGCCGCACCTGATCGAGTGGCTGAAGAACCGGGGGCGTCCGTTCCTGTTCTCGACCTCGGCGCCGCCCGCGGTGGTCGCGGCCTGCCTGGCCGCCCTCGACGTGATGGAGCGGGAGCCGGAGCGGATCGAGCGCCTGTGGTCGAACACGCGGTTCTTCAAGGAGGGCCTCCACGCCCTCGGCTTCGACACCGGGGCGAGCGAGACCCCGATCACGCCGGTGATCGCCGGCGAGGAGCGGAAGGCCCAGGAGCTGTCCGCGGGGCTGTGGGAGGAGGGGGTGTTCACGCCCGCCGTGGTCTACCCCACCGTGCCCCGGGGGAAGGCCCGGGTCCGCACGATCGTGACCGCCGACCACACCGAGGACGACCTGGCGCAGGCCCTCGAGGCCTTCGAGCGGGTCGGCCGGAAGCTCGGTCTGATCTAGCGGCCGCGCCGGCGGCGCGCGGCCCGTTCCCGGAGCCCGCGGAGCAGCAGGTCGAGGCCGAACTCGAAGTCCTCGTCGGGGTCGCAGCGGGCCATCTCCGGCAGCAGCGCGACCAGGGCGGGGAACCCGTCCGCCGGGAGCCCGGCGGCCACCTGCTCCAGGGGCGGTCCGAAGGCCTCGGGCTGGGTGAAGATCCCCGCCACCTCTTGCGCCACGAAGCCCAGGACGTAGCCGACCAGGGCCCGGTAGCCGTGCACGGCGTCCTCCGGGGAGAGGCCGGCTTCCCGGAGCGCGGCGAGGGCCGCCTCCACCGGCCGGAGGATCGGCTCGCGGGCGATGGTCCGGTGCTGCTCCGCGAAGAGCGGGAGGGCGCCCGGGTGGCGGAGCAGCACCGCGCGGAAGTCGAGGGCGGCCGTCCGGAGCCTGGCGAAGGGCTCGCCCTCGGTGGGGATCCGCAGCTCCGAGACGATCCGCTCGCAGATCCCGACGAGGACGTCGTCCTTGTCCTCGACGTGGTTGTAGAGCGACATCGCCTCCACGCCCAGCTCCCGCCCCAGGCGGCGCATCGAGACCGCCTCCAGGCCCTCCCGGTCCATGATGCGGAGAGCGGCATCGACGATCCGGGCGCGCGAGAGCGGCTCGCGGGCGGGCCGGGTCGGCCCGGCGAGCTCGGAGCCCGCGCGCGCATCCTCGGTACCGGCGGTACCGGACATCCTCCGCTCCCTCGGGTTGACGCCTTACGGTGTAGGGGTAGACTCCTTACGCCGTAAGCATAGACCGTACGCCCAGCGGGCCGCGTCAGGCGGCCGGAGGGGAGACACCATGAGGCTGAACCCGGAGACGCTGGCGCGGGCCAGCAGCCGGCACCCCTGGCGCACCGTGGGGATATGGGTGGTGCTGGTCGCGGCCATGGCGTTCGTGAGCGGTCGGTTCCTGGGCGGGGTCCTGACCCAGGACTTCGAGTTCACGAACCGACCCGAGGCCGTCCGGGCCCAGGAGGTGCTCGATGCCCGGTTCGGCACGGGAGCGGTCGCGGACACCGAGTTCGTGATCGTCGGCTCCGAGCGCCTCACGGTCCAGGACCCCGCGTTCGAGCGGGCGGTGCGCCGCGTGCAGGCCGCCGTCGCCGGTCTCGACGGCGGGATCCTCGCCGGTCCCCCGACCTCCTCCTACGACCTCGCCGAGACGGCTCCCGACCAGGCGGCCCGGCTGGTCTCGGCGGACGGCCGGACCGCGCTGATCACGGTCTCGCTCAGGGACGTCGAGGCCTCGACGATCGAAGAGCTCCGGCGGGTCGTGGAGCGCGCCCGTCCCGAGGGCTTCACGGTGCAGGTCGCCGGCCAGGGGGCGCTCTTCGCGGACTTCTCCCGGATCGCCGAGGAGGACCTCCGCCGGGGCGAGGCGATCGGCATCGCCGCGGCCCTGATCGTCCTGGTGGTGGTGTTCGCCTCGGTGGTCGCGGCGGTGCTGCCGGTGGTGATGGCCCTGGCCGCGATCGCCGTGGCCCTGGGCCTGGTGGCGCTGATCGGCCAGCTCGTCGAGTTCAACCTCTTCGTCACGAACGTGGTGTCGATGATCGGCCTCGCGGTCGGCATCGACTACTCGCTGTTCGTCGTGTCCCGCTACCGCGAGGAGCGGAAGAAGGGGCTCCCGAAGCTCGAGGCGATCGGCGTCGCCGGCGCCACCGCCAACCGCGCGGTGTTCTTCTCGGGGATGACCGTGGTGATCGCCCTGCTCGGGATGTTCGTCATGCCCACCACGATCTCCCGGAGCCTCGCGACCGGCGCGATCCTGGTGACCCTCGCCTCGCTCGCCGCGTCGATGACGCTGCTCCCGGCGATCGTCGCCCTGCTCGGGGACCGGGTGAACTGGCCGCGGCTCGCCCGGCGGGCCCGGGTCGGGTCCGACCACGATCCCCGGGGCGGGACGTGGGACCGCCTCACCCGCGGCGTGATGGCCCACCCCGTCGTCTACCTCCTGGCCGCGGTGACGGTCCTCGGGGGGTTGGGGGCGTTCTACACCCAGCTCCACCTCGGCACCTCGCAGAACGTGAGCCAGCTCCCGGACGGGTTCCGCTCGAAGGAGGCCTTCCTCACGCTCGAGCGGGAGTTCGCCGGCGGGTTCACCGAGCCGGCCAGGATCGTGGTGGTCGGGGACGTCGACCGTCCCGAGGTCCAGGCCGCGATCGAAGAGCTCCGGGCCGCCGTCGCCGGGAGCGGGGCCTTCGCCCCCCGCACCCAGGTCGTGCCGAGCCCGGACGGAGGAGCCGTCGAGATCGACGCGTTCTTCCTCGGGGACCCCTCGACGGAGGCGGCGTTCCAGGCCATCCGCGACCTGCGGAGCGAGGTGGTGCCGGCGGCCTTCGACGGGGTCCGCGGCGTCGAGGTCCTGGTCGGGGGGAACACCGCGTTCTTCACCGACTTCCTCGACCTCGTGGACCGCTACCAGTGGCTCGTCCTCGGCTTCGTCCTGGCCCTGTCCTTCGTCCTGCTCACCGTGGTGTTCCGGTCGATCGTCGTGCCGATCAAGGCGATCGCGATGAACCTCCTCTCGGTGGGGGCGGCCTACGGCGCCCTCACGCTCGTGTTCCAGGAGGGCGTGGGCCTCGGGGTCTTCGACGCGCTGGGGTTCCGCTTCCAGCGCGTCGAGGCGATCGAGGCTTGGCTCCCGCTGTTCCTGTTCTCGGTGCTGTTCGGGCTGTCCATGGACTACCACGTGTTCCTGCTGTCGCGGATCCGCGAGGAGTACGACCGGACCGGCGACAACACGGGGGCCGTGGCCTACGGGCTGCGGACCACGGCCGGGATCATCACCGGCGCCGCCCTGATCATGGTCGCGGTGTTCACGGGGTTCGCGGCCGGGAGGCTCGGGCCGCTCCAGCAGATGGGCTTCGGGCTCGCGGTGGCCGTGTTCATGGACGCCACGATCGTCCGGACCGTGCTGGTCCCGGCGTCGATGCGGCTCCTCGGCGATCTCAACTGGTACCTGCCGGGGTGGCTTCGGTGGCTCCCGCGGCTCGACGTCGAGGGCCGCGGGCGGGCGACCCGCCCCGTGGAGGCCCCGGGGGAGGAGGTCCCGGCCCGGGTCGGGTAGGGCTGGGGATGGGGGCGTCCGCGCCTCCCCCTCCGCTCTGGTAGCGTGCGCGCCACCATGACGAGTCGGGAGGAACGGGACGCGCTGCGGGCCGCGATCGGCCCGGTGGGGGTCTGGACCTTCGCGCTGGACGGGCTCTCGGCGGAGGCCGAGCGGCGGGCGGTCCGGGAGATCGAGGCGATGGGCTTCCCCGCGCTCTGGGTCCCGGAGGGGCTGCGGAGCAAGGAGATCTTCGCCCACCTCTCGCTGGTGCTCTCCTCGACGGAGCGCCTCGTGGCCTGCTCGGGGATCGCGAACATCCAGGCCCGGCACCCGTTCACGATGGCGCTCGGGGCCCGGGTCCTGGCCGACGCCTACCCGGGCCGGTCGGTGCTGGGGATCGGGGTCGGCCACGGGTACCAGGCCGAGCGCCGCGGCGTCCCCTACGAGCGGCCGCGGGCGCGGATGCGGGCGTACCTCGAGGCGATGGCGAGGGCGGGCTCGACCGCGCCGGAGCCGGCGGGCCCGGTCCGCCTCGTGCTCGCGGCCCTCGGCGACCGGATGCTGGAGCTGGCGGCGGAGCGGACCCTCGGTGCCCATACGTACTTCGTGCCCGTGGAGCACACCGAGCGCGCCCGCCGGGTCCTGGGGCCCGAGCCGGTGCTCGCCGTCGAGCTCACCGCGGTCGTGGGCGCCGAGCGCGGGGAGGCACTGGCGCGGGCCCGGCGCTTCGCCGGGGAGTACCTCTCGCTCCCGAACTACGCGAACAACTGGCGGCGGCTCGGCTACTCCGAGGGCGACGTGGCCGGCTCGGGGAGCGACCGGCTGATCGAGGCGGCCTTCGCCATCGGGGGCGCCGACGCGGTGGCGGCCAGGGTCCGGGAGCACCTCGAGGCGGGCGCCGACCACGTGGCGGTGCAGCTCCTCTCGGCCGAGGAGTTCGATCCGGGCCTGGAGGCGCTCCGGGGGGTGGCGTCCGCGGCCCTGCCTCGATAGACCGGCTCAGCGACGCCGGGCGCGGGGGTCCGCGGCGCAGGCCCGGCCGAGGACCCGCCCCAGCCGGCCCCGGTGGCGGGCCACCAGGCGGTAGGCGCGCTCCGTGGGCCCCGGCAGCGCCTCGGCGAGGGCGGCCAGGGGCCGGCCGCCCGGCAGCATCCGGAGCAGCGGGGCCATGGCGGCCCCGCCCGAGCGGACCGTACCGTCCTCGAGCACCAGGTGCCAGGAGCCCATCCGCTCCTCGGGGGAACGTCCGGGCAGGAGCCGGGCGGCCTCGTCGTCCTGGAGGGCCACGGCGCGCAGGCGCCCCCGCTGGTCCAGGCGGAGGACGAGGTCGGCGGCGAAGCGGCAGAACCCGCAGTCCGCGTCGTAGAGGAGGACGCCCTGCCCCACGCCGCCACGCTACCGCGGGTCAGCGGAGGGGGACGAGCCGCAGGCCCATACGCCGGATGCCCCGGACGATCGTGGGCAGGGCGCGGACCGTGGTCCAGCCGTCGCCCCCGCCGTCGTGGAGGAGGACGATCGACCCTGGGCGGACCTGCCGGAGCACGGCCGCGGCGAGGGCCGCGGGGCTCTTCCCGCCCGCCCAGTCCTCGGGGTCGACGTCCCAGAGCACGGTTCGCATCCCGAGTTGGAGCGCCGTCGCGACGACGCGCCCGTCCACGCTGCCGCCGGGGGGACGGAAGAGCGCGGGCTCGACGCCCAGGCGGGCCAGGGCCCCGTTCGTCCGCTCGAGTTCCGCGCGCAGGCGCGCCGGCGGGAGGCGGCGGAACTCGGGGCGCATAGGGTGGCTCCAGGAGTGGTTGCCGACCGCGTGCCCGTCGCGGACCATCGCGCGCACCAGGGCCGGGGCCCGTTCGGCGCGGGAGCCCACGACGAAGAACGTGGCCCGGACGTGCATCCGCCGGAGGATCCCGAGGATCGTCCGGGTCGTGCCCGGCCAGGGCCCGTCGTCGAAGGTGAGGGCCACGCGCGGGGGCCGCGCCGCGTGTCCGATCGGGACGTAGCGGACGGAGACGAGGGCGCCGGAGAACCTCCCGACGACCCGGACCTCCCGGAGCCTCCAGGTGCGGAGGGTGAACCTCGGGTTGCCCGGCCGACGGCCCGGGAGGGCCCGCACGCGGCGGACGGTCCCCTCGACCTCGTCCCGACCGTCCACCGCCTCGATCCGATCGCCGTCGCGCAGCACGGCCTGGGGCGACGCGGGCAGGCCGTTCAGGTAGACCCTCCCGGGGTTCGCCCGGGGGAGCAGCACCCGCCCATCGACGGCGAGGAGCCGCCCCGCGCGGGGCCGCAGCCCGAGCGCCCGGAGGGCGCGGGCGAGCGTGGTCCCCGCAGGGAGCTGGACCGGCCGCCCCTCGACCGTCACGGAGATGGGCGGGGGGAGCTCGCCCAGGGAGGCCGGCGGCGGGGAGGGCGGCCGCCGCGAGGGCGAGCACGACGACGAGGCGCGCGGATGCGCGCGGCAGGTGGGCCATCGGTCGCCCCGTAGACCGCCACGGGGGGCCGGCGGTTCCACGCGTCGCTGGCTCCCGGGTGCGGGCTCCACGCGACGGCCGCGGTGGGCGTGGGAGGATGGGGCCGTGCGGCGCAGGTGGCTGCTCCCCGTGGCGGACGCCCTCGCGCTCACGGGCTTCGTCCTGGCCGGCCTGGCTCGGCACGTGGAGGGCTTCGCCCTCCACCTGATCGCCCGCAACCTGGTCCCGCTGCTCGCGGCGTGGTTCCTCGTGGG
>ERZ511473.2197-NODE-2197-length-11211-cov-4.493893_pt1 | contig 11211 bp, 8 predicted proteins | sample MGYA00374947_ERZ511473 | MGnify/ENA primary metagenome ERZ511473 (study PRJEB26303, sample SAMN06343854) | sediment metagenome | isolation source: hot spring sediment | place: Canada: British Columbia | collected 2012-09-26 ... | reverse complement strand
TCGGCGGCCCGTGCGTTGATCGCGTGGACGTGGGCTTCTAGGCCGTAGCGCGCCAGCTTGACTGGGTTGGCGCCGTAGGTGTTTGTCTCGAGGATGTCCGCACCCGCGCGCGCGTAGTCCTCGTGGATGCGGCGCACGAGCTCGGGATCCGTCAGACTGAGTTAGTCGTAGCAGCGATGCAAGGGCACACCGCGGGCGTACAGCAGCGTGCCCATGGCGCCATCGAACAAACGGGGCCGTGCGTCGGCGATCCACTCACGGAAGTCCGGCATCGGCGGGTCCTTCTCCGAAGAGGTGAACGACTGCCCCAGGCGCGAGCGGGGTGCCCGCCGGCGGGTCGATCCGAATCGCACGCCACACGCCGTGAATCTGCGGGCGCAGGCCCGCCCGCAAAAGACGATGGACGGCCTGGTGCAATGGCAAACCGACGACGTCGGGCACCCGTGTGCTCCGATCTCGCTGCTGCGTCCTAGGCGAGGCGACGGGGGCCACGGCGAACACGTACGGCCCGGGCGCGTCCGCCGGCGCGAGCGCGGCGCGGGTGGGAGGAACGGCGGCCGGAGGGCGGAGCGGAGCGCCTTCGGCGAGCAAAGCTTGCACCACTTCACGAAACACCGGTGCCGCCACGGCGCCACCGTAGATGGCGGTACGGGGGTCGTCGAGTTTGACCAGCACCACGGCACGAGGCGCCTCGGCCGGTAGGTAACCGACGAAGCTTGCCGTGTATCCGCCCCGGTACCCCCCCGCGCGGACGCGACGGGCGGTGCCCGTCTTTCCCGCGACACGGAGCGTGGCCAGCGTCGCTTCCGTGGCCGTCCCGCCCCGCACGACCTCTTCGAGCCACCCGGTCAACGTTCGTGCCACCGTCGGCGGCACCGCTTGACGCACCGGCTGCACCGGCCGCTCCCAGCGCCAATGACCGCCGGCTTCCCGCGCGGCGAGGACGAGACGCGGTTCGAGAAGAATTCCGTCGCGAGCCAGCGCGGCGTATGCGTACACGAGCTGGAGGGGTGTGGCCGAAATCTCGTATCCGATGGGAACGCTGGCGCGCGTCCAACTCGTCCAACGGGCGGGCAGCGGCAGGCGGCCGGCGGCTTCAATCGGATAGTCGATTCCCGTGGGTGTGCCAAAGCCAAAGGCGCGAAGCGCGATGTAGAGTTCTTCCGGGCGCAGGCGCAGGGCCAGTTTGATCGTGCCGACGTTGCTCGAGACGCGGAGCACATCGAGCGTCGATAGGCGTGCATAGGGGTGGACGTCGCGCACGGTGCGGCCTTGCCACGTCCACTGCCCGTTTTCGCCATCGACGGTCTCGTGGGCGCGTAGGCGCCCACGGGCGAGCAACGCCGCAAATACGAACGGCTTGAGCGTCGATCCGGGCTCGACGGGTTCGACAGCCGCCGCCCACGCGCGGCCGCCGGGGCGACGCGAGGCGGCAGCGAGGAGGTCACCCGTACGCGGATCGACCACCAAGATGTCGCCGCCCTGGGCACCGGTGGAGGCGAGGGCGCGGTCGAGCGCCGCTTCGACAACGTCCTGCAATCGGAGATCCAGGCTCACCCACAGGTCGGCGCCGTCCTGCGGCGGCCGGACGGGCACGGTGCCCCGAGGCCGACCGTCGGGGCCGCGGCGCACGATGGCCTCTCCGGGCCGACCCGCCAGCAGGGAATCGAATTCCTGCTCCAGACCGCCTCGGGCTCGACCGTCCGCGTCGACCCCTCCGAGAAGGGAGCGAGCCAGTTCGCCATAGGGATAGAATCGCTCCAGCACCCGCTCCCCGTGCACGCCGCGCCAACGACGCAGCCGACGCCACTGCTCCGGCTCGTAGCGACCCGGCAGGACGACCCACGCACGCCGGCGATCGACCGCCCGTGCGACCCATGCGGGCGGCAGGCCGAGCTCGCGGCGGAGTGCGGCGACCGTCTCGGGCGGGAGCCGCGCCGCCGCCTGGTCGCGCAAGGGCACCGCGGCGGTCTGGCCGGCCTCGACGCTGTCGGCCTGCGTGCCGTCCTTGAGGATGGCCAGCACCTCGCCCGAGCCGTCGAGCAGGGGGGCCAGCAGGCCCTTGGCCTTGGCGGGCGCGCAGATCTGGTCGAGGTCGATGCGGATGCCCAGGAAGTCGCGGTCGTAGCCCGTCTTTCCCGCCCAGTGCTTGGCGGGCAGGGCCGAGTGGTCGGCCTCCAGCAGGCCCGAGCTGTCCCCCACCCCCTTGGGCGAGGGCGACAGGCCCAGGGCGCCTTCCAGCCGATCCAGGGCCAGGCCCGCGTGGGGATCGGTGAAGCGGTGGGTTTCCAGGTGGGCGAAGATCGCGCTGATACGGACGCCCTCGTTGGCCAGGAACCGCCGGGGCGCGTCCGGCGCGGCGGGATCGACCGGCGCCGGGACGGCCTTGTGGTGCAGGGCCATCACCTGCCACTGGTCGTTGAAGACCGGCGCGCCCGAGGAGCCCGGCTCGGTGTCGGTCGAATAGTGGATGAAGTTTGTCAGGTCCACGCCCAGCGCAACGGCCGAATCCAGCGTCATGACCTGGCTGGCGTGGATGGCGATCTGCTTGGGCTGGCCGCCGGGGTGCTGGATGATCGACACCCATTCCCCGTTGATGACCTTGCCGGCGACGGGGATCAACGGCAGGCGTCCGTACCGGGCCAGCGGCACGCTCTCGTCGGACAGCGGCGTCACGGCCACCAGGGTGAAGTCCAGCTCGGCGCTGGAATAGAACAGCTCGTGAGGCCTCAGGTTGAAGCAGACCGGCTCGCCGATGACCCCGTCCAGATCGTGCTCGTAGCCGAACTGGGCGCAGGCTTGGCTGGCCTCGTCCGGATTGGCCAGGACGTGGTTGTTGGTCAGCAGCAGACCCGGCCCCACCAAGAAGCCGGTGCCATACCAGGCGCCGCCGTCGCTGGGCACCTTGATGCGGCAGACCGCGGCCGCCGCGCGACGCCCCCGGTCGAGGAAGTTGATCGAGACCAGGTCGCTGGCCCCGATGATCCGCTCATAGCCGTTGGGATCGCTGCTGGGCGACTCCAGGAGCGCCTTGCGCGTCGTCAGCCGCTTGTCGTTGGCGGCCGCCGCGGCGCGCAGCAGGGGTTCGATCTGCGAGGCGGGATCGGGCGGGTCGCTCAGAACGTCGGCGACGGCGGCGGACAGGGCCGGCGACTCCGTCGGCACCACGTCGAGCCTGGGCGTGTCGGTATCGATATCCGCCATGTTTCCCCCAACCGGTCGCCGGCATGACGAAATCGATGGCGCGATCGCGGCGCCGCTCATCCGCCAGACAAAGAACGGCGTTATCCTAGAGTCGCCATTTCCAGTTGTCAGCCCGCAAAAGGCAATCTTACCGTTAGTTTCACGGTGACGCCGCAAAGGGCCGGGGCGGGCCCTAGTACGGCAGCTGTTCCGGCGCGGGGCCGGGCGTCACGGCTTCGGGCTCGGGCGTCTCCGGTTCCAGTTCCGAGGCCGAGCGGGCGAACTCCGACGCCAGGGTCTCATAGAAGCCGTTGCGGGGATCGGGCGTGGACAGGGGCTCGGGATCGGGCAGCAGCCAGGGGAAGTCGCGCACCGCCAGCCCCTCGTGGGCGGCCAGCATGTAGCGCCGCCAGATGCTGGCCGGCATGTCGCCGCCGACCACACGGTTCATCGGCTTGTCGTCGTCGTTGCCTACCCAGACGCCGGTCACGTAGTCGGGGGTGAAGCCCACGAACCAGGCGTCGCGCCAGTTCTGGCTGGTGCCGGTCTTGCCCGCCGCCGGCCAGCCGAACGCCGCGCGCCGGGCGGTGCCGACCTCGACGACCTTCTTCATCATCTTGACCATCATGCTGGCCTTGGTGATGTCGTAGACGCTGGCCGGAGCGGCCGGAACCGTATGGCTGAAGATCGGCTCGCCGCCCTGGGTGGCGATGCTCTCGATCACATAGGGCTGGACCCGCGCGCCGCCCTGCTGGAACACCTGGAAGCCCGAGGTCAGCTGCAGCAGGTTCACCTCATAGGCCCCCAGCGCCACCGACAGGTCCGGGTTGGAGGGCAGGGTCGTGAAGCCGAACCGCCGGGCCAGGTCGCCGATCGCCGGGCCGCCGGCCTCCTGGCCCAGCTTCACGGCGATGGTGTTGATCGAGTCGATCAGCGCCTGCTGCACGGTCATCGGGCCGCGATAGCCGCCGGCGTAGTTCTCGGGCTTCCAGTCGCCGAACTGCACGGGCCCGTCCACGCGGATGTCGGTGGGCAGCACGCCCTTCTCCAGGGCGGCGGCGTAGACGAAGGGCTTGAAGGTCGAGCCCGGCTGGCGGCGGGCCTGGACGGCGCGGTTGAACGGGCTTTCGACATAGTCGGTCCCGCCCACCATGGCCCGCACGGCCCCGTCGGCCGACAGCGACAGCAGGGCGGCCTGGCGCGCCCCGGCGCCCTCGCCGCCCAGGGCGATGGCCTGGCGCACGGTCTGGACGCCCACGCGCTGCAGGCGCGGATCGATGGTCAGGCGCACCACCAGGTCGGGCGCGTTCTGGCCGGCGATCCGCACGGCCTCGCTGGTGGCGTAGTCCAGCACCCAGCCGTAGTCGCCCTCGTCGGCCGTGGCCGACGGCGACAGCTTGGGGGTGTCGTCCAGGGCCCGGCTCTCCTGCTCGGCGGTGATCCAGCCCTCCTTGCGCATGTTAGCCAGGACCAGGCGCGAGCGGGCCAGGGCGGCGCTCATGTCGCGGGTCAGGGCCATGCGCGAGGGGGCCTTGAGCAGGCTGGCCAGCAGGGCCGATTCCGACAGCGTCAGCTGGCTGGCCGGCTTGTTGAAATAGGTCAGGGCCGCGCCGTCGACCCCATAGGTGCCGGCCCCGAAATAGACCCGGTTCAGATACAGCTCCAGCACCTCGTCCTTGGTCAGCACCCGCTCCAGCTTCCAGGCCAGGTACATCTCCTGCACCTTGCGCTTGGTGACCCGGTCGGGCGTCAGGAACAGGCCCTTGGCCAGCTGCTGGCTCAGGGTCGAGGCCCCCTGCACGGTGCGGCCGGCCCGGTGATTGACCCAGGCCGCGCGGACGATGCCGTAGGGGTCGATGGCCCCATGCTTGTAGAAGCGCTTGTCCTCGGCGGCCAGGAAGGCCAGCGGCACATAGTTGGGCACCGCCCCCAGGGTGATGCGCTGGCCGTAGCGCGGGCCGCGGTTGGCGATCACCTGGCCGTTGCGGTCCTCGAACCGGATGCCGGGCGCGCGGTTGACCGCGAACAGCGCCTCGCGCGAGGGCAGGGGCGGCGTATCCTTCAGATACTTGAACCAGACATAGGCCCCGCCGGCCCCGGCCGACGCCAGGCCCAGCACCAGCACCACCAGCAGCGGGATCCAGATCCACCGCGCCTTGCGGGTCTTGGCCTTGGCCTTGGCGTGCTTCAAATCCGCGCGGAAGGGCTCCTCGGGCGGCGGCTCCGGCGGCGGAGCGGGCGGCGGCGGCGGGGGCTGGGAACCGGCGAATTCAGGCGGCCGCTGGGCTTGCTGGCCCGCCGGCTTGTCGTCGAACCGATACGGCGGCAGCGTCCAGTCGTTCAAGTCGGCCCCATGGTCCCGTTTGGTCTTAAGCGCGATTGGGTTTAGGACGCCGCGATGATGGCGCGCAAACCTTTCTGGGAAACGAAGTCCCTAAACCAGATGACCGTCCCCGAGTGGGAGAGTCTATGCGACGGCTGCGGCCTTTGCTGCCTGGTTCGCTTCGAAGACGAAGACACCGGCGAGATCATCCCCACCAGGGTGCATTGCCAGCTGTTCAACGAGCACAGCTGCACCTGCAGAGACTATCCCAACCGCCGCAAGACCGTGCCCGACTGCATCAAGCTGACGCCCCACAACATCGAGAACCTGGAGTGGATGCCGCCGTCCTGCGCCTATCGCCGGCTGCACGAGGGCAAGTCCCTGCCCCTGTGGCATCCGCTGATCACCGGCGACCCGGAGAGCGTCCACAAGGCCGGGATCTCGGTGCGCGACCAGACGGTGTCGGAGCTGTCGTTCAGCGACCCGGAAGACGCCCTGGACTTCGTCGCGACGGACCTGATGTACGACAAGAGCGACGAGATCTACGACCCCGAGGATTGAGGTCCGGCGGACGCCCCCTCCGTCACGAGGCTGCGCCTCGCGCCACCTCCCCCGTTCCACGGGTGAGGAGAGACCGCCGCCGCTTCCTCCTCACCCGTGAAACGGGGGAGGTGGCATGGCGCGAATACGCGACATGACGGAGGGGGCGTCCCGCCGCCCCCGACGGACCCAGGCCGTCAGTCGCCGGGTCCCCGCTTGCCCGACAGCAGGGCGTAGATCGCCATGGCGTGCCCATGGCCCAGCCCCAGCTCCCCCTTGCCCCACGCGACGACCTGACCGGCCTTGACCCCCGGCTTCAGCGTCCCGCCCGCCGACAGCCCGGCGGCGTCGGCCGCGGCCTTCAGCCCCTCGGCGTCGAGGCCGGTCTTGGTCTGGATGGTGTCGAGATAGGCTTGGAAGGACATCACGGGGGGCTCCGTTCAGGGGTCTCGGAGCAAGGACGGACCGCGACCACCAGAGCCGACAGCCCCGCCGGTTTTTCTCGTCCCGCGCCTGTCGGCGCCAGAGCTCCGATCCGCCAAGGTCTTAAGGCGCGGCCTCGCCGAGGCGGTTTTGGGGGAGGGGCGGCCGAGAGGGGGTGGCGCTCAGAGGGGCTGTCCCGGCATCTCATCTGGGTGAATGACGATAGCCAAGCTTTGCCGCCAGCTGATAGGACCGCGCTGGTTGTCATGGCAAGGGAAACAGCGGGATGTCTACGATGGTCGCCCGCCGCCAAGACGTTCGCAAAGGCAGGAAAGCAATGAGGCGTATTGTTGCGGTGCTTTTCGCCTGCGTAGCCTTAGTAAGTTGCGCCCGCCCGACAACGGTAAGAGCTTCCTGCTCGAGCCTTGAGGTCCGAATCTCAAGCGATCATGGCGTTCCCGCGGCCACGCTCAGAAGCTTTCAAAAGCGGCTTAGTCTGCTTTTCTTTGAAGTAGCGAAGATCCAGCCGGGCAGCGCCTGCCAACTGGACGTCTCCATCACCACGGCCGCACCGGGCGTGTTGGCCTGGGAGCCTGATCCACTGAATTTCAACTCGCCTCGCGAAGGCGCGGGGCGGGCATTGGTCACGGCTGTTCTAAAACGCGGCGGCGAGAGTCTTTGGTCGAGCAGCACCGAGATGGTTTTTGACGTCGATTCTCCCGAAGTCAGAACCGCCATGCTGCTACGGACCTTCTTCGAGACGGTTGAATTCACGGGGGCGATCAACCCTTTCGAAGTAGCCAACGCCGACGCCGTCTACGCCAATCTTTGTAGGCTGGCCGATCCTCATCTCGTCCCCACCGAGTTGGACGCTCCTGTGCGGGTCCTTCGCTATGTCGACCTATCCACCGGTTTCGGAGGAGCTTGCCTGGAATGCTGGTCGCTACTGTCCACCGGCGGAGTCGACAAGATCCTCTTTGATCCGCTGGGCCCCGAGGAAAAGGAGTTCGAAGCGGCGTTCGGCGCGGCCTATCGTCAAAGATATCTTTCAGCCTTGCAGGCCCATCTCAACATCGCCGACCCTCTGACCGGCGAACCTGTGGCGTTGTCCATGATCGGCATCGACAAGGATCGAGTGCCGGTCCTACGCGCCGAGTCCCCTGCTGGAGTAGAGCCGGACGCCGTCATCACTTACGACCGTATCGGTCTCAATCTGGGAACGAATGTCGGGCGCGCCTCGGGAAATCGGGCGGCGAGCATGACCACCACCAAACTGGAAGTGTTGGCGCCGACAAAGACATCCTATGAAAAAACCGTCGTGACCTACGGCAAGGGGATGGGCGTGAATGACTGCGCCGCCCGGCCCGGGATGCGTACTCCGAAGCAGCTCGATGAGCAGTTTATTTTCCTTAACGGGGCAATGAAGTAGCGGCGACCGACGACTGACATTTGCTACCCCTCTATGGAGCGAAGCGGATGTGAATATATTGAGAGAAGCCGGTCGGCTGCCTGTTGCGAGGGCCGCAACGGTCTCCTGGCGGGGATCCAGCTCCGTCCATCCTCTGCGTTCAGCGATTCAACGCCAGCAAAATCAACGCCCTAAACTTTCTCGACCTAACTTATCAGCGGCGCCCGCTGCTGCCGTATCTTTGTGTCATGGCCGGGAGAAGCGAGATGAGCCCCGAAGACCGGATGCGGAGCAGCGATATCGTCCTGGCGGACGTGCATGTCGCCAACGTGGAGCGGATCAAGGCCGACGCGGGCCAGAGCTCCAAGGCCGAACTCAACGCGCTGGTGGCCGGCGCCGGCCTGGCCAGCCGTCGGGTCAGCGGCGCTCTGGCGGCGAGCCGCAAGGGCGTGGCCGATGTCGCGGCCAGGGCCAAGGCCGCCGAGGCGGTCGGGTTGAAGGCTCCGGCCGCCAACGAGAACCAAGCCGAGCCCCCAGAGGAGATGGAAATGGATGACGACACTGGTCGAACCCCCGAACGGGTGGAGCAAGTTCGAGCCGAGATCCGCCGACGACTGGGCGTGGTTGAAGACGCCCGAGAATCTAAGTCTCTGGATCGAGCTGGCGCCGTGGACGCTGGTGGAGCGCTGCTTGGCGGCGTGGCGAACGCCGGAAGCGCACCAGACGCCTCCGCCTGACCCCTGGAGCACCTGGCTCTTCCTGGGCGGTCGCGGCGCCGGCAAGACCTTCGCGGGCGCGTCCTGGATCAAGGAGCAATCTCGGCACGTCGCCAGCCTCGCCCTGATCGGCCCTACCTTTCACGACGTGCGTGAGGTGATGATCGAGGGGCCTTCGGGCCTCAAGAGCCTGTACCCGCCCGGCGAGCGCCCGACCTGGCGCGCCAGCCGGCGACGCCTGGAATTTCGAAACGGCGCCGTCGCCCAGGTCTTCTCGGCCGAGGATCCGGACGCCCTGCGCGGGCCGCAGTTCCACGCGGCCTGGGCCGACGAGTTCTGCGCCTGGAAGAGCCCCGCCGAGACCCTGGCCATGCTGCGCTTCGGCCTGCGCCTGGGGACCGATCCGCGCCTGGTGGTCACCACCACGCCCCGGCCGATCCGCGCCCTGCGCACCCTGCTGGCCGAGCCGGGCACGGTCGACACCCGGGCGCCGACGTCGGCGAACCAGGCCCACCTTGCGCCGGCCTTCCTGTCGACGCTGCAGAGCCTGTACGGCGGCACGCGCCTGGCGGCCCAGGAGCTGGACGGCCTGATCGTCGAGGGCGAGGGCGGGCTGTTCCGGGCCGAGGACCTGGCCCGCTGCCGGGGCGCGCCCCCGGCCGCCTTCGACCGCGTGGTCGTGGCCGTCGATCCGCCGGCCACGGCGGGCGGCGACGCCTGCGGCATCGTGGTCTGCGGGCGCTTCGACGGGAGAGCCTTCGTCTTGGCGGATGTGACCGCGCGAGGCCTGTCGCCCAACGGCTGGGCTCGCCGCGCGGTCGAGGCCGCCGTCCGCTGGTCGGCCGACGCCCTGGTGGCCGAAGCCAACCAAGGCGGCGACATGGTCCGCGCCGTCCTGGCCCAGGCCGGCCCGCCCTGCGCGGTGAAACTGGTCAAGGCCTCGGTCGGCAAACGAGCGAGGGCCGAGCCGGTGGCGGCCTTGTACGAGCAAGGCCGCGTCGTCCACTGCGGGGCCTTTCCGGCGCTGGAGGAGGAGCTGATGGCGCTAGGGTCCGGGGACCTGGACCACAGCCCGGACCGGGCGGATGCCTTGGTCTGGGCGGTGAGCGAGCTGATGCTGGGGGTGGGGAGAAGGCCGCGGTTGAGCGTGTTGTAGTCCTGCCACTTGCCCCCTACGGATCGCTTCGCGATCGTCTTCCCCCAGAGGGGGAAGAGGAGCCGCACGCGCGTCCTCCGCCCCCTATGGGGGCGGACAGGCGACGAAGTCGCCAGGTGGGGGCAAGTGGGTGAGCTGCTGACGGATCGCAGCCACCGCACTGTCGACTGAGTCCAGCACCCAGCTCGCTGGAATCCGCAATGTCATGATCCCGTGCCGAGCCAGCCATCGGTCACGCGCGGCGTCCTTCTCCAGTCGGTCCTCCGTACAGTGGGCTAGACCGTCGACCTCGACATCCAGCCGCGCCGCAGCACAGAAGAAGTCGAGCACATAAGGCCCGATCGGGTGTTGCCTGCGGAACTTCAAGCCATCGAGCTGTCCACGCCGGATAGCGTTCCACAGCTTCAGCTCCGGCAGCGTCATTTCTTTGCGTAGTCGCCGGGCGTTGGCGACCGTCGGTCGTGGCGCATTCATGTGGCTCACCCCCTTGCCCCCACCTGGCGGCTTTGCCGCCTGTCCGCCCCCATAGGGGGCGGAGGAGAAACGGCGCGGCGCCGAACTCGTCAACCCTAACACGTTCCCTTTTTGTTCTCAACCTCCGCGAGGCGCCCCATGCCCCTGTTCAAACCCCGCCGCCCACCGGAGACCAAGGACTCCCGGGCCGCGCGGCTGATCGCCATCACCACGGCCGGACGGCCCAAATGGACGCCGCGGGACTATGCCGCCCTGGCGTCCGAGGGCTTCGCCAAGAACCCGATCGCCTATCGCTGCGTGCGGATGATCGCCGAGGCGGCGGCCGCCGTGCCGCTGGGCGTCTTCGTCGACGGCCGGCGGGCCGACGACCATCCGCTGCGCAAGCTCCTCCAGGGGCCCAATCCCGAACAGGGCGGAGCCGATCTGATGGAGGCGTTCTTCGGCCACCTGCAGGTGGCGGGGAACGGCTACCTGGAGGCCTCTGGCGACGGCACCCCGACCGAGCTCTACGCCCTGCGGCCCGACCGGATGACCGTCGTGCCCGGCCCGCGCGGCTGGCCGCTGGCCTACGACTACCAGGCCGCCGGCCGCACCGCCCGGATCGGGCGTGACGCGTCCGGCTGGCTGCCGGTGCTGCACCTGAAACTGTTCAATCCCACCGACGACCATTACGGCTTCAGTCCGCTCGAGGCGGCGGCCTTCGCGATCGACGTGCACAACGCCTCGGGGGCCTGGAACAAGGCGCTGCTCGACAATTCCGCGAGGCCGTCCGGCGCCCTTGTCTACGCCAATCGCGAGGCGGGCGACCGGCTCTCGGCCGAGCAGTTCGAGCGGCTGAAGGCCGAGCTGTCCGACGCCCACGCCGGGACCGCCAACGCCGGCCGGCCGCTGCTGCTGGAAGGCGGGCTGGACTGAGATCGGAAGAGCACACGTCTGAACTCCAGTCACCTTGTAATCTCGTATGCCGTCTTCTGCTTGAAAAAAAAAA
>ERZ511473.2188-NODE-2188-length-11274-cov-10.726802_pt1 | contig 11274 bp, 6 predicted proteins | sample MGYA00374947_ERZ511473 | MGnify/ENA primary metagenome ERZ511473 (study PRJEB26303, sample SAMN06343854) | sediment metagenome | isolation source: hot spring sediment | place: Canada: British Columbia | collected 2012-09-26 ... | reverse complement strand
AGGCTCCAAACGTGAAGGTCAGCGACAAGCTAGCTCCGGAGTCAACGGTTTCAATCCCTCATAGGTAGGCTCCAAACCTCGCTGCAGTATTTCTTTGCGTACATCGCCCGCGTGGTTTCAATCCCTCATAGGTAGGCTCCAAACCGGGTGAGGCGAAGGAGCGCGCGCAGCAACTGTTTGAGCGTTTCAATCCCTCATAGGTAGGCTCCAAACCCGGAGCTGGTGCTTGAGGGCTCGGTGGTGGGGCCACGTTTCAATCCCTCATAGGTAGGCTCCAAACCACACGAGCGGGGAGATGCTGCAGACTTCGTAGCTACGTTTCAATCCCTCATAGGTAGGCTCCAAACTTCCCGGTCAGGCCCACAGCACCAACCGTGATAAGGGCGTTTCAATCCCTCATAGGTAGGCTCCAAACGTTCTGACCCAGCTGAACTACATACTGGGCCTCGTTCGTTTCAATCCCTCATAGGTAGGCTCCAAACCGCGGGGCGAAATGGCTGGGCGCCCACGGAGAGACCCGTTTCAATCCCTCATAGGTAGGCTCCAAACCGCGGCCTCGCTGATGTTCGCGGTCGCCAACGGCTCAGTTTCAATCCCTCATAGGTAGGCTCCAAACCCACATCAACGCTGCCAGGCCCAGCTCGGACACCCACCGTTTCAATCCCTCATAGGTAGGCTCCAAACGCGTCCATTGAGTGGACGCGCCAGCTCGAGAACGGAGTTTCAATCCCTCATAGGTAGGCTCCAAACCCTGCTAGCTGAGCCAGCAGGCGAGCCTTTCGCGATGTTTCAATCCCTCATAGGTAGGCTCCAAACGGTGAGATAGCATGTCTGGATTCGCTGCGCAACCCCTACTCGTTTCAATCCCTCATAGGTAGGCTCCAAACTCGCAGGAGGGTACAGGCTGCCTGGGAGATACTGCAAGTTTCAATCCCTCATAGGTAGGCTCCAAACGGGTTGCGCACGCGCAGCTTGCACTCCGGCAGCACGGTTTCAATCCCTCATAGGTAGGCTCCAAACCAGGAAGGCGCTCCCGACGTGGATGGGCGTAGATAGTTTCAATCCCTCATAGGTAGGCTCCAAACGCTGGGATGAAGTCTGCCAGGGGCAGCTCTGCAACTGGCGTTTCAATCCCTCATAGGTAGGCTCCAAACAGTAGGAGGAAGGAGGGGGAGCGATGCGGTTGGAGGAGGGTTTCAATCCCTCATAGGTAGGCTCCAAACGCGACGCCGCTGCCCGAGAGTCTTCCGTTCAGAGAGAGGCGTTTCAATCCCTCATAGGTAGGCTCCAAACGGTGGGACGCAAGAGATCACGCAGCACGGAGCACCTCCAGTTTCAATCCCTCATAGGTAGGCTCCAAACGGTGAGGCTGCAGCTGAAACCTGCGCGTGTCAAGTTCGTTTCAATCCCTCATAGGTAGGCTCCAAACTGACCACGCCGCGCGGGGGCCTGTTCTATGATCCTGACTAGTTTCAATCCCTCATAGGTAGGCTCCAAACTGCAGCCGCGGAAGCATGACACGCAGGCTACGATCGGTTTCAATCCCTCATAGGTAGGCTCCAAACATGGCCTCTGCCAGGTTGGGCATACCCGCGTGGATCATGTTTCAATCCCTCATAGGTAGGCTCCAAACCTAAGCTGCCCGACAGCAGATGTCCTGGCAACAGGTGTTTCAATCCCTCATAGGTAGGCTCCAAACATCCTCTTCCCCGATGGACACCGCGCCCTTTTGGCCGGTTTCAATCCCTCATAGGTAGGCTCCAAACTGGGGGTGTTTGCGGGAGCATGGTTGGGATGAACGAGGTTTCAATCCCTCATAGGTAGGCTCCAAACCCCACCGGATCTCTGTGTGGCCCAGTGCGTACAGCCGTGTTTCAATCCCTCATAGGTAGGCTCCAAACTAAGGCTTTTGCGAGCTATCGACCGGAGGGCCTGGCGTTTCAATCCCTCATAGGTAGGCTCCAAACCTAGCAGAAGAGCAGGCCGAAGAAGACCCACGCGTAGCAGTTTCAATCCCTCATAGGTAGGCTCCAAACGATTCCCGTTGGGACGGAGACATAGTCTGGGTCATATGTTTCAATCCCTCATAGGTAGGCTCCAAACTTGCCGAGACCGAGGTGGCCGATATGAGCGCCGCCCGTTTCAATCCCTCATAGGTAGGCTCCAAACCTTATCAAGCGCAACGCACTAGCGCTGTGGTATAAGTTTCAATCCCTCATAGGTAGGCTCCAAACGCTTCACACGACAGCGCGCGCCAGGAATCGGCACACAATGTTTCAATCCCTCATAGGTAGGCTCCAAACCTGGGTCCGTGGAGCGGCTAGTTACCGCTATCGGTGTTTCAATCCCTCATAGGTAGGCTCCAAACTGAGGGCGGTAGTAAGATTGGGCGACAGCTCGAGTCATGGGTTTCAATCCCTCATAGGTAGGCTCCAAACGTGGGACGGTCTGCTTATGAGAGGGCTGCCAGGAGAGGTTTCAATCCCTCATAGGTAGGCTCCAAACACCTGTTGCCCGGACATCTGCTGTCGGGCAGCTTAGGTTTCAATCCCTCATAGGTAGGCTCCAAACTTTACGACCCCCGGTGGCTCCATCAGCAGCTCGATGATCGTTTCAATCCCTCATAGGTAGGCTCCAAACGGAATGCCACAGAATCTAGTTGACACACCACCGGATGTTTCAATCCCTCATAGGTAGGCTCCAAACTTGTCGGGAGCGGCCTCAACGTCCTCGGGTATGATTGTTTCAATCCCTCATAGGTAGGCTCCAAACTCAGCCCACCTGCGCCTGTCTACGGTCCACAGTTGTTTCAATCCCTCATAGGTAGGCTCCAAACGACTCGTTCAGATCACTCACCTTATGGATGGGTTTCTTGTTTCAATCCCTCATAGGTAGGCTCCAAACTAGCCAATACGGTCTCCAGCGCGCCCAGGCAGTATATGCGAGTTTCAATCCCTCATAGGTAGGCTCCAAACGCGGTTCCTGGGCGTGTCTGGAGGCACGCTACCCCAGTTTCAATCCCTCATAGGTAGGCTCCAAACGTGGGGCATCTTCCCATATGTCGTCTATAGTGCTAGAGGCGTTTCAATCCCTCATAGGTAGGCTCCAAACCCCTAACCGAATGCAGGAGACACACACGTTCTCGACATGTTTCAATCCCTCATAGGTAGGCTCCAAACATGTGCTTACGTGGTTGCGCATGTTGCCATTTCTGCGTTTCAATCCCTCATAGGTAGGCTCCAAACAGTTGAAGTGCAGCGGTGGATAGTTGCTCTTCCACCACGTTTCAATCCCTCATAGGTAGGCTCCAAACCAGACACCGTTGAAAAGCGCTCCTCCGCGGGGCCGGGGCGTTTCAATCCCTCATAGGTAGGCTCCAAACGAGACTCTGGGCTGGGGACCATGAGATAGCGTGATGGTTTCAATCCCTCATAGGTAGGCTCCAAACTACTCCGCCCCAAGCCCTAACTAGCCTCTCTAGAACCGTTTCAATCCCTCATAGGTAGGCTCCAAACCTTCTTGGGCTGATCACACAATTTATAGTCTAGCAGCGTTTCAATCCCTCATAGGTAGGCTCCAAACCTGTATTGGTTAGTCATCCATACTGGACGTTCGACGCGTTTCAATCCCTCATAGGTAGGCTCCAAACTCAGCGTGAGTACAGATACATTAGCCCCGCTTTCATCAGTTTCAATCCCTCATAGGTAGGCTCCAAACCGGCGCAGCACGGCACTCACCGCATCACGAGCCCTGTTTCAATCCCTCATAGGTAGGCTCCAAACGTGTGCAGGGGTTCAACCGCCAAAGCCTGTGTGTAGGTTTCAATCCCTCATAGGTAGGCTCCAAACGGGTTTTACTGGGGCCGGAGACGAACACGACGACCAGGGTTTCAATCCCTCATAGGTAGGCTCCAAACGGATTCCCAGGGCTTCACGACGTTCCGGACCATCATGTTTCAATCCCTCATAGGTAGGCTCCAAACCTACCCCTTAGCGTTGCCTACCAGGCTATGGCGAGGTTGGTTTCAATCCCTCATAGGTAGGCTCCAAACGCAGGCGAGCCTTTCGCGACTGGCTGCGGCTGAACTGTTTCAATCCCTCATAGGTAGGCTCCAAACCAAGAAATCCACGCTTGGCATGTGAGCCGTGGTTGGGCGTTTCAATCCCTCATAGGTAGGCTCCAAACACCACGGGGGCTTGGGCTGATATGCGGCGCAGACTAAGCAGTTTCAATCCCTCATAGGTAGGCTCCAAACTTAGGTTGCGGTTTGCGGTGGACCGCCCCGTGAAGAGGAGTTTCAATCCCTCATAGGTAGGCTCCAAACTTCTTCGTTGAGGTCACCATGTGGACCGATGCGCATGCGGGTTTCAATCCCTCATAGGTAGGCTCCAAACGGTTTTACCACGACCAGCTCACCGTCGACAACGTCAGTTTCAATCCCTCATAGGTAGGCTCCAAACACGCTAGCTCCTTGGCCAGTCTGGGACACCGCTCTACGTTTCAATCCCTCATAGGTAGGCTCCAAACTGGACCGCCACCGCTAGTGTCGGTATGCCGTGAATGTTTCAATCCCTCATAGGTAGGCTCCAAACTATTACACCTCTTGCCATGTTAGGGTGGCGCTCATGTGTTTCAATCCCTCATAGGTAGGCTCCAAACCACCGGTCGTGATAGCGGTGATGCCGTGCCCCGGCAGTTTCAATCCCTCATAGGTAGGCTCCAAACGGGTGTCCCGCAGGATGTCGCGGTCGGCCTGTACCTGTTTCAATCCCTCATAGGTAGGCTCCAAACGGGTGTCCCGCAGGATGTCGCGATCAGCCTGCACCTGTTTCAATCCCTCATAGGTAGGCTCCAAACCACCACAGGCTGGGAGACAATGCTCACGGCCCTCGTTGTTTCAATCCCTCATAGGTAGGCTCCAAACGGGATGTCGCACCCAACGAAACCCCTGCGCAATGGAGTTTCAATCCCTCATAGGTAGGCTCCAAACAGAGTTCTTGCTCTACCTCAGCTCCGATCTTGTTCATGTGTTTCAATCCCTCATAGGTAGGCTCCAAACTTCACGCTCTCCCGCCGACCCCTTCCGCCTAGGATTGTTTCAATCCCTCATAGGTAGGCTCCAAACTGACACGGCGTAGTTCGACGAACTGGAAGTCTGAGCCGTTTCAATCCCTCATAGGTAGGCTCCAAACTGCAGAAGCTATCTGTTGTGCTCCAGCTCGCAGCATTGCGTTTCAATCCCTCATAGGTAGGCTCCAAACTTACCGTGCGTTCGAGACCCTGTACCGCCTCCCCGGTGTTTCAATCCCTCATAGGTAGGCTCCAAACTCGCCCAAGAAGGAGAGTCATGATCCCCGAGGTTGCGCGGGTTTCAATCCCTCATAGGTAGGCTCCAAACAGCTGGTAGAGTACGTGCCCAAGCCCAAGCGTAAGAAGTTTCAATCCCTCATAGGTAGGCTCCAAACGCTGCGCATTTGTGACAGCGGGACTTGGAGGCGGCACCATGTTTCAATCCCTCATAGGTAGGCTCCAAACGATCTTCGTTTGAACCGAAGCACAGAATTCGCACAGTTTCAATCCCTCATAGGTAGGCTCCAAACGCGGGTCGGTAAACCAGATTGCTGCGGACCCGTTAGGAAGTTTCAATCCCTCATAGGTAGGCTCCAAACTCGGGTACCGACCGCAAATGGGGGTAGGGAGGTAGTGTTTCAATCCCTCATAGGTAGGCTCCAAACACCTGGGCTTGGAAGCGATGTTCTACTAGTAGGGGCGTTTCAATCCCTCATAGGTAGGCTCCAAACCTGCATGCTGTTTCTCACGCAGCGCGACCTCAATTCCGGTTTCAATCCCTCATAGGTAGGCTCCAAACGGAGAACCCCCAAACAGCGAAGCCGGCCGGGGTCACGTTTCAATCCCTCATAGGTAGGCTCCAAACGGGCTATCGGGGAGTACTCCTGGGCTAGCTTGTATCGTTTCAATCCCTCATAGGTAGGCTCCAAACCAGGTATACGCAGACCAGCTCACAGAAAACGCATCGAGGCGTTTCAATCCCTCATAGGTAGGCTCCAAACTAGCGGGGAGGTGCGAATCAACCCGTGAGTCAGGTAGTAGTTTCAATCCCTCATAGGTAGGCTCCAAACGCGTGGTGGTACAAACTCGGTGGCACGAGGACGATCTGTTTCAATCCCTCATAGGTAGGCTCCAAACGACCACGCCGCGCGGAGGCCTGTTCTACGATCCAGACTAGTTTCAATCCCTCATAGGTAGGCTCCAAACGTGTTCTCGCGGAAGGCAATGGCATCCAGAACGAACTTCCGTTTCAATCCCTCATAGGTAGGCTCCAAACGTGCTTCAGCTGTTTAGCCAGCTTGCGTTTCCCGCGGCCGGTTTCAATCCCTCATAGGTAGGCTCCAAACGCTGCGCATTTGTGACAGCGGGACTCTGAGGCGGCGCCAGTTTCAATCCCTCATAGGTAGGCTCCAAACTTCCAGGCGTTTCCGAAGCTCTGCAGTCTCAGCCTTGACGTGTTTCAATCCCTCATAGGTAGGCTCCAAACTTCAGGCTCACCGCTTAGCCTCCTGCAATCATTCTAGCCGTTTCAATCCCTCATAGGTAGGCTCCAAACGCTGTTGGTGGAGGTGGGCTGGTTCAGAGCTCCCCGGGTTTCAATCCCTCATAGGTAGGCTCCAAACGTGCCAGGCGTGGTGAATGTCCGCGGTGGACATGAGGTTTCAATCCCTCATAGGTAGGCTCCAAACACGGTACTTTGCGTCTCATGGGTCTCTTGTGGGTGACGAGTTTCAATCCCTCATAGGTAGGCTCCAAACGGCTCTCACCAGGCTCGAACCCGGGGCGTCCTGCGTGGGTTTCAATCCCTCATAGGTAGGCTCCAAACCCCAATGGCAAGCGCTACAGCCAGAGACTCCACTAGGTTTCAATCCCTCATAGGTAGGCTCCAAACGAGGGCTCCTTGCTACTGGGATTGGCGGTCCACTCAGTTTCAATCCCTCATAGGTAGGCTCCAAACCGTGCGAACCTCAACGCGCGCTGCATCAGATCCTCTGGTTTCAATCCCTCATAGGTAGGCTCCAAACCAATGGGCATCGGAACGCTGAGACGCCACTACCCCGGTTTCAATCCCTCATAGGTAGGCTCCAAACCTTCGGCCACGTCTTCATACTCACCGATGGTGCCAAAATGTTTCAATCCCTCATAGGTAGGCTCCAAACCCACGGTTACATTACTCGCCTCGGTCACGAGTGGGCGTTTCAATCCCTCATAGGTAGGCTCCAAACGCAGGGCAATCGGCGAGTATTCCTGGGCCAGCTTGTATCAGTTTCAATCCCTCATAGGTAGGCTCCAAACACGTGGTGTAAATTTCACGCCCGCAATAGGTGGCGGGTTTCAATCCCTCATAGGTAGGCTCCAAACGGGGGCCATGCTAGAGGCCGCGCACTATCTGGCACACGTGTTTCAATCCCTCATAGGTAGGCTCCAAACATAGAGTGCCGTTGTCCCAGAAAAAGCCACCCACAACAGTTTCAATCCCTCATAGGTAGGCTCCAAACGCCATAGACGACGAGGGGCGTGCGCTGTGGCCAGAGGTTTCAATCCCTCATAGGTAGGCTCCAAACCCTCTGTGTAGTCCCTGCCCCAGATCAACACCTCGAGTTTCAATCCCTCATAGGTAGGCTCCAAACGTTCTTGCATCTGGCGGATGCGGTCTGTCGTTGTGCGTTTCAATCCCTCATAGGTAGGCTCCAAACTGCAAGCCACGAGCGGGCCAGGTCTAGACCAGGGCAGGCTTGTTTCAATCCCTCATAGGTAGGCTCCAAACTTGTCCCAAATAAACCCCTCCATAACATGGGTGATTGTTTCAATCCCTCATAGGTAGGCTCCAAACGCCCATACTGGTGGAGCACCGTTTCCAAGCCCAAGTGTTTCAATCCCTCATAGGTAGGCTCCAAACGCTGTGTTGGTTAGTCATCCCTACTGGGCGTTTGATGGTTTCAATCCCTCATAGGTAGGCTCCAAACTAGACCTGGTGGCGGCGGCGAGGGTGGTCATCATTGGTTTCAATCCCTCATAGGTAGGCTCCAAACTGTGAGGAGGTGCCGTGATGCCGAGACGTGACGAAAGTTTCAATCCCTCATAGGTAGGCTCCAAACGCTCATGCGCACACTAAACGAGATCGCAGAAAGCATCGGTTTCAATCCCTCATAGGTAGGCTCCAAACCCTGCGCGAACTGCGGTCAGCCAGCCGTATACTTGGTTTCAATCCCTCATAGGTAGGCTCCAAACCTTCAAGGCAGATGAGGTTGAACGTCTCGCTGCTGCGCGTTTCAATCCCTCATAGGTAGGCTCCAAACCCCGAAACCCATCACCCGCCTTCGCGACCCTGTACACGTTTCAATCCCTCATAGGTAGGCTCCAAACGAAGAGCCCTGAGATCGAAACGCATACTCTCCCTCGGTTTCAATCCCTCATAGGTAGGCTCCAAACACGGAGAGACCTTGGACGCTCTGGTTGGGCGACTAGTGGAGTTTCAATCCCTCATAGGTAGGCTCCAAACGCCTGTACTCTCTTACGATACGCCTCTTCCGTTTCCTCGTTTCAATCCCTCATAGGTAGGCTCCAAACCTTCGCTGTTTGGGGCTTCCGCGTACAGCGCGCCCGCGTTTCAATCCCTCATAGGTAGGCTCCAAACTAGGGATGTGCTACGCGCCGCGCAGCTGCTATGGGCGGTTTCAATCCCTCATAGGTAGGCTCCAAACCTCTGGGCGCGTTCTTCTCGATGACCGCTTCGATCGAGGTTTCAATCCCTCATAGGTAGGCTCCAAACGGGACCCGGTCGCAAGGCCGGCCCAGGGCTGTCTTCGGTTTCAATCCCTCATAGGTAGGCTCCAAACTGACCTGGAGCCTGCGAAACCGCGCCACGGGTTCATGGTTTCAATCCCTCATAGGTAGGCTCCAAACAGGCCAACCACGCCCGCGCGGCGGAGCTCTCTTTAAGTTTCAATCCCTCATAGGTAGGCTCCAAACTGGCCAAGGACGGCTCGCGGCACCTCTACGTAACCATCGTGTTTCAATCCCTCATAGGTAAACTCCAAACTTCTCGCCCCGGAGTCAACCGTCCGCACCCGTGGACGGTTTCAATCCCTCATAGGTAGGCTCCAAACGTCCTCCATTGACAGGAAGGGCACACGGTGATAAACGTTTCAATCCCTCATAGGTAGGCTCCAAACGCTACGCGGGGGTCTTCTTCAGCTTGTTCCTCTGCCGTTTCAATCCCTCATAGGTAGGCTCCAAACCTCGGTCTACTAGCTCGAAGAACCACTGAAGGCGATTCAGTTTCAATCCCTCATAGGTAGGCTCCAAACCAGGAGCGCGGCATGCCCAACCCGAGACGGAAGGGGTCTGCGTTTCAATCCCTCATAGGTAGGCTCCAAACCGGCTGGGAAGGCCGGATCACCTGCGTCCCCTGGTTGTTTCAATCCCTCATAGGTAGGCTCCAAACGGAAATTCACGCCTGGCACGTGAAGCGCGGATGGGCGTTTCAATCCCTCATAGGTAGGCTCCAAACGCTGTCTGTACAGCCCTGGCCTTGCCCTTCTTGCGCGTTTCAATCCCTCATAGGTAGGCTCCAAACCTGGGGGTGCCCTACGCTCGCTACGAAGGGCCGAGATCCGGTTTCAATCCCTCATAGGTAGGCTCCAAACGTGAATGCAGCGCAAGACTACGAAGACCTACGTCGGGTTTCAATCCCTCATAGGTAGGCTCCAAACTGGTTTCAACCGCCAAAGCTTGTGCGTGGCCGCGGTGTTTCAATCCCTCATAGGTAGGCTCCAAACTTGATGTGTGGGAGGCTATCGATCGTGCGCTGGTGCAGTTTCAATCCCTCATAGGTAGGCTCCAAACGTTCTTTTTACAAATGATGCAGCGCCGTGGAGACGCCGTTTCAATCCCTCATAGGTAGGCTCCAAACTCAAGACTCCGGAATGGAAGCAGCTCGAGCAGGCACTGTTTCAATCCCTCATAGGTAGGCTCCAAACCCCATGTGCGAACCCTGTGCTGCGTCACAGATGAAGATCGTTTCAATCCCTCATAGGTAGGCTCCAAACCTGTACAAGTCCTCGCGGGAGTAAAGATCTCCAGTGGCCCGTTTCAATCCCTCATAGGTAGGCTCCAAACTTCTGATAGCGCCTCGGGGACGGCCGATCCCCACATGGTTTCAATCCCTCATAGGTAGGCTCCAAACACTGCGAGCCCAGCCCTCTCGCCGCATATGGGGACGGTTTCAATCCCTCATAGGTAGGCTCCAAACGCCTTCTCGCCTGCCCCGCTCCAAAAACACAACGACGAAGTTTCAATCCCTCATAGGTAGGCTCCAAACCGCCCCCTCCCCAACCGCATCTACTGCAGTAGGGCGGTTTCAATCCCTCATAGGTAGGCTCCAAACGTGCCGTGGTCGTGAACCTGTACTCGTCTCCTGCGACGAAGTTTCAATCCCTCATAGGTAGGCTCCAAACGGCCCTCGAACCACAAGATCTATCCACCCTACCCGGTTTCAATCCCTCATAGGTAGGCTCCAAACGGTGGAGGAGGTAACCGCGGAATACATCGCCATTCGGGTTTCAATCCCTCATAGGTAGGCTCCAAACTACCGGCCAGGTTGCGGTGACCTGGAAGCCTGTCTCAACGGTTTCAATCCCTCATAGGTAGGCTCCAAACCAGGGGTGTTCTTCGCCCCCGTGGGCTCCTCCTTCCTGCCGTTTCAATCCCTCATAGGTAGGCTCCAAACCTTCCTGGGCCCTTAGGGGCCAGGGGGCTTCTAGCGGGTTTCAATCCCTCATAGGTAGGCTCCAAACTTCACCACACCCGGCACCGGCATTCCGTCGATCGTCATGGTTTCAATCCCTCATAGGTAGGCTCCAAACGCGAGTTCGGCGAGAATGATGCTGCGCTCCACGAGTTTCAATCCCTCATAGGTAGGCTCCAAACGAGCCCCGCTTGATGTTGCCACTATCGCGGAGCGCGGTTTCAATCCCTCATAGGTAGGCTCCAAACATGGGCTGAGCCGCATCCTGTAACACCTCCCTCAGTTTCAATCCCTCATAGGTAGGCTCCAAACGATTGAATGTGAGCTCATATTCCCAGCGTTTACTTGGTTTCAATCCCTCATAGGTAGGCTCCAAACCAGAAAGCTAGGCCTGGAAAGCCGATCCTGTCAACCCCCTTCGTCAAGTCCGCCAACCGCCCAATACCCCTTCGTGG
>ERZ511473.2184-NODE-2184-length-11320-cov-5.155208_pt1 | contig 11320 bp, 11 predicted proteins | sample MGYA00374947_ERZ511473 | MGnify/ENA primary metagenome ERZ511473 (study PRJEB26303, sample SAMN06343854) | sediment metagenome | isolation source: hot spring sediment | place: Canada: British Columbia | collected 2012-09-26 ... | reverse complement strand
AGGTCGCCGGCCGACGCCCCTCCCCGTGCTTCCAGGTGCAAGCATTATGCGGGCGGTTTGGAGGGTGAGGATAAGTTCGGGTCGAGAAAGTTTAGGGCGTTGAAATCGCGCAAGTTTGCTCGCTGAACGCGGAGGATAAACGCCTAAATCGTCTTTCCCTCCCCTTTATGGGGACGGTGGCCCTGGCGGCGCCAGGGTCGGGTGGGGCTTGATGAATCAGCCAGCAAACCCACCCAAACACCCTGCACCGATCCCCCACCCGACCCGCTACGCGGGCCACCCTCCCCGCAGGGGGGAGGGAAGAGGTGTTTGCCGCCCCCCCTGACGCCCTCCGCCAACGGCGAGGCCGCGCCTTGAAACCTTGATGGCGAGCCTGCTCTGGCGTCTGGCCGTGTCAAGGACGGGCCTGCGGCCCGCCGCGTCGCGGCGACGCTCCGCGTCGTCCTTGACACGGCCAGACGCCAGAGCTCCGATCCACCAAGGCTTTAGGGCGCGGCCCCATCCGGGGCGGATGAAGTTCATCAGGAGCAGACATCCAGACCCAGAGTTTTCACACGGCGCTAGCACCAGAAAGCGCGGGTTGCAGTAAGGTAAGTGGATATTTAATCGGGCGCGTGAGCGACCGTCACCCATTCCATCTCTTGCGGTCAGAAATTCGAATGGCAAACTATGCAAAGCCGCGCGCAACCAAAACCCATAAGCACCAGCACTACGTCCCGAAAAGCTACCTAGCAGCTTGGTGCGATCCGCAGCCCGACCTTATCCCTAACACCGCCAAACCCATGGACCCATACGTCTGGGCATTTCCTAAAAATGGCGGTGAAGCACGGCGTAGGGCACCGCAAAACATCTTCACAGAGAACGACATTTACACGAAAATCATAGATATTCCCGGCCACGGCGAATATCGGGACCTCAGAATTGAAAATGGTCTTAAAGAAATAGAAGACGGATTCTATCGGGTTAGGGATGAATTCGTTAGATCGCGCAAACCTATACCCATGGTTCCACTCATAAGGCTTTATGCGTATGTCGCAGCGCAGCAATGCCGAACGCCAGATATGCGAGAGCACTACAAGGCGCAGTGGAAGCAACTTCTAGACATGACTGACCATGTTCATGCCGCTAGCGCGCGCATTTCTCAAGAAGGCCGAGCGACAATGCGCTGGGACGTTGACGTAAAGGGCGGCGGCACGATCAGTCGAGAAGAACTTGCTGAAGTTGTAGATCGCCCCCTTCAGAACTTAATCGTGCCGGCAATTCAAGGGATCACCCCGGCTCTAACAGCCTTCCATCCCACGATCCTATGCGCAGCGGAAGAAGAGAAGTTTATAACTTCGGACGCCCCAGTAGTGTGGTTCGATCCAGAGGCGCACAAGCGCCCTGCGTGGCTCAGATCTCCCGCCGTCATGTACCCCAAAACGGAGGTTACGATGCCAATAGACCCAAGCCATCTACTAATGCTGTCGCACCATAAACTCTCGCGCCCCTACCTTGAAATCGGTAACAGAGAAGTCACGGAACTGAATCGTAGGATTAGAGCGCATGCCTCAGAGTTCTTTATTGCCTGTTCACCGCACGCGAAAACGGAATGGTACGATTTAGGATCGCCCCCAGCTACAGACGATGAAGCATCCAACGCAGATCGCCATGAATGATGAAACGCTGGTGCAACGCCCACAGAACTGCGGCTGATTAAACGGCTGTCTATCCATAGTCGCAACGAACGTCCGCCACAGTCGTAGGTCGACTTAGACCCTCACCCGCCCAACAGCCCCGCTAACACCCCCACCACCCTTTCCCCATTCCCCCGCCCGCCCAAAACGCCTAGGTAAGCCTCACTCTGAGCATATCCGGGATCGGATGAAGCGATGGACGACGCGGGCATGAGCTTGCAGGCGACGATGACGGCGATGGGGCAGGCGGCTCGGCAAGGGGCGCAGGCCCTGCGCGTGGCCACGCCCGACCAGCGCACCGCCGCCCTGCGCGCCATGGCCGCCGCCATCCGCAGCGATGCCGCCGCGATCCTGGCCGCCAACGCCCGTGACCTGGACAAGGCCGGGGCCGGCGGCCTGACCGCGCCGATGGTCGAGCGGCTGATGCTGAACCCCGAGCGCCTGGAAGGCGTGGCCGCCGGGGTCGAGGCCGTGGCCGCCATCCCCGACCCGCTGGGCGTCGAGACCGCCCGCTGGACGCGTCCCAACGGCCTGGACATCGCCCGGGTGCGCACGCCGATCGGCGTGATCGCCATGATCTTCGAGAGCCGGCCCAACGTCACCGCCGACGCCGCGGCGCTGTGCGTGCGCTCGGGCAATGCGGTGATCCTGCGCGGCGGGTCCGAATGCATAAACTCCAACCTCGCGATCCATGCCGCCATCGCCAAGGGGCTGAAGGCGGCGGGGATCGGGGCGGACGCGGTGCAGATCGTCCGCACCCCCGATCGCGACGCCGTCGGCGCGATCCTGGGCGGGCTGGACCGCACCATCGACCTGATCATCCCCCGGGGCGGCAAGAGCCTGGTGGCCCGGGTGCAGCGCGAGGCCCGCGTGGCCGTGCTGGGCCACCTGGAAGGCCTGAATCACGTGTTCGTCCACGCGGCGGCGGATCCGAAGAAGGCCGTCGAGATCGTGCTGAACGCCAAGATGCGCCGCGTGTCGGTGTGCGGCTCGGCCGAGACCCTGCTGGTCGATCGCGCCGCCGCCGAGCGGCTGCTGCCGCCGATCGCCGACGCCCTGATCAAGGCTGGCTGCGAGCTGCGCGGCGATGGTCCCTCGCGGGCCATCGAGCCGGGCATGAAGCCCGCTGTCGAGGCCGACTGGTCCACCGAATATCTGGCGCCGGTGATCTCGGTGGCCTTGGTCGACGGGGTCGAGGGCGCGGCCGCCCACATCGCCGCCTACGGCTCGGGCCACACCGACGCGATCCTCACCGAGGATACGGCGGCCGCCGAGCGGTTCATCGCGCTCGTGGACAGCGCCATCGTGCTGGTCAACGCCTCGACCCAGTTCGCCGACGGCGGCGAGTTCGGCTTCGGGGCCGAGATCGGCATCGCCACCGACAAACTTCATGCCCGCGGTCCGGTCGGGGCCGAGCAACTGACGACGTTCAAATATGTGGTTCGCGGGACCGGCCAGACTCGTCCCTGAGGCCGGGAGGCCAAGCGCGCAGCGGCTCGGGTTCCATCTGGAGCCGGGCATGCGCGTCGGCCTGTTCGGCGGCAGCTTCAACCCGGCGCACGAGGGCCATGCCCACGTGGCCGAAACCGCCATGCATCGGCTGGGGCTGGACCGGGTGATCTGGCTGGTCTCGCCGCAGAACCCGCTGAAGTCCTCGCACGAGACCAAGCCGTTGGCCCAGCGCCTGGCCGGGGCCCGGCAGTGGGCGCGCGGGTCCGGCATGATCGTTTCCGACGCCGAGACCCGGCTGGGCTCGCAATATACGATCGACACCCTGCGGGTGCTGCGGGCCCGCTATCCGGGCGTGAAGTTCGTCTGGGTGATGGGGGCCGACAGCCTGGCCACGTTCCATCGCTGGCGCGGCTGGACCCAGATCATGCGCGAGGTTCCGGTGGCGGTGATCTCGCGGCCCTGGGCGGCCCTGAAGGCCCGCACCTCGCCGGCCGCCCGCCGCTTCGCCAGGGCCCGCCTGCCGTCCAGCGCCGCCTCGATCCTGGCCGACGCCACCGCCCCCGCCTGGGTCTATCTGACCGGCCCGCTGAACTACGCCTCGTCCACGGCCCTGCGGAAGCGGCAGACCAAGGGTTAGCGGGCGGGTTAAGCCTAGCGGGCGTGTCGATCGTCAGCTGACTTCCAATCCATCCGTCGACGGGGGATGGCCTACTGCCCGTAGTCCCGCGCCATCGCCGGATAGAGGTCCATCAGCGCGTTGGCGTCGTAGCGGCCGCCATGATGCTCGCGCTCGGGCGGCGGGGGCGGAGCGGGCGCCGCGCCGGGGATCGTCGCGCCGGGCGCCTCAGCGGCGTTGATCCCCTGGGACAGCAGGTTGGGGCGGGGCCCTTCGCCGGCGTTGCGGCCGTCCTGGTCGAACAGCGCCTCCTGGTGGCGGGTCGGCTCCCAGATGAAGCCGCCCCAGCCGCGCTTTCCGGGCACGGCGTGGACCAGGTCGTTCACGTAGCGCTTGCGGCTGGAATATTCGGCCACGAACAGGCCGTGGTCGGGATAGCGACGGGCGAAGTTGGTGAAGGTGCGCTCCCAGTCGCCCTCGGCCGCCTGCTGGTAGCAGGAGAAACCCGTGGCGTCGAAGACCACGCCCCGGCTCAACAGGTTGTCCATCCAGCCCTCGACGATCGTCCAGTGGCGGCCCAGGTGGTTGTGCAGGGCGGTCTTGGCCTTGGGCGCGCCCTCGCGGGCCCCGGCCAGGCCGGCCTTCAGCAGGACGGCCATCTGGTCCCAGCCGCCGGCGCCCTCAACCTGCAGGTGGACGGCGTCAGTGGCGGGGTTGCCGGTCGGGGCGGCGGCGGGCACGCGGCCGTCGGGCCAGAGCAGGCCGAAGGTGATCTCGTTGCCGATGATCACCATGTCGGCGGGCGCGCCGGCCTTGTCCAGCGTCGCCAGCACCTGGCGCGTGTGAGCCCGCACCGCCCGCGCCAGCTCCGGCAGGGGCAGCGCCGCCCAGGCCGCCGGCTTGACCTGCTTCTGCGGATCGGCCCAGTCGTCGCTGTAGTGGAAGCTGATGGTCAGGTGCATGCCGGCCGCCTTGACCCGCCGGGCCATGCGCACGGTCTGCTCCAGACCGCCCCAGGGATCGACCTTCTGGCGGCGCGAATAGCCGTTCTCCGGATTGACGAAGACCCGCAGCTTGACGGCGTTGAAGCCCGCCTGGCCCAGGAGGACGAGGATGTCCCGCCGCCGGCCGCCGGCGTAGTAGGTCGCGCCCTCGGCCTCGTCCTGCGGGACCCAGGTGATGTCGGCGCCGATCAGGAACGGGCCCGGACGCGCGCCCTTGTCCGCCGAGAGGGCCGGTGTGGCGGCGGCCAGCGGCAGGGCCAGCGGCAGGGCCAGCAGGCCCGCGCCCAGGGCGCGGCGGTCGATCGTCTGGCGCATTCGCGTTCCTCCGCCCCTGGCCTTTTTGGTCCGGGTTATACAATGTGGGACTATATCCCATTTTGTAAGAGGTTCGCCGCGATCCTCGCCCCGGTCAAGAACCGTCCGGAACGACACACCACGCCGCCCGAATCCGCCCCGACCACGTTCCCCCTCATCTTTTCGAGTCATCCGTGCTATGGGAGCTATTGCGCGAACCCATCAAGGAGCATTTCCGCTGCGTAGCGACCCCGCGCCAAGTGCGCCCACTAGCCTCTCGAGGGAGGGAACGGTTTCCCCCGAAACCGCGACTCAAGAGACCGCCCTGGACCTGAGTATCAAGGCGCTCGAGACCCTGATCCTGTCGCGTCTCGACGACGACAAGGCCCAGGAGATCGTCCACATCGACCTGAAGGACAAGAGCTCGGTCGCCGACAGCCTGATCGTGGCGTCGGGCCGCTCGCACCGTCACGTCGGCGCCCTGGCCGACCACATCATCCGGGCGCTCAAGGAGAGCGGCTTCGGCAAGGCGCGGGTCGAAGGCCTGCCGCATTGCGACTGGGTGCTGATCGACGCCGGCGACGTGGTGGTCCACCTGTTCCGCCCCGAAGTTCGCTCGTTCTACAACATCGAGAAGATCTGGGCCGTCGACGCGCCGCACCGGATGGCGTCGAACTAATCCGCTTCGTCTCCCCCGGCTTGTCCGGGGGACGCTAGGCCGCGCCGATTTGGAAGCGCCCAGTCTGGAAGCGTGATGAAGATCACAATCCTCACCGTCGGGAAGCTCGGCCGCATGGTCGAGGCGCAACTGGCCGTGGACTACGCGTCCCGGGCCACGGCGTCGGGACGCGCCCTGGCCCTGGGCCCGGTCGAGATCGTCGAGGTCGAGGCCCGCAAGCCCGGCAAGGCCGCCGAGGCCGAGGTGCTGCGTCCGCACCTGGAGGGCGCCTATGTCGTCGCCTGCGACGAGCACGGCAAGGTCCGGCCCAGCCGCGCCTTCGCCGAGCACGTGGGCCGGCTGCGCGACGACGGCCACCGCAAGGTCGTGTTCCTGATCGGCGGGGCGGACGGGCTGGATCCGTCGATCCTGAGCACGGCCAACGAGATGCTGGCCTTCGGGCCCCAGACCTGGCCGCACGCCCTGGCCCGCGCCATGCTGGCCGAACAGGTCTATCGCGCCGTCACCATCCTGGCGGGCTCGCCCTATCACCGGGACTGAGGGCTCTCACCCCGTCCTCGATCCATTTTTCACCGTCATCCTCGGACGTGTTCCGAGGACCCCTCGGTCCGCCGCGCTGTCGCCGGCGAATCAGGTCCCAGTGGACGCCGCGCGCGACCTGTCCCGACAACGCGTCTGAAACAGGGGTCCCCGGAACAAGTCCGAGGATGACGGGGGTTTGGGTTGTCGCTGAAACCCAATGCGGGCATTGATCCTCCCATGTCGCGCCGCGTCGCCTTGATCACCGCCAGCCTCCTGGTCGCCCTGCTGGGCGCGGGCGGCTTCGTGGCGGCTCAGGTCGGTCAGCGCGGCTCGATCAGCCAGAAGGCCCCCTCGAGCCAGAAGACCCGCGACGAGCAGGCCGCCGCCGACACCCGTCGCGAGATCGCCGACCTGCGCGGCGAGCTGGACGCCCTGGGCTGCCAGCGGGTCGACGCCGGCGACGACGTCGATCTCAAGCGCGCCCGGCTGGAGGCCCTGCACCAGCGCGAGTCCGCCCTGGTGGCCGAGCTGGGCCGCGACCGGGGTCAGCTGGCGAGGCTGCTTTCGGCCCTGCAGCTGTTCCGCCGCGATCCGCCGCCGGCCCTGCTGGTCAGCCCCAATGACGCCCGCGACGCGGTGCGGGCCGCGATCCTGATCCGCGCCATGACGCCGGAGCTGCAGGCCCGGGCCGACGGCTACGCCCGCCAGGCCCGCGCCGTCTCGGCCCTGCGCCGCGAGGCCGCCGCGGCCTCCGAGCAGCTGTTCACCGCCGAGAGCCTGGTCGCCGACCGCCGGGGCGAGCTGGAGCGGATGATCGTCGAGAAGACCCAACTCGAGCGCGCCTATGCCCAGGAAGCGATGACGGGAGGCGACGACCAGGGCACCCTGGGCGCCCTGACAGACGCCCTGGCGCCCAGGCCGGCCACCGGCCCGCTGAGCCTCAGGTCGCCCGCCCCCGGCCCCCTGGCCCGGCGCTTCGGCCAGACCATGCCGGCCGGCGGCCACGCGGCCGGACTGACGATTCGCACGGAAAAGGGTCACGTCGTGGCCAGTCCCGCCGCCGCCGTGGTCGAATACGCCGGACCGCTGAGCGGTTGGGGCACGGTCTTGATCCTGCGCGCCCAGGGCGCCTACCATCTGGTTCTGGCGGGAATGGACGAGGTTTCCGTCGGACCCGGACAATCTGTCGCACCCGGCGCGACGGTTGGCCGGATGTCTGGCCATGGTTCTGACGCGCCGGAACTCTATTTCGAGGTCAGGGAAGACGGCGCTCCTGTCGATCCGGAGCGTTGGTTGAAACAAGGACCTCGGTAGGGGATCGCGATAAACGGCTTTTTCAGCGATGATGGCCGTCAAATGAACAAGGGTCCGTCGAAGTATCGGCGGAGCGACAAGTTTTAATGCGGCGCTTCGCGCCGTCAGGGAGCCTTCCAGGCCACATGCGCAAGTATCTGCTCATCGGTGTTTCGGCCTTCGTCCTCGGCGCGGGGACCATGGCCTATGTCAGCCCCATCGCCCAGGCGACCAGCGCGACCAAGGGCCAGACGTACAAGATGCTCGAACTGTTCGGCGACGTCCTGCAGACGGTCGACGCGCAGTACGTCTCCGAGGTCGACAACAAGAAGCTGATCGAGGCGGCCCTGGACGGCATGCTGACCAGCCTGGATCCGCACTCCGGCTACCTGTCGCCCGACAGCTTCGAGGACATGCAGGACACCACCCGCGGCGAGTACGGCGGGCTGGGCCTGGAGGTCACCAGCGAAGAGGGCGTGGTCAAGGTCATCTCGCCGATGGACGGCACGCCCGCATCGCGGGCCGGCATCCAGGCCGGCGACTACATCACCTCGGTCAACGGCCAGTCGGTGCTGGGCCTGACCGTCAACGAGGCGGTCAAGCAAATGCGCGGCCCGGCCGGCGAGGTGGTCACCCTGACCATCGCTCGCGACAAGACCGACCCGTTCGACGTCAAGCTGACGCGCGAGATCATCAAGCCCAAGGCCGCCGTCGCACGGATGGAAGGCGACTACGGCTATGTCCGCCTGCCCGGCTTCAACGAAAAGGCCACCGACGCCCTGACCACGGCGATCACCGACCTGAGGACCAAGAACCCCCAGATGAAGGGGCTGGTCTTCGACCTGCGCAACAATCCCGGCGGCTTGCTCGACCAGGCCGTGGGCGTCACGGACGTGTTCCTGGACGGCGGCGAGGTGGTCAGCCAGCGCGGCCGCGACCCCCGCGACATCCAGCGCTACAACGCCAAGCCCGGCGACCTGCTGAACGGCCTGCCGGTGGTGGTGCTGATCAACCAGGGCTCGGCCTCTGCCGCCGAGATCGTCGCCGGCGCCTTGCAGGATCGCCATCGCGCCGAGGTCGTCGGCATCACCAGCTTCGGCAAGGGTTCGGTGCAGACGGTGATCCCGCTGCGCGGCGGCGCCGACGGGGCCCTGAAACTGACCACGGCGCGCTACTTCACGCCGTCGGGCCGCTCGATCCAGAAGACCGGCATCGCGCCCGACCTGGAAGTGGCCCAGACCAAGGACCAGGCCCAGGACATCGCCAACCGCGTGTGGTTCAGCGAGGCCAGCTTCAAGAACGCGCTGAACGCCGACGAGGGCAAGAGCCGCCAGGGCGCCCACGCCCCGGCCGAGGCGCCGCCCGCCGGCTTCGACGACAAGAAGGGCGACTTCCAGTTGGAACGGGCCATCGCGGTGCTGAAGGCCGGCTCGGTCCAGGCCGTGCCGAAACTGCCCAAGCCCCAGGCCAAGATCGCCGAAGTCACCGCCAAGGCCGCCGCCGCGGCCGGCAAGGGCCCGGTGACGGAGAAGAAGTAGAGGGACTGAAACCCTCTCTCCGGAGGGGAGAGGGAGGGACCCGCCGCGCAGCGGTGGGAGGGTGAGGGGTTACACCCTCACCTGTTTTCACCCAAACGCCCTGCCGGCACGCCGGTAGAAGTCCCTAACCCCTCACCCTCCCAAGCTTCGCTTGGGCCCCTCCCTCTCCCTCTGGGAGAGGGTTCGAGGAGGGCGCCACGCACATTCCGTCGCACCCTTCATTAACCATATGTTCGAAGCTTGCCGCCTAGGTTCAGGGCCATGGCCGTGTCCTTTTCCCGCAAGCCTTCCCACAGCGTCGCCGTGTCCGCGGACGCGCGCGGGCACGGCGACCTGCGCGCGAAGATCCTGGCCGCCGCCGCCAATCCCTTCATCGGCGCGGCCGCCGCGGCGCTGCTGTTTCTGCTGAGCCTGGCCCTGCTGGTGTTGTTGACCGGCGATCCCAACAAGGGCTCGCCCCTGGTGAGGGTGGCGCTGGACAAGATCGGCGCGACCAAGAGCATTCCCCAAGGCTGGCGCGAGGCCCTGGTCGCCGAGGGCGACCAGGAGGCGCCGCTGCTGCCGGGCGCCCTGGACCTGTCGAACCTGCCGTTCCTGGGCCGCCCCGAGCCGACCGAGGCCGAGACGCCCGCGATCGTCGCCCCGCCCCCCGCCGCCTCGGCCACCGGTCCGCTGCCCCCCGCGCCCATCGCCGGCCTCTACACGCCGGGCCCAGGCGGCGGCGTGCTGCCGGTGATCGCCCCCGACGGCCGCACGGCCTTCGAGGCCTATGCCCGACCGTTCACCGCCGACGGCCGCCCCAAGGTGGCGCTGGTGATCGGCGGACTGGGCCTGAACCCCCAGACCACCCGCGCGGCCATAGAAACCCTGCCGCCCGAGATCACGCTGTCGTTCGCGCCCTATGCGGAAGGCCTGCAGGGCTGGATCGACCTGGCCCGCGCCAATGGCCACGAAGTGCTGCTGGAAGCGCCGATGGAGCCGGTCGACTATCCCGCCAACGACCCGGGCCCCTACACCCTGATCACCGCCAATCGCCCCGAGGACACGGTGCGCAAGCTGGAGTGGCTGATGTCGCGCGCCACCGGCTATTACGGCCTGACCAACTATCTGGGCTCGCGCTTCGTCACCAGCGACACGGCCATGACCACCTTCACCCTGGCCCTGAAGGCCCGGGGACTGGCCTTCATCGACGACGGCCAGGCCAGCTTGCGCGGCGGCCCGATCCCCCGCGCCTCGGCCGACCGGATCATCGACGATGAACTGGCGGCCGGCTCGATCGACGGCCAGCTGAAGATGCTGGAGTCCGGCGCCGCCGGTCGCGGCCAGGCCCTGGGCTCGGGCTTCGCCTATCCGGTGACGATCAACCAGGTGCGCCTGTGGGCCGCCGGTCTGTCAGGGCGCGGCTTGCAACTGGCCCCCGCCTCGGCCATGGCCAAGCGATGAGCGCCGGCCAACCTGACGACTATCCCGATCATCGCCCCAATGTCGGCGTCGTGCTGTTCCACCCGGACGGCCGCGTCTGGCTGGGCAAGCGCCACAAGCAGCCGCCGCCCCATAACTGGCAATTTCCGCAGGGCGGCGTCGATGACGGCGAGGATCTGCTGGCCGCGGCGCGTCGCGAGCTGGCCGAGGAGACCGGCGTCACCTCGATCGAATATCTGGGCCGCACCGAGAACTGGCTGATCTACGACTTCCCCGCCGATTTCGCTTCGTCGAAAAAAGCGCGTGGATTCAAGGGCCAGAAGCAGGTCTGGTTCGCCTTTCGCTTTCTGGGCGAGGAGTCCGAGATCGATCTGGAGGCTGACGCCCACGTCGAGTTCGATGCCTGGAAATGGGGCGCTCTCGACGAAACGCCCGAACTGATCGTACCTTTCAAGCGCGGGGTATACGAACAGGTCGTTTCCGCGTTTGGTGGGTTCGCGCGCGGCGGTTGAAATCCGGCCGCGCTGGAGGGGTGACGGAGTGGCGGAAACGATCCTGCTGATCCACGGCTACGGTTGCGCTGGGGACGTCTGGGATCCCATGGCCGCGCGGCTGCGGGCCGAGGGCTACCGCGTCGTGGCGCCGACCATCCGCGCGGCCGTGCGGACGGTCGATGGCCCCCGGGAGGGCCTGGCCGGCCTGACCCTGGCCGACTATGTCGCCGAGATGAGCGCCCTGGCCCAGGCCCTGGCCAAGATCGGAAGAGCGTCGTGTAGGGAAAGAGTGTAGATCTCGGTGGTCGCCGTATCATTAAAAAAAAAAAA
>ERZ511473.2183-NODE-2183-length-11325-cov-5.147315_pt1 | contig 11325 bp, 10 predicted proteins | sample MGYA00374947_ERZ511473 | MGnify/ENA primary metagenome ERZ511473 (study PRJEB26303, sample SAMN06343854) | sediment metagenome | isolation source: hot spring sediment | place: Canada: British Columbia | collected 2012-09-26 ... | reverse complement strand
GACGTGCTCGAGCAGCAGCTCGAGCCGCTGGGGGTCCCGGTCCTGTACAAGCTCCCGCTCGGGCACGGGAAGCACCTGGCGACGATCCCGCTCGGCGTCACGGCAACGCTCGACGCCGACGCGGGGACCCTCACGATCGAGCAAGCTGCCCTCCGGGGGGAGCCGTAGACCCTTGATGAGAACGACGTGACGGACCGGACATCGGTGCCGATGGGGGGGACGATGGCGATGAGGATCCTGCGACGCGGGGCGGCGGCGGTGCTCGGGGGACTCCTCGCCGTCGGGCTGGTCGGCACCGCGGCCGCCCAGACCCCTTCGCCGACCTCGGCGCGGAAGGTCACGTTCGTGGTGGGGCTCACGAACGACGTGCGGACCTTCAACCCCCTGAAGGCGATCGAGACCCCCGAGTACGAGACCCTCGCGGTCACCTACGACACCCTGCTCCGCTGGGCGCCCGACGACATGTCGCCGATGCCGGGGCTCGCGACGGACTGGACCCGGAGCAGCGACGGCCTCACCTGGACCTTCACGATCAGGGACGACGCGACCTGGAGCGACGGCGAGCCGCTCACGGCCCACGACATCGCCTTCACCTACCGCTTCATCGTCGACAAGGGGTTCAGCTCCCTCTCCAACTACCTGCCGTTCACCGATAGCTTCGAGGCGCCCGACGACACGACGCTCATCTGGCGGACCACCAAGCCGACGACCGCGCCCCTCGCCCCGCCTTGGATCTACATCCTCCCGGAGCACATCTGGGGCGGGATGACGAAGAAGGAAGCCAAGCAGTTCGAGAACTTCCCGAACACCGTGGGCTCGGGCCCCTTCCGGCTGGTCGAGTGGAAGAAGGGGGACTTCTGGCGTCTCGAGGCCCGCGATGACTACTGGGGGGGCGCGCCGCACATCGACGAGCTGATCTTCCGGGTCTTCGCGAACGATGAAGCGATGGTGAACGCGCTCAAGGCGGGCGAGATCGACTTCGCTGAGGCGATCCCCACGGACCTCTTCGCCGCGCTCCAGGGCGAGCCCAACATCGCCACCCACGTCGGCGGAGCGGCCTCCTTCACGCAGATGAGCTTCAACATGTGCGGGGACCAGGCGTACTGCCAGAAGAACCCCCCGAACCGGCACCCGGCGGTGACCGACCGAGCGGTCCGCCTGGCGATCGCGCATGCGATCGACAAGCAGGCGCTCGTGGACCGGGTCCTGCGCGGGTTCGGCACCCCCGGGACGACGGTGATCCCGCCCGTCTACCCCTGGCACTACGATCCGGCCCCGGACGAGCTCATCGACTTCGACCTGGACGAAGCGAACCGGATCCTCGACGAGGCCGGGTACCGCGACACCGATGGCGACGGCGTGCGCGAGATGCCCGGCGGCGGTCGCCCGCTCGAGTTCCGGTTCTTCGTCCGCACGGAGGATGCGAACAGCGTCTCCGCCGGGAAGCTGATCGCCGGCTGGCTCGAGCAGATCGGCATCGAGGTCCGGCCCGAGGCGATCACGGACGGCAAGCTCATCGACCAGTGGTACGCGAACGATTACGACCTCTACATCTGGGGCTGGGGCGTCGAGCCCGATCCCGACTTCCAGCTCTCGACCTACACCTCCGATCAGTGCGGGGTGTGGAGCGACACCTGCTACAACAACCCCGAGTACGACCGCCTCTACCTCGAGCAGAAGACCGCTCCCACCCGCGAGGAGCGGATGGCGATCGTCCACGAGATGCAGCGGATCATCTACCGAGACATCCCGGAGATCGTCCTGTACTACGACAACGACCTGCAGGCCTACCGGAAGGATCGCTGGACGGGCTTCGTCGAACAGCCGTCGGACCAGGGGTACCTGCTGTTCCAGTTCGGCAACTGGTCGTACCTGAACGTCCGTCCCGTTTCCGAGGCCGCCGGTGCGGCCCGGCCGCGCGGCATCCCGCCCTCCGTCTGGGGCGCGATCGTGGTCGGGATCGTGATCGTGATCGGAGCGGTCGCCCTCGCCCGGCGGCGGGTCAGCGAGGAGGAGCGGGCCTAGCCGGGCGGGGTCCGGGGGGACCGGGGTGCGGGCCTGGATCTACGTCGCGAGGAAGGTCCTCCACGCGGTCCTCACGCTGGCCTTCGTCCTCGTGTTCAACTTCTTCCTGTTCCGGGTGATGCCCTCGGACCCGGTGAAGCTGCTGACCCGCACCTCCTCGGCGGAGCTGAGCGAGGCCCAGCAGCGCGAGCTGCTCCACGACTACGGCTTGGACGAGCCGATCTTCCCCGGGCAGTTCCTCGACTACGTGGGCGACGTGCTCCGGGGGGATCTCGGGATCTCGTTCCTCTTCCCCGGCGAGAGCGTGATGGAGATCTTCCTCCGGAACCTCTGGCCGACGGTCCTGCTCGTGGGGCTCTCGACGCTGTTCTCCACCCTGATCGGGATCGGCACCGGCATCTGGTCGGGGTGGCGGAGGCAGAGCGCCTTCGATCTCGCCTCGACGGGCGTCTCCCTGTTCCTCTACGCCATGCCGGAGTTCTGGCTGGGGATGATGTTGCTGATCGTCTTCGCCACGACCCTCGGCTGGTTCCCCACCGGCGGCCGGATCTCGACGGTGACCGGGCTGTCGGGGGTCGAGCACCTCGTCGACGTCGTGAACCACCTCTTCCTCCCCTGCCTGACCCTGACCCTGGCCTACGTCGGGGAGTACCACCTGATCATGCGATCGTCGCTCCTCGATGTCCTCGGGGAGGACTACGTCACGACGGCCCGCGCCAAGGGGCTGCGCGAGAAGGTCGTCCTCCGCCGCCACGCGGTGCGCAACGCGCTCCTGCCGACGATCACGCTGATCGCCCTGAACTTCGGCTTCGTGCTGGGCGGAGCGATCACGGTCGAGCTCGTCTTCAGCTACCAGGGCCTGGGCCTGCTCACGTACGAGGCCCTGACCGCGAAGGACTACCCGCTCCTCCAGGGGTTGTTCCTGTTCTTCTCCGCGGGGGTGATCGTCGCGAACCTGATCGCCGACCTGCTCTACGGCTACCTCGACCCTCGGGTGCGGGAGGCCTGATGCGGGTCGCTCCCACGCAGGCCGAACGCCCTGGACCGCCCGGCGAAGCGCCGTCCTCCCCGCGTTCGGCGAGGGCGGTCGCCTGGGCGAGGCGACGTCGAGCCCTCGCGCGCTTCTGGGCCGCCTACCGACGAAGCGCGATGGGCATGGCCGGGCTCGCGATGCTCTGCTTCTTCGTGGGCCTCGCGATCTTCGCGACGTTCGCGAACGACACCGGGACGAACCCCGCGCTCGCCAGCGGCCCGGTGCTGCATCCGCCCTCCCTCCGCTACCCGTTCGGGACGGATCGGTTCGGGCTGTCCGTGCTCACGCTGACGATCCACGGCTCGAAGATCTCGCTGCTGGTCGGCCTGTCGGCCACCGCGATCACCGTGGTGATCGGGGCCGTCGTCGGGATCGTAGCGGGGTACCGCGGGGGGCTCGTGGACGTGCTGCTCATGCGGCTCACGGACTTCGGGCTCGTGATCCCCTGGCTCGCGCTCGCGATCGTGCTGGCCTCGATCCTCGGGCCATCGCTCGGGACCATCATCGTCGTGATCGGCTTGACGTCCTGGCCCGGGACCGCCCGGCTGGTCAGGGCCCAGACGCTGTCGGTGAAGGAGCGGCCCTACGTCGAGCGGGCCCGCGCCCTGGGGGCCAGCCCGTGGCACCTCGTGACCCGGCACATCCTCCCGAACGTCTTCCCCGTGATCTTCGCCAACACCGTCCTGGTCGTCGCGGTCGCCATCCTGTCCGAGACCACCCTGTCCTTCCTCGGCCTGGGCGATCCCTTCAGCATCTCGTGGGGGTCGATCCTCGAGAGCGCGTTCGCCGCCGGGGCCGCCACGATCGGCGCGTGGTGGTGGCTGCTCGCCCCCGGCCTCGCGATCGTCCTGGTCGTGCTGGGGTTCACGATGTGCGGTTTCGCGCTGGACGAGATCCTCAACCCCCGGCTGCGCCAGCGATGAGCGTCCTCTCGGTCCGGGAGCTCCACGTCACGTACCGGACCCAGGGCGGGGGCGTCGCGGCCGTCCGCGGCGTCTCCTTCGACATCGACCGCGGCGAGGTCCTGGGGCTCGCCGGCGAGTCGGGGTGCGGGAAGTCCACGATCGCCGGGGCCATCCTCCGGCTCCTGCCCGAGGGCACCGAGGTGACCGGGAGCGTCCTCCTCGAGGGGGAGGAGGTGCTCACGATGCGCCCCGGGAGGCTCCGCGCCGTCCGCTGGGCAGGGGCCTCGATCGTGTTCCAGGGGGCGATGCACGCCCTGAACCCGGTGCGCCGGGTGGGCGACCAGATCGCCGAGGCCATCGTGGCTCACCAGCAGGCCGGGCCCCGGGAGGCGATGGTCCGGGTCGGAGCCCTCCTCGAACAGGTGGGGCTCCCGCCGAGGCGGATCGACGACTTCCCCCACGAGCTCTCGGGCGGGCAGCGCCAGCGGGTGATGATCGCCATGGCCCTGGCCTGCAACCCCAGCCTCGTGATCGCCGACGAGCCCACCACCGCCCTGGACGTGATGGTCCAGGCTCAGGTCCTCCGGCTCCTCAAGGAGCTCCAGCGGGACCTCGGTCTCGCGATGCTGTTCATCACCCACGACCTCTCGGTGCTCTCCGAGGTGTCCGACCGCCTCGCCGTGATGTACGCGGGCAAGCTCGTGGAGGAGGGCCCCACCGCCCAGGTCTTCCACGACGGGAGGCACCCCTACACCCGGGCGCTGGCGGCCGCCTTCCCGACGATCGGCGACCCGAGCTTCCGGCGTCGCCCCTCGGGCCTGGGCGGGGACCCCCCGGATCCCCAGGCCATCCCGTCGGGCTGCCCGTTCCACCCGCGGTGCCCCGAGGCCTTCGACGAGTGCGGCCGGACCGAGCCCGCGCTGTACGACGCGGGGCCGGGACGGCGGGCGGCGTGCCTCCTGGTGCGAAGCGCGCTCGCGGGGGCGGCGGAGGGCGAGCGGTGATCGCCGAGACCACGACGGGTCGGGCGGCCGAGGCGGCCCTGGACCCGGTCCTCCGGGTCGAGGACCTCCACGTGACGTTCCGGGGCCGGGTGGGCCTCGTGGCGGGGCTCCTGGGGCGGAAGGGGGCCGACGCCCGGGCCGTCGACGGGGTCTCGCTCGAGGTGGGGCGGGGCGAGGTCCTCGCGATCGCGGGGGAGTCGGGGTGCGGGAAGACCACGCTGGCCAGGGCCATCATGGGCCTGGTCCGCCCCGACCGGGGGCGGATCCTGTTCGAGGGCCGTCCGATCGAGCGGGACCTCCGCGCGTACCGACGAAGGGTCCAGATGGTGTTCCAGGATCCGGCCGGCGCGCTGAACCCGCGCCAGACGATCTACGAGTCCGTCGCCGAGGGCCTCAGGATCCACCGGATCCATCGGGGGCCGAACGGCGAGGGCGAGGAGGAGCTCGTGGCCCGGGCGCTCGCTCGTGCGGGCCTCCGCCCGCCGGAGCGCTTCTTCCTGCTCTACCCGCACGAGCTCTCGGGCGGGCAGCGCCAGCGCGTCGTGATCGCCGGGGCCCTGGTCCTCGAGCCGCAGGTGATCGTGGCCGACGAGCCGGTCTCCAACCTCGACGCCTCGGTCCGAGGCGAGATCCTCCGGCTCCTCCTGGAGCTCCGTGACACGCTCAGGATCAGCCTGATCGTCGTGACCCACGACCTCGGCCTGGCCTGGACGATCGCCGACCGTATCGCGGTCATGTACCTCGGCCGGGTCGTGGAGATGGGACCGGCCGAGGAGGTCCTGACCCGGCCCCTCCACCCCTACACGCGGGCCCTGCTCGACGTGGTCCCGGAGGCAGGAGGGGTCGAGCGGCCGATCCTCCAGGGGGAGCCCCCCGACCCCACCCGGATCCCACCGGGCTGCCGCTTCCACCCCCGCTGTCCCGAGATCGCCTCGGGCGCCGCCGCGGCCGCCGGGGTGGAGGCCGCCTGCCGGGGGGAGGACCTCGGCCTCGCCGCGCTCCGCGAGGGGCACCTCGTCGCCTGCCACCTCGCGGCGCTCCGCGCCAGGTCGAAGGCCTGAGCGCGGATCCGCACCAGGCCTAGGTGGGTTCCTTGGGCGGCGAGGGCTCGCCCTTGAGGACGCCGAGGATCGCCTCCATCTCGGAGTCGCCCACCACGTCCCGCCCGGCCCCGCGGGCGGCGGCGAGGACGTTGCGGAGGTTGGTCTCGGCCATGTCGGCCCGGGCCTCGAGCTCTCGCACCCGGTTCGCGAGGGTCTGGGCCCGGCGCTCGGCCTCGTCCCGCGCCTCCCGCGCCTCCCGGGCCTCTTCGCGGGCCGCCCGGAGGTTCGCTCGGAGCGTCGCCACCTCCCGGCCCAGCTCGATCAACCGCTCCACGACCTCCCGGCCCACGGCCGAGTAGGTCACCCGCTCCTCACCGGCTCCGGGCGCGGGCTCCGTCCGCTCCCTCGCGCGGCGCGGCCTGGGCGGGCGCTTCACGGTCTCCCGCTCGCCGGGCTGCAGCGGCCGCGGATCGACCAGGCGATAGCGCCCATCGACCGACTCGAGCCGCCGGCGAGCGAGGAGCGCCCGCACCGCCCGGGCGGCGACCAGCGGCTCCTCGAAGCCGATCTCGCGCCCGATGTCCGCCGGGGACTCCCGGAGGAACTCGCCCGGGCGCACGCGGGCCGCCACGGCGGCTAGGAACGCGTTGGCCCGTTCCAGGCTCTCGGTGTTCACGCCCATATCTTGAACAACTTCGGCCCGCCACCGCCAGTCGAGGGTCCGGCGGCTCCGTCTTCCTCGGGGTCGCGGTATGGTCCCCGCGTGACCGAACCCACGGAAGCCTCCGCGCCCGGCGCGCCCCGGCTCGACCTGCCCCTCGCCGGGGTCCGCGTGCTCGACCTCTCCCGGGTCCTCGCCGGGCCGCTCTGCACGATGATCCTCGGCGACCTCGGGGCCGACGTGGTGAAGATCGAGCGGCCCTCGCAGGGAGACGACACCCGCTCCTGGGGACCTCCGTTCGTCGGACCCGACGCCGCCTACTTCCTCGCCCTCAACCGGAACAAGCGGTCGGTGGTGCTCGACCTCGGCTCCGAGGAGGGCTTGGCCGCGGCCCGGCGCCTCACCCGCGGGGCCGACGTCCTCGTGGAGAACTTCCGGCCGGGGCTCATGCGGCGGTGGGGGCTGGACCACGAGACCCTCTCCCGCGAGAACCCGGGCCTGGTCTCCTGCTCGCTCACGGCCTTCGGCGAGGAGGGCGAGCTCGCCGGAAGGCCGGGCTACGACATCGTCGTCCAGGCCGTCTCCGGCCTGATGAGCGTCACCGGGGAGCGCGGCGGGCGGCCGGTGAAGGTCGGCGTCGCGCTCCTCGACGTGATCGCCGGGCTCTACGCGGCGGTGGGGATCCTCGCCGCCCTCCGGGAGCGGGAGCGGACCGGCCGGGGCCGGCGGGTCACGGTGTCGCTCTTCGACGCGAGCGTGGCCGCCCTCGTGAACCAGGCCGCGAACGTGCTCATGGGCGGGTCGGTCCCCGGGCCGATGGGCACCGAGCACCCCAACATCGTCCCCTACCAGGCGTTCGAGGCTGCCGACCGGCCGTTCGTCCTCGCCGCCGGGAACGATCGGCTCTTCGAGCGGACGTGCGAGGCGATCGGCCGCCCGGAGCTGGCCCGCGACCCGCGGTTCGCGACCAACGAGGCCCGGGTCCGCCACCGGGAGGTGCTGGTCCCGCTGCTCGCCGAGATCTTCCGCGCCCGCCCGGCGGCCGAGTGGCTGGAGGCCCTCGCGGCCCGGTCGGTCCCGGCGGCGCTCATCCGGCGGATCGACGAGGTCTTCGACTCGCCCGAGGGTCGCGCCATGGTGGAAGTCGTCCGGGACCCGGCCCGGGGCGAGCTCCGCCTCGTGGCGAGCCCCGTCGCGCTGGACGGGCGGCGTCTCCCGGTCCGCCTGCCCCCGCCGCTCCTGGGCGAGCACACGCGGGAGGTCCTGGGGGAGGCGGGGGCGGGATGAGACCGCCGGCGCGCCCAGAGGGCGACCCCCCGGCCCTCGCGGCGCTATCCTCCGGCCGTCCGGCTCTCGCGGGAGGATCCATGAAGATCGCGCTCGTGCAGGCCGAGCCGGTCCGGTTCGACAAGGCGGCGAACCTCGGGCGGGCCCGGCGGGCGGTGGAGGAGGCGGCGGCCCGAGGGGCCGACCTCGTGCTGTTCCCGGAGATGTTCCTCACCGGCTACATGATCTGGGACCGGGTCGGGGAGCTCGCGGAACCGCTCGATGGTCCCTCGGTCCGGGCCCTGGCCGAGCTGGCACGGACCCACGGGGTGGCGATCGTCTGCGGCTTCCCGGAGGACGGCGGGCGGGCGCGTCCGTTCAACAGCGCTTGCGTGATCGACGCCGACGGCACGATCCTGGGGGCCCACCGGAAGGTCCACCTGTTCGCGGCCGAGCCCGAGGTCTTCTCCCCCGGCGAGGAGGTCCGGGCCCTCGACGCCGCGGTCGGGCGGGTGGGGGTGATGATCTGCTACGACCTGGAGTTCCCGGAGACCGCCCGGCTGCTGGCGCTCGATGGCGCGCAGATCATCCTGGTCCCCACCGCGAACATGGATCCCTACGCCCGCCACCAGGCGGTGTACCTCCAGGCGCGGGCCATGGAGAACGGCGTGTACCTGGCCTGCGCGAACCAGGTGGGCCGGGACGAGGTCTACCGCTACTTCGGGGAGAGCGCGGTGGTCGACCCCGACGGGGACGTGCTCGCGCGGGCCGGGGCGGGTGAGCAGCTCCTGGTGGCCGAGATCGACCCCTCCTCGGTGCGGCCCGCTGACCCCAACCTCCGCTACCTCGCTCACCGGCGCCCGGAGCTCTACGCGCCGCTCGCCGCGGCGCCCGAACCGGCCCGCCCCCGGTAGGCCGCGGCGTTCCGCGTCGGTCGTGCTCGGTCTCTCCGCCACCGACTCCCCAGTCGTCCGCCACGATCGCGTGGATCCGATCGTGTCCGGCTCGTCGCCCTCCGCCGCTCGGTCGACCCGCCCGTGATCTGGGAGAACCGGACCCCTCGTGCGCGCTGACGGAGGTCGTCGTCGAGACCGCGGGCGGCCGCCTATCCCAGCGCGTACCGGCGGCCGAGGGGGACCTCGTCCACGGGCTCGCACGCGAGCACGCGGCCCTCGAGCCTGACCGTGCCGTCCGTGGGATCGACCTCCACCGAGGGCACGGTCCGGTTCGCGACCAGACGGGGCCGGGTGACGTCGCGGGTGTCCCGGACCGCGACGAACCGGCGGCGGCTCCCCAGGCGGGCGACGATCCCGGCCTCGAGGGCCGCCCGGGAGACGAACGTGAGCGAGAGGCGGGGCGGGGCCTCGCCGACCGCCCCCCAGTGCGGGCCGTAGCGACGCGGCTCCGACCACTCGACGCTCGCGTTCCCCTCCCCGAGGGCGCCCCACGCCGGGTGGCCGCCCTTGAGCACGAGCTCGGGGCGGACCCCGAAGTGGGTCGGGCGCCACAGCACGACGTCCGCCAGGTGGCCCGGCGCGAGCGAGGCCACCTCGTGCTCGATCCCGTGCACCCGCGCCGGCTCCGCCGTGTGCTTGGCGAGGTAGCGGAGGACCCGCTCGTTGTCGTCGGGCTCGCCCCCGGACGCCGGGGGCGGCGGGCGGAGCCGGGAGACGGGGGGCGGCTCCGGCCACCCCGCCCCGGCCTCGGTGGCCCGCCACCGCTTCATCGCGTGCGCGAGCTGCCAGGTCCGGCGGACCGTCTCCCCGATCCGCCCCATCCCCTGCGAGTCGCTGTTCACGATGCTGATCGCGCCGAGCTCGTGGAGGGCCCCCTCGGCGGCCATCGTGGCGGGGTGGATCCGCTCGCGGGCCGCCTCCACGTCCCCCGGGAGGTCCGGGGAGCCGCCGTGGACGGCGAGGATCATCGCGAGGTGCTCGGCGGCGGCCGACCGCCCGAAGGGGATCGTGGGGGTGGTCGACGAGCAGACCACGTTGGGCTCCCGGACCAGGCCGATCACGTCGGGGACGTGGCCCCCGCCGGCCCCCTCCACGTGGTAGGCGTGGACCGCCCGCCCACGGATCGCGTCCACCGTCTCCTCGAGCTCGCAGGACTCGTTCAGCCCGTCGGTGTGGAGGCAGACCGCGACGTCGTGGGCGTCGGCCACGGCGAGGGCCGCGTCCACGATCTCGGGGTAGGCGCCCCAGTCCTCGTGGACCTTGAGCCCGCAGGCCCCGGCCTCGAGGAGCCGCTCGATCGGGGCGTGGAGGTCGGTCCGGGCGCTCGCCTGGAGCCCGACGTTCACCGGCCAGCGCTCGCAGGCCAGGAGGGTCTTCTCCATCGTCCAGGGCGGCTCCTCGAACCCCGCGGTGATCAGCGTGGTGACGCCCGCGGAGAGGGCGACCGGCACGAGCCGCGGCGTGATGAGGTGAACGTGGCTGTCGATCGCGCCCGGCGTGGCGATCAGGCCGTAGCCGTTGATCGGGAGGGTGGACGGGCCGACCTGGAGCTCCACGCCATCGGTGATGTCGGGGTTCCCGGCGCGCCCCAGCCCGACGATCCTGCCGTCCTTGATCCCGAGGTTCGTCTTCACCACCCCGAGGAACGGGTCCATCACCACGACCCCCGCGACGAGCACGTCGAGCTCGCTCTCGGGCGCGGCCCGGTCGTGCTGGGTCATCCGCGAGCGCAGGTTCTTCCCGTAGCCCCAGATCGGCTCGTCGCCGTAGCCGACGTGGTCGTCCTCCACCCGGACCCAGAGGTCGGTGTCGGCGAGCCGGATCCGGTCGCCGACCGTGGGGCCGTAGCGCCGCGCGTACTCCTCCCGGGAGATCCTCACGGCACGAACCTCCCCTCGCCCACGCCTCACCTCCCTCCGCCGCCGGGCCGATCCCGCCGGACCGCCGCCGCAGCGAGGCCGCCGAAGGCCACGAGCTCCACCTCGTGGGTCTCCCCCGGCCCGAAGCGGACGGAGTCGCCGGCCGGCAGGTCCAGCCGGTACCCCGTCGCCGCCACCCGGTCGAACGCGAGCCGCCGGTTCGCACGCCAGAACGGGTAGTGGGACGAGACCCGGACCGGGCGATCCGACGTGTTCGTCACCGTGAGACGGATCCGCGGCCTGCCGGCGGCGAGCTCGAGCTCCCCGGGCCGGGGCCGGACCTCCCCGATCCTCCCGCTCATCGCGCCTCCCGCGGCGCGGCGTCCGCCCAGGGCCTGCGGAGCACCACGAGCCGGCTCCCCTCGTCCAGGAGCACCTCCAGTCGGATCTCCTCCACGAGGTCCGGGACCCCGTCGAGGAGCTGGTCGGGCCGGACCGCCCGCCGTCCGGCCTCCACCACCTCCTCGTAGCTCGTCCCGGCCCGGGCCGCCAGGTGCATCTCGTCGCAGGCCA
>ERZ511473.2182-NODE-2182-length-11328-cov-3.891565_pt1 | contig 11328 bp, 11 predicted proteins | sample MGYA00374947_ERZ511473 | MGnify/ENA primary metagenome ERZ511473 (study PRJEB26303, sample SAMN06343854) | sediment metagenome | isolation source: hot spring sediment | place: Canada: British Columbia | collected 2012-09-26 ... | reverse complement strand
CGCGACATTGTTTGTTTTGAGACCACGCAGAAGGGTGGACAATCCCGTTCCCCCACCGATGGCGACGATATGAAGTTCCGGTGGCGCCGGGCCGAAGCGGTGGGCCTGCAGAATCTCAGCCAGACCACGTCGGTCGGCGCGCTGGTCGAGGAACGGCGTGCGCGTTTCCAGCGCGTTGGCCATCGACATGCGGTCGACCTTCACCAGCATGTCGCCCGGCAGCACGATGGAGACGTCGGCTGCGAGCATCGCGGCGATCGGATCGGGCGGCAATTATGCGCTGGCGGCAGCTCGCGCGCTGGTCGAATATGAAGCCGATGCCGAGACGATCTGCCGCAAGGCGATGAAGATCGCGGCGGATGTCTGCGTCTATACCAACGAGAATCTCACCGTCGAAACGCTGGAGAGTGCCGCCTGATTTCGCCCTCGCCTATGCCCATGATCCTACCGTGCTCCCGCGCAGGCGGGAGCCCAGGGCGGTGAGCGCATCGCTCTATAACCCTAGACTCCCGCCTGCGCGGGAGTACGCCGCTTTGTCGAGTAGCCGCCGCACCCTGCTGCGCACCGCGCCGCTCGCCGCGACCGGCCTTCTCCTCCCCGGTTGCGCCACCACCCTTGCCGCCCCGCCGCGCGGCACCCCCTGCCCGCCGCGGGTCAACGTCGCCGCCAACCGCGTCATCCGAACTGTTGCCGGCCTGCGTCCCTATCGCGCCTCGGGCTTCGTCGTCCGTGCCGAAGCGCTCGGCGCCGATGTTGAACGTGGTGTTGGCCCGGTCGGCCGGGGCGGTCAGGGCCCGCAGGATGGCGGCGGTCAGGTCGGAGACCTCCAGGAGCTGGTAGCGGTTGTGGCCGGCGCCGATGATCGGGATGGGTTTGCCGCGCTCGACCCAGTCGAAGAGGATCTGGAAGACGCCCAGACGGCCGGGGCCGATGAACGTCTTGGGGCGGATGATGGTGATGGTGAGCCCGCGCTGCCGGAACTCCTGGCAGACCTGTTCGGCCATGATCTTGCTCTGGCCGTAGGGGCCGACGCCCTCCAGGGGGTCGTCTTCTTCGATCGGGTGTTTTCTGGGGACGCCGTAGACGGCGGTGGAGGAGATATAGACGAGGCGGCGGACGCCGTGGGCCAGGGCGGACTCCAGGACCGTGCGGGTGCCCTCGACGTTGACCGAAAAGATCTCCTGGCGGGGCCAGAGAGGGAGGGCGGCGGCGGCGTGGATAACGGCGTCGACGCCGGCCATCAGCCGGTCGACGGTGGGGCGGTGGCGGACATCGCCCTGATGGAAGGCGACCGGGCCGTGGTAGTCGGATTCGATATAGCGGGCGATGTCGAGGAGGACGACCTGGTGGCCCTGCTCGACTAGGGCGTTGGCCATATGGAAGCCGAAGAAGCCGGCGCCACCGGTGAGGAGAACACGCATTCTTCGCTCACTCCGCGTCTAACTTACCACGCGGCCCCGCCCGGCCGCAAGGTTTTGCCCTTCTCGGGTCTGTCCCAGAGACGGTGGGGAAATTTTGAGGCTCGGCCCCGGGGGAGCGATCTCTCGCCACTCTGGCCCTGCGGCCTCAGACAACCTGTGCACAGGTCAGTAGCAGCACCGCTTCAACCCCGGCAAAGGTTTTGAATCCCCGGACAGTCCGGGCGCGCAGTTTGAGCCGGCAGATGGCCTGCTCGGTGGCGTTATTGGTCGACGGCACCCTCGGCTCACCCAGCCACAGCCGGTACCTCGGCCAGTGCTCAGATAACCGCAGAAGACATTGCTTGAGCCGATAAAGCGGGCTCTGAACCTTCTTCCGCGGGTCAAAGCGGGCATCCATCCGGAGAGCAAGGTTTAATAACTTTTTGCCTCCCTCTGGAGGCAGCTCTTCGATGATCTGCCGGACTTCAGCAAGAAGCGGTTTGACCCCGTCTCCCAGCTCGGTCTCGAAGGCTCGGAAGAGGCGCCCCACCCGCCGCTTGAGATGAAACCGGCAGTGCCCATGCTTGAGGCCAAAGGCCTCAGCGACAAGGTTATCGGTCGGAAGTTCATCGGTGACGAGAACCTCAACCCCATACGCTTTGACCAGGGGTTTAAGCCAGGCAACCAGCCCCTCGAGGTCATGCTCAGCAATCCTGGCAATACTGAGAGGCTGGCCAGTGCCTACATCAACGGCTATCACGATGCTTGCTTCCTGACCCTTGATTGTGCTGCCGGTCCCATCCAGCCCCAGGACCGGGACCATTGCCCGTGACCGCCGGACCTGGTCCTGAAGCCTCTCGGAGACGGCCCGGACATCCCGGAAGACCGTGCTTTTGCTGATTCTGGCACCACCGTGCGTAAAGAGCCATGCGGTTGCTCTCGTGCTTAGCCCCAGGGCCCAGGCCACAGCGGCCAGGATGATAAGCCTTGAGCTCTGGTCCGGGCGGCCTACCCCCTCGGGATAGTGCCTGAAAGTCCGGCGGCAGTGCACACACCGGTAGCGACAAACGATGACCTGCTTTATCTGGTGGTCTTTGACCGGTTTTGGGAAGGACCCGTGCCGGTGAAGATACCTTGAGGCGCAGTGGGGGCACTCCTTCGGCCTGTCCGCAGGTTGGGTCTTGACGAGAGGCAGGCGGATGGTCAAAACTTTCATGGGCAGGCTCTCCCTCGTGGTGGGTTTTTGCCGAAAACAAGCGTAAGGGGAGGGCCTGCCTCTTGTCTACCCGCCCACCGTCTGTGGGACAGATCCCCCTTCTCAGAGGCGGACCGCTGGAGCGGTGAAGGCTGAGTCCCGAGCGCCCGGAGAGGCGACTTCGCCCTCACACCCCCAGAGGGACACCGGCGGCCGCCAGGTGTTCTTGAAGCCGCGCGATCGCAACCTGGCGGGGCGTACCGCCGGCCTGCATCATAGGGTCGGCGGCGTCTACTCCGCGGCATGGCTTAATCAGTCGCGGCGGATGAGCCAGTTGAGGAAGCCGAGGGCTAAGATGGCGGCGGCCGCCACCGTGGCGATGGCGTAGAAGGCGGTGAAACAGGGCGGCTGAGCCCGCACCATGCTCCCGAACGGCTCGGGCACCTGCCCCCACTCAGCCGCCAACCGCAGGTACAGCAGCCCGGCGCTGACCAGCAGCGTCAAAAGCGCCGCCCCCGGCACGTACAGATCCTCAATGAAGATCGGCGGCCGCCGGGGCGGCCGCTTGGGCGGCAGATCCCGCAAAAGCACCCCACAATCCGGGCAGCGCATCACCCCCGGCGCGTACTCGCACCGACACCGCGGACAGTACGGCATCGCCCCTCTACCCTCTCACCCGTCTCCCAACCGCCCGGCCAGCCAACACCACCTCCGGCCCCCCCCAGCCACCCGGGCCACCGTGGCGCTCACAACCACCTATCCGTCTCGGCACCCCCGCCGGCTCTCGCCCGGCCACCACCCGGCCGGACCAGCGACCGCTGGCCCCCGACTACCCCCGTCAGGAGCCCCACGCGCCCCCTGCTCCGCCAGGGAGCAGGATCAGACAGGCTCCGCGTCCCGTCGCCGGGACGGTCCATCCGGTCGCCGGAGCCCCACCAGACGCTCATCCATCCGCCAGCTGGCCGGACCGCCGCCTCAGCCGCTCACGGGCGCCCCGGTCAGCCCCGGCTCGACCAGCCGGGCCGGGTCGAGCAGCACCGCCAGCTGCTCGTCGGTGAGATCGGTCTCCTCGCGGGCGATCTCGCGGATGGTCCGCCCCGTTTCAAAGGCCTTCTTAGCGATGGCCGCCGCCCGGTCGTAGCCCAGGACCGGCGCCAGGGCGGTGGCCATCATCAGCCCTTTCTCGACCAGCTCCGGCCCCCGTCCGGTGGCCTGCAGCCCCTGGACACAGTTCAGGCTGAAGGTCCGAACGGCGTTGGCCAGGATGCTGACCGATTCCAGCAGGTTATCGGCGATGAGCGGCAGCATGGTGTTGAGTTCGAAGAAGCCCCACTGCCCGCCCAGGGTCACCGCCTGGTGGTTGGCCATCACCTGGGCGCAGACCTGGATAAGCGCCTCGGGGATGACCGGATTGACCTTGCCGGGCATGATCGAACTGCCCGGCTGGACGGCCGGCAGGAGCAGTTCGAAGAGCCCGGCCCGTGGCCCCGAGCCCATCAGCCGGATATCGTTGGCGATCTTCATGAGGCTAACGGCGATGGTGTTGAGGACGCCACTGGCCAGCACCGCCCCGTCCATCGCCGCCTGGGCCTGGAAATGGTTGTCGGTCTCGCGCACCGGCAGCCCGGTCAGTTCGGCCAGCCGTCGGGCCGCCCGCTGGCCGAATTCGGGATGGGTGTTGACCCCGGTGCCGACGGCCGTCCCCCCCAGGGCCAGTTCGCTCAGCTCCTCTTCGGCGTAGCGCAGCCGCCGCAGAGCCCGCTCGATCTGACCGGCGTAGCCCAGAAACTCCTGTCCCAGCCGAATGGGGGTGGCGTCCATCAGGTGCGTCCGCCCGGTCTTGATGATCGGCCAGAACTCCTCAGCCTTGGCCCGCAGGTCCCGGTGCAGGAGCTCCAGCGCCGGGCGCAGATCATCGCGCAGGGCCATCAGCACCGAAAGGTGGATGGCGGTCGGAATGACGTCGTTGGAGGACTGGCCCAGGTTGACGTGGTCGTTGGGATGGATGCGGCCCAGCGTCGGCGCGATCTCCATCGCCCGGCGGGCGATGACCTCGTTGGCGTTCATATTGGTCGAGGTGCCCGAGCCGGTCTGGAAGACGTCGACCACGAACTGGTCGTCCCAGCGGCCGTCGGCCACCTCCTGGGCGGCCTGGATGATGGCCTGGGCCCGTCCGGCGTCGAGCAGACCCAGATCGCGATTGACCTCGGCCGCCACCCGCTTGATGAGGCCCAGCGCCTGGATGAACCGGCGGGGGAAGCGCCGCCGGCTGATCGGGAAATTGAGGACGGCCCGCTGGGTCTGGGCCCCGTAGTAGGCGTGGGCCGGGACGGCCACCTCGCCCATCGTGTCCCGTTCGATCCGTACGGCTGGTTGCTGACTCATCGTCGCTCTCCTTCCCAGAGGGTCTCAGGTTCGGGCACGGCCGGGGGTCAGACCGGCCAGCCAGAGCCGCAGACGGTCCAGATCCACCGGCTCGGTGGTCAAAAGCCTCCGCAGCGCCCGCCCCTCCGGCCCCGGCGCCAGGGCCGACTCCACCAGCCGGTCGAGCGGGGGAAGGCTGGTCGGCTCGACCAGGCCAGCCTCGCTCAGCCGCACCAGCGCCACAAAGAGCGCCCGGCGCAGGCCGTAGCGGTCGACCGGCTCGCCCGCGACCAGGACCGGGGGATGGAAGGCGCCGGTCCGGACGAGGAAGGCGGCGACGTGGGGCGGGACCAGGTGCTGCCATGGCTGGCCCTGGGCGATAGCCTGCCGCACCTGGCTGGCCGAGAGGGTCCGGAGGTCGGGCGGGAGGTCGAGCGGCCGCACCCGTCCAGCGTAGGGCTGTCGGTCGGGGTGGGCCAGGAAGGCCTGGAGGGCCGCGTGATCGGCCCCGTCGCGGGGCGCCACCAGGAAGCCGGCCCGCTGAAAGAGATCGCGCAGGGCCGCCCGCAGATCCGGGTAGTAGCGGGGGTCGAAGATCTGGACGATCTTATCGAAGCCGACCACGAACCAGAGGTCGGTGAGCGCGGGGAAGTGCTGGCGCAGGGCCCGGGCCTGGTCGACGTAGAGCCCCCGGTTGATAAGCAGAACGCTGCTCCCGTCCTGGGCGGCCTGGTCGGCGAGGAGGAGCAGGCGGTCCTCGGGCATCAGGCCCGCGGCCAGCTCTTTATCCACGATGTGGGTGCTCAGGGCGTAGGCGGTGGGCGCGATCCCCTGAGCCCGGGCGGCGGCCAGGAGGGCCACGTGGGCGCGGGTCAGGGGGTTGAAGGAGCCGGCCAGGACGGCCAGGGTCTGGGGAGAGATGGTGGTCAGAGGACCGCCGACGACGGCGACCCGTGGTGTGGGGTCGGCCGCCAGAGTGGTCCGGAGGCGATAATAGTGGAGCAGGCGGAGCAGGTCGTCGGGCACGCTGGACTCCTCGGCCGGCAGGGCTCCCGGAGCCCATTATACCCCACCCCGGCGGGACGGCGCAGCCCGCCCTTGACGCGGTCCCGGCCGTCCGCCTACAATCCCGGCTGATGCCGATGGACACGGCCCTGGTCCCGTCGCTCCGGCCGCCGCTCAAGTGGGCCGGCGGCAAGCGCTGGCTGGTCCCTCACCTCTGGCCCCTCTGGGCGCCCCACCGGCAGCGGCGGCTGGTCGAGCCGTTCTGCGGCGGGCTGGCGGTGACGCTGGGGCTGCGGCCGGCGCGGGCGCTCCTCAACGACCGCAATCCCCACCTCATCAACTTCTACCGCTGGCTGCAGCGCGGGCTGGTCATCGACCTCCCGATGGCCAATGACCGCGACCTCTACTACGCCCACCGGGCCCGCTTCAATCAGCTTATCGCCACCGGGCAGGCGGAGAGCGCCGAGGCGGCCATGCTCTTCTACTATCTCAACCGAACCGGCTACAACGGCCTCTGCCGGTTCAATCAGAAGGGCCAGTTCAACGTGCCCTTCGGTCGCTACCATCGCATCACCTACCAGCGCGACTTCTCGGCCTACGCCGCCCTCTTGCGGGACTGGGAGTTCCGGTATGGGGACTTCGAGACCGTGCCGCTGGAGCCGGACGACTTCCTCTACGCCGATCCGCCCTACGATGTGGAGTTTCGCACCTACGCGCCGGAGGGATTCAACTGGGCCGATCAGGTGCGGCTGGCCCGCTGGGCGGCCAGCCATCCCGGGCCGGTGGTCCTCTCCAACCAGGCCACGCCGCGCATCATCGACCTCTACCGCGACCTGGGCTTCACTCTGCGGTTCCTGCCCGGCCCGCGCCTGATCAGCTGTACCGGCGACCGATCGCCGGCCACCGAAGTGCTGGCGATCAAAGGAGTTCCCTGATGTCTGCCCGCGCCACCGCAACGGGGCGAGTGCTCGAAGAGATCCCGGACTCGCTGGTCACAGCGGCCGGTCCCCGGGCTGCGGAGTCACCGGATGCCCGCTGAGAAACTGGTCCTGGCGGTGGATGGCGGGGGCAGTGGGACACGGGCGGCCGTTGCCACCCTCACCGGCGAGATCCTGGGACTGGGCACGGCCGGCCCGGCCAACCCCCTGACCGTCGGCCCCACCGCCGCCCGCCAGGCCATGCACCAGGCGATAGAGCAGGCCATCGCCCAGAGCGGCCAGCGGCGACCGGCGCTGGCCGCCGCGGTCCTCGGCGTCGCCGGAGCGGCGGTCAGCCAGGACCTCGCGACCTTTGGCCCCCTAGTCCGCCTGCTCCCGGCCGACCGGGTGCTGGTCGAGGGGGATCTCGTGACCACTTTCATCGGCGCCTGCCCCGAGGGCGTGGGTGTGGTGCTCAGCGCCGGGACGGGCGCCGTGGCCTTCGGCCAGAACGCCCAGGGACTGCGCGTCCGGGTCGACGGCTGGGGACCGCTCCTGGGCGATGCCGGCAGCGGCTACGCCATCGGTCTCCAGGCTCTGCGGACCGTTCTGCAGGCCGAGGACGGCCGCCGACGCCCGACCCGTCTGACCACGGCCCTCCTGGCCGCCCTCGGCCTCCCCACCCCCCAGGCCCTGGTCGACCGGGCCCACCGCCAGGGCCTGGGCCGCGAGGAGATCGCCGGTCTGGCCCCGCTGGTCCTGGCCCTGGCCAGCCAGGGCGACACCTCCGCCCGCCAGATCGTCCGTCAGGCGGCGCGGGACCTGGTGCACACCGCCGTCACCGCCGTCCGCCGCCTGGGCCTGGCCGACCAGCCGGTCACCGTGGCCCTGAGCGGAGGGCTCCTCAGCCGGCCTGGTCCCCTGACCGCCGCCCTCCTGGCCGGGCTGAGCCGCCGGCTTCCCCGAGCGCGCGTGGTCCCGGCCGCTCTGCCCCCGCTCGGCGGAGCGCTGCTGCTGGCGCTGAGCGAGGCCGGCCATCCCCCGGATGAGACCGTTCGCGCCCGGCTGGCGGCCAGCCTGCGCGAGCGGCTGGCCCGGGAGAGGCAGGACCAGCCGACCTGAGAACACGTCCCCGGGCATCGGCGCCAGTGCGGCCGGCCGGGAGCCAGCAGCCGCCGACGCCCGACCAGCCGGCACGCCGGAAGGTCGCCAGCCAGCCCCCATGACCACCCGCCCGGTAGCAACGCAGCGGGGAGGCCGGACAGGCGGTCGCCGGCCAGGGGGAAGCGCCGTCACGCCACCGGCCGCAGGGGATGGTCCGCGCGGATAGTCGGTGACGCCCAGCCTCTGGGGCGCTCGCCTCAGGCGGAGGGCCGCTCCCGGCGCTCGGCCCAGACGAACCGGAACTTCCCGCTCCGCGGGTCGGGCCCCGGCGGCTCAGACGCCCGCTCGATGGTCACCCCCTCAACGCCCTGAACCGCCAGAAAGGCCCGCAGACGCGCGGCGACCGCCGACCAGACCGTCTCCGGGTCGGCTCCCGGCTCCACCGCCAGCCGGATCCGCAGCGCCTGGGGTCCGGTCTGGAGGATCTGGTACCGCCGCACCCCCGGCGTCTCCTCGACCACCGTGGCCAGGGCCATGGGCGCGATCCGCACCGGCTGGCCCCCCGCCCCCCGAAAGGTCAAAATCTCATCGGTCCGGCCCTCGACCCGCAGCGCCGGCAACGGACTGCCGCAGGGACAGGGGTCGGGCCGGAGGGTCACGCTGTCGCCCAGGTCGTAGCGGAGAATCGGCTGGACCCGATTGGCCAGATTGGTCAGCAGCACGGTCCGCGAGGGCGTCCCTGGGGGCACCGGCCGGTAGTCGGCCGTCACCGGCTCCAGCACCACCCAGTCGGCATTCAGGTGCAGCCAGCCGGCCCGACAGAGGAAGGCGATGGTCAGCATCTCCGAGGCTCCGTAAATATCGAGCACCGGACAGCCGAAGGCCAGCGCCATCGCTGTCCGGGCGGCCGGGGGAAGCGTCTCGCTGACCGTGGCCACCATCGCCGGCGCCAGAGTCAACCGCCCGGCCCGTTGCTCCTCGGCCAGCAGACTGAGCACCGTGGCATAGCCCCCCAGGAAGGCCGGCTGGAAGGCGTTGAGCGTCCGCACCAGGTCGGGCAGCGGCGTCAGGACCGAGAGGACCTGGAACCGCCGGGCCAGACCGGGGCGCTGCCGGCGGGCCCATTCGGCCATAGCCACCGCCCCGTAGTGCCCACCGGTGGCAACGATGACCGCCGCCCGGCCCCCCTGCCGGAGCGCCCGTCCGATGACGCGTCCGTCGAGCCAGGGGAGAAAGCCCCGCAGCAGGCCGAGGGCGGTGTAGACGGCCAGGGCTGGTCGGTCGTGAACCAGGACCGCCGGCTCGCCGGTCGTCCCCGAGGTGGTCATGACCAGGTAGCGGCCCCGGTAGAGGGCGCCCACCCGGTGCGGGTCGGCCAGAAAGGCCCGCAGGTCGGCCAGCCGGACCTGCGGATCGGTCACCCACTCATCGAAGCGGGCCATCAGATCGCGCTTGGTCAGCGGCGGCAGGGCGGCAAGGTCGGCGTCGTCGGGCAGCCCCCGGTAGAGCGCGGCGTAGAGGGGCGAGTGGGCCCGGGCGTAGGCCACCAGATCGGTCAGCCGGGCCCGCTGGCGAGCAGCGACCGTCGCCGACCCCCGGCGCGCCATCCACCAGAGGTCCCAGAGCAGTCCCAGGCCCCCCGCTCGTCCCTCCCCGGTCGGCATCTGTCTGGCCGTGCTCATCCTCGGCCCTCCCCGCCCGCCGCGCCACAGCCGCCTCCGGCACGGTCGGCGCTCTACAGAGCACAGGCCGGACCAGGCGCCGATGGCGCGCCGAACCGGTTACCCCTTCGGGACCGTCGGCGACCGGGGGCGCCGACGCGGCCACGGCCAGTCGCCCTCCCCGCTCACCCGCAGGTCGCGCCGCTGGAAGCGCCAGCCGGCCAGGGCCAGGAGCGCGACCGTCGCTCCGCACAGTCCGGCCAGCCAGTCGCCCCGAAGCCCGTCGAGAGCCGCCCCGCCCTGGTAGTAGGTCAGCGGGGAGAAGCGGGCCACCGCTTCGAGGTCCCGGACCACGCGCCCCAGGCCGGTCAGAAAGAAACTGGCGCCTAGGCCCAGCCCGGCCGCCATGGCCGCCAGCCGCCGGGCCGGCAGCACCTGGCTGAGGGCCAGCGCCAGGGCGCCGAAGAGGAGCACCTGGGCCAGCAGAGAGACAAACGGCCCGGCCAGCGCCAGGGGGCTGGCCGTCAGCCGGGTGGCCAGCGGCCGGCCCAGGACCAGCCCCAGCCAGCCCAGGACCACGATCCCCAGGCTGGCTAGGCTGAAGCCCAGCCAGCGCCCCAGGAGGAAGGCCAGCCGGCTGACCGGGGCGCTCATGAAAAGGTCGAGCAGTCCTCGCTCCTCCAGATCGGCGATCAGGCTGCTCCCGACCAGGACCGCGTAGGTGCCCAGAAGGAGCGGCAGATACGAGAAGTACTCGGTCTCGAGGTAGCCGGCCGGGGTGGCGAAGCGTTCGACATCGCCGAAGAAAGCCAGCAGCTCCCGGGGCAGCTGCCGGAGCAGCTGTTGCAGGGTCTCCGACTGAGCCACGATGGTATCATAGAAGGCCAGGATGTAGACGCCGAGGGCGGCCAGTCCCAGCCCCCAGCCCAGGACCGCGCCGCGCAGCCCGGCCAGTGTGTAGGCCAGCACCGCCCTCATCGCGGCTCCCCGGGCGCGGCGTAGAAGCGCAGAAAAACCTCCTCCAGCGACGGCCGTTCAACCTCCAGGTCGCGGACCGGGAAACGGGCCAGCGCCTTGACGAAAGGATCGATCGCGCCGCTCACCTCTATCAGCCAGTGGTCGTCGGTCCGCTCCAGCACCCGCACGCCGGGCACTCCGGCGAAGGCCGTCTCCGGCACCGGCTCGGCGAAGCGGACCCGCACCCGCCGCAGGGCCCGTCCGGCCAGATCCGCCGGCGCCAGGGCCTCGACCACCACCCCCTGACGGAGCAGCACCACCCGGTCGGCGATGGCCTCGACCTCGGAGAGGATATGGGAGGAGAAAAAGACCGTCGTGCCGTCCTCGGCCCGCCGGTCGCGGAGCAGGGCCAGGACCTCCCGCTGCAGCAGCGGGTCCAGGCCGGCGGTCGGCTCATCGAGGAGCAGCAGGGCCGGCCGGTGCAGCAGCGCCAGCGCCAGCCCGACCTTCTGCCGCTGGCCGCGCGAGAGATTGCGGATCCGCGGCCGGAGGTCGAGGTCCAGCCGGGCGACGAGATGCCGGACAAACGCCCAGTCCACCCGCCCCGCGTGCAGCGCGGCCCAGAGACGCAGCGTCGTCTCCACCGTCAGGTTCTCATCCAGCCGGAGGTCGCCGGGGAGATAGCCGACCTGGCGCCGCAGCGCCACCCCCTGGCGCTGGGGATC
>ERZ511473.2179-NODE-2179-length-11345-cov-1.856674_pt1 | contig 11345 bp, 11 predicted proteins | sample MGYA00374947_ERZ511473 | MGnify/ENA primary metagenome ERZ511473 (study PRJEB26303, sample SAMN06343854) | sediment metagenome | isolation source: hot spring sediment | place: Canada: British Columbia | collected 2012-09-26 ... | reverse complement strand
TTCCGATCTATCTACGTGTGGCCCAAGCCATCCGCGAACGCCAACATCGTCCTGGTGTTCTCCCGGCGACCTGCGAAGCTGGTGGCTGACGCCGATCAGTCACCCTACTCCGAGGAGCTCGACGCCTTGGTAGTGCTCTATGCTACATGGTCCTGCGCGCTCAAGGACGCCTCCTCGCAGGAGATGGCGCAGAGAGCAAACGTGTATCTCCAGAAGTACAACACGCTCATGCAGATGTATGTGCAAACCCGAGCGCGCGACATGAACCGGCCAGTAGGCCGGGTGCGGGTGGAGCGAGCGGTGGCTAGCTGATGCCCAAGGCAGTTGCCACGGACAACGCCCACGGAGGCCCGGAGCAAACCACCTTTGCCCTGCCGGGCTACCGCCGGATCACGTTCCGGTGGGAGCTGGGCTACTACTCGAACTTTTTGTACAAGCAGGTCGCGCGCGCAGAGCTGGTGGGAATCAGCTACAAGCAGTCTGGAGCTCACAACATCGGCGCCGACGGGATCTACAGGGGCCAGGAGACATACGAGCTGGGGCCCGGCACCTATACCCTGAAGGCGTGGAGCGACGGGCAGGTGTACGCCAGGGCGGAGGTGGAGTGGTCCGAACCAGCAGCCACTGGCGCGACAGCAGCTATCGCGGTCCCCGTGGGCGCTACCTCCGTAGTTGGTGGCGGGCCAGTGCCTTCGTCGCCTACCGCGCCAGTTCTGGCCGGAATGCACGGCCTGTTCGCTCCGGAAATTCGTGCTGAGCTGCCGTCCGAGCGGTCCCTGGCAGCGGAAGGCGACACGTTGCGGCTGTACGACTTCTCGGGCGGACTGAACCGAAGGGACCATGACTGGCTGTTGACGCCCTCCGAAAGCCCAGATCTCCTCAACGTGCGGGCATCGCTACGTGCCGCCCTGGAGCTTCGCAAGGGATACCAGCGGGTGTTGGACGTTTCGGATCCTGCGGCTGGGCCTGTGGTGAGGCTGTTTTACCACATGTTTCCCAGCGGCGAGGCCTATGTATTCGCCGTGCGGGATGCGTCGGACGGATACCGGCTGTATGCCCACAGCCCAGACGGCACGTTCACGGCGCTGCTCCACACGTGGAGCCCGAAGCCCAAGCACGTGTCGTTCGCCGCGTTCCGTGGCTACGTGTATGTCGCGGCTTCCGGCCACCCGATGCTGCGGATCTCCCACGCAAACCCTGGAGTGCCTGACCTTGGAGTCGCGCAGCTATCCGAGGCCTGGATTCAGGTTTGGGAGGAGCCGTTCGACAAGGACTGGCCGGGCCAGTGGAAGCTGACGGAAAATCGAGCCTGGTGGAGCCACAGCATCACGACCGATAGCTCGGCCCAGTACGGTGCCTACGTGCTTCAGCTACAAGCCAAAAGCGGTGCCCAGCTCTTCCCGGTAGCCCTTGAGTGGCCACTGAAGCTGCCCATCGCGGGGCACAAGCTGTACCGTCTAACCATAGCGGTGCGATCCCTTGCGGGTTCGTCGGCCATCTACATGGGGGCCAGGGTCTATGACGCCGCGAACCAGGGAATGGGGGCGGACGGCAGCACGACGCCAGTCGAGCAGAACATTGCCAACCAGCACTGGTTCGCGGCCAAGTACACCCTGACTGGCAGCACCGGCTGGGTGGTGTACACGGGCTACGCGCGGGGGTTCGCGGCCACGGGTTCTACGTCCCCCTCGCACAACCCGAACAGCCCTGGGCGCTTCCACGAGCGCGCTGTATACATGTCGCCGCTGGTGGGATGGTACCCGCAGACAGACAACGCGTCGGTGCTGGTGGACATCGTAGAGGTGTCCATGCTCGGCGAGGCGCCACCGCGCCCGGGCTTTCTTGCCGAGTACGGGAACCGGCTTGTCGGAGCTCACGAACCGCTGAGGGAACGGCACTGGTTCTTCTCCGAGCTCCACAGCGGAGAGGTGTGGAGCACGTATGAGGATGGGGACGCTTCGGACACACCCAACGAGGACGAGATTAACGAGGGTAGCGGCGAGGAGATTACCGGCCTTGCCAAGGTAACCGGAGGGCTTCTCATGTTCACAGACACGGACACCTTCCTGCTCACCGGAGTCAGCCCTGACCAGTGGCGGATCGTACACCTATCGTCAGACACGGGCTGCATCGCGCCAGCCTCGATTGCCATCGTGGGTGGTCGGGCCATATGGCTGTCGCACCGCGGCGTCATGATGGCCGACGCGGACGGGATCTCGAACCCGCCTCTCAGCTCCAAAGTGCAGTCTATCCTGGACGCCTATACGGTCAAGGAGCTCAGCCGCGCCGCGGCGGTGGCAACGGGCGAGTACTACTACCTGTTCCTTCCTCGGCGCGGCTCTGTCAGCGAGCTGCTGGAATGCGCGCTGGTCTACGACTTGCGCCGCGGGGCATGGTGGTGGGATGAGGGCTACCGATTCCGCTGCGCGGCCGTCGCGGTGCTGCAGGATGCTCTTGTTCCCATTGCAGGCTTGGGCAACGCTACAGCGATCGTAGCCATCGAGCGAGGCACGACGGACGACGGGGCTGCCATCATGGGTTACTGGCGCAGCAAGCGGTGGTACCGGGACGCGGAGGAGATCTACCGAAGGCTCGCCTACATCGCTGTCCAGCGTGTGTCGTGGGCGGACCAGCTACCGGTGCGCTTGCGGTTGGACTACGAGACGCCAACCGGAGCCGCTGGGTCGCAGAGCATGGACTTGACGGCAGCTAAGCGACGCGGGAGACTTACTCCCGCCGTGGTCAGCACCCTCAGCGTGCGGGTGGAGTTTGGCGCCGGTCTGGCGCCAGACTTGGAGGGCTTTGTCTTGGAGGCCAGGCCGTGCGGGCGGTGGAGGAGGAGGCCGGGTGCCTAGGGCTGAGCACGAGCCCACCATGCAGCCGTGGCCCAACAAGCAGATCCTGCGGGATCTGCGAGCAGGGGACGTGCGCGCCCAGTATCTGGCAACCGGGGCTGTGACGGAGCGGGTCATAGGGCCTGGTTCGGTGGGCTCAGCCGCAATCCAACGCGGCGCTGTTGGGGGCGACCACATTCGCTCCCTGGCCATCACGACCGCGCATATTCAGGATGCCGCCATCGTGAACGCCAAGATCGCGCAAGCGGCTATCGATAGCGCCCAGATCCGGGACGCGGCCATCACGTCTGCGAAGATCGCCGAGGCGGCCATCGCAACGGCCCATATCCAGAATGCAGCCATCACCGCAGCCAAGATCGCACAAGCTCAGATCCAGTCAGCGCACATTGCCGATGCGGCCATCGCCACTGCTCATATCCAGAATGCCGCTATCGTGGCCGCGAAAATTGCTGCAGCCCAGATTCAGTCGGCGCATATCCGCGATGCTGCTGTGCTCACTGCCCACATCGCCGATCTCGCCGTGACCAGAGCAAAGATAGCGTCTGCGGCTGTGGGAACAGCGCAGATCCAGAACGCTGCTATCACGACAGCACTCATTGCCGATGCAGCGATCACCGGAGCGAAAATCGCGCAGGCCGCCATTCAGACGGCCCATATTGCTGACGCAGTGATCACAGGGGCCAAGATCGCGCAGGCCGCCATTCAGACGGCCCATATTGCTGATGCCGCCATCACCGACGCCAAGATCGCCTCCTTGAGCGCTGGCAAGATCACCTCCGGCACCTTGGACGCTTCGCTTGTCACCATCAAGAGCCCGGCGGGAGGGACCGGCAACGACGGTCTGTGGATTGATGGGCAGGGCCTGCTGCTGCGGGCAGGCACCGCGCTGGTGCGGCTCACCAAGGATGGCATCGGCATCAGCGCGGACGGTGGCACGACCTGGGCCACAAAGCTTACCGGTTCCCGCCTGTGGGTGGCTACTGCCGACATCAACGACCTGGCCGTGACGACGGCGAAGCTTCAAGACGCGGCCATTGTGAACGCCAAGGTGGCGCAGGCAGCCATCGCCACGGCCAACATCCAGGATCTGGCCGTCACAGGGGCCAAAATCGCATCCGCATCCATCGGATCCGGGCACATCCAGACGGCGGCGATCACAACGGCGCTCATTTCTGACTCCGCTATTACCTCGGCCAAGATCGCTGACGCTGCCATTGCCACGGCGGACGTTGCGAACGCTGCCATCACGCAGGCAAAGATTGCCTCTGCTGCAGTGGGCACGGCACAGATCGCTGATCTCGCCGTGACCAATGCGAAGATCGCGTCCGCCGCGGTGGACAGCGCGAAGATCGCTAGCGCTGCGGTGACGACGGCGCTCATTGCGGATTCCGCCATCACCAGTGCCAAGATTCAGGCGGGTGCTGTGGGCACGGCGCACATCGCGGACGCCTCCATTGTGACGGCAAAAATCGCGGACCTCGCCGTGACGGACGCGAAGATTGCGTCCCTCTCGGTATCCAAGCTCACCGCGGGCACTTTGGATACTGGGACGGTGACGATTCGGGCTCGGCTTGAAGTGCGGGACGCGGCCAACGTGGTGCGGGTGGTCCTGGGCGACATCTCCGCCCTTTCCGACCGCACCCGGTTCGGCCTGATTCTGGCCGGGACCAACGGGGCCACGCTCATTGACGAGACGGGCGTCCACACCGAAGGCATCCTGGACGCTGCCGTGATCACGTCGAAGCTGGCGAACCTCGCGGTGTCCACGCCGAAGCTGGCTGACAGCGCCGTGACCGAGGCAAAGGTGGCGAACGCTGCCATCACCACGGCCAAAATCGCCGCTGCTGCCGTTACGACGGCTCTCATTGCTGACGCGGCCATCACCAGCGCGAAGATTCAGGACGCGACGATCGCAACGGCGGACATCGCGAACGCGGCGATCGTGCAAGCCAAAATCGCCTCCGCGGCTGTAGGGACGGCACAGATTGCTGATCTGGCGGTGACGAACGCGAAGATTGCTGCGGCTGCTGTGGATACGGCCAAGATTGCCAACCTTGCTGTGACCACCGCACTCATTGCGGACGGCGCGATCACCAGCGCCAAGATCGGCGCCGCAGCCGTGCAGACGGCCCACATTGCTGATCTTGCCGTCACGAATGCGAAGATCGCGTCCATGGACGCAGGTAAGATTACCGCTGGCACGCTGGACGCAGCGAGGATCGGTGCTCGGAGCATCACGGCAGACAAGCTGGCCATCGGACGCTTCGCCCACGCCATCAACCCTGCGACCGATCACCTCTTTCACTTTGACCGCGACCTCGCCTCCACGCAGGGCATCAAGCCCCTCCCCGGCTACGTCGCCACGTTGCGCCCGGGCGAAGGTAAGTTCGGCGGTGCGGTGGCGGTGGAGGAGGGGACGACGAACAAGCACACTACCGAGGGCGGTGGCGCTGCTCAGGACTGGTCCAAGTGGAGCCACTGGGGCAACCGCGGATATTGGTCGTCGGAAATCCAGTACGACGACCCAGTGATGGGCAAGGTATACGAGGGTGTCAACGCGAGGGATGACGCCACCTATCTGTTCGACTACTACCCGTACACTTACCAAGCGAACGTCACCTACACGGGCTCTGTCTACCTCAAGGCAGACCGCCCCTGGACAGGCACGCTTGGGTTCTACCTGAACCAGGGATATGGCAGCGCAATCCTCCCCGGCGCCCAACTCAGTAAGCAAGTCACGCTTGATACCCAGTGGCGGCGGTTTGCGTTCACCGTCACTCCTACTGCGGCGCCGAGCGGGGGCGGCGGCATGGGATGGTGCCTCCTCGGCTTCCCTGTCGGCGCGAAGCTGTACGCCGCAAAGCCTCAGCTTGAGCAGAAACCCTTCGCCACCTCCTTTGTGGATGGAACGCGGGCGGCGGGGGCACTCAACTACAACTTAGGGGGTACTATTTCACCCGAGAAGGGTACACTAGCCTTTTGGTACACGCCCCAAAAGCCGGCTTCGGCCATCGTGGATCAAGGCTCGTCGCCTAAAATCCTTCAAGTTGGCTACTACTACAGCAATAGCTCGTTCACGCTGTGGGTGTGGACCGGTGGCTCTGCTGGGCAGGAGCCAGCACTGCTGCTGTGGGTCAAGGGCCAATCGAGTAGCGGCTGGTCGACGAGTCCCACTGTCAAGACATCCGGCTCAGGCTGGTATACCCTCGGCATCCCTATCTTTTTGGCCATCACATGGGAGAACGGACACAATTTCAAGGTGTATGTGAATGGCCAGCTTGCAGGTGGCCCTTACACCATAGCGGATCCCATGACGGCGTTCGCTGGCGGCTCAGTAGTCGGTGTAGGCACACCATCTGCTTCGGCTCCCGGGAACGGTCTGTATGATGAGTTTCTAGCTCTTCCCTACGCCGCGTCGGCGGAGGAGATCCGCTCCTGGTACGAGGCGCAGGCGCCGTTCTATGACCCCGACTTCTTCTGGCATGCTGGCAACGACGGCGCTGGTTCCGGTCTCGATGCGGACCTCCTCGACGGCATGCAGCCGTCGACGGCGGCCACGGCCAATACCATCGCCCAGCGGGATGCATCGGGCAGGCTAAAGGTCGCCGCACCATCGGCTGCGGATGATGTGGCTACCAAAGGCTACGTGGACTCGCTAGTGGGCACCGGCATCCTATACGGCTCCGAGGCTAACCGCCCGTCCCCTGGCGTGGCAGGAAGGCTCTACGTCGCCACGAATGCTCAGCGGATCTGGTATGACGATGGAACCCAGTGGGTACTGGCGGCGGGGGTGCCGCGCGGCATCATTGAGATGTGGAGTGGTTCTATTGCCTCCATCCCAACTGGCTGGGCCCTCTGTGACGGCGGCACCTACACGGCACCGGACGGAACCCTGGTGACGGTGCCGGACCTGCGGGACCGGTTCGTGGTGGGGGCCGGGTTGAACTATGAGGTCGGCGCGACGGGAGGCGCGGCGCAGGTGGCGCTGACGACGGCGCAGATCCCGGCGCACTCGCATGGGGTCTCTGTTTCTATTGGCACCGCTGGGGCGCACAGCCACGGAGGGAGCACGAGCACTGCCGGTGGGCACAGCCATGGCGGAAGCACGAGCACGAACGGTGCGCATGCGCACAACCTCCTTGAAATTTACGGTAGTGAGGGCGGCACCATTGCGCCACTGCAGCAGCAAGGCTGGGCATCATGGTTCAGTGGCCGTATTGATACTCAGGGCAACCACTCCCACACCATCGCCACGGACACCCAAGGAAGCCACTCCCATACCATCACCACGGACACGCAAGGGAACCACACCCACACTGCAACGGTCACGGAGAACAGCGTAGGCGGCGGCCAGCCGCACGAGAACCGACCGCCGTACTTCGCGCTGGCTTACATCTACAAGCTGTGACGAAAGGGGGTTTCGCCGATGCTCGCCAAGCTGAACGGGCAGGACGTGCCGGATACGGTCCTCGTCACCCTAACGACTGGGGCAACCGACCGGCGCTTTCATTTCCGCGGGCCCGCCTCCATGGCCCCTGCCTGGGAGCCCCTAGTGGGGGACCAGGAGCACGTGCTGGAGCTGTACGACACCTCCGGCGAAGTGCCCGTGCTGGTGGCCAGGGCCTACATCAAGGCTGAACACCTGGTGATGTACGCCAACGACGGCCAGGTGGAACTGACCGGCCCGGCACGAGGCGGTATGGACGGCGGAGGATTTTACGCGTAGGGAAAGGGAGGTAAGGACATGGCTAGCCTTGCGGAGCTGGCCTACAATCAGTACGTCGTCCGATCGGATGGGGCGAAGTTCAAGAACGGCGCCAGGGACGACCAGCTTGACACGTCCTGGCTGGCGGTGACCGAGAGCAGTGTCCGCCTTGGGCCTGGAATGTACGACGAGCTGGCGGTTATTGCTGCTGCTGTTACAGACAGCGAAATAGAATCGTGGGCTAGGCAGCCAGGCCCGTTTTTCGACCCTGCGTCCGTAGTCGATGCAGGAGGAGCTCTCTCGCTCCTCTTGCTGTCGCCTAACGGAACCCCCTACCGGATTACCGTGACAGACGATGGGCAACTCACTACCAGCCCACTGTGAGGTGGTCATGACGATGCAGCCTGAGTTGCTTCAACGCCTTCGCCAGCGCCGTGCCGAGCTTGCGTCGCGCCTTGACGATGCCATGCGCCGCGCGCAGGAGTCGAAGGCGCGCTACGAAGAGCTGGAGGAGCTGTTGGATCGGGACGGCACTCAGGAGCTGGCCGAGCACCTCCGGCGCATGCGGCAGCAGGCGCTGGCGGAGAACAGCGTAGCGGTGGAAGAGATCCGCAACCTCATGGCCAGGCTACAAGTCCATGAGGAGTTGTTGGCCGTGCTAGAGGGGAGGAGCACAGATGGCGCTCAGTGAGGTGGAGCGCATTGCCATCGAGGAGGACCTGCAGGCGCTTACTGCGCGCGTCCGGCAGCTACGAGCTAAAATGGAGCGCGGGGAGGAGCTGAGCGACCAAGAGCGCATCGAGCTGTCGGCGTGCTCCGACCGCATCCAGGCGCTGCTGGCGAGGCTTGAGCGCGGCTGACTTGGTAGTGGCTGGCCATGTATGTGCGGGAGGTGGTGACGGTGGCGCGGCGGAGGAAGGCCCAATCCATAGTCACCAAGCGCCGGTACGTGGTGGAGGACTTCCGCAACCCTCCCAAGCGGCAGGTGCAGGGCTACCGCACGGTGCGCTTGCCCGGCGGACACCTGGCCAGGGTAGCCATCACCAAAAACGAGGGGCCGCGCGGGGGCCGCACCCGCATCACCTCTCTGTGGCATCCGAAGTCGGAGCGGGCATCCTCCAATCCGCGCGTGACAAAGGCGCTGCAGGCAGCTCGCAAGTCAGCCAGGAAGGCACGCAAGCGGGGCGGGAAGGGCCGTGGACGCTAACCTCCTGCAGTTGGTGGGCCAGTTTGGCTTCCCAGTCGTCGTGTCGCTGATCCTGCTGTTCCGTTACGAGCAGGCGATACGGGAGGCTGCGGAACGGCACCAGGCAGCGCTGCGGGAGCTCTCGCACCAGGTGAGGATCAACAATTGGCTGCTGGCGCGTCAGCAGGGCGTGGACTTGCGGGACGTGGAGAGGATCGTGGTGAACGGTGGGAGCGGTTGACCTGCAGCAGGTGGTGGACCTCTGGTACATGGCCGTCACGGTCTGGGGCGAGGCCCGCGGCGAGGGCGCCAAGGGGATGGAGTACGTGGCGTGGGTGATACGCAACAGGTGCCGACGCTACGGAAAGCCGGTGCGGGAGATCGTCACCGCGCCGCACCAGTTCTCGTGCTGGAACGCCAACGACCCCAACCGCAAGCTCCTGGCCGACCCGATGGCCGGTTCGCAGGCCAACCGCATCGCCTTTCTCACCGCCCTTCAGACAGCCTACCGGGTGCTGACAGCCGACGAGTCCCAGAACCCGCTTCCTGGAGTATACTGGTACTACGCCAGGACCATACCCCGTCCGAAATGGGCGGAGAAGCTGGAGGTGGTCCACCTGCCCGACGCAGGCAACCACATCTTCCTGCGGGAACCCCGTAAGGAGGCGAGGGCGTGATGGAGCAGGTTCTGAGCCACCCCGTCGCGGGGGCCTTGTGGGCTGTCCTGGGCATCATCTTGGGCGCTGCGCTGGCCATCCAGTGGGGCCGCCAGCGCGGCAGGGCGCTCGGGCGATCCATCGGGCGATGGCTTCCCGGCGATCAGGTGGAGAGGTGGCTTCTGGAGTTCCTGGCCGGGCTGGCGGACGGCCTGCGGGACACCATGGGGGCCGGCGCGGTGAACGTGGAGCGGGATCAGGGTCAGGAGGGGCGCACGTTCTTGCGGATCCAGCTACGGGCAGACCCTACGGGAAAAGTCGTTTCGCGATCGGTCGAGGTCCCGTCGAGTTCGGATACGACGGCGAGCGGTGGTACATCCGAGGCCGGTGGACCTTCTAGCTAAGGGGGTGGGCGAGCGTGGCCCTGGACCCGTTCCTGGCCAGCCTGATTGGCCAGGGTCTTGCGTACCTGCTGCAAAGCGGGCGCGCCGAGGCGGAGCGGCAGCGGCGCCAGCAGCTTTACAATGACCTCATGCGGGTGCTGGGCCCATACCTGTCACCGGACTTCCTCGCCTTCACCCGCAGCCAGCTTGTAGACATCGCCGCCCCAGGCTTGGCGGCCATCCGCGCGGACACGAACCGTGCTGCCAGGCAGCTTGCGGAGGCCTTCGCGGGTCGTGGGCTGTCCGGCTCCTCTCTGGAGGCTTCTGCTTCGGCCAACGTATACGGGCGTGGGGCGCAGGCTGCATCGCAGCTATGGCAGCAGCTTACGGCTGCCAACCAGCAGCTCAGCTACGAGATGCAGCGATGGGCCGCTGGGCTGGTGTCGCAGGCTGCCCAGAGGGCAGAGGAGGCGGAGCGCCTGGCCCAGGATTACCTGAGCCGCATTGGCACCGAGCTCGGCAAGATCGTGGCCGCGTACCTGGCCCCTAGCCTCGCCTCCAGGTAGCGAAGGGCATGGGTGGTGGGCATCATGGCTACTGCCCGGGATGCCATCGGCGGGCAGGATCCACTGGCGGCGTTCGCATCCGCGTTCAGCCAATCGCTGGTCCAGGCCCTGGCTGCTGCGCAAAGGATCCGAGCCCGCGGCGAGCAGCCAACCCCCATGGCTGTTCTCTTGGAGATGTCCGCACAGCCGGAGAAGGAGCCGTCGACCTTCGACCGGGTGCTGGCCATCGTGGAGACCCCTGATCTGGATGAGACAGGAACACCCAGGCGGACCTTCGTCAGTGGCTATGTGGGTCGAGGGTGGCCGCGTGAGCGCTCCTTGGCCGAGCTTCAGAAGCAGGTGGGCCAGGCGGGCAGAGTGGTTGACTTTGTCTTCGCGGACACCACCGCCGAACGGGCCGTGCTGGATGCCCTGGGCATGCTGCCGCGGTCCGAGGGCCGCCAGGCTACGGTGCAGTGGGATGTGTTCGTGGCGTTGCCCGGCGATGGTGGCAGGCCACGCGTCGTGCGGGAGAGCATCATCCGTCACGGCGATGTGTCCGAGGAGGACATCGTAGCCAGCTTCCAGGAGCGCTATCCGGGGGCCGAGATCCACGTGGCCCCGTCCAACAGCGCGGAGGCGAAAGATCTCGAGCAACGCTTCGGACTGCGACCGCCTAGGGAGACGCCGCGGGCTGCCGAGCAGCGGTGGTTCATCTTCCGCAGCAAGGACGGATCCGAGCGGTACGTACCGGCATACGTGGACCCCACGCTGTCGGAGCCCGAGGCCATCCAGTGGCTGCGCGCCTCCGGCCTGTACGCGGAGTACGGCGAGCCGGTTCGGGCCGTTCCTCCTCCTTCCCGGCAGCCTGGATGGTACGTGCGCAGGGGTTCCACGCGGGTAGAGGACGTTGTCTGGGGGACGGAGGCCGATCTCGGGCCCGGCTTCGAGCCAGCGCCACCCGAGCTCCAGCGCGCTGCCGAGCAGAGGCGAATGGCGCAAGCGGGCGTCGGAA
>ERZ511473.2176-NODE-2176-length-11380-cov-3.147394_pt1 | contig 11380 bp, 10 predicted proteins | sample MGYA00374947_ERZ511473 | MGnify/ENA primary metagenome ERZ511473 (study PRJEB26303, sample SAMN06343854) | sediment metagenome | isolation source: hot spring sediment | place: Canada: British Columbia | collected 2012-09-26 ... | reverse complement strand
CGTGCCATGCCAGATTGTCGCCACCCTTGCCCTCGGCTACGCGGTCGGCCGCTGGCTCGGGCTGGACAATAGGGCAGCGCTCTTCCTGGGCTCAGCCGTCGCCATCTCCAGCACCACCGTCCCGTTCAGCCTGATCGCCCAGCGCGGCGAGCTCGCCGCGTGGCGTGAGCAGGCGCAGGATCACCGCCTGCGCCAGGTTCAGGCTGCCGAATTCGGGATTGATCGGCACGGTGATGATCGATCGCGCGACCGCGACGCTCTCCCGGAGGAGTGCACGTGCATCCTCGTACCGGCTGCGGTAGAGTGCCGAAAGCCCGTGGTAGTGCAACGCGAGGCAGAGTGTGTGCCTATCGCCGTGCTCACCGGCCAGCCGGGCGCTCTCGGCCAGTCTTGCTTCGGCGGCGTCGTAGTCGCCTTGCTCATAGTCCAGCATGCCGAGATCCAGCAGCGCGACAGCGTGGGAGTGACTGTCGAGGACTCCCAGCAACTGGACCTGGCTGAGCGCCTCCGTGAGGCGAGCGCGTCCTTCTTCCCAGTGCCCGCGGTAGATCCAGAACCACCAGAGCGCGAGAGAGAGCCGAAACGCGAAGAGTGCTGCTTCGACCGGATTCTCCGTAGCCGCGGCGCGGAGCCAGACGAACACGGCACGGTAGTTGTCGTGTTCGCGCTCGAGTGCCTCGAGCCCCGCCCGATCCTCGACCTGATGCAGGGCGTACGCGCCCTGCTCGGCCAGCTCGAGGAAGTACGTCGCGTGCTGGCGGCGGACGAGCGATTCCTCGCCGCTTTCGATGAGCTGCTCGACGGCGAACTCCCGAATCGTCTCCAGGAGCCGGAAGCGCGGCCTCTGCTCAGTTCCCGGAACGCGATGCACCAGGTTGAGGTCGAGCAAGCTCGTGAGCGCGTCCAGTACCTCAGGGCCGAGCGAGTCGTCGAAGTCGCATACCGCCTCGATTGCCTCGATGGTAAACCCGCCGGCGAAGGGGGCCAGCCGGCGGAAGAGGATTCGCTCCCTCTCGTCGAGCAGGTCATGGCTCCAGGCGATCGTCTGGCGAAGCGTACGTTGCCGGTCTGGGAGATCTCGAGCCCCGCTGGTGAGGACGTCGAGACTCCGCTCCAGGCGACTCAGGAGCGCCGGGAGCGGGAGAAGCCTCGTGCGCGCCGCGGCCAGCTCGAGCGCCAGCGGCAGCCCATCGAGCCGAGCGCAAATTCTCGCCGCGATCGGCGCGATGTCGGGGGTGAGCGCTACCGCCGGGTCGCTGGCGCGGGCACGCTCGAGGAAGAGCTGAACGGCCGGTGACGCCATGACTTCCTCGGCTGGGGCGTCGAGGTCGGTGGGGAGGGGCAGCGGCGAGATATGATAGACGCGCTCACCGCCGATGCGCAGCGGCAACCGGCTGGTTACCAGAATCTGGAGTCTAGGGCAGGCCAGCAAGAGATCCCCGATGTCTGTTGCAGCCGAGACCAGGTGCTCAACATTGTCGAGCAGGAGCAGAAGGTGTCGATCCCGCAGCGACAGGACTAACCGCTCTCCCAGGGGGATGGACCCCAGATCTTGCAGGCCCATCGCCTCAGCGATGGCGGTCAGGACGAGCGTAGGGTCACGGAGGGATGCCAGTCCGACGAAGACGACCCCATGCTCCAGCAAGCAACGCAGCCGCTCGGCGACCGCAACGGCGAGGCGCGTCTTGCCGACGCCGCCTGGCCCGGTCAAGGTGAGCAGCCTCGTATCTGGGTGCTGCAGCAGATCGACGACCTCAGCGATCTCTTGCTGGCGCCCGACGAGCGTGGTCAAGTAGCCTGGCAGCGACACTTCGTTGTCCTATGCGAGCCCTGCACGGTAGAGGCATTATACCGCTCCTGGAGAAGCGCTCACGGGGAGCTTCACGGTCAGCGAAGCAGTTCGCACAAGGCGATCGACCCGTAGCTAGGGCGGCTGAGCATTCATGGCACGGTGGCCAGGCGGACAGCTAGGATCGCTGCGCTTGCTGGTGCCAGCAGGATCTCGGTCGCCGCGAGGCCCGGGTCATTCAGCCATAACGACCGAACCGGGTCGGGGTTCCAGCGTTGCCGCTGTTCCGGCGTCCAGTGGCTTTCCGGCGTCAGGTCGTCGAGGATCAGCAGACCACCTGGTTCCAGAGCTTCCAGCAGCACCTCCGGCTCGCGCTCCTTGGCCTTTCCGCCGTCGGCGAAGAGCATGGTGAAGGGAGCGTAGTCGAGGATCTCGTGCCAGTCCCCGTGAAGCACCAGCACGTTGGGGTAACCGCTGAAGAGCGACCTCGCAGCGGCCGCCCGCGCTTCATCGATCTCGACGGTGACGAGCGAGACCGGCGGCCGCAAGCCGCTGGCGATCCAGGCAGCGCCGACACCGTAGCCAGTGCCGATCTCCGCGACCGTTCCACGGTCGCAGCGCGCGGCTAGGGTGTAGAGGAGGCGGCCCACTTCCGGCGTACAGGAATCAGTGAAGGCCGCGGTTTGAGCGAGCTGCAGGGCGCGCTCCACGAGCGGCGTGAGCCAGGACACGGCGCGGTACGCGGCCATCGGTCTCTCCAGCGACCTTTCTCTCTACGCCTGTGCCAGTTGGCTGCAAGGCGATTCGCAGTGCGGCAGAGTAACGTCTGATGCGGGGCGCGACGCACAGTGCACCGCGTGATGTCAGGGACCAGGCGCGGGGGTAGGTGTCGGATTTGTCGCCTGGACCGAGACTTGAACCACCTCCGGCGCCACGCTCTGGTACTGCACGCCGGGTGGCAGGCTCACCCTGAGCGGAAGCTGGTAGATTCCCGCTTCCGCATATCCGACATCGACGTAGACCGAGATGTCAGCGGCCGTCAACGCGGTCACCAGTGCCTGCGGACCCTCGACTCGCACGTCGGCGACCGTCGGGTTGACCTGCACCTGGGTGCCAGGGAGGACGTTGATGGTCTGGATGGGTACGCCCTGGAGAGTGCGCCCCTCCGTCGAGCGCCGTATCTGCACCGAGATGTGGACGGTCTGCCGATCGACCGTCACGCCCGCGGGGAGTCGGCTGAGATCGAGCGGGACATCCCAGAAGATGCGCGACTCGGTTAGCCCAGAGACGTCGATCGGCACGGTCGAGATGAACGGGATCTGGCTGATGGCATCTGGTGGTCCCTCGACGACGACCTCGTCGGTCGGGATCACGGTTGGCGGGCCGGCGAGTTCGTAGCCCGGCGGGAGCTGATCTGTCCCGACGACGTTGGGAACGACCCGGCGCACCTGGCCGCGGACCTCGAGCTCGACGATGACGGTGACCGTCGGTGGCTCGAGTCGAATTCCGGGTACCTGGGCACCGTTCTCGTTGAGCACCACCGGCGTGACGGTCTCCTGGAAGCTGCCGGCTCTTCCCTCTACCCGGACCGGTGCCTGGACACGCGCGACCTGCGCGAGCGTTTCCTGTGGCCCGGTCAATGTGACCGTATTCGGCTGTACGGTAACCGATTTGATGACGAGATTCGGGGGGACGTCCGTCGGCTCGGCTGGCTCCACGGGGACATTCTCCCGGGCTGCCAGGCGGTCGATCTGGACGGTAATTTCGGGAGGCGTCACCTCGCGCACGCGCACGTAGCGCGGTGTGCGCACCTCGACCGGCCTCGTATAGATGCCAGGTTCCTGGATCGCCGAGAGATCTACCGTGGCCTGGAGAGATCCGCTCTCCAGCGTCTCGATGCGGCTGCGAGGCCCCTGCACACGAACCTGGACCGGTGGGAGCTGGTTGATGACGACCAGTGACGGGTCCAGCCCGGAGGGAATAACCTGGACCGGTGAGAACGTGCGTGCGGTCTCGGGGTCGTTGCGCGCGGTGACCCAGGCCCACAGCGCAAAGGCGAGGACGAGCGCGATGACCATGCGGGCCAGGTTATCCGCGCCGAAATAGCGCGGAAGATTACCCAACCTGCGTCGGAGTTCTGGCGCTATCCTCTGCCACCTGTTCACCCTGACCGCCCTCGGCTAGCCGTGGCCGCTGCCTGGCTCGCTCGCGCAGCCGCATCCCGGTTGCCTGCCGTTCCAGGCGCAGGAGCGAGCGGAGAATCCGGCGCAGGCGCTCGGGGTCGAGGTTGCGGTAGAGTCGACCGTTCGCGGCAACCGAGATCTGGCCTGTCTCCTCGGAGACGATGACCGCGACAGCGTCCGATTCCTCGGTGATCCCGATCCCCGCACGATGCCGTGTGCCGAGCTGGCTCTCGATGGCGACGTTGTCGCTCAGCGGCAGCACGCATCCAGCCGCGATGATGCGGTTGCCGCGAACGATAACCGCGCCATCGTGCAGCGGCGAATTGGGGAAGAATACGTTGATCAAGAGCTGGCGCGTGAGCGTGGCATCGAGCGGGATGCCCCGGTCGGCGTAGTCCTGCAACCCCGTCTCTCGCTCGATGACGATGAGCGCGCCGTAGCGAAGCCGCGCGAGCTGGGCGGAGGCGCGGGTGATCTCCTCGATCGCGTGCGACAGCTCGGCCTCCTGATTCGAGGTCGACAGCGGCGAGCGGAGCCAGGCGCCAGTATGGCCCAGCCGCTCCAGCGCCCGGCGCAGTTCCGGCTGGAAGACGATCGGGATCGCGACGATGAGCGCCGGGAGGGTGACGCTGAGGAGCCAGTTCAACGCCACGAGTTGAAACAGGTTGGCCGCGCCGATGACCGCGCCCAGGAGGATGACCAGGCCACGGATAAGCTGAGCTGCCCGGGTACCCTGCGCCACCCAGAGCAACCAGTAGAAGATCAGGGCAACTGAAAGGATATCGACGAGAGCCCGGAGATCCAGGCGAGTGAAGATCCACGGCAGTTCGGGCATGGCCTCGTTCCAGGCTGTGGCACGACTGGCATGCTCTAGGAATTCTAGCACGTAGATGGGCTGTCGGCGGGCGGGATCCGCGCCCCGCCTACTGCGGGTTCCCGTCCTCAGGCTTCAGGAGAGCCGCCAGGGCAGCCTGCTTTGCCCTGGCGACCTGGTCATCCGGGTAGAGCGCGAGCAGCCGCCGATAGACCCGCTCGGCCTGCTCGAGTTCCCCCAGGGACACGAGGAGTTCGGCCAGCCGGTGATAGGCATCGGGGTTGCGCGGATCCAGCGCGACGACTTGATGCAGCGCTGCTAGCGCCTCCTCCGGCTCGCCCCGCGCTAGCGCTACCCGAACGATCTCACGCAACTGCTCGATTGCCTGCCGGAGCTGGCCCGTCTGGATGTAGGCCGTGACCGCAGCGTGCCGGTGATCCAGGTTGTCCGGATCGAGGCCGATCAACTGCTCATAGATGCGCGGGATGGCTCCCCATTGCTGCCCCAGCATGGCCAGCTCGGCAGCCCGCCGCAGCAACTCGACGGCGGCGTCGCGACGCCGCGGCGCGGCAGCAGCAGCCAGTTGCTCGAGCAAGGCGATCGCCTGCTCCATCATCCCGATGCGGGTATAGCCGGTGATCAGCTCTTCCAGCGCCGTCGGGCCCTCAGGCGTGAGCTGCACCAGATGTCGCAAGGTCTCGAGTCGGCCGCGGAAGTCACGCTTTGCCTGCTGCTCCTGAGCGAACGCCTGGAGCATCTCGCGTGCTTCCTCGATTCTCCCGGCCTGCGCCATGAGCTCGGCGAGCTGGTAGCGCAGATCAGCCCGGGTGGGGTTGAGATCGACCAGGCGTCGAAGGGTCTCGATGGCCTCGTCGACTTGCCCGCGCTGTTGAAGCAGGGCCGCCAAATGCTTGCCGACGGTTTGGACATTCACCGGTGGTGAGAGGAGTTCGGCGAGCTCGTCAGTCAGGTTCGGGGTCTCGGCGAGGAGCTGGAATGCCGCTTGCAGGTGCGGCAACGCCTGTTCCGGACGAGGACTGGCCAACCCGGCCCACGCGGCTACGGCATGGCCGAGCAGGCGCGTCGAGGCCGACTCGCTGCCCTCGAGAGGTAGTGCCAGGTCGATGGCGCGCTGCGGTTCACCGGCCGCCAGCCAGATCAAAGCCCGGTACAGTTCGACCGGCCTCGACCAGGCCCCGGCTCCGGACAGCCTTTCGAGCTCGCGATCGAGGTCGAGTGCTGCCAGCCGCCCACTGCGTACCTCGTTCAGTGCCTGGCGCAGCACGCTGAGCTCGTGTTGATCGCCGACGAGCGAGCTCAATCCGAGCAGGATAGCCCACTGGTGTGCATCGACCGGGGCACGGGGAAGGGCGGTCAGCAGTTCCTGTGCCGGGGATGTTTCCCCGGCTTCCAGGACCTGGCGTGCATAGGTCCACCAGGCGGTGACGCTCGCGCCGCTGGTGGTGTGCCAGGATCGGGCTAACTCCAGCGCCTCGCCGATCCGCCCGCTCTGCTGGAGGATTCGGATGATCGGTGGGAGGTAGGCTGTCCACAGGTCGCTCCGCCCGGTGGCGAGAATCTCCTTGCCGAATGCCAGCAGCTCGTCGACTGTACACCCGAGATGGAGTCGGAGCCTCCGCAGGTCGAGCGCGTCGAGCAGCCCTGGATCGAGACTTGCCAGGCGCTCAAGGCGGCCGAGCAGCGCTTCGGCGAGATCGTGCTTGCCGAGGGCCAGCGCGAGCTCGGCGTGGTTGACATACGTCTCGATCCGGTCAGGATTCAGCGCTTCCGTGAGCAGCAGCGTGTCCAGCGCGAGGGCAGTTGCGCCTCGAATCAGAGCTTGCCTGGTCTGCGTGACCAGGAGGTCGGTCTGGCCGGTCGCCCGCGCGCTGGTTTGGCGCCAGAGGGCATGGAGGACATCGACGGGATCCAGTGCGATGGACTGCCCGTGGGAGGAGTGCCCGCTGGTTGTGCCTGATACCGGGCTCGAACTCGGCTGTCTTCCCGCGTGTGGCGCCGGTGTCGCGTCCATGATCGCCTCTCATCGCCTACGCTGTCTGGATTCGATGTACCCCAGCTCTCAGTCCCGCGCTATCCTGCTTAGGTCCTGGATCGCGACGTCGCCAGAGGTGGGCGCGCTTGCCTCAGGGGACGAGCCGCGAGCGCCTCAAGCGGTAGTCGCCGGCCTTGATAAAGATTGGCCGGCAGATCCAGCGGTCACAGAGGCGCGAGCGGATGCGCTCGTCGAGCTGGTCGAGGTCGCGGTTCGACGTGACGATGGTCGGTTTACGCTGGTTATACCGGTAGTTGATGATCTGGAAGAGTTTCTCGGTTGCCCAGGAGGTGGCGTGCTCGGTGCCCAAGTCGTCGAGCACGAGCAGGCCGGCGTTGCGCACCTGCTCGAAGCGGGCGTCGTAGCTAGCGCCGCGCTCGGGCGCGAAGGCGGCGCGCAGGTGATCGAGCAGATCCGGCACGACGGTGAAGAGCGGGAACATGCGCTGGTGCTGCAGGACGTAGTTCGCGACCGCCGCGGCCAGATGCGTCTTGCCGCAGCCATAGCCACCGAGCAGGAACAGCCAGCCGTCGGGGTTGCGCGCGTACTCTAGGCAGGCAGCATACGCCTCGGCCACGCCGGGCACGTGAGGGTCGAAGGTCTCGAACGTCCAGTTCTCGAGCTGATCGAGGCCGCTCATCTCCAGGTACTGGCGCAGGAGCCGCGACTCCCGCTCGCGCACCTTGCACTCGCAGGGAATGAGTCGCCCGAAGTTCGGATGGCCGACCGGCACGTCGAGCCGGACGAAGCCGGCTCCCTTGCAGATCGGGCACTCATCCCCGCTGGCGGAAGAGCGGGGCATATTTACCGCGGATGTACTTATCGGGGTCGAGCGGCCGGGCAGGGCCGTGACGTCCCTGATCGGTTTCATGCTGGCGCCCCTCCAGTGCCCAGCGTTCCAGGATGCGCTGAATGTATCGCCAATTGCGTCGTCCGTAGCTTACCGCTTCTGCGATGGCGTCTTCAATCCACTCCTGTGGATACAGCTCCAGCGCCTCGATCAGCCGCTCGGCGAGCAGCGGGGTCAACATCCCGATGTTCTGCTCATAGAGCCGGAAGACGTTGGGGCGCTCGATCTCGATGACAGCGGCGCCGCCGAGGCCCGGCTCCAGCCGGCCTGCTGGCTGCTGCCGGGCTGCCCGCACGAACGCCTGGGCCTCCGGGGTCGCCAGCAGAAGCCAGCGGGTGCCTGCGTCATGCTCGTTCTGCCCGGCCCGGACGCGCAGCAGCAGGCCGCGCGCCACCGCGAGCTCGATACCGCGACCGATCTCCTCCAACGGAGCGCGGTCGGTTCCGGCTGGCCGAAGTCCCCGCAGCAGCTCAGGATCCTGAAAGAGTGCCAGCTCCGGTACCGCCGGCAGGCGCGAGCCCTGGTGCGCGTGGAGGCGTGCCACTGCCAGCACGACCTTGAGCTCTGCCGGGTCACGCACCTCGGCGAGCAACCGCCTGAGCAGCGCCTCGGGCAAGGTGATCTGCTCCGGTCCGGGCGCGGCTGGCTCCGGCATCGGCTGGCCTCCCTACCGAACCCGATCTCGTCTACTGACCGGGTTCTCGATACAGCTCCAGATCGGCGAACCGTGCAGTTCGCTCGAAGAAGCGCAGGTGAATCGTGTCGGTCGGCCCGTTTCGGTGCTTGGCCACGATGATCTCGGCGATGCCGCGACGATCGGTGTCGGGGTTATAGATCTCGTCGCGGTAGATGAAGATTACGAGGTCAGCGTCCTGCTCCAGGCTACCCGACTCGCGGAGATCGGAGAGCAGCGGCCGGTGATCGGTTCGCGTCTCGACCGCGCGCGAGAGCTGCGAGAGGGCCAGGACGGGCACGTTCAACTCGCGGGCGAGCCCCTTGAGCCCGCGGGAGATCTCCGAGATCTCCTGCACGCGGTTCTCCGAGCGTCTGGCCTGCATGAGCTGGAGATAGTCAACGATGACCAGGTCGAGTCCCTGCTCTGCCATCAAGCGACGCGCCTTGCTGCGAAGCTCCATCACGCTGATGCTCGGCGTGTCGTCGATGAAGATCTTCGCTTCCGAGAGCCGCCCGAAGGCCCGCGAGATCCGGTCCCACTCGCTGTCGTCGATGAAGCCGAGACGCAGACGATGGGTATCCACGCCGGTCTCCATCGAGAGCAGGCGCTGCACGAGCTGCTCGGCGGACATCTCCAGGCTGAAGATCGCGACGGTCTTGCCAGCCCGGACGGCGGCGTGGTGGGCGATACCGAGCTGAAACGAGGTCTTGCCGACCGAGGGCCGCGCGGCGAGGATAATGAGATCCGAGCGCTGCAGGCCGCCGGTCAGCTTGTCCAGGTCGGCGAAGCCGGTCGGAACGCCGATGACGTCGCCACGGTGCTGCTGGATATAGTCGAGCTTGTCGAAATACTGCTCAAGCACCTGGCTGATCGCGACGAAGTCGCGCACGGTGCGGCGCTGGGACACCTCGAAGATGACCCGCTCGGCCTGCTCCAGCGCCTCTTCGGCGTCCGCATGGTCCTCGTAGCCGATACGGACGATCTCGGTGCCGGCGTCGATGAGACGGCGTAGCGTGGCGGTGCGCTCGACGATGCGGCCGTAGTACTCGACATGGACTGCGCTGGGCACCGCGCTCAGCAGCTCGGTGAGGTAGCTCACGCCGCCGATGTCGTCGAGTCGGCCATTGCGCTCGAGCTCGTCGACGACGGTAACGAAGTCGGCGGGCACCCGGCGGTTGTACAGGTCGAGGATCGCCTGGTAGATCAGCGCATGGCTGCCCCGGTAGAAGTCATCTGGCTTGAGGAACGAAGCGACACGAATGATGGCGTCGCGGTCGATCAGCAGACTGCCGAGGACGGCCTGCTCCGCTTCGATGTTGTGCGGTGGCAATCGCTCGACGGTCTCGACCGCGGTGCCGGTCATGCCGTTACTCCTCGGCTCCGGGCTCGCTGCTCTGGCTCTCAGCCTCGCCGGTCGCGTCAGATTCCGAGGCTGCTGGAGCTACCTGAGCCCCGGCAGTGGCCTCTTCTGGTGAGGTCACGATGACGGTGATCACCGGCCGCAACTGCCCAACCAGGTGCACCGGAACCTGGTGCTCCCCGATGGTGCGGATCGGCTCGTCCAGCTCGATCTTCCGGCGGTCGATCTCCTCGCCGATCGTCTCTCGGAGCTTCTCGGCGATGTCTTGGGCCGTGATCGACCCGTACAGCCGGCCGCTTTCGCCCACATGGGCCGCGATCACCAGCCGGAGGCCGTCGAGCCGCTCGGCAAGCGAGCGCATAGCCTCTTCTTCGCGGGCGATGCGGCGGCGCTCGGCCGCGAGGCGCTGCTCAGCCACCTTCAGCCGGCTGGGGGTGGCCGGCTCAGCCAGGCCCTTGGGAATGAGGTAATTGCGAGCGTAGCCGTCGGACACCGTTGCAATCGACCCGGCGGTGCCGAGCTTGGGAACATCCTGGAGGAGGATCACCTTCATGCTGTGTTGCCTTCCCTCTCCCTGATTCACGGCACAGTCTCACCGGCGAAGCCGGTGGGCGAGTTAGCGCTCGGATCGCTTCCTGCTGCCGCTTCTCATCCTGAACGACGCCACGAACGGCCGCACTGGGTGTCCGTACACCCAGTATGCCATGGATCAACTATACAGACCAGCGTGCTCGCCTGCAATTTTGACTCCACGGCACCAGCCGCACCAACAGATCGGGGACTTGCCTACCGTTCGGCGTCGCTGGTCTCCCGGCGGAACAGCTCGTAGAGGGCAATAGAGCCGGCGACGGCCGCGTTCAGCGATGTGACGCGCCCGCGCATCGGCAGCACGACCTGAAGATCGGCCCGCTTGAGCAGGACAGGGGACATCCCGCGTCCTTCGGAGCCGACGACCAGGAGCACTGGTGTGGGGATGTCGGCCTCGAACAGGCTCTGCGCGCCCGGTCCAGGCTCCAGCGCGAGCACCCAGTAGCCGCAGTCGCGCGCCTCATCGAGCGCGCGCGCCAGGTTAACTACCTGCGCGATCCGGAGGTGCTCCACCGCGCCCGCCGAGGCGTTGACGACGGCTGGCGTCACGCCAGCAGCCCGGCGCTCCGGCAAGAGCACGCCCGCCACCCCGACCGCTTCGGCTGTGCGTAGCAGCGTAGCCAGGTTCTGCGGATCTTGGAGATGATCGAGCGCCAGGATCGGTCTACCGCCTGCCTGGCTCAGGAGCTGGTCGAGGCGGGCATAGGGGTACGAGCTGGTCTCCAGCGCGATCCCCTGGTGGTTGACCGGGCCGAGCAGCCGATCCAGCTCGCGACGCGGCACCAGCCGCACCTCGACGCGCCGGGCCTGGGCCTGCGCGATCAGCTCCTGGACGCGCCCGTGCCGCTCCGTACCCTCAGCCACCAGCAGAAGCCGATGGCGCCGGCGACCGTGCAACGCCTCGTGGACGGCGTTTCGCCCGTAGAGGTATTCGGACCCGCTCACACCCAGCGCCAGTTGGTGCCGCTCGGCGTATCTTCGAGCGCAACGCCGAGCTCGGCCAGCCGCTCGCGGATCCGGTCGGCCAGCGCCCACTGCCGCTGCTGGCGGAGCTCGGACCGGACCTC
>ERZ511473.2175-NODE-2175-length-11401-cov-3.996998_pt1 | contig 11401 bp, 12 predicted proteins | sample MGYA00374947_ERZ511473 | MGnify/ENA primary metagenome ERZ511473 (study PRJEB26303, sample SAMN06343854) | sediment metagenome | isolation source: hot spring sediment | place: Canada: British Columbia | collected 2012-09-26 ... | reverse complement strand
TGGCGTGGGGGAGGGGGCGGGTGGGCTGGCCAGGGCCGGCAGCGGCGGGGTAAAGAGGACCTGGGCGGGCGGGCCCATGTGCAGGCGGGCCTTCGCCTCGCGCTCGACGCGCTCCAGCGACTGGAGGTGGGTGATCTGCTGGCGCAGTTGCTGGTTACGGGCCTCCCAGCGCTGGACCTCGTCGGTCAGGGCCTGGAGATCGTAGCCGGTGGTGGCCACCCGGCTGGCCAGGGTCAGGTAGAGCAGGCTGAGGGCGGCGGCCGCCAGGCCCAGGAGCAGCAGGCGCCGGGGAAGGGTCTGGCGGGTGGGCCAGGCCAGAGGCCGGTGGCCGACGGTGAGACGGGTGGTGGCCGGGCGCGGCAGGACAAAGGCCATGGGATGTGCTCTCCTGTCCGGTGGTTTCAGACGAGGGCGGGCGTCAGTTTCTCGCCGGCCCGCAGCTTGGCGCTGCGGGCGCGGGGGTTGCGGGCGACCTCCTCCGGGGTGGGGGTGACCGGGTGTTTGGTCAGGATGCGGAAGGTGGGCCTGCGGCCGCAGACGCAGACCGGGATCTCCGGCGGGCAGGTACACGGGCTGGCCCGACTGAGCAGAAAGCGTTTCACAAGGCGATCCTCCAGCGAGTGGAACGAGATCACGACCAGTCGTCCTCCTTCGCCCAGGATGACCTCGGCCTGTTCCAGGGCCTCCTGCAGGGCGTTGAGTTCGTCGTTCACCGCGATCCGCAGGGCCTGGAAGGTACGGGTGGCCGGATGGAGCCGGCCCGGGCGGGGCGGGACCACCCGGCTGATAATGGCGGCCAGCTGGGTCGTGGTGGTGATGGGCTGACGGGCCCGGGCGGCGACGATCGCCCGGGCGATGGCCCGGGCGCGGGGCTCCTCGCCGTACCGGCGGATGAGGTCTGCCAGGGCCGCCTCGTCCAGCGTGTTGACCAGTTCGGCGGCGGTCAGCGGCTGATGCGGGTCGTAGCGCATATCCAGGGGACCTTCGACCTGGAAACTGAATCCCCGCTCCGGCCGCTCGATTTGAAACGATGACATCCCCAGGTCGAACAGGATGCCGTCGGCCGGGACGAAACCGTGCCAGCGGGCGTGTCGCTCCAGATGGCGGAAGTTGCCGTGGACGAGGACATAACGGGGGGCGAAGGGGCGCAGACGCGCCTCCGCGACCGCCAGGGCCTCCGGGTCGGCGTCGATCCCCAGGAGCCGTCCATCCGGGCTGGAGCGGCGCAGGATCTCGACGGCGTGCCCGCCGGTGCCGACCGTGGCGTCGATGTAGCGGCCGCCGGGGCGAGGCGCCAGATAGGTCATCGCCTCTTCCAGGAGAACGGGCACGTGGAGCGTCGGCGCTGACGTGCTCATCGGTGGTCCTCGACCTCGCCGTGGATCATAGGCCGCAGCGTCGGGTGATCAAGGAAAAGCCCTATTAAAAATCCTAGCCCGCCGGCTCGCCGTTCCGTCCAGCCCGGCGGGCTCCGGCGACTGTCCGTCCTTTCCTCGCGTCCTCTTGACAGCGGCCGTCGTCACCAGCATCATGGGCCCACCGGTCAATCGAGCCGGCCGACCGCGCGGCCGGCTGGTAGAGACCAGCGGGCCGGCGTGGGCGCGAGCGGTTTTCCCCGCGACCGTCGCACCGGCGGGTGGTCGCTGTCCCCGCTGGCGACCCCTGGCCAGCGCGCCCCGCGGCGTCTGACTCCCGGCCCACCGACGCTCACACCGGAGACAGGAGACGTGCCACGACCGACTCGACCGCTTGTGACGCCTCTGGTCCTGGCGCTACTGGGATTCGGCGCCATCGTCGGCAATTACCAGACCAGCGTCCCCCTCGGGATGAGCCCGGTTGTCGGGGTGGAGCGAGAGACACCCGATACCACAGCCCTGCCGGTGGCCGTGGGACCGGCGGAGACATCGCCGGCTGTGGCGGCGTCCGATCGCGCGACAGAGGCCGGGGCCCTCCCTTCTGGGAGCGGAGCGGCACCGGGGTCCGCGGCTGACGCCGAACGGGGTGCTCTGACCAGCCGGTCCGGGCGCGATCCGGAGGTGGTGGAAGCCGTGCCGGTGCCGACGCCGGGCGGGCCGGTGGCGGCGGCCGGGGCGCTGGCGGTCTACGCCGTGCAGGCGGGAGAGACCGTCCCGCTTCTGGCCGAGCGGTGGGCGGTGACCGTGCAGGCGATTATCGCGCTGAACGGGCTGACCCCGCCGTACCGGGTGTCGCCGGGGCAGGTGCTCCGACGGCCGCCGCCGGACCCGCTGGTCCAGGCCTGGCTGGCGCGGGCGGGGCAGGATCTGGTGCTGCCGGCGGGGGCCGGGCCAGAGGAGCGGGCCTTTTTCCAGCAGCTGGTGCCGGTGGCGCAGGTGGCCCAGGTGTTGACCGGGGTGCCGGCCTCGGTGACGGTGGCCCAGGCGATTCTGGAGTCGGACTGGGGGCGAAGCCGGCTGGCGCGAGAGGCGCGGAACTACTTCGGGATCAAGGCCACCGCCCGAGGGGGGACGGCCGGAGTGGTCTGGCTGCCGACCTGGGAGGTCGTCGGTGGGCAGCGGGTGATGGTGGTGGCGCCGTTTCGGGCCTATGCGACCCTGCGGGAGGGCGTCATCGACCACGGCTGGTTTTTCGTGGAGAATCCGCGCTACGCGGCGGCGCTGGCGGTGATGGCTGAGCCGCGGGAGTTCATCCGACGGATCCATGCCGCCGGCTACGCGACCGACCCGGCCTACAGTCAGAAGTTGCTGGCGCTGCTGGAGCGGTGGGGGCTGGAGCGCTACGACCTTCCGGCCCGGTGAGCAGGTGGCGTGGGCCGTGGCCGGAGGACCGGGGGGACTTGGGATTTGACAGCGATGGGGGGAGTTCGGCAAAATTACGGCTGGAGAGGTGGCCGAGTGGTTGAAGGCGGCTGTCTTGAAAACAGCAAGGCGCAAGCCTCGGGGGTTCGAATCCCTCCCTCTCCGCCGGGAAAAACCGTCGCCGGCGGGTCAGCAAAACCGCTGACCACCCTGACCGACGGGCTAGGAGGCCCTACCCGCATCCTGTCAAGTCGCCGCACCAGTCCGGCCGACGCCCTGGGCTGCCACCACAGCGCCGGGGCTTTTTTTGTGTTTGTGCATGTGCGTCAAGCAGACGGGCATGCTTTCCCAATTCCCAGTCCCTAAAGCCTCAGGAATTGGGAAAAGCTGGCTGTCTGTTTCCCCTTCGGCCGGGGCCGGTGAGGCCCCGAAGCGGCCAGGCTGGCTTCCCCGTTTCCCGGTCCCTCAGGCGCCGGCAGAGGTTCGGTCTTCAGATCCGGTGCTGACCGGACTCGGTTCTCGGACGACTCGCTCCCGCTGGCCGACCCGATCGTCTCTCCGGGCGGAGAGGCATCGGTCGACGCAATTCGCCAGCGAAGGATAAAGATAGGGCAGTTTGCTCGCATCCGGGAGGCCAGCCCAACGGTACGGATCTTGCCCCGGTCAGGCGACAAAACAACCCGCCCGTGGACCGGCTCATGGCTCCCGGGCGAGGACTCGGGAGGAAAAGTCATGCCCTGCCTGAGCCGACGGGCGGTCTGGCCCCGCTTCCTGACCGGGACGCTCGTCGTCGCCCTGCTTCTCCTGTCCGGCGGGACGCTCCAGGCGGCCCCCCAGCCGGTCTGTCCACCTGGACCAAACTCGATCTCGACGGCGTCCGGATCAACAGCCTGGCCGTGGATCCCACCAATCCCGCCCTCCTCTTCGCTGGCTCCCAGGGCGCCGGCGTCTTCCGCTCCACCGACGCCGGCCGCTCCTGGCAGCCCGTCAACCGCGGTCTGGCTAACCTGGTGGTTAACGATCTCTCCATCGACCCGGCCAACTCGCTTGTCATCCTGGCCGGAACCGGCTTGGGCCCGCTGGTGGGCGAGCCAACAGCCGGCGTCTACCGCTCCCTCGACCGGGGTGAGACCTGGACGGTCGCCCTGCCCAACCAGGCGGTCCTCGCCCTGGCCCGCACCCCGCAGAACTCGCAGGTGGTCTACGCCGGCGGCGGTGGCGTCTTCAAGTCCACCAACGGCGGAGCCACCTGGACCCGCCTGACCGGCTTCAACCGGGCGACGGTCGGTGTGGATGTGCGCGGCCTGGCCGTCAGCCCGCTCGACCCCAATCTGGTCGTGGCCGTCGGCAATACTGAGGGCGGCACCGGCCAGGTCTTCCGCACCACCGACGGCGGCACCACCTGGACGATGGTGCTCGGCAACCTGCCTTCGGTCTTCGCCGTCGCTTTCGCTCCCCCAGCCGTTGGCAACGTCGTCCTGGTGGCCACTCAGACGGGCGTCTTCCGCAGCCCCGATGGGGGGCTCACCTTTCAACAGACCACCGAGGAACTGGGCGAGATCACCGTCCTCTCGGTGCTGTTCAACCCCTTTGAGGCCCGCCAGGTCTTTATCGGCACGCGCGGACGCGGCGTCTTTCAGAGCACCGACGCGGGGAACTCCTGGAGCCCTCTCGGCCCGGAACTCGGCACTCAAACGGTCCGCAGTCTGGCCCTCGACCGGACCTCCCCCAGACCCTCTACGCCGGGACCGACAGCGGCCCCTTCGCCTTTACCTTCGCGGCGCCGCCGTTCCAGCCGGCGGTCAGCTGGTTCTTTGCCGAGGGCTCGACCCAGCCGCCCTTCGATACCTGGTTCCTGATCCAGAACCCCACCGACCAGCCGGCCCAGGTGCGCTTCACCTTCCAGTTGCAGCCGGCCGGGATGGTGGTCCAGGAGGCGACCGTCGGTCCTCGCGCCCGCTTCAGTCTCTTCGCCAACCCGATCCTGCCCAATGTCGCCTTTTCAACGCGCATCGACGCCGACCGTCGGATCTTCGCCGAACGGGCGATGTATGTGAGTTTCGACGGCCATAATGTCACCGGCATCGCCGGGCCGAACCGCCTCTGGCTCTTCGCCGAGGGCTCAACGCAGCCGCCCTTCCACACCTGGTTGCTTTTGCAGAATCCGAACAGCGAGCCGACGACCGCGACCATCACCTATCTGCGCGAGGCCGGCCCGCCAGTGGTCCAGTCGCTCGTTCTCTCCCCCAATGCGCGCACCAGCGTCTTTGTCAATCAGGTCCTGCCGAATGCGGCCTTCTCCAGCCGGGTCGAGAGCCCCCTGCCTATCGTGGTCGAGCGGGCGATGTACCGCTTCCCCGGCAACGCCGCCACCGGGGTCTCTGGCGTCAACGCCCCCAGCGCGACCTGGTACTTCGCCGAGGGCAACACCACCACTGGCTGGGATACCTGGCTGCTTTTGCAGAACCCGCACTCCACGCCGGTGAGCGCCACCATCACTTTCCTGCTGTCGACTGGGCAGCGGGTGACCCGGCCGTTGCTCCTGCCGCCGCAGAGTCGCCAGAGCCTCTTTGTCAATCAGGTGCTGCCGGGCGCCCGGTTCGGGGTTACTATCACGGCCAGCGCTCCGATCATCGCCGAAAAGTCGCTCTTCTTCGGCGGCGAGCCGCGCGGCGCCGCCGCCACCCAGGGAGCCAGCGACCTGGCCACCGCCTGGAATCTGGCCGAAGGGGCGACCACCCCGCCGTTCGATGAGATCATTTCAATTTTGAATCCGCACGAAGCGGCGATGAGCGTTCATATCGATTTTCAGTTGCCCAACGGGCAGGTTATCGGTCGTGACATCGTCCTCGGCCCGACGCGCAACCTGGTCGTCCGGGTCGACGACATTATCCCCAACGATGCCGTCTCGGCGCGGGTCACGACCAGTCTGCCGTCGGTGGTCGAACGGGTGATGTTTATTAACAAGTTCGGCGCAGTCGGCCTCCATAACTCGATCGGCATCCGCGACTGAGCGCCGACTGGCCGGATCCGCTCGCCCCCGGCGAGCGGTGTTCAGCGTCTGCCAGTGCCGGATTGGGAGGGCGGTTGACAGGGAGCGCTCCCCCGCCTATCATCGGCGCCGGTCTGGGGAACGACGCCCGGTGGTGTGGTGCGCACCCCGGGACGTCGTCCAGCGGGTTGAGTTGTGGCCCCCTTACGCCGTGTTGCCGGAGGAATGACGACCATGCCCATCGAGTACGTGCTGACCGGGCCCTACCGGATCGAGTACCGTTCCTACGAGGAGCCACCGCTCGGCCCCCACGAGGTCCGGGTGCGGACGATCGTCTCGGGGATGAAGCGGGGAACCGAACTCAACCTCTATCGCGGCACCGCTCCCATGCACGCCCAGCGCTTCGACCTGACCTATCGGGTCTTTCTCCCCGAACCGCCCGAGCGGCGCTACCCGATGTGGCTGGGCTCCTGGGGGGTGGGCGAGGTCATGGATGTCGGCGCAGCCGTCACCCGCTTCCGGCCCGGCGACCGCGTCCACGGCCCGATGCGCCACCGTCCCACCAACGTCTTCCCCGAAGACCGCCTGCAGCCGCTCCCTCCAGGCCTCGACCCGCTGGCGGCCCTCTGCACCGACCCGGCCGAGTTCGCCCTGACCGCCGTCCACGACGCCGGGCTCCGCATTGGCGACCGGGTGGCGGTCTTCGGCCTGGGGGCGATCGGGCTGCTGGTGGTGCAACTGGTCCGCCTGGCCGGCGCCCGCCAGGTCATCGCCGTCGACCCGGTGGCCCGCCGCCGCGCCCTGGCCGAGACGTTTGGCGCCGATGTCACCCTGGATCCGACGGCCGAGGACGCCGGCCTGGCCATTAAGAAACTGACCGGCAAAGGGGTGGATGTGGCCATCGAGGCTTCGGGCGTCACCGCCGCTCTCCACCAGGCCATCCGGGCCACCCACCTGGGCGGCGAGGTGGTCACGCTCGGCTACTACCCCGACGGCGCCCCGGACCTGCGTCTGGGCGAGGAGTGGCACCACAACCGTCTTACGCTGCACTCGAGCATGATCGTCTGGGGCTGCCCCCACCGGGCCTACCCGCGCTGGGATGAGGCCCGGGTCCTGGAGACCGTCGAGGAGCTTCTCTGCCAGGGCCGGCTCCGCACCGACGGCCTCATCACCCACCATTTCCCCTACCGGGAGGCGCCAGCCGCCTATCAGTTGCTGGACACCCGGCCCGATGAGGTGATCAAGGTGGCCCTGCACTACGAGGGCGAGGCCTGAGCCGGCGCGGCCCCGACGGCGCCGGTCTGGTAGGCGGCGCAGAGGTCGGTCAGCGGACAGAGATGGCAGCGCGGACGCCCGGCCCGGCAGATCCGGCGCCCGTGCCGGATGAGCAGGACGTGCAGGGCGTAGGCGAGGTCTGGCGGGACCAGCGGCTCGACCTGGCGATGGGCGGCCTCGGCCGGCACGCCCGGACCGATGATCCCCAGCCGTTGGAGCACCCGGTGGATGTGGGTGTCAATGGGGAAGGCCGGCCGCCCCAGGGCGAAGAGCAGCACACAGGCTGCGGTCTTGGGCCCCACCCCGGGCAGGCTCTCCAGCGCCGACCGGGCCTGGGCCAGCGGCCAGTCGGCCAGCTGGTCGAGCGAGAGCCGGCCGAAGCGCGCCCGGATGGCCGCCAGCGCGGCCTGGATCCGCCGGGCCTTGACCCGCCCCAGTCCGCTGCAGCGAATGACCGCCGCCAGATCGTCCACCGGCGCCGCCAGCACCGCCTCCCAGGTCGGGTAGGCCGTCCGCAGGGCCGCATAGGCCCGGGCGCTGTTGTGGTCGCTGGTGTGCTGCGAGAGGATGGTCTGAACGAGGACGCCGATCGGATCGCCGGTCGGACGCCAGTCCGGCCGGCCGTAGACCGTCAGCAGACGCTGGACGAGGGTGGAGAAGACCGTCGCGGTGGGCGCGGTCAACGAACCGGGACCTTGCCTTTCCCCTTGCACTTGGGGCAGGTGCCCTCCAGCCGGTGCCAGCCGCCCGGCTTCGAGGGGTCGGGCCAGCGTTCGTTGACGTGGCCGGTGCCCTGGCAACGGGTGCAGGCGATCTTGGGGCCGGTGATGAACCGTGACATCAGGAACACGGCCCCGATCATCAAGATCAGCGTGAGCAGCGCAACTTCCATGGAGGCCCTCCTCACGCGGCCGATGCGCTTTAATTATGGACAGCGCCCATGGTCCTGTCAAGTTGGCTGCTTATCGTCGGGATCGGCCGGCGGGGCCAGATAGTCGCTCAGGGCCCGGCGATAGAGAATAAAGCCACCCAGAGCGAAGAGGAAGGCCGAGACCAGCGCGGTAGGGCCGTGGCCGGTGGCCTCGTAGATCTGGGTGACAAACCCCCAGAAGATGATGAAGGCGAGCAAAAGGCCCAGGCCCAGGGCCACCCGTCGGCGCCAGCGTCCCACCGCGGGCATGCTCACCTCCGCGGCCAGCCCAGGGCCAGAAGCGCGCTCCCCAGCCCGACAAGGGCGAGCGCCCTCTCCAGCGCGTCGTCCCAGACGAAAAGATCAAGCGCCACCAGCCAGACCCGGGCCAGCAGCGGCGAGCCGGTGCCGACGACCCAGTCGGTCAGACCGGTGACGGTCAGGCCGGTCTGCAGGCTGTCCTGGCCGAGAAGCCAGGCCAGAAGGCCGCCGCCAAGGCCCAGGCCGGCCACCAGCCACCGGCCGAGCGGCCGGCGCTGCGCCGGAAGATGGTCAATTGAGAGTCCAGAGTCGGTCACCGGTGGTCTCCTGCCAGTCGACCGGACCGGATCATAGGCCGGGGGCGGCGTGGTGTCAACTGCCGGGTGAGGCGGTGGAGAAAGAGGACGCGAGCGCGCCTCTCCCCATGCTATAATCCCCTGCGCACCAGAGGAGCAGCAGGGATGCAGGGCAGCGACATTCTCGCCGGCCTCAACCCGGCCCAGCGCGCCGCCGTCGAGACCATCCATGGTCCGGTCCTCATCCTGGCCGGGCCCGGCTCGGGCAAGACCCGCGTCATCACCCACCGCATCGCCTACCTGGTCCGCACCGGGGTCGCCCGACCCGAGGGCATCATGGCCGTCACCTTCACCAACAAGGCCGCCCGCGAGATGCGTGAGCGGCTGGCCCGGCTCCTGGGGCCGCGGGCCAACGGCCTGACGCTGGGCACCTTCCACGCCGTCTGCGCCCGCATCCTGCGCCGCGACGGCGCCGCCCTCGGCCTTGATCCCCACTTCGTTATTTACGATGAGGATGACCAGGTGGCCCTGGTCCGCCGGGCTCTCCAGGACCTCAACCTCGACGAGCGCCAGTTCGTCCCCCGCGTCCTCAAGACCCTGATCAGCGAGGCCAAGAGCGAACTGCGCGATCCGCACCAGTTCGCCGAGTTCGCCAGCACCTTCCGCGAGCAGGTCGCCGCCCGGGTCTACCGCCGCTACCAGGATCTGCTGCGCGAGGCCCACGCCCTCGACTTCGACGACCTCATCTACTGGACGATCCGCCTCTTCCGCGAGCAGCCAGCGGTGCTCGCCAGCTACCAGGACCGCTACCGCTACTTTCTGGTGGACGAGTTCCAGGACACCGACCGGGCCCAGTACACGCTGATGAAACTCCTGGCCAGCCGCGACCGCAATCTCTGCGTGGTCGGCGACGAGGACCAGTCGATCTACAGCTGGCGGCGGGCCGATATCCGCAACATCCTGCACTTCGAGGACGACTTCCCCGACGCCCGCGTCATCTACCTCGAACAGAACTACCGCTCGACCAAAACCATCCTCGAAGCCGCCCGCCACGTGATCGCCGCCAACCTCCTGCGCAAGGAGAAGCGGCTCTGGACCGAGAACGAGCAGGGGCCGCCCATTCAGCTGGCCGAGACCGCCACCGAAGAAGAGGAGGCCGGCTACGTGGCCGGCGAGATCCTCCGGCTGGTCGAGGAGGGCACGGCCATGGAGCTCGGCCAGCCGGGCGCCCACCGGTACACCCGCCCGCTGCGGTGGCGGCTGGGCGGCGCCACGACGATGCCCCCGGCCAGCACGTCGATGGCGCGGCTCGTGCCCTGCTTGGTACGGCGGGTATGGTACGGCCCTACGTTGCGGTAGTAAAAGTGATAGCCTCGACCGGTTTCCACGGTCCAGGTCGAAGGAAGGCCCAGCTCCTCCGCTTCCCGCAGGGCCTCCGGGCTGTCGGGATCCACGACGATCAGATGCGAGAAGCGCAGCTGAAGACCCACGTTGGCCTTAGGATAGCGCTGCCACCAGCGGGCGACTTCAGAGGGCTCCAGCATCCGCTGGTTGTAGCCGGCAAACAAAGGTGCCTTGCCGGCGTTCTTGAGGGGGTGCCCCCGGCCGCACCCGCACCTTCCCCGCTCGTCCGGCCAGCAGACCGGAACCACCGCCAGGTGCCATCGCTCCGCATAGTGGCGCGCTGCCGTGCCCGGGTCGTGATCAAAGTCCTTACGTCCCATGGCGTTCTCCCCAGGATCCGGTCATACGTCCGCGGGCCAAAACGTACGTGTCGCCCGCGCCCCCGGTCAGGTCTTGCCCTCCGACGCGCGCTGGCCAAGCCACGCCTGCAGGGCCTTCAGGTCCTCCTCGCGCGCCCGGATCAGCCACCGCAGCAGCCGGAGCCTCAAGGCCGAAAGGCCCGGGGGATCCTGGCGGAGTTGTTCGGCCAGGGCCTGAAGCGCCTGGGCCTGCTCGTCCTCCCCGACGGAAAGGACGACCACGCGGCTGTGGCGCAGGCGGCCAATGACGTCCAGCAGCTCGTCTGTCACGAGCAATTCCGGCAGCGTCAGATCGGTGAGAGCGGCCACGAGCCGGTCCAGGAGCATCGCCTTCTCGACGCCCTGCTCCAGGGCCGGCTCCGGGCGCGGCGCCGGCGAGCCCACCAGCTCGGCCTCGGAGACGCCCAGCGCCTGCGCCAGGCGGCGGACGGTCTCCAGACGCGGCGGGGCGTAGCCTCCGGCCTCCAGCCGGCGCAAGGAGGGCAGGCTCACCCCGCTTCGCCGGGCGAGACCCTGCAGGCTCAAGCCGCGCCGGGTCCGCAGCTCCTGAAGGCGCCGGGCAAACGCCTGGGCCGCCACGAGGCGGTCCACGGCAGCCTTCAGATAGCGCAGGAGCTGCCAGCTTTGATCGCTCAGATCCGCCCGGGAGAGGGCGTCTGCGAGCCTGGTCTGCACGGTGGCCAGCACGGATCGGACCTGCTCCCGCAGGGGCCGGGGGACGCCGTGCTCGGCCGCCGCCCGCAGCCCCTCCAGGATCCCGCCGGCCTGGGAGGGATCCAGGCGGATCTCGGGCTGCTCCAGCTGCTCCTGCAAGGCCCGAAGCCACGTCAACAGCCCAGCTGCTCGCATCGCCTACCTCCGGGTTGGCAAGACGTGGCGATCAGATTCACATCGCTTAGTCTAATGTGACCACCGCGCTGGCGCAAGCCCGGGGTGCCGTCCGTCGGCTCCGAGGGAACGGGCCGATTCGTGCGGCTGATGGCCCAGGCGCTGATGGAACTGGAGGTGAGCCAGCCGGCGGGGCCGGCCCGTACGAGCCACCGGCGCAGCGCAAGACCTATCGCAACGGCTACGGGGAGCGGGAGCTGGTCGGCGAGTGCCCGTACCGGTGGCTGGATGCCAAGGTG
>ERZ511473.2168-NODE-2168-length-11465-cov-3.550931_pt1 | contig 11465 bp, 10 predicted proteins | sample MGYA00374947_ERZ511473 | MGnify/ENA primary metagenome ERZ511473 (study PRJEB26303, sample SAMN06343854) | sediment metagenome | isolation source: hot spring sediment | place: Canada: British Columbia | collected 2012-09-26 ... | reverse complement strand
GAGCTGAGGTGACCTCGCACGCTGAACCAGCCGATCCAGAGCGGTCGCCGGCTCCGTCGTCTCGCTTCTGCAACGGATGACTCGACGGCCAGTTGCGTCCCCGCGGGCGAGCGCCGGGCCGATCTTGTCGGCCGGCCGGGGCGAGAGCGCCGGCGAGGATCGTGCCGGTCGTCCCTGCGCCATCTCCCCGGTGAGGAGGGACGAAGCTGTTTGAGCGGCGAACAGGAGTCCATCCCGGCCCCCTTCCCCGAACGCCTCTCCAAGACTAGTCTATCTTCCCAACAGGTGGAAGGGACAAAAGTCCTAAGGTATGTCGCCGGGCAGCACTGATGACAGGTAGGCCCTCCGGCGCATGCGAGAACGCCAGCAGTGCACCATCGATCGAACACGGCCGGCATAGGGGCTTGAAATCATATGTGATTTCCTATATGCTAGTCCTAGACCCTGACGGGCTGAGTGAGGGCAGGCTGATGAGCAAGCAAGAGCTGGCCTATCGGACGATCCGCCAGCGCATCGTCGAGGGGGTCTACGGGCCCGGCTACCGGGTGGTCATCGACGAGCTGGCGCGCGAGCTGGGCTGCAGTGCCATCCCCGTCCGCGAGGCCATCCGGCGCCTCGAAGCCGAGGGCCTGCTCGAGTACACCCGGAACGCGGGCGCGCGGGTGGTCACGATCGACGAGCGGCAGTACGTCGACGTCCTGTCCACGCTGGCTGTCCTCGAGGGGTATGCCACCGCGCTGGCCGCGCCGCGCATGAGCCCGCGCGACCTCGTTCCCCTGCGAGCGTTCGAAGAGGAGATGCAGCGCGCGGTCGAGGCCGGCGACATGCTGCGGTACAGCGCGCTGAACCGGGCCTATCACGAGGCGATCTACGCCCGCTGCCCCAACCGGTACCTGGTGGCCCAGATCCAGAATGCCTGGGCCCGGCTCGACTCGATGCGCCACTCCATCTTCGTGCTCCTCCCTGGTCGTGCCCGGACCTCGCTGGAGGATCACCGGCGGATCACCGACCTGATCGAGCGACGCGCCCCGGCTGAGGAGATCGAGCGGGTCGTCCGCGAGCACAAGCTGGCGACGGCCCGAGCGTTCCAGGGCTGGTCCCAGTGTGGGGCGGAAGCCCGCGAGCAGGCGCTCCGACAATGAAGGCTCTCCGCGCCTTCGGGCGCTGGGGTGATCCGACCCGAGAGTGATTGTGACGACGGAAAGGACGTACTGGATGCGGATCGACGTGCATACCCACGTGCAGCCGCCGGAGTTCCTGGAAGCGCTCGTCGCCTCCGGCCGGTACGAGTGTCACCAGGACGATGCTGGGCACATCGTCGTCCGTGAGAAGGGCGCTCGCTTCCTGACGACCACGCCGCAGATGCACGACCCCGCCCAGCGCGTCGAGGAGATGGACGCCTCGGGGATCGATGTGCAGATCGTCTCGGTGACGACGCCGCAGGTCTACTTCCTCCAGGGACAGGCCTGCATCGACCTGGCCCGGCGGTGCAACGACTACCTGGCGGGGGTAGTGCAGCAGTACCCGGACCGCTTCCGAGCTCTGGCGAGCGTTCCGTTAACCGCCGGGGCCGATGCGGCTGCTCGGGAGCTCGAGCGCTGCCTGGACGATCTGGGCATGGTCGGCGTGCTGGTGGGCGCCAATATCGACGGCCGGCCGATCGACGCGCCGGAGTTCGCACCCTTCTACGAGGAGGTGAATCGACGGGGCACCGTCATGTTCATCCATCCGATGGTGCCGGCAGGCGTCGAGGTCATGGCCGACTACGCGCTGGCGCCGCTGGTCGGCTTCATGATGGACACCACGCTGGCGGTGGCGCGCCTGATCTTCTCCGGCTTCTTCGAGCGCTTCCCGCGAGTTCGGGTGCTGGTGGGGCACCTGGGGGCGTCGATCCCCTACCTCGCCGGCCGGCTGGACATCGGCTACCGCAGTTACCCGGACTGCCAGCGTATTCCCTGTCCGCCGAGCGAGTACATCCGGCGGCTCTACCTCGACACGGTCTCGTTCCACGAGCCGGCCCTCCGCTGCGCGCTGGAGACGGTGGGGCCGGATCGCATCGTCTTCGGCTCCGATTACCCGCACGTCATCGGCGACGTGGGGAGCGCCGCCCGGAGTGTCGAGGCGACCGTGCCGTCTGACTCGCGCGAGCGGATCCTCGGCGGGACGGCTGCCCGGCTGTTCGGTTTGGCTGCGTAGGGTAAGGAGGGACGGAATGGCGAGAAAAGAACTGCGCGGGTCGCTGGTTCCGCTGGTGACGCCGTTCAAGGACGGCCAGTTCGACGAGCCGGCTTTCCGCGACCTGATCGAGTGGCAGATCGAGAGCGGCAGCCACGGGATCTCGGTGACCGGCTCTACCGGTGAACCCTCGGCGCTCTCGCTGGAGGAGCGCGAGTACATCATAGAGACCGCGGTGAAGGCTGCGCGCGGGCGCGTGCCGGTGATCGCCGGCACCGGCACCAACAACTTCGAAGAGACGCTGCGTCTCACCCGCTTCGCCGAGCGCGCCGGTGCCGATGCGGCGCTGGTGATCGTGCCCTACTACAACCGGCCCACGCAGGAGGGCCTTTACCGGTACTTCACCGCGTTGGCCGAACAGGTCTCGATCCCGATCATCATCTACAACATCCCCGGTCGCACCGCCGTCAACATGGAACCGGAGACGGTCGCCCGGGTGGCCCGCGAGCGGCGCAACGTGATCGGCGTCAAGGAGGCGAACAAGGACTTCGAGCAGGTCAGCCGGCTGTTCGACCGCTGCGGGCGTGACTTCCTAGTCTACTCCGGCATCGAGGCGCTCTGCTTCCCGCTGCTGGCGCTCGGCGGTGCCGGCTACATCAGCGCGACCGGCAACGTGCTGCCGCGCCAGTGTGCCGAGCTCTACAACCTCGTCGTTGCCGGCAAGTGGCTGGAGGCGCGCGACCTCCACTACGAGATGCTGGCGATGAACGAGGCCCTCTTCCTGGAGACGAATCCCGGCCCAGTCAAGTACGTGCTGAGCCTGATGGGGAAGATCCAGCCCGAGCTGCGCCTGCCGCTGGTGCTACCCTCGGAGGAGAACCAGCGCACGCTGCGGGCCGTCGCCGAGCGCTACGGTCTGATCCCGGCCGCGGCGCCGGCCGCCGGGAACGGAGCCGGCTGATGCGCACGGCACGCTTCATCGCCGATGGGCGACTGCACACCGGCCAGGTCGTCGAGGACCGGCTGGTCGACGAGAGCGGGCGGGCTCACCGCTTCGACGCGGTGGTCTGGCTCCCACCGGTCGAGCCGACCAAGGTGCTCGGCCTGGTGCTCAACTACGCCGACCATGCCCGCGAGCTAGGGCTGGAGGCCCCGCAAGACCCGGTGCTCTTCTTCAAGCCGCTGACCTCGCTGATCGGCCACCGCGCCCCGATCGTCTACCCGGCTGGAGTCGAGCGGCTGCACTACGAGGTCGAACTGGCCGTGGTGATCGGCCGGCGCTGCCGCAAGGTGCGTACGGCCGACGCCTTCAGCGTCATTCGCGGCTACACGGTCGCCAACGACGTGACCGCGCGCGACTTCATCACCAATTACTTCCGCCCGCCGGTCAAGGCAAAGGGGTTCGACACCTTCGGCCCGCTCGGCCCCTGGCTGGTCGAGGGGGAGGATCTCGACCCTGACAACCTGGAGCTGCGCGCCTACGTCAACGGCGAGCTGCGCCAGCGGGGGCATACCTCGCACCTCATCCACAACGTGGCAGCCATCATCGAGTACGTCAGCTCGTTCATGACGCTGGAGCCGGACGACGTGATCATGACCGGCACCCCGGAGGGGATCTCCTTCGTCCGGCCCGGCGACGTGCTGCGGGTGGAGGTCGAGGGCGTCGGCGCGCTCGAGAACCCCATCGTCGCCGAGAACGAGCTGGAAGGAGGCGGATCCTGATGACGACGGCCAGCTCTGTCCAGTACGCCGCACTACGCGAGCAGTCCCTGGCGGCGGTCCGCACGCTCAGGAACTTCATCGACGGCGCGTTCACCGAGGGGCCGAGCGGCCAGACCTTCGAGTCGCGCGACCCGGCGACCAATGAGCCGATCGCAACGGTCTACAGCGCCGGGCCGGAAGGCGTGGAGCTGGCGGTCGCCGCCGCCCGGCGCGCCTTCGACGAGGGGCCATGGCCCCGCCTGCCGGCGACCGAGCGGGCCCGGGCGCTGCGCCGGATCGCCGAGTTGATCCGCCAGCGGGCCGACGAGATCGCGGTGCTGGAGAGCACCGACACCGGCATCCCGATCAAGCAGATCCGCGAGGCCCAGGTCCTGCGCGCCGCCGACAACTTCGACTTCTTCGCCGAGATGGCTACCCGGATCACCGGCGAGACGTACCCGGTGGACGACCTCTTCCTCAACTACACCGTGCGCCGGCCGGTCGGCGTGGCTGCGCTGATCACGCCCTGGAACACGCCCTTCATGCTGGAGACCTGGAAGGTGGCACCCTGCCTGGCCGCCGGCAACACCTGCGTGCTCAAGCCGGCGAGCTGGTCGCCGCTCTCGGCCTACAAGCTGGCCGAGATCATCCAGGAGGCTGACCTGCCGCCCGGGGTCTTCAACCTGGTCTACGGCTCCGGCGAGACGGTCGGCGAGGCGCTGGCGGCGCACCCGGGCGTCAATCTTGTCTCCTTTACCGGCGAGACCACGACCGGCAAGCGGCTGATGCGCGTCGGCGCCGATACCCTCAAGCGCTTCTCGATGGAGCTGGGCGGGAAGTCGCCGGTGATCGTCTTCGCCGACGCCGACCTCGAGCGGGCGCTCGACGCGACCGTCTTCGGGGTCTTCTCGCTCAACGGCGAGCGCTGCACCGCTGGCTCGCGGTTGCTCCTGGAGCGCTCGATCTACGACGACTTCGTCGCCCGGCTGATCGAGCGCGTGCGCGCGATCCGGGTCGGCGACCCGCTGGATCCGGCGACCGAGGTCGGCCCGCTGATCCACACGCGGCACCTGGAGCGGGTCATGGGCTACCTGGAGGTCGGGCAACGCGAGGGCGCGAGGCTGGCGGCCGGCGGGCGGCGGCCAGATGACCCGGCGCTGGCCCGCGGCAACTACCTGCTGCCGACGCTCTTCGTCGATGCCCGGCCGGAGATGCGCATCGCCCAGGAGGAGATCTTCGGCCCGGTGCTCACCGTCATCCCGTTCGCCGACGAGGAGGAGGCGCTGCGGATCGCCAACGGCGTGCGCTACGGGCTGGCCGCCTACCTTTGGACCTCCGACGTCACCCGGGCGACTCGCCTGGCGCCGGCCATCGAGTCCGGCATGATCTGGGTCAACTCCCAGAACGTGCGCGATCTGCGCACCCCCTTCGGCGGGATGAAGGAGAGCGGCATCGGGCGCGAGGGCGGTCACTACTCGTTCGAGTTCTATACGGAGGTGAAGACGATCCACGTCGCGCTCGGCCGGCACCGAATCCCCAAGATGGGCGCCGGCGCGTAGCCGAAGCGCCTCGGCCGCCGGGAATCAGCCCGCGCCTCCTACCCGGGCAGAGGTGCGCGGCGGGGCGGAAGCCGGGCGCACCGGCCAGGACATAAACTTAGAACCGCGATCCGTCTTGCAGCGATTGGAGGAGGCTATGGGCGCTCGCACCGGAGCGGAGTACCTCCAGGGGCTCAGGAAACGCCCGCGGGAGGTGTGGATCCACGGCGAGCGGGTGCTCGGCGACATCACCGAGCATCCGGCCTTCAAGAACATCACGCGCAGCATCGCTGCTCTCTACGACATGCAGCACGACCCGGCGCTGCGCGACGCCATGACCTTCGTATCGCCGTCGAGCGGGGAGCGAGTGGGACTCTCGTTCATCCAGCCGCGCTCGCAGGACGACCTCCGGCGGCGGAGTGGCATGATGAAGCGCTGGGCCGACTACTCCGGCGGCTTCATCGGCCGCTCGCCGGACTACCTCAACGCCGGCCTGGCGGCCATGGCCGCGGCCAGCGACTACTTCACCCGCAACGACCCGCGCTTCGGCGAGAATATCAAGCGGTACTACGAGTACGTGCGCGAGCACGACCTCTGCCTGACGCACACGCTGATCACGCCGCAGGTCAACCGCTCGGCTGGCCCGGCAAGGCAGGCTGACCCGTATATCGTCGCGCGCGTGGTGAAGGAGACCGATGCCGGCATCGTCGTCCGCGGCGCGCGGATGCTCGCGACGCTCGGGCCGATCGCTGACGAGATCGAGGTGTTCCCGTCGACCGTGCTCAAGGGCACGGAGGAGGACGCGCCCTACTCGTTTGCGTTCGCGATCCCCTGCGACACCCCAGGGCTGAAGTTCCTCTGCCGGGAGAGCTTCGACTACGGGCGTTCCCACTTCGACCACCCGCTCGGCTCGCGCTTCGAGGAGATGGACGCGGTGGTCGTCTTCGACGATGTGCTGGTTCCCTGGGAGCGGGTCTTCCTCTACCAGGACGTCCACCTCTGTAACGGTGTCTTCGCCGAGACCAACGCGGTCGTCCACATGGCGCACCAGGTGGTGGTCAAGAACGTGGCCAAGACGGAGTTCATCTTCGGCATCGCTGCCTCGATCGCCGATCGGATCGGTATCGACGGGTTCCAGCACGTCCAGGAGAAGCTGGCCGAGCTGATCATGACCCTGGAGACGATGCGCGCCTTCCTGCGGGCTGCCGAGGCCGATGCGGCGGTCGACCGGTGGGGGGTGATGACGCCGGCCTGGGCCCCGCTCAACGCGGCGCGCAACCTCTTCCCGCGGCTCTACCCGCGGATGATCGAGATTATCCAGCAACTGGGCGCCAGCGGCTTGATGGCGCTGCCGACCGAGGCCGACATCCACGGGCCGATCGGCCCACTGATCGATCGCTACCTGCAGGGGCGCAACGTGGATGCGTACAATCGCGTCAAGCTCTTCCGGTTGGCCTGGGATGCCTCGCTGAGCGCCTTCGGTGCGCGCCAAGTGCTCTACGAGCGCTTCTTCTTCGGAGACCCGGTGCGGATGGCCGGCGCGCTCTACACCAGCTACCCGAAGGAGCCGTACAAGGAGCGCATCCAAGCCTTCCTCGACCAGGTGGAGCAGCAGGAGACGGCGACCTCGCCGGTCGCCGACGGCGAGTGAGGACGGGATACGGCGTGGGCTTCGCTGAGCTGAGCCTGGACGCGACGAGCTTCCGGCGGGTCATGGGCCTCTTCGCCACGGGCGTGGGGCTGGTCACGGCGCAGGCTGGGACCCGCATGCACGGGATGACCGCGAACGCGATCACCTCGGTCTCGCTCGATCCCCTGCTGGTGCTCGTCTGCGTGGGCAAGGAGGCTCGCCTGGTGCCGCTCCTGCGCGAGGCCGGGAGTTTCGCGCTCAACTTCCTGACACGCGAGCAGGAGCTGGTCGCTCGGCACTTCGCCGGGCAGGCGTACGACGGTGCGCCACCGGAGATCCACTTCGAGCCGTGGCAGGGTGGCCCGCGACTGCGCGGGAGCCTCGCGGCGGTCGGGTGCCGGGTGGAGCAGATCGTCGATGCCGGTGACCACTGGGTGGTGATCGGGCGCGTGGTGGCGCTGGCGGAGGGCGCAAGCGAGGCCGAGCCGCTGCTCTACTACCGCGGGCGCTACCGGCGACTGGCCGCGCTCGAGGAGAGGCCGCCGCGGGAGGCGCCCGACCTGCTCACCAGCGTCGGCGCGGCGCTCTACTATGACGAGGCCGGCGAGCCCGAGCCGCCGCTCGACTGGAGTTGATGCACCTCGCGCGGCCTTTGCGCGTGCCTCGGGCATGGATACCGGGCCCGTGGCAGGCTGCACGGGTCAGGGCCAATCGAGAGGAGGGAGCGGTCGAATGCCTCGCCAGCAGCTACCCTTCACCGTGCTGAAGACCGGGCACGTCGAGCTGCGCGTGACCGACCTGGAGCGGGCGCGCGCCTTCTACGTGGATCTGCTCGGCTTCGTCGAGACCGAGCGCGATGGGAGCTGCCTCTACCTGCGCGGGCTGGAAGAGTGGGAGCATCACAGCCTGGTCTTGCGCCAGGCGCCCTCTCCAGGCCTGGGGCACATCGCGTATCGGGTAGCCGGAGAGGAAGACCTGGAGGAGCTGGCGAGGCTGGCGCGCGACCGTGGCCTGCCAGCCCGCCGGGTGGGGCCGGGCGAGGAGCGGGGCCAGGGGCGAGCGCTACGTATCCAAGACCCGCTGGGCTTTCCGGTCGAGTTCTACCACGAGGTCGAGCGGGTCGAGCGCTGGCTCCAGCGCTTCCATCTCTACCGCGGCGCACAGGTGATGCGGATCGACCATGTCAACCTGCACACGCCGGACGTCCAGGCCGGCCAAGACTGGTACATGGGCGCGCTCGGCTTCATGGTCTCGGAGTACACCGAGACGGAAGACCAGCCGCCGCGCCTCTGGGCGACCTGGCTGCACCGCAAGCAGAACGTCCACGACGTGGCGCTGATGACTGGCCCCGGGCCGCGGCTGCACCATGTGGGCTTCTGGCTGCCGGAGCCGGCCTGCGTCCTGCGCGCTGCCGATATCTTGGCCGCGGCCGGCTTCGAGTCGGCCATCGAGCGCGGGCCGGGTCGCCACGGCATCTCCAATGCCATGTTCCTCTACCTGCGCGACCCCGACGGCAACCGGATCGAGCTGTACACCAGCGACTACCTGATCCCGGATCCCGACTTCGAGCCGATCCGCTGGACGCTGAACGATCCCAAGCGCCAGACGTACTGGGGACACGCAGCGCCGAAGAGCTGGTTCGACGAGGCGTCGCTCGTCGAGACCTTCGACGGCACGGGCTTCATGGAGGTTCGGCAGCCGGAACTGGCCGACCGGCCGGCTCACGTCGGTCATTGAGGGCGAGCCTCACAGCTCGCACTGGCGCTCCCGGCGACGACGCGCGAGCAGGTAGAGCCCAAAGCCGAGCGCTGCCAGGAGGAGCAGGGCGGCCAGGTCGGAGTAGGTCTCGAACCAGTGGCTGACCCGTTCCCAGTTCTCTCCGAGCAGCCACCCTGCTCCGATCAGCATGGTGTTCCACACGCTGCTGCCAGCCGCGGTGAGGACGGTGAAGCGGAGGGGTGACATGCGCATGGTGCCGGCCGGGACGGACACGACACTCCGGGCGATCGGGACGACGCGCGCGCCGAGCACGACCCAGTCGCCCCAGCGGGCGAACCAGCCCTCGGCGCGGGCCAGCGATGCCGCGTCGATGCGCAGGATGTGACCGTAGCGGAGCACCAGCGCGCGGCCGCCCCACCGGCCGAGTGAGTAGAGGATCCAGGCTCCCGCGCAGGAGCCGATCGTAGCCGCGATGATCGCTCCCCAGAGACTCATATGACCCCGGCTCGCTAGAAAGCCGGCGAGCGGGAGCACCGCCTCAGACGGGATCGGCGGAAAGACGTTTTCGACGACGAGGAGGATGGCGAGACCTAGGTAACCCAGCGCGACCAGAATCTCTAAAACCCAATCGCTCACCGTGCTTTGCCTTCTCCCACGTCCAAACGCTGCCTCCAGATACGACCGGGCAGTCGGATACCGGAGTGCGCCGTGACGGCTGAAGTCGCGGCGGCCGTCTGGCCCTCCTGGCAGGCGGATCAGGCCGGGCGAAGGATACCCGTTTCCCTTCTAGGGGGTCGATCGATCCGAGGGTGGTTCGCCGGAGTCTGACCAGGTAAGGGTCACGGGGCCCGCAGCCTCGCGGCCGCCGGGGTGGAGCTGTCAGAGCAGCTCGATGATGCGCCCGGCGACCTGTTCGGTGGTCGCGGTGCCGCCCAGGTCTGGTGTCAGCACCTTGCCCTCGGCGGTGAGAGCCTCGATGGCCGCCATGACCCGGTTGGCGGCTTCGGTCTCCCCCAGGTGGTCGAGCATCATCGCGCCGGCCCAGATGGTGGCGATCGGGTTAGCGACCCCACGCCCGGCGATGTCCGGTGCCGAGCCGTGCACCGGCTCGAACAGGGAGGGGAAGCGCGGGTCATAGGCCAGGTTGGCGCTGGGTGGCAAGCCCAGGCTGCCCATGAGCGCGCCGCCGAGGTCGGTGAGGATGTCGGCGAACAGGTTGCTGCCCACGACGACGTCGAACCGCTCGGGCGCGCGCACCATCAAGGCGGCCGCGGCATCGACCAGGAGCGAGGTCACCTCCACGTCCGGGTAGTCCCGGGCCACCTCGGCTACCACGGCGTCCCAGAAGACCATAGCGTGCTGTTGCGCGTTGGACTTCGTGATGCTGGTCAGGCGCTTGCGCCGGGTGCGGGCCAGCTCGAAGGCGTAGCGTACTACCCGCTCCACGTTGAAGCGGGAGAAGACCGCGATCTCGAGCGCCACCTCGTGCGGCGTGCCGACGTGGACGCGTCCACCGGCGCCGGCGTACTCCCCCTCGGTGTTCTCGCGCACGAACACCATGTCGATGTGCTCCGGCCCCTTGTCGCGCAGCGGGCCGGTGATGCCTGGCAGCAGCTTAATCGGCCTCACGTTGACGTGGAGGTCGAACGCCTTGCGGATGGGAAGGAGCAGGCCCCAGAGCGTGACGTGGTCGGGCACGCGCGGTGGATCTCCGACCGCGCCGAGATAGATCGCGTCGAAGTCCTGCAGGATCTCCAGCCCATCCGGCGGCATCATCGCGCCCGTCTGCCGGTAGTAATCCGAGCCCCAAGGCAGGACTGTCCACGCAAGCTCGGCGTGGCCGGCGACAGCGGCTTCCAGCACCCGCTGGCCCGCTGGGATGACCTCCTTGCCCACGCCGTCGCCGGGAATCACCGCGATCCGGTACCGCTTCACGGCATCCATCCCTTTCGCTCCCGCGCCGATTCGCCGGCGCTAGCCTAGCCAGCTTGCCGGCTCGTAGAGCGCGGCGCGGATGGCCGCCCAGAGCACCCGGTACTGCTGCCACGGGTCGTCGCCAGGGATCGCGATCGTCACCGGGCCGGTGCGCTCGACTCCTGCTACCCGAGCGGCGCGATCGCACTGCTGCATGGTCAGGAAGTCGACCTCCAGCCGCCAGGGGCGCTCTGGGCGATAGGGCTGGATGTCCGCGGCGCGGCGGAGTGCCCGCGCGGCGGCCTCGGTGATCTCCGGTCGAGTGGCCGACGGTGGGCGGCAGATGGCGGCGTTGCGACCGCAGGCCTCCTTGACCGCGACGGTCTCGATCTGGTCGCCCAGGAAGGCGCGGGCCTCGGCGCAGGTGGTGCTGTCGCCGGTAACCAGCACCACCGGGATGCCGAACGACCCGAGCACGGCGGCGTTGAGGCCGGTCTCGCCGTGGGGACGGCCGTTGATCCGCAGCTCGGCGACCGCCGCGCCAGCGATGGTGTGCGGGTGGATTGCGCCGGGCGTGCGCGCCATGGCGTGGTATCCGATGAAGACCGCGGCGTCGAACGCCCGGCTGTCCGCGCCCTCGAGTTGGCAGTACTCCTTGGCGTCGCCGCTGCCGGAGATCAGGTGGGCCGCGGGGTGCAAGTCCTCGATCAAGAGGTTGCTCATCGGGCCGTGCGAGTCGTTGACCAGAACGAAGCTGGCGCCGGCCTGCACCGGTCCCGCGACCGCCG
>ERZ511473.2162-NODE-2162-length-11514-cov-5.982950_pt1 | contig 11514 bp, 11 predicted proteins | sample MGYA00374947_ERZ511473 | MGnify/ENA primary metagenome ERZ511473 (study PRJEB26303, sample SAMN06343854) | sediment metagenome | isolation source: hot spring sediment | place: Canada: British Columbia | collected 2012-09-26 ... | reverse complement strand
GGGGTGTGGCGCAGTTTGGTAGCGCGCCTGGATGGGGGCCAGGAGGTCAGCGGTTCAAGTCCGCTCACCCCGACCATACTATATCTTGTGGTAACTCACTTGGGTAAACACAAGATATAGCAACATGACCGCTTTCGGGCCAGTACTTCCAGAGCGTTAAATCCGCAACATTCCACGCTTCTGGTACGTTAACCACAACCGCCTGGTGCTGTTACCAGGAGTTCATTTATCTCCCCTTTCCATATTACATACTCCTTAAAAAGAGTCCTGCAAGGCACGACACTCTTTCTCTTCAATCGGCATGTCTATTATGAAGGCTTATATGACCTGATGATGGTGCAACAGGATACATCTTTGAAAAATAGAGAAATTATTGCCTCATTCGCAGGACAATCATACTGTATAGCAATGATAGCAAAAATTTTATAAAATTTTCACCGTCAAACCCCCAGAAACCCCGTTTGTGGTACGATTCTTGCATATATATAGCTTTGGAAAACCTTCATCTATCTGGAGGACGGCGATGAGAGCCCTACTGATTGGCACAGTGCTCCTGATATGTGCTGGTAACCTGCCCGCCGCGGGGGGAGGTACACCACATCCTCTGGTGGCTAGCTTAGCCCTTCTGCAAGACACCTCTTCCGATGCGGATAGCCTGCTCAAACAGGCGTACGACCTCAAGACGCAGGGCAAGCGCGACGAAGCCCGAACCCTCTTTGAGAAAATAATGCGCGATTATCCCAAAACCTCTGCTGGCGTGGAAGCGCGCTGGATGGTCGCTTATTACCTGCTCAACGACAAGCAGTTTGACGACGCGCAGAGGCTATTCCAGCAGGTGGCGAGTGATGCGCTTGCCAAGCCCGACATCGCCGCGGAGGCATTGCTGCAGACAGGCTTCGTGTACATCTCCCGTTACTGGGCGGAGGCGAATGCGCCGGGCGAGCAGCGGTTCAAACTGCTGGAGCAGGCGGAGAGCCGTCTGCTGCAGATAGCCAGAAGCCTCTCCAATCGCAGCGATGACATTGGTCGCACGGCGGCGGCGTATGCGCTGTTAGGAGCAGCCGAGTCCTGCTCCTATCGGGGTTTCGCTGCCTCGGCGGAACGCTACCATCGGCAGATACTGGCGATGAAGGATGGAGTTCATCCCGCCGTTCTGGCTCAGGCATGGTATGGTTTGGGAGCGAACCTGTGGAGGCAGAGCCGCTACGCAGAGGCATTAGAGGCGTTTGAGGCGGTAAAGCAGCTAGGCGCAGCGGGCGAGGGCATCGTGTTGCGTTCGCTGGCTTTAGGCAACGCTCTGCCGGAGCGGGCGCGGTTGTGGCAGGCAGCGATCTGGGCGCAGTTAGGCTACGCGGAGCGTTCGGTCGCTGCGCTGGAGGAAGGTCTGCGTCGCCCTGAGCGTTTGGCAGGAGCAAAAAACGCCGCCCTTCTGGCGCAGGCTCAGAAGTCCTTGCAAGGGATGCGTCGGTGGGTGGAACGGATCAAAGAGCGTGAGAAGCGTCTGGCGGAGGTGAAGCGACTGGCGCAGCAGTTGGAGCAGAACACATCGTCCACCGTGTTACCGGTCTCTCAGACAGGTCATTAAAGGAGGGTGTAGAGGGATGCGTCGGAGCATTCTTGTGCTTTTGTATGCAGCGGCTATTCTCTTAACCAGCACTGTATGCTTGGCAGACAAGAACAAAGATGGCGACCCGCTACCTGGAGTGGAGCCTCCGCCTCCTCCGTGGTCGGGTACCTGCCCCTTCGATCCGCCCGGCTGTCCGGTTCCGGATCCGGGTGATGGGGGTGAGCCCCCGGGTGGAGGCGGTTCGTGCGGACCGGTTGGAGCGTATCCGTTATATGCACCCAGCGCAGGCGACCCGGTGAACCTGGCGGCAGGTGTGGAGGCGTATCGCCCGGCAGATGACCTGGTGGTATATAACCCATACGGTCCGCGCGTAGTGTGGCGACGGCACTACTACGGCGGACTGGCTATTCAGGGAAAATCCTCCGGTGGCTTATCACGTGGTTGGGTTCACTCGTATGACATCACGATGCAGCGAGCCGGCAGCAATACGTGGGATGTCACATTGGAATATCCTTACCGCGCTGCAGAGGCACTGGTAGCTGAATTGGATGCGCAGGGACGACCGACGGGGGTGCTGAAGTCGCCTGACTTCCGACCAAGTGGCGCACCCTACATTGTACGCGGTGTTCCCTCCAGCACACCATACGTGTGGCAATCGATAACTGTTACCTGGCGTGACCAGACACAGTGGACTTTTGTGCCTTTTGACAACAGCGCATACGTGCTCAGCCGGATAACCAACCGGGTCGGTCGCTCCATTGACCTGACATGGGGTAGTGAGCGTCGGCTGCTGCAAGTGACCGAGACCAGCACAGGTATGGTGTTGCTGAGTCTGTCGTACCAGTGGTTCGGCGACCCTCAAGGTGGAGGCGCCTATTACCTTGTTTCGGTGACCGATGCGTATGGGCGTCAGGTATCGTATGCCTATTCTACGCCTGCCAACCTGTCTGTACTGTGTCTCACGTGGGTATCGCAGGTGGTTCCGGCAGGCACGCCCAACCCGCCGATGCGCTATGCTTATAACTACATCTCGTTCGGCTCAACCACGCCGTTGCTCTCCAGCATCACTGTGCCCAGTCCCACAGGTTCAGGGGTTGCCACATCTACCCTGCAATACAGCAACGGGCGAGTGGTAGCGCGAGTAGACGCCAACGGCAACCGCACGGAATACAGTTACGATATAGCGAACTCCCTGACGACGGTGACAGTAAAAGACCCGTTGGGTACCACCACTGTATATACCTGGACGCAGAAGTATAACGAGTCCCGCGCCAACACGGGCACGATTGATGCCCAGGGCAATCAGGTGACGATAGAGTATAACGACCAGGCGAACCCGTATCGCCCCACGCGCATTGTGGACAGGGACGGTAAGGTGACTACCTATACGTACGACGAGTTCGGCAATGTGCGGACGGTGACCGATCCGCGAGGCATCACCACCACCTACACCTACGATTACACGACTTTCCCACTGGGCAGGCTGGTGAGCGTGCAGGAGGGAAACAAAACGCCCACCACGTATACTTACTATGAGCCGTCCGGGCTGGTGCAGAGCATCACCTCGCCCAAACCCGGTTCGTTGAGCGGGGAGACGGTGACGACCACCTACACCTATGACAGTCTGGGCAATGTGCTTACCGTCACCTCGCCAGGCAACAACGCCACACCGCAGATGGTGACGGTGTATAACTACACGCAGGACGGCAGTTACACGCAACCGGCGAAGGTGGGTCAGCCCTTGACGGTGACGGATAATCTCGGTAACGTGACGCACTACCGGTATGACGCGCGAGGCAACCGCACGGTGGTGATAGATGCCAACGGCAACCGCACAGACTTTACCTACAACATCGCCGACCAGCTGGTGGAGGTGCAGTATCCCGCGACGGGTCAGCAGGGAAGCGGACGGGCACGCACGGTGAGCGTGTATCAGTATCCTGGCGGACCGCTGCAGCAGGTGTTGGAGTATGACGAGAGCGGGACGCAGATACGTGAAGTGGCGTATGCATATGGGGCGGAGGGCGAGTTGTTGTCACGTGCGGGCAGCACGGAGGTAGTGCAATACGTCTACGACGCGGCGTATCGGGTGATTGGTGTGCGCGACGGCAAGGACAACCTCACCTCGTTTACATACAACACACGCGGTGACCTGACGCAGATTACCTATCCGGGCAGGGACACTTTGCGCTTCGTCAGTTACGACAGCGCGGGCAGATTGGAACAGCGGATAGACGGTCGCGGCATCACCACCAACTACACCTACAACGACCCGGAGGGGTTGTTAACGGACATTCAGTATGTGCAGAACGGGCAGGTCATCGGCACGGTGAGTTTCACGTATGATTCGGACGGTCGCCGGGCGAGCATGACGGACGCCACAGGCGTGACCACCTACAGCTATGACCACATCGGCAACCCGTTGAGCGTGAGCGTGACCTACACGGGCTTGCCCACGCGCACCATCACCTACAGCTACTACCCCGATGGCAGTCGGGCAAGCATGGGCACTCCTGCCGGTACCTACAGCTACACCTACGACGCAGCAGGCAGGCTGGTGGGCTTGAATGCGGTCGGCTGGAGTGCGAGCTGGAGTTACGCGCCCAACGGGTGGTTGTTGACGCAGGCGGTGAACGGGGCAACGACGAGTTACGAATACAACGCGCGGGGCTTCCTGACCCGTTTGACCAACCGCGATGCAGGAGGCACCGTGCTGTCGGACTTCCAGAACCTGTTGTATGATGGGGTAGGCAACCGCACGCAGATGACCGTGAGTTTCCCCGCTCAGCCTGCTCTGGCAGGGGTGACCAACTACGGTTACGACATCAAGAACCAGTTGCTTTCCGAGCAGTCCACGCGGGCTGGTGGATACAGTTTCAACTTTACCTATGACCTGGCGCAGAACCCCACCACCTTCAAGGGTCAGTCTCGCAGTTACAATGTGAACAACCAGCTCACGGGTGCCGGTTTCTCGTATGACGGCAACGGCAACCCGGTGCTGTATAAAGGGGTGAGCCTGGCGTTTGACCCCGAGAACCGCATGACCGCCTACGGCAACATATTGACTGCCGGCTACAATGGAGACGGCTTGCGGGCGTGGAAGCAGACGGCGACGGGTAGAAGGTATTACCTGTATGACGGCGAAGAGTTAGTGTGCGAGCTGGACGCGGCGGGCAATGTGGCGGCGCCTGTGCTCTTCGGGGCGAACGGGCTGATAGCGTATGGCAGCTTCATCTACCAGTTTGACCCACAGGGCAACGCCGTTCACATCATGGATAACAGTCGTAACGTGCTGGCGAATCTTGCGTACGACGCCTGGGGTCAGTTGATGTCCGGCAGCAACCCCACGCCTTACGGCTACAAAGGCCAGTGGGGCTACTATACCGACGCGGAAAGTGGTATACTCTTACTGACACACCGCTACTTTGACCCCGCGACGGGAAGGTTCCTGACCAGAGACCCGATAGGGGTAGAGGGAGGCGTGAACCTGTATGCGTATGTGGGGAACGGGGTGGTGAATGGATATGATCCAGGAGGATGCAGCTGTGCTCCTGTTGTGTATCTTTGTAGTCGTTCCATCAATATCTGGGGAGTGGATGAGCCAGGTGAATTACATCAGTTTTTCTGGATACACTATCCCTGCAACCCTAAGAAAGACGAAACTGTAGGATACGGACCCTATGCCTCGAAGCCTCCACAGCAGCCAGATGATGTCGATTCAATACGCAAGGGTAAAGCCGTTTGCAGACGCACAACTTGTGTGGCGAGTTGCATTAAGCAAAAGGGTCGAGAGATAAGCCCCGGCGGACGTTGGGATCCTGGAAAATACCATTGGTATTCTCCATGGAGCAACTGCCGCGGCTTCGTAGACGAAGCGTTGGACGACTGCTACTGTGATTTTGACCCTAAAGCATCGCGTTGGGGATTCAAACCGAAGCCTGGCAAGTGGTTTGTGAATGCACGATAGAGGAAAGATGAACACAGCTAAGCATATCAACCTCCTGTTGCTCCATGTAGTTGTAATATTGGCAGGGAGTTTTTCTATTGGTTCCGTAGCCCATAATATAGAATGGTTTGGCCAGTGGTTTTTGATAGCAGTTTCCCTACTGTGGAGCGTACCGATATGGGCTGTAGGGATTGCTTGGGGTTACCGTAGCGGCCGAAGGCGGGAGGATATAGTCTATGTCTATCTTTTTGCGTTGGCATACTGCGCGGTAGGAGGTTTCATCCTTGGTGATCATCACTCGGTATCGCGGGTAGAGAGGGTGATGTTCTTCTCAGTGGTCACCCCTGCTGTGTGTGGAATTTCGGCTGCGATAGCCCAGTACTGGTTTGGGCGTTGCAACGGTCCAGATGTGCGCCAACCCCGCAGCAACCGAAACGACCTCCTGCGGATTGCGCTGGGCACTGCTCTCTTCATCGTATTACGATACAGTGTTCTTGTCGCCATGGCAGGTATAGCATACCAATACGGCGATGAGTGGCGAAATCGTTGGTGGTACACACCGCTATTCTTTGAGGCAATATGGCTTAGTTCCTCATATGTAGCAGCAGGGTTACTTGGAGCGCTGAGTGCATACCCGCTGGAGCGAACGATGATGTTATCGGCAGCAGTGTCATTTACTGCGGACATGGGGTGGATGGTCAACATGGGTATGTCCGCTTTGGTGGGATCCCTTGTCTTGTTGTCGGCATTGGTTGGGAGTTATCCCTGGGGGTGTTATGTCAAGTCATGGCGGAGCAGATATCGCGCATAACGAATGTTGGCAACGTAGCGGCACCCATCATCTTCGGGGCGAACGGGCTGATAGCGTATGGCAGCTTCATCTACCAGTTTGACCCACAGGGCAACGCCGTTCACATCATGGATAACAGTCGTAACGTGCTGGCGAACCTCGCGTATGACGCCTGGGGTCAGCTGATGTCCGGCTCCAACCCAGCTCCCTACGGCTACAAAGGTCAGTGGGGTTACTACGCCGACGTGGAAAGTGGTATACTCTTACTGACTCACCGTTACCTGGACCCCGCGACGGGGAGGTTCTTGACCAGAGACCCGATAGGGGCAGAGGGGGGCGTGAACCTGTATGCGTATGTGGGCAATGGGGTAGTGCTGTGGAACGATCCGCGCGGCCGTGCGAAGTGGTGTTGGGCTGACCTTGTCACCATTGTGCCTTCGCATGTGTTCATCGAGTTTGAGCACATAACCTGCTTGGGGGCGAAATCAATAGGGTTTTACCCCAACACCCCTTGCCAAAACCAGCCGCGGGTCAATCCGGGCTGCACAGAGGCGCGTAATCCGTTCAAATCGCATGTAGGGCATTGGGAAGCACCCGACCCAGCAGAATGCCGATATGTTATGGACCAAGACAGTCGGAGAGAATTCGAAAAGGCGCTTTGCGAATGTATCAAGGCTAGCGTGGGAAGGGACCGAGTTTATCAATTCCCATTCGATGCCTGCAACGCTTGGGTCTGCGATGTTTGGCAGTGCGCGCGTCAAAAGGTTCCACGACTACCTGGCCCCGGACAGGGAGGGCTGTGTCCGAGAGGTACCATAAGTACGCCTTTTCCCGTAATATAGGAGGAGCGCTTTCTGGATGATGCGACGTGTCGTACCGCGGTTGGTGGGTAAAATGAATAAACGTTTTTTCAGATTTTTGGTAATTATTGGGGCTGCTACCATGCTTATCTATCTACTTTTTCATCGCTACAGTGCTCCTGCTCACGCCCAGCGCCCCATAGTACTTGTGGAATATCGTGGGCTGTACATCACCCACGATGGTAGAAACGCCGCTTATCTCGGTAGTCCGCGTGATAAGAGGGGACAAGCGGTACTCCGTCCCGAGTTTGTAGAGTGGCAGGGAAATTTGGTTTACTGGTCGGATACGGACAAATCCATAGCAATCGTGCATAAAGACGGGTCAGTTCGCTGGATAGAGGTGGGGAAACACTTGCCACCGCAGGTGGAACAGGTGGCGATTGCGGCGCGTGGAGACGAGATCTGGTTGAACCTCTACTCCCGCACTTTCATTCGCCATTATGTTGGAGTGCTTAAGGTGCTTCCCAATTCAGGGCAAGTGTTTCCTTTGCCTGGAGTGCTGGAGGTCCGAGCGTCACCAGGAGGCGATTATCTTGCCTTGCTCAATGAGGATGCCCGTGTCAAGATTCTACTACCGTCTGGGGTGCGAAACCGCGACGCTAACTTTGATATAATTGACTGGGACTACGATGCCCGCAGCGATTGCCTTCTCGTATTAACAGAACATGGTGTGCAAATCTGTCGGGCAGATTCTACCCAGTTTGCACGTCTGCCGATGTTTTATCTCTACCGGAGGGTCTACGCAAGACCCCTAACGCGCGAATACTGGGTTCTGTGCCATAAGCCATTCCACTTCGGTACTGTGGTGTTAGCGTACGACTATTCTGGTAGGTTTAGGAGGAAGGTGCTGGAAGCGGGCTACGAATGTGTTGGGATCATTGAACCATCTCCTCAAATGTTACAAACAATAGCTAAGTTGCAGGGTGCATGGCGTTCTCCATAATAGGGTGAGCTGGCAGAGTATACTGAAGGTGAGCAAACTTCAGAGAGGCGCCGATGTCAACGTGACGGGAGACACTTCATCGAGCAGAGTTGCTCCTCGTCGCAGTGGTTGCGTGAACGTATGATTTCCACGGGCACAGAGTAAACATTGCGACATGTATTTACTGGACGGCGGTCAGCAGATAACGGTGAATCGCAGCTACGGTGCCACGAGTCCATTGATGTCCGGCAGCAACCCCACCCCCTACGGCTACGAAGGTCAGTGGGGCTACTATACCGACGCGGAAAGTGGTATACTCTTACTGACGCACCGTTACCTGGACCCTGCGACGGGGAGGTTCCTGACCAGAGACCCGATAGGGATTGAAGGGGGCGTGAACCTGTATGCGTACTGCCGCAACCGCGTGGTCATGCTCAATGACCGGTCCGGCACGATTGGCATCTTTCCCATTGTCTGCTCGGCTTGCGCGGTCTGTCTGGCAGGGTTTGCATTATCTTGCTACGACTGCGGTCTGGATGTCTCCTGCTGGAAGAACTGTGTGAGCAACATCTGGCAAAACCTGCCCACATGGGTTAAAATACTATGTGGAGGGGCGTGCATCTGGTGTGGGGCACATATAATCCTGCCGGGGACTGGCAATCCTGACCCGTCACCCGAACCGGATTGCCCTGATCCTAAACCTGGCGGGCCTAATCCGGGGCGTTCAAGGGAAGAGTGCGAAAGAGAGTGTGCCTACGTCTGTGAGCACTACCTCAAGTTGCCGCAAGACCCATTCTGGTGGCGCTTTCATCAATGCATGGATAGTTGCGTTTGGCATTGCATGACATTTGGTATTCCAAGTGACCCATCTCGCAACTGAAGCAAAAGGGGGCAGGTTGCGATGCTGTATGATGACCAAACGATGGACAGGTTTCTGCGAATACGAGCGCATATGTCTTACCTCAAGGAGAGGCGTGAGTACCAGCAAGCTGTGGACGAATGTGAAAAGTTCCTGTCTGAACAGAAAGACTTCCCAGAGAAGCTTCGCCGGGTCCTGGAGTACGAATGCAAAGTGCTGAAACGGCTCACCGACCCCAACTACTCCCCCCCGGCTCACCTTCCACCAGAGGAGTACGAACCGTTACGTCTGCTCATGATGGACGCTCTAAGACATGAGGATTATGAGCAGGCTTTCCTGAAAGCATGGGACTATATGCAGTATCTTTCAGCCGGATCATACTCCTTACAGCTCACGCTAGGGCATGTGGCAGAGTGCGCCCTGAAGGTGGGTGAGGAGCAGCTGGCGAAGGAAGCTGCCCACCTCTTTGTGGCTCACCTGCGGTTCTTGGAAGTCGCTTCACGTAACCCCAAGACGCCGATTGAGCCCGGTATTCCGCGCGAGGAATGGACGCCGATGGAGAAGCCGATTGCCGAGACAGTATTTGCTATTCCCGATGAGACCGCGTTGCGGTTTATCCTGGAGGAAGACCATCCCGACTGGCCTGCGATACTGGAGCTGGCAGTGGATGCGACAGCACGTTTAGCGCCTTCAGGATGGCGCTCATCTCCACGTTTCCTGCGCGCGATAGAGGCTTTGGTGCAGCACTATCAGAAGTTCGGTAAGCAAGAGGCGTTGCAAGCACTGTTGCAGAAGTACCCCGAGGCACGTCGGTTCTTGCAGGAAGAAGAGCGATAGCGCATCGGTTGCGCCAACATTTCACCTGCACTTGACACCCTTGTATCGGAGAGGTATGCTACTGCTACCAGAAGGAGCGAGGTTAGCGAGAGCCAATGAAAACTCTGTCCATACAACGCATCGGTAACCAGGCAAGCATCATCCTGCCGGAGGAACTGTTAACCCACCTGGGCGGCGAGCAGGTGATTGCCATAGAGACGCCTTACGGGGTGGAGCTGCTTCCCTACGACTCCGACCTTGCTGCACAGCTGCATGAGGCGGAGTTGGTGATGGCGGAGGATGCTGAAGTGCTTCGTCGGTTAGCAGGGTGATGGAACCGGTCTGGGTGCGCAAGGAGCTGGTGCTGGTCGTGCATCGCAGGCAGGTGTTACAGCACGGAGGCCTACCGGGAATACGCGATGAGGGACTACTGGAATCTGCTCTGGTGCGTCCTCGTCAGATACTTGCCTACGAGCCGGGAACGGATATATCTCGTTTGGCTGCGGCGTATGCATGGAGCATGGTGCGCAATCATCCTTTCGTGGATGGCAACAAACGCACCGCTTTGGTAATATGCCGGGTTTTCCTGCGCTTGAACGGCTATGACCTGGTGGCTTCTGCGGAGGAGAAGTACGCGGTGTTTATGGGTATTGCTTCTGGATTAGTTTCTGAGGAAGAGTTCGCGCAGTGGCTACGGGAGCATACCGTTTCCACCGGCACAGGGTAATCACTGCAACACGTATCTACTGGGTAGTGGTCGGTAGATGGCGGTGAACTCCGACCGCCACGCTTGGGGTCAGCTGATGTCCGGCTCCAACCCCACCCCCTACGGCTACAAAGGCCAGTGGGGCTACTACACCGATGCGGAAAGTGGTATACTGTCACTGACGCATCGTTACCTTGACCCCGCGACGGGGAGGTTTCTCACCAGAGACCCGATAGGGATGGAAGGGGGCGTGAACCTGTATGCGTATGTGGGGAATGACGTACCTAATAATATAGACCCGTTTGGCACAAAAGTTGTTTTACCTGGGGATCCTCGGTGGGCTAAGCCTCCTTCATACTCTCCATGGGATAGGATATGGAGGTCTGGTGTAGTTGCTCGTCACCTGCAATGTATTCAAAACGCTGCTAGAAGTGCGTATGCAGCGGTACGGAAGCACTTCCCAAAGATAACGAAGGGCGAATATAATGGTCCTCAAGATGCCTTCCGTCACTGTGTTTGGGCATGCCTAGTACGAAAGACCTGCGGAGCCGACGCTTATAATTGCGGAGTGATTGACCATGAGAACCCGGCAGCGCCCTGGGCAAAAGGCAAATGGGACAGGATTGGCAGTCCCATGGATCTTGCAAACGATGAGATGGGGCGGAAATGTTCTACCAACCAAAACCAAAGCTGCGAGGACTGCTGTCTTCAGCAGTTAAAATCTGGTAACCTGTACGTACTACCCCCAAGATACTGGAGATAAGGGATGACAAACCGCCAAAGGATGTTAAGAATAATCGTGCTCTTCGTTGCTGTCGGATTAGCAATATCGGGTTGGTTCAGGTGGTGGTGGGAACGATACCACTACGAATACTGGCCCCCTTGGTATGGAAGAGGGCAAAATCTCCAACCTATCCCATATATGGTACTCGTGGGGCCCGTGAAGCCAGATAGCGGTCTACCCGGTATTGTAGGAGTTACGCAGTTGGCTGAATAATGTAGAGAGGATGCCGCAAATAAGCACGGATCGCCTCCCGAACGATGCGCT
>ERZ511473.2161-NODE-2161-length-11518-cov-17.961454_pt1 | contig 11518 bp, 9 predicted proteins | sample MGYA00374947_ERZ511473 | MGnify/ENA primary metagenome ERZ511473 (study PRJEB26303, sample SAMN06343854) | sediment metagenome | isolation source: hot spring sediment | place: Canada: British Columbia | collected 2012-09-26 ... | reverse complement strand
CCAAGGGGCACCTCCTCCGTCTAAGGTGTGCCCCCCTATTAAACACAGACCCTTACACATAATCCCTTACACTACCAAGCTATGGCTTCTGTTGGACCGCTAAGGCCTACGCTTACACGGAGGCCTGTCATTATATGTAGGCCTCTCGCTAACTGTTGCCGCTGTTCCCTCTGTAGGGGAAAAGGCGGTCCGTATAGCTTATGGGACCGGGTTATAGTTAGGCGGTATGCTTGCTGAAGGCGGCAGACATTATATACACATCCTGTAAACCAACTACTTATCGTTTTCTCTAGGTGTATAAAGCGCGCTGCCGGCCGCCAGCGCAGGCGGCGGCGGCGGCGGTCCATTCCTGCCGCCGCCCTGACCGACCGGTCGAACTGTTGATGGAACTGTCGGTGACCGACAGTCATCAACACTTCCCGCAGCGGGCGGCGGCTCATGTGCCCTCCTCCTCGTCCTCGGAGGCGAACTCCAGGGGGAGGCCTTCGGGGCCTGTCCCGGCGGCTATCCCGTAGAGCACCTGGCGCCCTACCCGGAAGCTCTTGACCTTTCCCTCCCTCTCCAGCCGCGTGAGCACGGAGGAGACGTAGGAGCGGGCGTATCCCAGGCTGGCGGCCGCCTCCTCCGCCGGGAGAGGGCCCTGGTCTCGCAGCAGCTCCAGCAGGAGCGCGCGCACGTCGGCAGGGCGCTCTTTCTCGATGTCGGGGAACTCGCCGGGATGCGCCTCCCTGATGGAGCGGAGGGAGAGGTCGTCGAACTCGTAGCAGAGGATGGGGAAGCGGGAGGGGATGGGGGTATCGTTGGCCTTGGTCACCTTGAGGCCTACTCCCAGGCGGGAGTCCTGGCGCTGGCTCAGCACCTGGATGCAGATGTCGGCGGCGGCGTCGAGCATGATGCTGCCGAAGATGTGGGAGGCGTCGGCGCGAGGGGTGTGGGAGATGGCAAGCCACGTGGCCGGCAGCTGGTTCAGGGCGTCCATGATGCGGACGGCGGCGTCGTCCTCGCGCAGGGAGCCCATCCCTGCCCGGGAGATGGAGTCGATGACCACGAGCCCGACTCCCTCGGCCTCGACGTATTCCCGCAGGGATGGCAGCACCTCGGCCAGGGTCCTCCCCCTGGCGTCGGCGACGGCGAGGAGCTTCCGGCCTGGGTCGAGGTCCAGGGCGGCGTTGACCTGGTAGAGGCGGCGCCTGATGCTGGTCGCCGGCCGCTCCAGGTTGACGAAGAGGGCCCTGGTAGGCTGGCGGGGCCGCAGTGGGCCCATGGGCCTGCCGGCATCCATGGCCACCGCCAGGGCGAGGGCGGTGTAGGACTTGCCCACTCCAGGAGGCGCGTAGAGGATGGCGCCGCCGCCCTTCACGAGGAGGGGAGGGTCCAGGAGGGGCTCGGCCGCCGCCCCCGTCTCGGGCTCCAGGGGTCGGGGGCGTTCGGCGTCGAGGTAGGCGGGCCACAGATCGAGGCAGAGCCTGTCCAGGAGGCGCACCAGCCGCTGGGCGCCGGCCCCGTCCGACGGCCTGATGCCCGCAGCCTGGCAGAGGGTGTTGTAGGCCTTGCGGGCGAGCCTGCCCCTGTCCTCATCGCGGTCGAGGTTGAGGTACGACCAGGCGAGGGGCATGAGGCTGGAGTTTGCCCAGTAGATGTAGAGGGTGCCGTGGAGGCCGGTGCGCTCCCGCCGCAAACCGTGGGCCTCGAAGCGGAGAGTCAGCTCCCCCAGGGGGGCTTCGGCGGCGAGGCCGCCCTTGATGGGAATGAACACCAGCGGCTCGTGTGGGTGCTCCATGCCCGTCCTCCTTTCGGTTGGGGGGCGCGGGGAGACTGCGCGGGCCTCCGGCGAGGGACGCAGGGGCTGTGGGTTGACAGCGGGGGAGCCTGTGTGCTATCCTGCTAGTGCGAGAGTTGCGCTAGCAGGAGCGGCGGCTCCTGCTGTCATCCCTGGGGCCTGCGGCGCCCCCGCAGGCCCCAGCCCTTTCCCCGGCCCATCACCTCCTCTCCCTCTGCGGCTGTTCCCGGCTTGCCTCGACGGCGGCGAGGGCGTCTTGCCAGCTGCGGCCCTTGGCGAGCCACTCGTCCCTGATGGCCTGGTAGCCGCGCTCGGCCCCGGGCAGCTCCAGCAGGCGGGCGATGGTCACATACCACGACGTCTTGGGATCGCGCTCCCTGGCGATCTCGATGAGGCGGCGCTGGGCTGCCTGCTCGCCCTCGTTGTGCCTCTGCGTGGCCTGCCTCGGCTGGCGTGACCCGGCGGGGGCAGGCTCCTTAGCGGCAGCTGCCGCTGCCGGGGGCGCCTCCACCTCGCCGATGACCAGGGCCTCCTGGACTCCGGGCAGCTGGCGGGCGGCGTCCATCTCGGCGCGCTTGGCCGCCTGCTTGATGAGGGTGTCGTCTAGGCCGTCCAGGTCGGGATTGATGGTCCTGTACTCCACCACCTCGCCCTCGCGGGTGCGGCGCCGGCGGCTGCGCAGCTTGCCGGCGTCGGTCCCCGGCGGGAGGGCCTCCTTCTCCACCCAGCGGTAGAGGTAGCGGGGCTCGAAGCTGCTGGCGCTGCCCAGCCCCTCGGCCACCACCTGCTCTCCCCCCTTGGTCACCAGCTCGGCGCGGATGACGTAGTGGATGAGGCGGCCGTGGCCGATGACGTTGCCGGCCGCGTCCACGATGGGGGCGAGCTCGCGGGTGACCGACTCCACGTGGTGGCGGGGGCGCAGGTGGAGGGCTGACAGGAGGGCCGAGAGGCCGGCATCCAGCAGGAGGGGGCGGTCGAGGGAGCGCCCCTCCAGGGTGCGGGTGTAGTGGATGCCCTCCTGCATGTGCTCGCGGATGAGGCGTGAGATGACCTGCTTGGCCTGGATATTCTGCTGGACCGTCGCCTCCAGCTCCTCCAGGGAGAGGGCAGCCTGCGGCTGTTGGGGGACGGGATAGGCCTCGATGACCGGGTAGGTGGGGCCTGTGTCGCCGTAGCTCATGCCTTCTCCCCCTCTCCGGTTGCCTCGCGGCGGCGCCGCCCTCCCAAACGCAGGTGGCGGGCGGCATCAAGGGAGATGACGCCTCGCTGCACCAGGAACAGGCGCAGGGCCTCGGCGTCGATGCGGAACTGGCGACGCAGGCGGGTGTGGGGGAGGATGCCCTGGCGGCAGAGGTCGCGCACCGTCTGGGGGTTGCAGTTGAGGATGTAGGCCGCCTGCTGGACGGTCAGGCTGGGCGGCAGCCTGCTCCACAGGCCGGCCTGTTCCTGAGGCTGGGCAGGGGCCTCCTCTGGGCCGGCCCTGCCCTCCAGCAGGGCGAGGACTAGGGGCCCATAGGCCTCGGCCATCTGTCGGCTGGCCTGGCCGTGGAGGATGCGCCAGACGCTGCTGGGGCTGATGCCCAGCCTGGCGGCGATGCCGCGGATGCTGCCGGGGCGATGGCGTTGGATGCGTGTTGCACTCTTGAGCGACCACTGCAGCCCACTGCGCATGGTACCAACAGCATACATGTTCCATGCGCCCTCGTCAACGGCCGGCCGGCGCCGCCGGGCGGCCCCTGGGGGAGGGCCGCCGCTAGGCAGGCGGGCGAGCATCGCATTGTTGGCGGCGTGGTAGCATAGGCCAGGGCATACCACATGGCAGGAGGAGAGGGATGCAGCAGGAGCCTTTCTACAGCCTGCGACGGAGGCGGCGGCGCCGCAAGGTCGACTGGCTGCCCGTGACGCCGGCGTTGGCCTGGGCCCTCTTCCGCCGCCGGCGTCAGCTGGGGCTCTCGCGCGAGCGGCTGGCCCAGCTGGCCGAGGAGCGACTGGCCCAGCGGGGGGTGCAGGAGAAGATCTCCTATGACTACATCCGCCGCCTGGAGTGGGGGGAGGTGGACGCCAGCTCCCGGCGCAAGGTGGAGGCCATCGCGGAGGTGCTGGGGCTAGACCTGGAGAAGGACGTGGCAGAGGAGGAGGGCCTGGGGTTCCCGGGGCCTACCTACAGGCACTCGCGGGACCCCTTCGCCGAGCGGGTGCGTATCCTGCGGGACGTGGAGAACTGGCTGCGCACCTGCAGTGACCGGGAGGTGGCGCTCCTGCGGGAGTCTTGGCCTACGCTGTCGGCCCTCATGTCGCGCCTGGCGCCCCTCGTGAGCGAGGAGGAGGGGGCCAGGGAGGCATTGACTCCTGAACATGTGTTCGAGCAGAATAAGGGCAGCCTGTGGAAGACTCCCAGCGACATCTATCAGTGGCTGGAGAGGCTTCTCGTGCTCATCGAGGAGGCGGTGCCATGGAGGCGCGAAGTGAAGGCCATCCGCGAGGCGGTCATGGCGGCCATGCGCTGGGAAGTGGAGCGGCGCCTGCGGGAAGGGGAACAGGAAGGGGAAGAAGGGGCAGAGGAGAAGGGCGGGGAGAGCTGAGGGGCCAGGAGGGGGAGGAGGCCCGGCAGGAGCTGGAGGTGCTGGCGCGCCTGGCAGTGAGGCTGGCGGTGCATCTGCTGGCAGCAGCCAGGTGGGCAAGCAGGGCCGCTGAGGCCGGTCACGAGGGGCGGTGGCCAGAGGGTGGAGATTGAGATGCCGCTGGCGCCATCTCGTGCTCTGGGGGATCTCGCATGCCCGAGGGGATCGAGAAGAGGGGCAAGAGCTCGTGGTCGGTGCGCGTCTACCTGGGCTACGACTCGCGGACGAAGAAGCGCAAGTACGTGCGGGTGACCATCAGGGGGAGTTACAGGGATGCCCAGCGGGTGAGGGCGGAGCTCCTGCGCAAGCGGGACGAGGGGAGGCTGCGGGCGCCTCCGGGGGCTGCCCGGCTGACGGTGGGCGAGTTCCTGCGGCGATGGCTGGCCGGCAGGGAGGGGGAGCTGGCGCCGAGGACTGTCGCCGGCCAGCGCAATATAATCGAGCGCTACCTGGCGCCGGTCATAGGCCACCTGCGGCTGAGGGAGGTGGCGCCGTCGGATGTGCAGGAGGTCATACTGCGGGCGCGGGAGAAGGGGGCCCAGCAGGGGACCATCAGGAACGTTCACTCGGTGCTGCGCCGCGCCTTCAGGGAGGCCGTGGAGATGGGCCTCATGGCCGACAACCCCTGCGACCGGGCCAGGCCGGGGCGCTACCGGCCCCGGCAGCCGCAGCTGCCGCCGCTGGAGCAGCTGGTGGAGCTCTTGAGGGTGGCGGATGGGACCCCTGTAGGGCCCATGGTGAGGCTGGCGGCGGCCACGGGGATGCGGGAGGGAGAGCTATTGGGCCTCAAGTGGGGCGACGTGGACGAGGAGAGGGGGGTGCTGCGGGTGCAGCGCAGCCTCAGCGTGGTGGGGGGGCAGGCGCACGAGCGTCCGGCGAAGGCCCGCTCGGCCCGGACGGTGCCCCTGTCGGAGATGGCGCTGGCGGCCTTGCGGGAGCAGAGGGAGCGGTGGCGGGAGCTGTGCGGCAGGGAGCCGGGCGCCGGCGACTACGTGTTCGCCCGCGATGATGGGGAGCCGAGGTCCCCCAGGTGGGCACAGTACCACTTCGCCCGGGTGACGGCCGCCGCGGGGCTGACGGGGCTGCGCTTTCACGACTTGCGCCACATGGTGGCGTCGCTCCTGCTCTCCCGGGGGGCGAACGTGCGGGCGGTGGCGGAGGTGCTGGGGCACCGGGTGCCATCGACGACGCTGGACGTGTACTCGCATGTGCTCATGGGCGGCGCGCAGCAGGTGGTGGCCCTCCTGGATGATCTCCTGCTGGGACGGGAGGGCCGGGGCCAGACGGGCTAGCCTTGCGCTTGGGGTTGACAGCCCTGCGGCGAAAGCGTTCCAGGATTTGATTGTTATCTTGCGAGCCGCAGGTTCGGGGGAGCGGAGAAAGTGTTCCAAAAGCGGAACACTTTCGGGGCCGGATGAGGTGTTCCAAACCGTTCCAGAACGTACACGTGCTCCAGAAGGTGTTCCCGAAAGTGTTCCCGAAGCTGTGGCCCCGGCGTCGCAAGGGTGCGAGGGGCTGGGCAGCCAGATTCGGCCTGGGCCTCTCTCGGGCATTGATGACCAATTTGATGACCAAGTGTCAAGTAGGCGGGAACACTTACCCCAACCCACAGCTGGCGCCGCGGCTCTCCCAGATACGACAGAGGCGGCCGAGGGCCATCAGCGGCCACTAGTCGCGATAGAGGTGGTGTTGACAGTGCAGTCATGTCGTCTGATAATCTTGTCTGCTTCGACCGGGAAGCCCCGCCAGGCGGGCCCACGATGGGGCCTGCTGGCGGGCCGTCGGAGGGCCGAGGGCCCAGTCACGGTCGCTGGAGGTCTGGCATGAGCGCAGGGCCGCTGGCAGGAGTGCGTGTCCTGGAGCTGGGGCAGGTGATCTCGGCCCCCTTCTGTGCCCGTCTCTTCGCCGACTTCGGTGCCGATGTGATAAAGGTCGAGCCGCCTCAGGGCGACCTGGCCCGCTCCTGGGGGCCGTTCCCCGGCGACAGGCCAGACCCGGAGGCCAGCGGCATCTATCTCGCCCTCAACACCAACAAGCGTGGCGTGACCATCAATCTGGACCACGAGCGCGGACGCCAGCTCTTCCTGGAGCTGGTCCGTTGGGCGGACATCCTGGTGCACAACCACCAGCCCGCCCAGCTGGAGCGCTGGCGACTGACCTACGACGCGGTAGCAGAGATCAATCCCCAGGTGGTCATGATCTCCATCACCCCCTTCGGCAGCTTCGGCCCCTACGCCAACTGGAAGGGGTACGATCTCAACGCCTATCATCTGTCGGCCGCGGGGCATCGCTATCTCGGCAAGCCCGACAGGGAGCCGCTCGCCGCTGGCACCTTCATCGCCGACTTCTACGGCGGCTACGTGGGGGCGGCCTGGGGATTCGCTGCCTATTATGGCCGCCAAGTGGTGGGCAGGGGACAGCACGTGGACGTCTCCTCCGCCGAGGCCATCGCCGCCCTCTTCACCGGCTGCCAGAACATCGGTGGGTACGCCCAGGACGGCATCTACGAGCGACGCACCGGGGGACAGTTCGGCATCGCCGCGCCGGCCAAGATACTGAGGGCCAAGGACGGCTACGTGTGGGTTATGGCCCTGACCCCCCGCCAGTGGCAAGGCCTGGTCAACGCCATGGGAAACCCCGACTGGGCGCAGCTGGACATCTTCAGCGACATGTTCAGGCGCGCCCAGCACGCCGACGCCCTCTACCCTCTCATGGAGCTGTGGACGCAGGAGCACCCCAAAGAAGAGATCATGAACGTATGCCAGGCCAACCTCTGCCCCACCACGGCCGTCTACACCGTGCAGGAGGCCGTAGAACATCCGCACATGCGGGCCAGGAACTTCATCCGCGAGGTCGAGCACGAGGAGCTGGGCCGGGTACGGGTGCTGGGGCCTATCGCCCGCCTCAGCTCCTGCGACGACTCGGCCATCAGACCCGCACCGAGGCTGGGACAGCACAATGCCGAGGTGTTCGGCGGGCTGCTGGGCCTGAGCGCCTCTAGCATCGACGAATTGCGCTCCCAAGGGGCTATTTGAGGACGGAGGCCTTACGAGGGTCGCAGGACGGAGGAGAGATGGCGGCGCTACCGCTGCAGGGCGTGAAGGTGCTCAACTTCGGCACCGTGTGGCTGGGGCCGGTCTTCGGGCAGACCCTGGCCTTTCTCGGGGCCGAGGTGTACAAGGTCGAGTCGCGCAAGCAGATAGACGTCAACCGTCTTTTGCCCCCATTCGCCGAGGGCATTCAGGACCCCGACCGCAGCCTGCAGAACCACGCCGGCTGGGCGGGCAACGGCAGCATCACCCTGAACCTGGAAAAGCCCGAGGCGAGAGAGCTGGCCCTGAGGCTGGTGGAGAGGGTGGACATAGTAGGCGAGAACTGGGCGCCGGGAGTCATAGAGAAGCTGGGCCTGGGCTACGACCGCCTTCGCCAGGTCAATCCCCGGGTAGTGCTGGTCTCTATCCGGCCCGCCGGGCTCTACGGCCCCCTGAGCCACCTGCGCACATACGGGGTGACCCTTTCTAGCCTCACGGGCCTCGACAGCGTGACGGGGTACGTGGGCGAGGAGCCTCAGAGCTTCGAGAACGCCTTCGCCGACCCCTTGCTGGGGGTGGCGGCTGCCTTCACCGCCCTGGTGGCCCTGCGCTGGCGGGACATGACCGGCCAGGGCTGCCACGTGGACTTCTCCCAGCAGGAGGGCATCATGCAGATGATGGTGCCCCACATCATGGACTACTTCTTCAACGGACGGGTCCACGGTCCCATGGGCAACCGTCACCCCCTGGGCCTGGGCGCCCCCCATGGCGTCTTTCCTTGCAGCGGCGACGACCGCTGGATCGCCATAGCATGCCTTACCGAGGAGGAGTGGCGAGGGCTGGTGGCCGCCATGGGGGAGCCTTCCTGGGCCTCCGACCCTCGCTTTCACACCCTGGCCGACCGCGTCAGAAACATCGACGAGCTGCATGCCCACATCGCCCGCTGGACTGCCCAGTTCAACGACTACGAGCTGGCCCACCGGCTCCAGCAGTTCGGCGTGCCTGCCACCCCCGTGCTCCATATATCGGACCTCTACCACGATCCCCACTTCCGCCAGCGCCAGACCTTCATCGAGGTCCATCACCCCCTTTGTTTCAACGAGACCATCTACGGTTCTTATGTGAAGTTGAGCGAGAGCCAGCCCGTGGTCCGCCCTGGCCCCATGATCGGACAGGACAACGAGAAGGTGTTCAAGGGGCTGCTGGGGATGTCCGACGAGGAGTTCGACCGACTGGTGAGGGAGGAAGTCATATACTGAGGCGTGCCGGGCTGCCTTGCCTGTCCGCCTCCGTCCACCTATGATGATGGGCGGCCATGGCCGAGGCGGGCGGCGTCGCCATCCGCGGTCGCTATCTGACTCTGGCGGGGCGTCGTCTCTTCCTGCGGGAGGCTGCCCCCACCGCCGCCGCCCAGGCCCACCTCGTGCTGCTGCATGGCTGGGTGGGCACCTCGTCCTGGATGTTCCGCCACGTGCTGCCAGAACTCGGGCGCCACTTCCACACCTATGCCCCTGACCTGCCCGGCTTCGGCAGATCGCAACCCCTTCCGCGTCGCCCCACTGTAGACGACTATATCCAGCACCTGCGGTCGCTGCTGGACGCCCTGGGCATCGACCGCTGCCATCTGGTGGGGGCATCGGTGGGGGGCACCTATGCCCTGGCCTTCGCCAGTCGCTATCCCGAACGGGTAGGGAGGCTGGTGCTGGTGGGGCCGGTCTACCGTGGGGCCGACCTGCCCAGGCGCTTTCACCTCGTGTTCCAGCTGGTGGACTGGCCGGGACTGGTTGACCTGATCCCCAAGGCGCCCATCAAGTGGTGGGTGGTGGTGCGGCGTCTCGACATGGCCCGCGACACCCGCCATCTGTCGCCCGAGGACCGGCGACTGATGGCCCGCGATGTCATGCGGGTCCCCAACCAGACCCTGGTCAACGTGGCGAGACAGTTGCTTCGCCTGGACCTGACGCCGGAGGCCCGTCGCGTCTGCTGCCCCACCCTCGTGCTGGACGGGGAGGACGCACGGATGGTCCCGGCGCGGTCCTCCCTGCGGCTGGCCTCGATCATCCCGGGGGCCACTTGCCGTATAGTCCCCGACTGTGGCCACAACCTGCTTCTCGAGCGGCCCGACGCCTTCCTGGAGCTGGCCCTCCCCTTCCTTAAGGGAGAGCCCAGTTGTCAAGCTGAGGGGCCTTCGGGTTAAAATTGGCACGACCCTCTGGGAAGGAGCAGCCCATGAGCGAAGGCCCCCTGTCAGACCTGCGTGTCCTGGAGCTGCCTGGAGCTGCGGGCGCATACTGCGGCAAGCTGCTGGCCGACCTGGGCGCCGACGTCATCAAGGTCGAGCCGCCAGGGGGAGACCCCTCGCGCCGTCTGCCCCCCTTTTTTCACGATGACCCCCACCCCGAGAAGAGCCTGTACTTCTTCGCCTTCAATACGTCTAAGCGCTCCATAACCCTCGACCTGCAACGCGCCGACGGCCGTGCCCTTCTGCGACGGCTGGCCCAGCGGGCTGACGTGATCATCGATTGCTTCCCGCCCGGGTACATGGAATCGCTGGGGCTGGGCTACCAGTCTCTGCGTCAGTTGAACCCGGGGCTGGTCTACTGCTCCATCACCGGCTTCGGGCTGTGGGGACCCCATGCCCACTACAAGAGCAGCGACCTCATCGCTGTGGCGATGAGCGGCATGATGTATCTGGCCGGCTTCCCCGAAGACCCGCCCAATCGACCCTACGGGGACCAGTCGCACTACTGCGCCTCGGTGCAGGCCTGCGCTGGCATCCTCACCGCCCTCATCGGTCGCGACCGCAGCGGCCGCGGGCAGCTGGTGGAGGTGTCCATGCAGGAGGCGCTGGCCATGAACCAGGAGACGGCCATGCAGTACTGGGACCTGCGCCGGGAGCTGAGGCAGCGCCAGGGAGAGGGCCGCCGCCTCCCCAGCGGCGAATGGTTCCGCGTGCCGGGCATCGGCACTTACGAATGTGCCGATGGCCATGTCTACCTGATGATCGGCGTCCCTGGCTTCGGCGCCCCCATCTCGGTCCTGATCCAGTGGATGGCCGAGGAGGGAATGGCCGAGGACCTGACCGCCCCCGAGTGGCAAGACGTGTTCTCCCGCCTGGACCTGCGTCTGCTGGCCCAGCTTTACCAGGGGGCCGACACCAGTGCTGCCCAGGAGTGGATACCCCGCTTCCGACACGTGGACCGCATCATCGAGCGGTTCGTGCGGTCCAAGCGCAAGCAGGAGCTTTACGAGGAGGGACAGCGACGCGGCCTGCTGGTCGCGCCCGTCAACAGCCCCAGGGATGTGCTGGAGAACCGTCAGCTCAACGAGCGCGGCTTCTTCCAGGAGGTGGAACACCCGGAGCTGGGGGCCGTCATCCGTTATCCCGGGCCGCCCTACCGCCTGCACGGGACGCCGGCCCGCATCTGGCGTCGGCCCCCGCGCATTGGCGAGCACAACCGGGAGGTCTACCTGGAGGAGCTGGGCCTCACGGAAGCCGAGCTAGCCGCCCTGGCCGGCGCTGGCGTCATCTAGCTGCCCGGCCGCGAGCGAGGAGGTGGAGCCATGACCAGCGACGACCTGCCCCTGAAGGGCATACGGGTGGCCGACTTCTCCTGGTTCGGCGCCGGCCCTATCTTCACCATGGCCCTCGCCCACTACGGCGCCGAGGTCATACGGGTCGAGTCGCAGATCCGGCCCGATGGCCTGCGCCTGACCCAGCCCATGCCCAAGGACAAGCCGCCGGGCATCAACCTGTCGGGCTACTACAACAACTTCAACGCCGGTAAGCTGTCCTTCTCCCTGAACATGGCCAGCCAGCAGGGGCGAGAGCTGGCCCTGCGCCTCATCGCCAAGAGCGACATCGTCGCCGAAAACTTCACCCCGGGCACCTTCGAAAAGTGGGGGCTGACCTACGAGCGCATCCTGCAGGTGAAGCCGGACATCATCATGGTGCGGGAGCCGATGCAGGGCCTGACAGGACCCCACCGGGACTTCGCCGGCTTCGGGGCCGTCATCACCCCCCTGGCCGGCCTCAGCTACCTGTCGGGCTTCCCCCACCGTCCGCCCGTGGGCCTGGGCACCAA
>ERZ511473.2149-NODE-2149-length-11606-cov-3.211640_pt1 | contig 11606 bp, 8 predicted proteins | sample MGYA00374947_ERZ511473 | MGnify/ENA primary metagenome ERZ511473 (study PRJEB26303, sample SAMN06343854) | sediment metagenome | isolation source: hot spring sediment | place: Canada: British Columbia | collected 2012-09-26 ... | reverse complement strand
TTCCGGCGACGGTAAACGCGCCACCCATGATCACGACCCGCTGCAGAAGTCGCGGCAGTTCGGGCTCGAGCAACAGCGCCACGGCCAGATTGCTGAGCGGCGCCAGGCAAACCAGAATAAGCTCGCCCGCATGTTCCCGGGCTGCTTGGATGATGAACTCCGGCGCGTGGGCGCCAACCATCCGCCCAGGTGACAGCGGGAGCTCGAGCCCTCCCAGGCCGTTCGGTCCGTGGTAGGCCATCGCGTCGCGATGCGGCCGGACCAGCGGCGCGGTGAGGCCGGGCGCGACCGGCACATCGCCGGCCCCGAGGAAGTGAAGAACCCGCCGCGTGTTCTCGGTCGCTCGCTGCTGATCGACGTTGCCGGCAACCGTCGTCACCCCGATCACGTCGAATTCAGGGAGCCGGCAGGCGAGCGCGATCGCCAACGCATCATCGACGCCGGTATCCACATCGAGGATGACTGGTAAGGGGCTCTTCGACCTCATCGCGGTCCGCCTCTCCAGCGCACTGGCTATCGTTCTGCGCAGGTAGCATACACCCATCGCAAGGCGACGCCAGAGCGGATGCTATACTGCGATACCGATGATCGGGCCTGAGTTGTGTGGTCCTGAGGAGAGCGTGCGCCTGCGTCGAATTGCTGAAATCCTCTTCCTGATCACTGTTGCGGCAGTGCTCCAGCCCGCCTCCTTCGCCTCGGCTACCAGCACGCCCCTGCCGTATCGCCTCGAGCCGGCGATGACCTCATCCGTCGGTTTCCAGCAGCGTAACCTCGTGGCCTCAGGATCGATCCTGGTCTGGGAAGACCACCGCAGCGGCACCCCCGAAATCTACGCGTACGACCTGGATGATGGACGCGAGTTCCGCCCCGATCGCAGTCCAGGTACCCGGCAGGAGCCGGCTATCTCCGGGACGACCATCATCTGGGTCAGTGGTGCCGACCCGAAACAACGGAGAATCGTCGGGATCGACCTGTCTCAGGGTACCCCGCTGATCGTGACCAGACAGCCTGGTGAAGTGCGTGAGCCGGTGATCGACGGCGACCTCGTCGCCTGGCGTGAGCAACGCAACGGGCACTGGGATATCTTTGCCCGCCGGCTCGAGTCAGAGCAGGTGATCCAGATCACCAACGATCAAGAGAACCAGGCACATCCCTCGGTGAGCCGCGATACCGTCGTCTGGCAAGACTTTCGCGATGGCGACTGGGATATCTACGCCTGGGACGCTCGGAACAACCGGGTGACGCCAGTCACCTCCACACCCGAGGACGAAGTCGACCCGGTGATTTCCGGCGATTGGATCGTGTTCCGGCGCTTGCTCAGGAGCGGTGGCCCGCCGCAGCTCGTCCTGCACCATCGTCCTTCGGGAGAGGAGCGCATCCTGGTCGAGGATCACCTGGTGGGTAAGGCGGCGATGCAAGGGAACTTGGTCGTCTGGGAAGATTGGCGCAGCGGCCTACCGGATGTGTACGCCTACGACATCGAACACCAGCAGGAGTTCGCCGTGGCTCGCACCCAGCAGGCGGTGATGCCCTGCGTCTCGGATGCGCTGATCGGCTGGATCAGCCAGATGGCGAGCGGCCAGGGACGCGTGCAGGCGCTCAGCATCGTCCAGCGCCTGCCGACCGATCCACAGGAGCCACCGGCGGTTCCCTCGGCCGAGCGTGTCTACTTTCCCGAAACCCAACACTTCATCTCCGCTGGATTCAAGGCGTTCTGGCAAGCCAACGGTGGTGAGCGAATCTTCGGGTATCCCCTGACCGAGGAGTTCTCGATCACCGACCCCAACACCGGCGAGCAGGTGGTGGTTCAGTACTTCGAGCGCGCGCGCTTCGAGTACCGCGCCTCGGCACCCGAGGGACAGCGGATCACGCTGGGACGCCTTGGCGTCGAGCTGACCAGCGATCGCGCATTCCAGCCAGTACCGCCGTTCGAGAGCACCGCCGAGAGACGGTATTTCCCGGAGACCGGCCATTCTCTGGCATTCGGCTTCAAGGAGTTTTGGGAGAGCCACGGCGGAGTGGAGATCTTCGGCTATCCGATCAGCGAGGAGTTCACCGAAAACGGCCGCACGGTACAGTACTTCGAGCGCGCCCGCTTCGAGTACAACCCCAATGCCCAGGACGACGACTCGCAGGTGTTGCTGGGGCTGCTCGGCCGGGAGGCGCTTCAGCGCATGGACTGGCTGCCCCGTCCGCCGATCGATACCACGCTGCTCACGAAGTAGACCCGTTCGCGCGAAGCGCCAGCGGAACCCTGTCTGCGGTGTGTAACCTACCGGATCATCGCGAGATAGAGGTCGTTGACGTTGGTTCCGGTCGGGCCGGTGACCAGCAGTGCCTCCGCGGCGGCTAACCCCCGGGCGCTGTCGTTCTCCCGCAGGAGCTGCTTCGGGTCGAGGCCGGCCCTCCTGATCGCGCCGGCTGTCTGGCCGGTCACTACCCCACCAGCCGCCCCGGAGATTCCGTCGTCTCCGTCCGAGGCGAGGCTGGCGACCGCGACGCCCGACACGCCGTCCAGCTCCAGCGCCGCGGCTAGCGCCATCTCGGTGTTGCGGCCACCAGCTCCCTGGCCACGTACCGTCACGGTCAGCTCGCCGGTGCCGATGAGACAGACCGGCGGGTGCCACGGCTCACCCCGATCGTGGATGTGCCGGGCCAGCGTACACCAGAAGCGGGCGAACTCCCGCGCCTCGCCGACGAACCGATCGCCGAGTACGACGCTCTGGTACCCTCGCCGCTCCGCGGCACGCTTCGCCAGCTCCGCCAGTCGACGAGCATCGGCCAGCACGACGCTCTGGGCAACGTTGCGCACCGGATCCGGCTGCCACGGCTGCTCCAGCGCGCGGCGCACTGCCACAGGCAACTCTTCCCAGATCCCTAGCCCTCTGATCGTGTCACCCGGATCTGCCAGCACGGGCCCTGGATCGACGCTCGGCCCGCTGGCGATGACCGGCAGCGGGCTCCCGAGCACATCGGAGATCAGCAGGTTTACGACCCGTGCCGGAGCGGCGGCGCGAGCCAGTCCTCCTGCCTTGATCAGGCTGAGCCGCTGTCGCACTGCATTGAGCAGCCAGATATCGGCACCGGCTCGCAACAAGAGCTGTGTCGTGCTGGCCAGATCGTCGAGCGTGATGCCGGGCGGGAGCGCTTCCACCAGCGCTGAGCCCCCACCGGAAATCAGCGCGAGCACCAGATCGTCCCGCTCGAGACCGCTGACCGCTGCCAGCACCGCCTGACCGGCCGCCAGGCTACTCTCGTCGGGAACCGGATGGCTCGCTTCTCGCACCTCGAAATGGGTGAGGCCAGCGTGAACCGCGAAGCCCCGCTTGGTGACGACTAGGCCGCGGTCGATCCGGCAGTTCAGGGCCCGCTCGGCGCCGGCGGCCATCCCGATCGCCGCCTTGCCGATCGCCACAACGACCAGTCGAGCGCCCGGTGGTAGCGAGTTGCGTTCCCCCTCGATCTGGATCGCGCCAGCCTCGAGCTGCAGGGCTCGCTCTACCAACCGCTCGGCGCGGAGCTCAGCGATGACCGTCGAGAAGATCCGTTCGACATCAGCGCGGGCCTGTGCCGGGTCCACTCAGAGTGCGATCCTCTCTGGCGCGCAGCCCGTCGAGTACCCCCTGCAGATCATGCGGGAGCGGCGTCTCCAGCTCGATCGCTTTTCCAGTACTGGGCAGCGTGAACTTGAGGTAGGTCGCGTGCAGGAACTGCCGCGGCACCGGCACGACGAACCCGCGCCGCCCATATACCTCGTCCCCCACGACTGGATGGCCGATAAATGCCATGTGCACGCGGATTTGATGTGTTCTGCCTGTCACGAGCGTCAGCTCGAGCAGCGTGGCACAGCGGAAACGTTCACGCACGCGGAAGTGCGTCACCGCCGGCCGTCCACCGGGCACGACTGCCATCCGCTTGCGATCCCGTGGGTCTCGACTGATCGGGGCGTCGACGGTTCCCTCGTCTGGCTCGACGACGCCGTGAACCAAAGCCAAGTAACGCTTGACGACGGAGCGGCCCTGCCACTGCTTGAGGAGCGACAAGCGAGCGTCCTCGTGCTTGGCGACAACGATCAAGCCGGATGTGTCCTTGTCCAGCCGGTGCACGATCCCCGGCCGATCGCTCGGTCGGAGCCGCAAGTCGGGGCGAATCGCTTTGAGCGCGTTCACGAGCGTGTCCTGCTCGTGTCCCGGGGCCGGGTGGGTGACCACTCCTGCCGGCTTATCGAAGACGATGATGTCCTCGTCTTCGTAGAGGACCGGTATCGGGAGATAGACCGGTTCCAATTCCTCAGGCGGCTCGACCGGCGGCAGCATCACGACGATCTGGTCGCCGGCTCGTACCCGGTGGGCCGGCTTGGCCGGCTGGCCGTTGACGAGGACATCACCGGACTTCATCAGCGTCTGGGCGAAGCTGCGGCTTACTCCGGTGACGCGAGCAGCGATCAGCCGGTCGAGCCGCTCACCATGCTCCCTCTCCGAAACGTCGAGCACCAGACGAACTGCGTCACTCATATCGCTCGTTGCACGCTGCCGCGCGGCGCGCTACCTTCTCCCGTCCTGCTGCTCCGCCTGGCTTGCTCGCTGCGCATCGCTCCGCACGAGCACCACGAGCAGAATCGCTACGCCGATCGTGATCGCGCTGTCGGCGAGGTTGAAGGTAGGCCAGAACGGCACGTCGATGAAATCGATCACGAAGCCGTGGCGGAGACGATCGACCACGTTCCCCAGTGCTCCACCGATTTGCAAGCCCAGCGCCAGCGCACCCCAGGGCGTCGCCGCTGCCAGTGCGCGAAACCAGATCGCGAGAAGGAGCACGATGACGAGCGCGACCGTGGCGAGCACCGGGTTGCGTCCCTGGAACAGTCCGAACGCTGCGCCGGTGTTCTCCACATAGAGCAACCAGAGCACGCCAGGTATCAGCTCGAGCGTCCTCCCTCCAGCGCTAGGCCCCAGCGTGGCCACCACCAGCGTCTTGGATATCTGGTCAACCACGAGCACCATCGCCGCTATGAGGCCGACCAGCGCGATTGGACGCCAAGTTGGCTGGGCGCTCGATCTGGCCGGTTGGGCCAGCGGCTCGGTCACATCGCACCTCACGCAGTCAACCGATGTGCAGGCTCGTTCACTCGTTCAGATGAAGCGAGCGAGGCAAAGCCCGATCTTAGGCCACGTGGCCTCACCGCTCGCCTCAGCTCTAAACGACAATTGTAGCGGAAACCCGATCCGCTCAACCGAGGGTGCCCGGCTGCGACCGGCGAGGTCCGACATCCAGAATCCCCATGCGCACGGCGACGGACATGTCTCGCGAATTTCCTTGGCGCTCGAAGGTCAGCGTGACTACCATCACCGGTATGCGCCTGTGGACCGGCGCAGGTGAGGTGAGATGGCAGAAGAGGCTGTACGTCTGGTCATCGGCGGTGGCGGCACCGGCGGCCACACCCAACCGGGAGTCGCGGTGCTGCGCGCGCTCTGCCGGCGCGTGCCGGTCGAGGCCCTGTGGATCGGCTCGCACGCAGGCCTCGAGCGCCAGGTAGCGAGCGGGGCTGGTATACCCTTCATCGCGGTCTCCACGGGGAAGCTTCGCCGCTACCTGTCGGCCCACACGCTCGCCGACGCGATCCGTGTCCCGCTGGGGATCATACAGGCCTACCGCCACATCCGAGCCTTTCGCCCACACGTCGTCTTCGGCACCGGCGGCTTCGTGAGCGTGCCGGCAGTTATCGGTGGCTTCGCGGCAGGCTATCCGGTGCTGATCCATGAGCAGACGGCCACCGCCGGGCTCGCGACTCGGATCAATGCGCGTTTCGCCGATGTCATCGCGCTCTCGTATGTGACCAGCGAGCGCGCGCTGCGGACACGACGGGGCAAGGTGGTGGTCACCGGCAACCCTGTCAGGCCAGAGCTGCTGGACGGACACGCGGCGAAGGTCTACCAGGAATTCGGACTCGCACCAGACCTGCCGATCGTCTACATCACAGGAGGGGCGCTCGGCGCGCACGCGATCAACCTGGTTGTCGAGCGAGCGCTCCCTCGCCTGCTCGAGCGCACCCAGGTCATCCACCAGTGCGGGCCGGCCTCGATGAACGGCGACTATCCTCGCCTGCTGGATCGCCGGTCTTCGCTCCCAGCCGAGCTCGCGGCGCGCTACGTGGTGCGAGAGTTTCTGGGTGAGGAGCTGGCCGACGTCTACGCCGCGGCGTGGCTGGTCGTCGGGCGTGCCGGAGCGGGGACGATCGCCGAGCTGGCAGCCCTCGGCAAGCCGTCGGTCCTGATCCCGCTGCCTGGCGCGAGTGGCGACGAGCAGACGCTGAACGCTCGCATTCTGAGCAAGGCTGGCGCTGCCGTGCTACTGCCCCAGCGGGAACTGAGCGAGGCACGGCTGCTCGACGTCATTGGCCAGATACTGGATGACGAGAGCCAGCGTCTACGGATGGCGGCAGCGGCACGGCAGCAAGCCCGGCTCGACGCGGCCGACCGGTTAGCGGATCTCATTCTGGAGCTGGCTCGCCGGCCGGTGTCCGAGCGGACATTGGCGCGCTGAGCGACCGCTCGACCGCTTCGGCAATGGTCCTGGTCCAGACTAGTTCGATACTCGGCACCGAGACCGAGCCGTTGCCGCGCCGCTGCGGTACCACCGCGCGACGGAAGCCGAGCCGCGCCGCTTCCTGCAGCCGCCGTTCCAGGCCGCTGACGCTGCGCAGCTCTCCGGAGAGCCCGACTTCGCCGATCAGCACCGTCTCGGCATCGACAGGCACGTCCCGCGCGCTCGAGACGATGGCCACGGCGACGCCGAGGTCGATCGCCGGCTCGGCCACTCGCAGTCCGCCGGTAATATTCACGAACACATCGTGGTCTCCCAGCCGGACCCCAGCCCGCTTGCCCAGCACCGCCAGCAACATCTGCAGCCGGTTCACGTCGAAACCGGTCACGGTGCGCCGTGGCATGCTGTAACCGGCTGGGCTGGTGAGCGCCTGCACCTCGATGAGAATGGGACGCGTTCCCTCCAGGGTGACCACGACCGCTGATCCTGGCGTATTGCGCGCGCGCTCTCCCAAGAACGCCTCCGACGGGTTCAGGATCTCTCGCAGACCGGCTTCGACCATCTCGAAGACGCCGACCTCATCGGTCGATCCGAAACGGTTTTTGACTGCCCGCAGGATGCGGTACTGCTGGAAACGCTCCCCTTCCAGGTAGAGCACCGCATCGACCATGTGCTCAACCACGCGGGGCCCGGCGATCACCCCCTCCTTCGTCACGTGGCCGACGATGAACACCGGAACCCGCGCTCGCTTGGCGTACTGCATGAGCCGCGAGGTGCATTCCCGTACCTGGCTGATGCTCCCGGGGGACGATTCCAGTGCCTCCACATACACCGTCTGGATCGAATCCACGACCAGTACCGCTGGCCGCAGTTCCTCGGCCGCCTCCAGCGCCGCATCCAGGCTCGTCTCCGGGAGAATGAAGAGCCCATGCCCGCTTACCCCGATTCGGTCGGCGCGCAGCTTCACCTGCTCGGCCGACTCCTCGGCGGCCACGTACAGCACCGAGCCGGCGCTCGTCGTCAATGCATCGGCTGCCTGCAGGAGCAACGTCGACTTGCCGATCCCAGGGTCGCCGCCGAGGAGCACCAGCGAGCCCGGTACGAGCCCGCCGCCCAGTACCCGGTTCAGCTCCCCGATCGCGATCTGGTGGCGTGTCTCGGCGGCACTCGACACCTCGGTGAGTGGCCGCGGGCGCGCAGCCGCGCCGCTGCTCGCACGCTGCGAACCAGACGGCTTGCCAGGCAGGAAGGTCTCGACCATGCTGCCCCAGGTATCGCACGAGGGACAACGCCCGTAGTATCCAGGACTCTCGAAGCCGCACTGCTGGCAGACCCAGATCGTCCGGCCCCGCCCGCGCCCGCGTGTCATCGTCCGTCATCCTCCGGTGGTTGGCTGAGATACGAACTGTTGTTCGCATTGTACCAGCAGCGCCACACCGCTGCCAGCCTCTCTGAGCAGACGTGCTGTATGAGCGTGGGAAGCTCGATGGGTTGGCTCGGATCGCCCCCGTTTCGCCGCGTACCATCGTTGTGTGTCGTGACGGAGGAGGCTGCCAGTGCGGCCCCGGAGTGGAGCGAGACGATGGTGGGAATTCCCGACGCCCTGACAAGGGCAGCGATCCTGCTCCTGGTTGCCCTGATGGCCAGCTACCTCCTCGGGCGGGAGCAGAAGGATCGGCTGGTTCGATCTCGTGCCGAATGGCTCCGGCTCGCGCTCGGCCAGCGCTATGCCGAACCGCGCCTGGCTGCCACCGCGTACGGGTTCACAGCAACGGCCCAGTTGCCCGAGGGGCCGGCACGCCGGATCGACGCCTCGCTCTTCCTCCTGCCGCGTGAGATCCCGCCCCTCTGGCTGGTACGTGCTCTCGGTGGAGCAACGGATCTGTTGACCTTCTGGGTGAGCCTCCGCGCAGCACCCGCTTCCCAAGGCGATGCGTTCGATCTCCGAGTTCCTGCGGGCCGTCGCGCGGCTCGCCTGCTGCCGTCCACCTGGGTACACCGGCGCGAGCCGGGACTATTGCTCGCCGCTCCGTCCGAGTTGCACCTCGAACGCCTTCGCGAGCTCGCCGACGTGCTACGGCAAGACGGGCTGCTACCTGTCTTCGCCTCGGTGCGAGCCCAAGCCCCCCACCTTCAGGTCACGTACCAGGCTCCGGCAACCCTCGAGCAATGCCGCGCAGCCGTGCAAGCCGTCTGGCTGGCCACACGCCTGCTAAGTAGCGAGCGCCTGCTCGATCCTGGTCTCCAGCCTGACCTGCATTGATCACAGCAACGCCTTGCCTTCGAGGCACGGCCGACGAGCACGGAAGACAGTAGCAGGGATGAAGAAAACGGCCCACCGCGGAACCGCGGTGGGCCGTCCGGTTGCCGGCGATCGCTCAGGACACGGTGGTTAGCGCTTCGGCCGGCTCGATCGCGAGCAGGTCGTCGCGCACATCGATCACCACGGTGCTGCCCGGCTTGAAGCGTCCTTGCAGGAGCCCCTCGGCGAGCGGGTCCTCGATCAGGTTCTGGATGATCCGCCGCAGCGGGCGCGCACCGAACTGCCGGTCGTACCCGCGCTTGGCCAGCAGATCCATGGCCGCTTCGGTAACCTCCAGGCTGATCTGCTGCTCGGCGAGCTGCTTGCGCACACGCTTGAGCTCCAGGGACACGATCTGGCGGACATGCTCGGGCGACAGCGGGTGGAACACGATCACCGCGTCGATCCGGTTCAGGAACTCGGGCCGGAAGGTCTGCTTGAGTTGCCCGAGTACCTTGTCCTTCATGACCTGGTACTCGTGCTGCAGCCGCTTCTCCGGGCTCTCCGCCGTCGCGAAGCCGAGCGTGCCCTCGCGCTGGATCAGCTCGGCGCCGATGTTCGAGGTCATGATCAGGATGGTGTTGCGGAAGTCGACGCGCCGGCCCTTGGCGTCGGTCAGGCTGCCATCCTCCATGATCTGGAGCAGCATGTTGAACGCCTCAGGGTGCGCCTTCTCGATCTCGTCCAACAGGATGACGGAGTAGCTCTTCCGGCGCACGGCCTCAGTGAGCTGGCCGCCCTCCTCGTAGCCGATGTAACCCGGCGGCGCGCCCACCAGCCGCGAGACGGTATGCCGCTCCATGAACTCGCTCATGTCGATCTTGATCAGCGCGTCCTCGCTGCCGAACATGAACTCGGCCAGCGCCCGGGCCAGCAGCGTCTTCCCGACGCCGGTCGGCCCCAAGAAGATGAAGCTCCCGATCGGCCGCCGCGGGTCCTTCAGCCCGGCTCGAGCGCGCCGCACGGCCTTGGCGAGCGTCGCGATCGCCTCGTCCTGCCCGATAATCCGCTCGTGCAGCGCCTCTTCCATGTGGAGCAAGCGCTCGCTCTCCTCAGTCGCCAGCCGGGTCAGCGGAATACCGGTCCACATCGAGACGACCTGCGCAATGTCCTCCTCGGTGACGACCGGCTCTTCCTGGCCCTGCTCCTCGCGCCAGTGCTGCTCGAGATCGGCAATGCGCTGGATGAGCTGGCGCTCGCGCTCGCGCAGCTCAGCGGCCAGCTCGAACTCCTGACCGGTCACCGCCGCGTCTAGCTCGCGCCGCAGCGACTCCAGCCCACGCCGCGCCTCCTTCAGCGTTGGCGGCGAGGCCGAGCGGTACATCCGCACCCGCGACGCGGCTTCATCCACCAGGTCGATCGCCTTGTCGGGCAGGAACCGGTCGGTGACATACCGCGACGCCAGGATGGCGGCAGCCGTCAGTGCCTCGTCCGAGATCTTGAGCTTGTGGTGCTCCTCGTAGCGCTCCCGGATACCGCGCAGGATCTCGATCGTCTCCTCGACCGTCGGCTCGTTGACCATCACCGGCTGGAAGCGCCGTTCGAGCGCCGCGTCCCGCTCGATGTACTTGCGGTACTCGTCGAGCGTGGTCGCGCCGATCGTCTGCACCTCGCCGCGAGACAGCGCCGGCTTGAGGATGTTCGCCGCATCGACGGCTCCTTCCGCCGCGCCGGCGCCGACCAGCGTGTGCAGCTCGTCGATGAACAGGATCGCGCCGGACTCCTTGACCTCGGCGACAATCTTCTTGAGCCGCTCCTCGAACTCGCCGCGGTACTTGGTGCCAGCAACCAGCGCGCCGATATCGAGCGCCACCAGCCGCTTGTTCTGCAGCGGCTCGGGCACGTCGCCGCTGACGATCCGCTGGGCCAGGCCCTCGACAATCGCCGTCTTGCCTACGCCCGGCTCGCCGATCAGCGCGGGGTTATTCTTGGTCCGCCGCGACAAGATCTGCATCACCCGCTCGATCTCGGTCTGCCGCCCGATCACCGGATCCAGCTTCCCGAGACGCGCCGCTTCGGTGAGGTCGAAGCCGAGCGCGTCGAGGTAGGGCGTCTTGGTCTGCTGTGGTCGTTGCTGGTAGGTGCTGCCCTGGCTAACCACCTGAATCACCTGCTGACGAACTTTCTCCAGGCTCACGCCCAAGCTCTCGAGGACGCCCGCGGCGATGCCTTCTCCCTCGCGTACCAGCCCGAGCAACAGGTGCTCGGTGCCGATGTAGTGGTGATTGAGCCGCCGCGCCTCGTCCACCGCTAGCTCGATCACCTTCTTCGCCCGTGGCGTCAGCCCGATCTCCCCGACCACGGTGCTATCGCCACGGCCGATGATGAACTCGACCGCGCTGCGCACCTTGGGGAGCTGTACCCCCATGCTCATCAGCACGCGGGCGGCGACGCCGTCCCCTTCGCGGACGAGGCCCAGGAGCAGATGCTCGGTGCCGATGTAGTTGTGGTTGAACCGCCGGGCCTCTTCCTGGGCCAGCGTCAGCACCTTGCGCGCTCGCTCGGTGAACTTTTCGAACTTATCAGCCATGATGCACTCCTCGGGCCTCAACCCTCGCTCAGACTCTGTCTCGTTCGTCTCCCGGTCGCCCACAGGCAGCCGGTCCTAAATGTCCAAATGACCATGCCTCGCGTGACACCTTCTAGTCTACTGAAACGCCTGCGACCCATCCTAGCTTCCATCGGTACTCGTCGCAGAGCGTCCTTGGGGACTCCGGTACCGGCCGACCTGCCGCCTGTCCAGACGGGGCAACCGGCCTCG
>ERZ511473.2148-NODE-2148-length-11615-cov-3.752817_pt1 | contig 11615 bp, 7 predicted proteins | sample MGYA00374947_ERZ511473 | MGnify/ENA primary metagenome ERZ511473 (study PRJEB26303, sample SAMN06343854) | sediment metagenome | isolation source: hot spring sediment | place: Canada: British Columbia | collected 2012-09-26 ... | reverse complement strand
CAAAACCGTCCAGATTAAAATAAGCGGTGGCGACCCAAAGGGCTGGGGCATCTGCCATCTGAAGCGCATCGCTCAACACATCCGCCAAGCGCCGCCCCGACACATCACTATTGTCGACCAGATCGGGTATTATGTGGGTACTCATTCTGCTGATAATACTATACCTGATTGGGTGGCATTTACCCCACACCCACAAAAAACGCTGCAGCGATAGGCAGGAAATACACCCAACACCTCAAAATACAACCACACCATGACCGAGCAGTTTCTGCGAGACGGTTTAGCCCGTTATACGCTTCAGAATGCGACCGACTTCTGGCGCACGCTGGGGTACGACCGCACGCTGCGTCAACCGTTGCCCGCGCGAGAGTTCGGCGACCTACCCGAAGGCGCACGCGAACCCTTCAAAGAAGCCTACCTGCTCTATAACGATAACGCCCTGCGCATCTATCACTTGCATCTCCACACGGCGCGACGGAGCAAACTGCGCCGTATGCTCGAGTCGCTCTGGCGACACTATCCGATGGAGGCGCTGTTCACCGCCCGCGCAGACGACAGCCCGAACCTGCTCTTTATCCACCCGCGCCCCGTACTCAAAGACGCCTCCAACAAAATCATCCTGGAGGTACGCACGCTCGAAGTGTCGCCCGACGCGCCCACTCGCACCGACCTCGAAATCCTGTTCGCCTTGCAAACTCACCCCGACGAAGACCCCTACACCCGCGCCGACAAAATCCGCGAAGCCTTCAGCGTGGAGAAGGTCACGGAGAAGTTCTACGAGGATTTCCGCCGCCTGTTCGAAGCCGCCGAGCAACGCATCACAGGCGTGGAATCGGACGAGCTGAAGCGACTGTTCACCCTGAAACTGTTTAATCGATTGCTCTTTATTCGTTTTCTGGAGCGCAAGGGCTGGCTGCGCTTTGAGAAACGGCGCGACTACCTCCGCGCCCTGTGGCAGGACTATGAGGCGAACCGCGCCGACGACGAAACCTTTTTCAGCGCGCGCCTGAAGCTCCTCTTCTTCAGCGCGCTCAATAATCCCCAGCAGCGCAACCTGATGGCAATCAACCAAGGCGGGCAGCTGCGCGAACTCATCGGCGATGCGCCCTACCTCAACGGCGGGCTGTTCGAAATGGGCGCGGACGACCAAGTCGCCCAAGTGCCCGACGCCGCCCTCAAGCCCGTCATCGACGGACTCCTCTACCGCTACAACTTCACCATCACCGAAAGCACCCCGCTGGAGATCGAAGTCGCCGTCGACCCCGAAATGCTGGGCAAGGTGTTTGAGGAGCTGGTGACGGGGCGACACGAGTCGGGCAGCTACTACACGCCGCGCCCCGTGGTGGCGTTTATGTGCCGCGAGGCGCTGAAAGGCTACCTGCACAGCACAACCAGCGAATCGGAGTCGGCAATCGCCCAATTCGTGGAGCAGCGGGATGCAGGGGCAATCAAAGATCCTGAAAAGGTGCTGGACGCCCTGCGCACGGTGCGCGTGTGCGACCCCGCCTGCGGCAGCGGCGCCTACCTGCTCGGCATGCTCCACGAACTGCTGGAACTGCGCGCCGCCCTGTTTGAGCAAAAACACCTGGACCCTCACACCCTTTACGAACGCAAACTGGAGATTATTCAGCGCAACCTGTACGGCGTGGATATCGACCCGTTCGCCGTGGAGATCGCCCGCTTGCGCCTGTGGCTCAGCCTCGTGGTGGACGACACGCGCAACCCACTAAACGACCCCGACGCCGATGTATCGCTGCCCAACCTTGACTTCAAAATCGAAGTGGGCGACAGCCTGCTCGCCCCCGACCCACAAGGCGGACAACAGCCCGACCTGTACCGCACCCAGCAGATTGAAGAGTTCGAGCAACTCAAAAGCGACTACATGCGCGCCCACTCCGACGAAGAGAAGCGCAAGCTGCGCCAGCAAATCACCACCCTGCGCGAGGAAATCCGCCAGTGGACGCACCCCGATGGCAAAGTGGAAGGCTTCGACTGGCGCGTGGAGTTCGCCGAAGTGTTCAAAGACGGCGGGTTTGACATCATCGTCGCCAATCCGCCCTATGTGCGCCAAGAGTTGATTGAGGAGACCGCCAAAAACAAACTGCTCAAGCTCTACCCCGATGCAGGCGAAGGACGTTCCGACCTGTATGTCTACTTCTATGCGCGTGGGCTGCAGCTGCTCAAGCCCAACGGAATGCATGTGTTCGTCTGCTCCAACAGTTGGCTGGATGTGGGCTTCGGCGGCAAGCTGCAGCGGTATCTGCTCCAGAACGCGCACCTTCAGGCGATTTACGACTCCGCGCTGGAGCGTCAGTTCGCCAGCGCGGATGTGAACACAATCATCAGCCTCGTGTGCAAGGTGCGCCCGTCAGACGATGCGCCCACACGCTTCATTCGGCTGAACGCGCCGTTTGAGCAGGCAATCGCCGACCCCCAACACCAGCGCGTAATCGTGCGCACCCGCGCCGAACTGTGGCAGGCGGGTCTCAACGAACAGGGCAACTACGAAGGCGACAAGTGGGGCGGCAAATACCTCCGCGCACCCGACATCTATTTCACGATTCTGGAGAAAGGACAACGGTATCGGGTACTGGTTTGGAAAGGCGCTCCTATCCTCGTTGAACACATAGCTCCATCCCCGTAGCGGCGCACCCCCATCGCCCTGCCCGCTGAAACGAGCGAAAACGCCCTCGCCCCGCGGGGCAGAGGGCACGGGGTGAGGGGCAATGTGCAAGAAGATAGCCCCTAACGCCGATGTTATCGTTGCCAGCGTCGTTGGGGGCGATTCCGTCGCTTGAACCTAACACCCTCTGCCAAAGTTGAACAGCACAATCAGCAGGTCGGCGTCGTCCACGATGCCATCTTTATTGATGTCCTCGTGGCGCGTGGAGCCTGTGCCCGGCGTGTCGAACGCGAACAGCACCGCCAGTAGGTCACTATCGTCAATACACCCGTCGCCGTTCGTGTCCCCTGTGCGCCAAGTATCCAGCAGGAACGCTTCACCACGCCCTGTGGCGGCGTTGGTGCCCCTACCCACAATATAGCGTCCATCGGGCGAGATGGCAGAGGCTATCCCAAGATAAGAGCCGTTGGTGAGCAGGCTGGCGTAGGTGCTGTTCAGGTCTTCCATCCCGCCACTGGGTGTCCAGCGAAAGGCACGATCATACCCGCTGGCGTTGGTTGCCCAGCCGACCACCACCGCGCCGTCCGCGGAAACACCAGACGCCACGCTGGAACCACCGCCCAGCGTGCCGAGATCCTGCATCCCGCCCGCTGCGGTCCAGCGAAAGGCACGAGGTTGATAGCTGGCGTTGTTTGCCTCGCCGACCACCACCGCGCCGTCCGCGGAAACACCAAACGCCTTGCTCCAACCACCGCCCAGTATGCCCAGCCAGGTCAGCGATTGCGCATAGACACGAGTGCCTACACCCAGCACTACGCTCAACGACACGCTCAACACGAGCCAGTTCTTGCGCTCTCGTCTCATCGTTCGGTCCTCCTCTCTTAGATGGTGGAAGGGCGACCCCTTCCCGTTCGCGGCGGTTCCCCAAAGCCCAGCAGCCCCTGAGGGCGCATTGCCCTGCAGCAAGCTCCCCTGTCACGGAAACCCACCGCTCCGCTGCGACGACGCGGCGTCAACACACGGCTTGCTTGTTTTGGGCAACGAGTGCCACGCGCCACCTGTTGGCTTTATTTTACTCCAACACCGCCCAAAAGCGGACAGGAATCGACGCGTGGATGGTGTACAATAAACCCCAGTATGAGCCGCCTGAGTCTGAACGACTGGTATCGCTATCTGGAGAGCCAGTTCGTGGAAGAGGAGCGTGCCGCGCGCGAGGAGCCGCCCTCGCCCGTTGACACAAAGGAAGCAAGTCGTGCGGACGAGGCACAGGATGAACACCCAGTTTCTCACGCGGTGGTGCTTGCCGATGAACCACGCGGCGCGGAAGTGCCCGCGCACGGGGCAGAGCACACCGCCCTCCGAGAAATGGAATCCCACCAGAATGAGGGCAGCTCGTCGGTGCGTGCCACCCGTGAAGCCTATGCGCTCGTCTCCCTCCGTATCCCCCACTTTCGCGCCTTTGTGCCGTTGCTGCGCGAGGAACTGGGGCTGCCCGCTCCTGAACCCTCACAACCCTCTGACCAGCCGGAGCAGTCCGCTCCACCTGATCGTTCCGACTCATCGGAGCCGGCGGCGCGTCTGCGCAAGCATCGCCCCAGAAAAAGCCCGGACCCCGAACAGCTGATCCCGCCCGAGATGGACGAGGTCTGGGCCAAGTTGCCTCGCTACCTGCGCTACCTCGCGGAATGGTCGGATGACAGCGTGACCGACAAGTATTATCCGGTGCGGGGGCGCGAGAGCCGCGAGGAGTTGATCGCCCGCCTGACCGACCCGGTGCTGACCCTGGAGGAGGTCGCGCGCCTGCTGGGTGTCTGCCCTGCCACCGTGCGACGCTACACCAATCGTGGCTGGCTGCGCCACTTCCGTACCGAGGGCAACCAGCGCCGTTTCCGCCTGTCCGATATCGTGGCTTTTCTGGAGGCGCAGATGAACCGCATCCCGCAGGGCAATCGGCGCACACACAACGCTTCTGGTCGGCGCCGGCGTTCGTAAGGGGAGCCGCTGTGAAGGTCGCGCTGTTCTCGGAAAGTTATCTGCCCTATTTGAACGGGGTCAGCATCTCCATTCGTATCTTGCAGGAGGAATTGACGCGCCGAGGGCATGAAGTGTGGGTCTATGCGCCTCGTTTCCGTGATTATTGCGATGAGTTGCCCACGGTGCGCCGTTTCCCTGCCTTCTATACCCCCTTCGAACCCGATTACCCCATCGGCTGGCTCTGGGCGCCACGCCTCTGGCGCGAATGGCGGCAACACGGGTTTGATATTGTGCATACGCACACGCCCTTCTTCGTGGGCATGGCTGGTGCCAGCTGGGCACGGCGTACGCGCACGCCCCTCGTCAGTACCTTCCACACGCTGTACGAGGAGTATCTGCACTATGTGCCCCGCGTTGTTCCGAGAGAGCTGGTACGGCGTGTGCTGCGCTGGCATCTGCGACGCTACTACGAGGGTGTGGACGCCATCATGACCCCTTCCGAGACTGGCGCGGAGGTGCTACGGCGTTACGGCGTCCGTAAACCCATTATGCCCATTCGCAACCCTGTGCTTCCCTTTCCAGCGTTGAGCAAGGTGCAGGCGCGCGCGGCACTGGGCATCCCCAACGAGGTGTGGATGCTACTCTATGTGGGGCGAATGGCGCCCGAAAAGAATGTTCAGCTGCTGCTTCAGGCGATGCCGCATGTGGTGCGCGATTGCCCGCATGCACATCTCTGGCTGGTCGGCCCAGGGCCCTCGCTCAAGGCGTTGCAAGCACAGGTGGACTCGCTGGAGATGCACCATCGCGTGCATTTCACGGGCCCCGTCCCGCGCGAACAGGTCTCGCTCTATATGCTGGCAGCCGACCTGTTCGTCTTCCCGTCCGTGACGGAGTCGCAGGGGCTGGTGTTAGACGAGGCACAAGCAGCGGGGTTGCCCTGCATCGTCGCGAATGGTGGAGGTGCGCCTGAAGCGGTGGACTATGGTGCCAGCGGACTCATCGTGGAGCCGACCGTTGAAGCCTTCGTGGAGGCAATCCTCTTTCTTACTCGCCATCAGGAGCAGCGCGAGCGCCTGCGCCAGGCGGGCTTGCGCAAGCGCGAAACCCTCTCCGTCCCCGCCGTGGTGGATCGAGTCCTGCAGGTGTATCAGCAGGCGATGGGATAGTTCCTCGCCTCTTTACCCCACTCACCCCGACTCTCTCCCCTCTGCTGACGTGGCTATGTTCATCAGGTTGCCAGGATTTTTCGAGCAGCCTCAGGGAACAGGGGCACTTTGTGCTTTTTTCATAGAGTGAGATTGGCACGCTCCACCAGCGCAGGCGTGTAGCTCATCTGATGGCGCCGTGCCAGCGCGGCACGCACCAGCCCCACAAACACCGGGTGCGGGCGGTTCGGACGCGACTTGAACTCCGGATGGAACTGTCCCGCCAAAAAGAACGGATGCTCCGGCAGCTCAATCATCTCCACCAATCGATAATCGGGTGAAACCCCGCAAAACACCATCCCATGCCGCTCAAGCAGGTCGCGATACTCGTTATTGACCTCGTAGCGGTGGCGGTGCCGCTCATAGATGACCGTATCCCCATACAGGCGTGCCGCCAACGAGTTGTGCATCAATCGGCATGGGTACGCGCCCAGCCGCATCGTGCCACCTTTATCTGACACCTGGCGCTGTTCGGGCAGCAGATGGATCACAGGATGTGGCGTGTGGGGGTCTACCTCTTCCGTGTGAGCCTCATGCAAGCCACACACATTGCGGGCAAACTCAATCACCGCCATCTGCATGCCGTAGCAAATGCCATAAAAAGGAATACCCCGCTCGCGGGCGAACCGAATCGCACGCAGCTTGCCCTCCACACCGCGCGCTCCAAACCCATGCGCCACCAGAATGCCGTCCACATCGCCCAGCACCGCCCCTACATCCGCCTCCTCCAAGTCGCTCGACTCGACCCAGCGAATGTTCACCTGGGCATCGTTGGCAATGCCGCCGTGTTGTAGCCCTTCGGAAATGCTAATATAGGCGTCGCGATTGGCGGTATATTTCCCAATAAGCGCAATGGTGCATTCGTGCGCCGGATTCTTGAGCCGTTCGACCAGCTGCTGCCACTCCTGCAGGTCAGGTTCACGCGCAGGTAGCCCCAGCCGCCGCTGCACCAGCTCCGCAAGCCCCGCTGCCTCGAACAGCAGGGGTACTTCGTAAATAGTGGACACATCGCACGACTCAATAATGCCCGCGCGCTCCACATCGGTGAACAGGGCAATCTTATCGCGCACTTCGTCAGAAAGAGGCACTTTCGTGCGGCACACCAACACATCGGGTGTGATGCCGATCTCACGCAGCTTAATTACGCTGTGTTGAGTGGGCTTCGTCTTCAGTTCGCCCCAGGGTCCGACGGTTGGCACCAGCGTCACATGCACATACATCACATTTTCCGCGCCCATATCCTTGCGGAACTGGCGAATCGCCTCAAGGAAGGGCAGCCCTTCAATATCGCCCACCGTGCCGCCCACTTCGGCAATGACCACCTCGGCATTCTGCTCGCGTCCAACTAACCGAATATGCTCCTTGATCTCGTTCGTGATATGCGGAATAACCTGCACGGTAGCACCCAGATACTCGCCACGCCGTTCCTTGTCAATCACGCTCTTATAGACGCGCCCAGTAGTCAGGTTCGAATTGCGCGTGCAGTTCACATCAATAAAGCGCTCGTAGTGTCCCAGGTCAAGGTCGGTTTCGGCACCGTCGTCGGTAACGAACACCTCGCCATGCTGGTACGGGTTCATCGTGCCCGCATCTACATTAATATAGGGATCCATTTTGAGGGGCACGACCTTGAAGCCGCGACTGCGCAGGAGCCTCCCAAGACTGGCTGTGGCAATGCCCTTGCCAATCGAGCTGACCACGCCGCCCGTCACAAAGATATACTTAGTGCTTATCACGCTTCCCTCCTCCTTACCTTGCGGGCATCCTGCCCAGAGTATTGTACCATGGTGATCCCTATGCCGCTTATTGCACACCGTTCATACACCCTCCGGAGCGCTCCCTCAGCCAACACCCAAAAATGTAATGCTGCCGTAATGATGATCGGGCATAGCCTGAGTCATTAATAGGCGGAACACCCAAAAAGGAGGTCTGAACGATGATGAAGCGATACACTCAAATCGGTCGGTTCTTTACAGCGAGCGCGCTCGGCGCGCTGATGACTGCCTGCGCTCTGGCGCAGAGCAACACCCTGTACATTCTGAATGTGCCTAATGAACGCGCTTCCGATACCACTACAGCGGTTCGCCTTTCGGAAGGGGTGACTCCCTGGGTAGTTGGTAACACGAACTTACCCTGTGGATTCGGTTCTCTTCCTGCAGCCTACCGCGTCCAAGTCACCCCCTTCGGGGGACCAGGGACCTATACCACGCTTTCAGGCGCCATGGCTTTTGGCGTGAACGACCAGGGCTGGTTCGTGGGGCGCGATACCGGTGTCCAGAAGGGCTATGTCTGGCATCCTACCTACGGCAAGCGGCTCATTCCCCACCCCGGCGGCTCTGGGCAGTACACCTATGACGCCTACGACATCAACAACAACGGCGCTATCGTCGGGTATGCGCTCGGAGGACCTTTTGGCAGCCCACCTCCAGCGGGGGCATTTGTGAGCTACTTCGATGCGTCCAGCGGCTCAATGACCAGTCACTACCTCGGCGGAAGCGCATCGGGCAAAACACCCTTCGCCATCAATAATGCAGGCAACGCGGGTGGTTATGGGAGTACCTTTATAACGGGAGCTTTCCCTCCAGCACGATGGCGAGATCCAATTGGCAATGTAACCCCCTCTGCTCCCGCTGCGGGTTGGACAGGGCTAACAGGTGGTGGAGGAACCGATGTATCCTCCCTTGTGCCGACAGTGGGCACAGGCGGCGCAGTGCATGACATTTCAGAAGGCGCCATTCCCCAGTATGCGGCGGGCGTCGGTGTGCAGAGCTTCAATAAAGTTCCCGTCGTGTATACCTGGAACGGCTCGAGCTACACCGCCACCGTGCTGCCTTTGCCTTTCGGCGCGGTCCAGGGGGTCGCTGCCGGAGTGAACGACTACGGCCGCCTGGTCGGCTACACAGTGGATTCCAGCGGCAACACTCGTGCAATGATCTGGATCCCCACTGGCTTCGGCGGCTGGCAAGTGTACGACCTCAACTCGATGCCAGGCGTCGCTGGGTCTGGCTGGGAGCTGGTGTCTGCCCACGACATCAACAACGGCGACGGCAACTGCTTCTGGATTGTGGGGCAGGCACGGCGACCTCTCGGTTTTCCTGGCGCCTACGAATATAAGGGCTACGCGCTGTACTTCTGCGTGGTGCCCGAGCCTGCAAGCATGGTCGCATTAGGCACCGGGTTAGCGGGCTTGCTGGCGCTCACCCGCCGACGCCGCACGCACCCATCAGCGTCATAGACCTCCCTTCCATTAGATCCTCCCTCCTTCTACCTTTGGGTGGAAGGAGGGGTTTCTTTTTGTAATGATTCTGTAATGAAAAGGCTTGCGGGGTGGAGTATACTCAAGATCAAGGTAAGCATCTTGAGTAACAGGGAGGTTCGCATGCAGGGTGGCGGGCGTTCACGGAGCAACTTCTGGTTGCTCATGGAGCTGGATGAGGCAAGGCACACCCAACGCACCGGAATGTTATCGGCCGGGAAAGAGCATGCCTTGTCTCTTGATATAAACTGGAGCGAGCCACCCCACGAGGGCGTTCTGATGCTCGGGATGCTTAACCTACCGACACTGTCAGGAGGTGTACAACGATGGAACCGATGAGAAGTGTACGGCGAGCCTTTCGATTCCTGAGCGCGAGCTTGACGATCGCCATCGCAACCGCCGCTTCAGCACAACGCCCCGACATCCTCTGGATCGGCGGCGGTGAAACAGGAACCTACGGCGGCTTCTACTTCATGAACGAGCAGTACTTCGTCTCGCGAACCTATGGCTTGCATTTCTGGCGGTTATCCGACAATACGCTGGTACGCACGCTCCTGCCCGCCACTCTGACGGGGTGGAGTGAGACCGCCACAACCCGAATGCCAAACGGAGACCAGTTGGTCACGGCTTATGTGTATACCGACCAGAACTACTATCGCTATCTCCGGGTGCAGATCTGGGCGCCAGCAGACCCAGGGTTCATCAACTGGAACCAAGTGGCTTTTGGCGAGTCGTCTGGCGATGCAGAAGGCAATACGCCACCCGATGTGGAACCTGCCAGGATTAATACCGTCGCCGTCAGTCCCGATGGGCAGTATATTGCAGTAGGCGGCGGGGATGGAACTTTCTATCGTGCAGGTTTCGTGCTCTATCGCGTCAATGGCAGCCAGATCCAGCACGTGCAATACCTGGAACGCAACCCGAACTATGCCCCGATCTACGCGGCTGCGTTCTCGCCTGATGGTGAGTGGCTCTTCGGAGGCAGCTACGGGGGATGGGTCTTCATCTACAAACGCCAACCCGATGGAACCTATGCCTATCGACAACGGCTGACCATCGGTGGGAACGGCTACTATGTGGGGCGATTTGCCTTTACCTACCGTCCAGATGGCAAATATGTGGCGATTGGCGTGCTGCCGAACGGAATTATCGGCATGTATCGCTATAACCCTGTGTTCGACGAGTGGCGCCTCTATATGCAGTGGCAAACACCCAACCAGAGCGCGCCGACCTCCAGCGTGAACGATTTGCAGTTCACCAACGATGGGGACTATCTCGTCGCGGCGTACGGCTCCTCGGCATTTGGTGTGGCATTTTATGACCCTTACCTCCGCGTGTTCCAGATCCAATACAACAGCGACCCCGACTATCGCGCCGCTAATCTTGTATGGGAGACCGAGTTCCCTTCCGAGGTCGTCACCACCGCCGTGTTGAATAGCGCGAACACGGAGCTGATTTCCAGCACGCGCTCAGGGGATCTACGGCGCTGGGACCTCGAAAGACGCGAGTATACGACTTTGCCGAACCATCGGGGGATGATTGATGCGTTGGCTTGGTCGCCCAATGGAGCAAAGATTGCAACCGCTGCAGACGCGAACGGGCCTGTACCCACCCAAACCTTTATTTGGGATGTCGACAGCCGTTCAGTCCAAGCGCGTATTGATCACTTCACCGCCTCTTGGATCGGCGCTCTTGCTTTCTCGCCTGATGGGAACTACATCGCTACTGTGGGACGCGACCTGAGCGATCCGGAGGGTCGCCCCATTGAACTCTGGGATGCCAACACGGGCAGTTGGGTTGCGTTTGTCGGACACCTCCCCTACAACGGCAGCGGACTTGTCTTCTCATCCGACGGGCAATATCTTTACGCTGCCGACCGAGCTGGCAATGTGAAAGCCTTCCGGCGCGGTGCCGACTGGTCCAGCTGGACCGAAATCGCCAGCGTAACCACTGAGGACAACCGATCGTCCAGTGTGCAAATTGACCTCTCGCCTGACGGTTCCTTACTGGCGGTCGGCACAACCAATAAGGTCTTCCTGTTTGCAACACCCAATCTGACCCCTGTGCGCACCATCGAGGTGTTCACGGGTACGGGCGAGCGAATCGACGCGCTTGACTGGTCACCCGATGGGCGTTACATCGCGGCAGGTACGCGGGACATAGAACGCCCCTCCACTTACCTGATTTCAACAAGCAACTGGAGCGTGGTGCGCCAGATGGTCAGTGCCACGGGTATCCGCTACCATATTTTCAGCGTCTCATTCACACCCGACGGGTGCTACCTGTTGACCGCTGGCTCGAAGGCAGATTGGGGTGATAACAACCTGATTATCTGGCACACAGGCACAGGGGCACAGCTCGCAGCATACAGTGACGAGACGCTTGGTTACATCTACGCGGCCGCTTTCTCGCCTGATGGGCGCCAGTTTGCCTACGGGCGCGACGATGGCTCGCTTGTCGTGGCGAATAACCCCTTCTACCGCGCCCCAGGCGATGTAGATCGCAACGGCTGCGTGGATGACGCCGACCTGCTGACCGTGCTGTTCAACTTCGGCAG
>ERZ511473.2147-NODE-2147-length-11634-cov-27.659600_pt1 | contig 11634 bp, 16 predicted proteins | sample MGYA00374947_ERZ511473 | MGnify/ENA primary metagenome ERZ511473 (study PRJEB26303, sample SAMN06343854) | sediment metagenome | isolation source: hot spring sediment | place: Canada: British Columbia | collected 2012-09-26 ... | reverse complement strand
GGCGGTCATCTGGCCTCCCCAGAACGCCAGCCAGAAGGGGGCGGCCATGGTGGGGAGATACCTGGTGGACCGGCCCGACTGGCCGGAGACGGATTATGTTTCCTTTACCACGCCTCTTTTACCCACGGTGGAGGGGTTGCCTGAGGCCAGGGCCGATGTTTGGGGGTATATTTCCCAGGCGAATCTTCGGGCTCGGGTGTGGTTTAGGGAGTGGACGATTGCCTCCGGATACACCACCTCCTTTAGCTTTTCCCGGGATAGCTCGTGGGATGGGACCTTTACCCATCGCGGCGCAAGGGGAGAGGAGGGTTTCCGTTTGACCAACTATCCTCCCCCTTCGGGGGCGAGCAGTGCGACCCTAGGGGTACGGGATACGGCGGATCGGGATCGGGGTGTGGCCTACCTCGAGATCCAGCGGGAGGTAGCGGGGTACGAGGTGGATACCTCCCGCCCCCAGTCCGTACGGACTACCGTATATGCCAATCCGGTGGAGGGGATTACCTTCACCTGGAATGGGGAAGCCTTTGTTACCTATAACTGTGCCTACTCCCGGAACGTTTGGTGGACGAGAATCTACACCTGCCGGTTCAAGGACTCTGGGGGTAGGGATAGGGGTTATGGCGAGGTCGGGGCCTACTACTCGCGGAGGAATATCGGGGGGGTAATCTATCCCTTAAAGCCCCTGTACCGGGTTACGGGGTATCGGGTTACCGTGTATCTCCGGGACTGGGTACAGGTGGACCGTGCGGCATCGGACAATGACCGTCCGGTGGAGGCCGGGGGACATGTTACCGCCGAGGGCAAACGCTACCGCATCCCGGGCCTGGAGGGGTACCTGAGCCCCACGGGGAAGGAAATAGAGGCGGTGGAGGGGGACCCCTATGTTACCTACATCACCCGTAGCCTCCTGCCCGACCGGAATCCCTACGCCGCCCTGAACCGGGAGGAGGGGAAGGTCTGGTACAAGCCCCTCTCCCAGTGGTGCCAGGAAAGGGGGAAGTAATGAGGGCAATGAGGGCGTTGTTCGCTCTGCCTCTCTTGGGCTTGGCACTGGCCGAGCAGAACCCGGGGCCTCAGTACCAGGACTGGACCAAGTACCTCCTCTCCCAGCCCGACTACCGGCTGGAGCAGGTGCTGAAGGGGAAGTGGCCCTACCTGGAGGTGTTGCGAAAGGACCGCCTTCGGGACTACCAGAAGGGTCCATGCGACCCGCAAAAGGACCCCAACCAGTGCAAGGACCGGCTCCCCTGGGCGGAGGCCCAGGCCCACGAGTTCCGCCTCCCCATGTCCAGCCTGGAGGCCACCCGGGAGGTGGCTAAGGACCTGAGAAAGGCCTGGCAGAGGTTTGAAGAGCGGTACTACTGGCGGGTGATAACGGCCCTGAACAACCCCGCCTTCTACCTGGCCTACTGCACCTTCGGACTCAAGGGACCGGACCTGGACCCGCCTTTGCCGGAGGTGAAGCTGAACATCCCCTCCGAGAGCCTGGACACCGCCATGCTGGACAAGCTCACCCCCTTTGACCCCGGGAAAATGGCCTCAGCGGGGCTTCACAGCCTGGACCGGTACCTGCCCATCCCGCAAATCCCTAGGGAGGACTTCTGCGATGGCCTGGGGATGGAAATCCTCCCCATCATGTACATCCCGGGCTTCAAAGTCCTTATACAGGGGACGGAGGTCTTCCGCACCCCGGGGTATCCCTCCAAGCCCCTCTGGTTTAACTGGGACGCCGCCGATGCCCGGGTGAAGGCGGCCATGGAACACGCCTGGCAGAAGTACTACCCCGAGTACCTCCGGGAGGTGGCGGAAATCCTCCTGAAGCCCAGGCCCTCGGACCCAGGGAGTTTCCTCAGCAACTTGGGTATAACGGACTTCGCCAACCTGGGAGCCCCCAAGGTCTACCTGCCCATCCCCTGGCAAGGCCACCTCCTAAACGGCGGGGCGGTGGTGGCCCCCGTGTACACCGAGATGGTGCCCCGGGACCCCCAGGCCCTATGGCGGTCCCTGGAAGGCATGTGGAACACCTACAAGGGGCTGATTGACCGAACCGGGAGCGAGGTGGAGAAGGTCTACTACTATGTGCACTTCTACCGCTCGGCGAGGACCCTGTACAACTCCCGGGCCTTCTACGGCATCCCGGGGCTGGCGGACACCCTGAAGCAGGGCCTGGTGCGCCTGATTGAGAGCCCCCTGCGCACCCTGACCCAGGGGATACCGGTCCTGAAGGGGTGCACGGGGAGCTTGGACCAGGTGGCGGATTGCGCCGCCAGCGCCCTCATGCTGGTGGACGGGGCGGTGAAGCTCAAAGGGGAGGTGGACAAGCTCACCGGGGGGAAGCCCCAGGATGAGCCCGTCAAGGCGGGCAGGGAGAGCCCGGGCCTCTGGAAGTACGAGGAGGCCAAGCGCTGGCTCCCGCCCGCCTCCCTGCCCGTCTACGAGGCCTTCGGCTACACCAGCTTCTTCCAGGCCATGAACATCCTGGAGGCCACCAACATCCCCGACATGCGCAACATCGACCTGAGCCAAATCAACGCCAGCAACTGGGTAGGCTGGGCCTGGAGCCAGCTATCCCGGCTCATCGTCTACTGGCACGTGCCCATCACCATAGACATCCGCATAGAGTACTGCCCCCCATGCGTGCTGGCCTACCCGTCCCCTCCCCTGGAAGGCCCGGCCCAGCCCCTGGGGGTTCCCCCCTACACCCTGCCCTTTGTGGCGGAGAGGACCCACTGGCGCTGGGTTTCCGTGCCCGAGGGGTATGAGATACCCGGGGTGAAGGGGACGCCCTACAAGGTCCTCGGGGACCTGGGGGGCATCGCCCCGGACCTTTCAGCCCTGTACCGGCCTCTTTTAGGGAGGTGAAGGATGAAGCGGTGGCTCTTAACAGCAGTGGTGGCCCTGAGCCCCGCCCTGGCCCAGTTTGACTGGCTCAGCAATCTGGACTGGGGGGGCATCAGCAACAACCTGCAACGGGTGGGGGCGGTGATGAGTTGCAACCCCCAGTCCCTTTCCCAACTGGACTTCAGCCAGCCCAGCCTGGTCTTTCGGGGGGTGTACAAGGTTACCAAGTGCACCCTATGTTTGACGCTGAAAATGTGCGGTTTCCCGGACGACATGCTCTACCCGGCAAGCTGGAACGAGGTGCTTCAGGGTTTCAACCGGGGGGACATCATGATTGTGGGTTCGGGAGCCGGGGTGGAGGCCATCCTGGACTACCTCATCCTCATCGCCAAGGGGGGCACCTGCCAGAACATCTCCTACGGGGGTGTGCCCATCTACACCTGTCCCCCTGGGGGGATGCGGATCAGCAAGGCCTATGTGGTCACGGACACCACCACCGCAAGGCGGCTTAAGGAGAAGTTGAAGTCCCTCAATGACCCCAACCTCTTCAAGGTGGTGGGGGTGGGGGGCGAGAGGGACAGCCCGGAGCTGGCCCGGGTTCTGCTGGGCCTGCCCCTGGTGTGGTCCGGGGGGAAGCCCTACCTGTTCGCCCCGGGGTACAGCACCCCGGATAAATGGCTCTGGCTCACCTTTGACGGGCCGGTGAGTTCCAAGGTGGCCCTGGTGGTGAACATCGCCACCCGGTATGTGGCGGATGCGGCCAGGAGGGAGGAGGAAACGAGATGAGGCGTGCGCTTTTGAGCCTTGTGGTGCTTTTGGGCCTGGCCCTGGCCCAGGCCCTGCCGCAGGTAAAGGAAATGGACGACGGGGAGGCGTACAGCTTCCTCCTGCACCGCACCCGGAGCCTCTTTGTGGTGGGCCTTCCCCCCAAAGGGTTTGAGAAGGCCCTCGTGGGCAAGGAGGTGGTACTGGTGCTGGGCGGGGAAGCACCCCCGGCCTGGGCTAAGGGGATGAAGGTGGTGCGATTGGGGGGAACATCCATGAGCGGCTCCTTCATCCTGGCCGACGACCGCTACTTCATCGGGCGGAAGGAGGAGAAGGGCAAGACGGTGTGGGTGGTGGTGGACAGCCCCTATGTGGTGGCGGTGCTGAGAGGGTATTTCAGCCTGGCCCTCCGGTAAAAGGAGGGGAGGCATAAAGCCCCCTCCCGGCGAAACGGGAGGGGGTGCTTATATGAAGGTCCGGCGGAGGAGGCGCTTGGCCTCCCGGGTGCCGTAGCGCTCAATCAGGCGGGTGCGTCCGGTGAGGCGGAGGCGAAGGGCGTTCACAGGGTATTCGGAGAACACCGTGAAGGCGTGAAGGGCCTGAGTGGCCTGGCGCTGGGTCAGGGGACGCCCCCTGGGATCCAGGAAGAGGTGGCGGGTGGGGTAGGCCTGCACCGCCTGCCGGTAGTCCAGGTAGCGCTGGAGCACCTGGGTCCCCCGGCGGGAGAGGTCCACCCAGCCCCCAGGCAGGCGCAGGCGGCCCGCAGGGTCCACATGGTCCAGGGTCAGGGCCAGGGCCTCCTTGACCAGCAAGCCCCCCTCGCCCATGACCACCATCAGGAGGGCCAGGGGTTCGCGGAACTGGGAGCGCCAGCCCTCAAGGAGGTCCAGAAGGTGCAGGTACTCCTCCCTGGACAGGGGGTAGGAGGTCCTGGGAGCCCTTTCCTTGAGGGGAAAGTCCAGGGGAGGAGGCGTATGCCCAGCAAAGAGGAGGAAGTCGAGAAACGCCCGGACCCCGTAGTAGTGGGAAAGCAGGGTCTTCGGAGAAGCGCCCCGGCGGTGGAGGTCCTCCCGGTAGCGCAGGTAATCGCCCCGCTCCCAGCGCAGAGGCTCAGGACCCCGCAGGGCCATCAGGTAGCGCAGGAAATCCCGGACCTGTTGCAGGCGCAGTTCCACACTACGGGGACTGGCCCCGCGCAGGGACAAATAGGCACGGAACCCCCGTAGAAGCGGCTCAGGATCACCTTGCGAAAGGGCCTCCAGGGCCTCACGAAAAAGGCGGGGGCGTTCCTCGGGGTTGGCCCAGGGAGAGGCGAACAGAGGTAGCATTCCTGAGCAAAGCATATCTTGCCCCCACGAACCCGTCAACCCCTAAGCCTTTTCTTATTCCCATTCCCAGCGCACGCCGTGCAGGAGCGGGTTTTTCCGCTCAAAGGGGTCTGGCGGGGTCGGGGAGAGGTGGGAATGGTTTGGGCGGGAGTGTCTTGCCCCCACGACCGCCCCATTCTTTCCTTCGTGGGGGCAAGGTCCAGCACGGCACCCGCCCATCCCGTAAGCTGGGTATGGGCCTGTGCCCAACGAAAAGGGACTTTTCCCCGGTCCCTTTTCGGAAAGGAGGGGGAATGGTAGCGGTCAACGAGGAGCTTTACACCATCCTGTCCCTCATGGTGGAGGACATGCCCGAGGAGGAGGGACAGGCGGCCCTGTCGCGCCTGGCGGTGATGCGGAGCACCGGGGGATTTCCCCTGGACCCCTACCTGGCGGAGGCCCTGGAGGGCATGGCGCGGTCCATGAAGCAGAAGGACCTGGACGCCCTGGTCTTCCAGCTTCTGGAAAGCCGGTCATGGGAGCGTCCCCTGCCCCTGGTGGGCCTGGAGCTTGCCGTGCGGGAACACCTGGGACGTTCGGGCTTTTTCTACCAGGTGGAGCGCTTTCCGGACACTCCCCTCTACCGGGTAGCCCTGGGGCGCACCAAGCCCAAACTCCGCCTGGAGGAAGGGGTGAGCCAGGCCCCATGGGCCGGTTTGCTGGCTTTAAGCCGGAGGTTCTACGGGTGGAGGTGAGCCGTGGCGGTTGCTGAGGAAACCCTCCTGCAACAGCTCATCCGGGTCGAACCCCAGCTTAAGCCCCCCCAGCACTACCCGAACATGCGGGCTCTGGAGGCTTTTCTAGAAGGAGAACTGCGGCACCTGCTGGAGGAGCGCGGGCTGGGCTACAGCGTGGCCCTGCTTCCGGGCGGGCGCTACCTGGCCCAGGTGGTGGACGACCGGTCCCGGCACGAGGCCACGGGTTTTTCCGCCTGGAAGGCCCTGGCTAAGGCTTATCTCCGGTGGCGGGGCCTATCCTGAAGGCATGGGATGCCTGGAGGTCAGCAACCGGCTTCTCCACGCCCTCGGACTGCCCCCAAAGGCCCGGATAGCCGACCTGCTGGAGGCGCTTAAGGACCTGGGCCTGCCCCCGGAAAGCCTCACCCTGGACGAGGACGCCCTGGCCGAGCACGTGGAGTTGCTTCGGGAAGGCTGGACCAGGGTGAAGCTGGAGCACATGGAGAACACCCTGAAGGACCTGGCCCGGCTTTACCCCGAACAGGGAGCGGTGCTCTACGCCATCTGGTTGGCGGTAGCCAGCCAGGGGCAGGAGGAGGTGCGGGTTCCCCTGGGGTTGGCTAAGCGCTGGATCCGTTTTTCTGGCGTTTAGCCAGGAGCCTGGCCGCCAAGCGGGACACCAGGTGGCGGGCGAGGGCGATGAGGTCCAGGGCCAGCACATAGAGAAGGACCCCGAGGAGCACCCCGGAGAACAACCCCAGCCAGAAGCCCAGGTAAAAGGCGGGTTCCATAGGTAAAGCATAAGCCGCCGCCTATCCTTTACCCATGGATCGCCTGTTGGCTCTCGAGGCCCTCTGCCGTCTTCTCGGGGTGAGTGAGGAAGAGGGGGCCAGGGCGGTGCTCGCCCTGGCCAGCCTGTTGGATGAAGGCTCCGGAGGTACAGCCCTTCAGGAGCTGGCCCCGGAAGTGCGGGCCAGGCTCTACGACCTCCAGGAGTTCCTCACCTACACAGGAGGTGGATGCAAATGGAGCAAGGCCCTGAAAAGCCTGTGGTCTACCTGGGCGCTGACCCGGGAAGGTGGAAGACAGCCCTAGCCGTGGTGGCCCGGTACCCCGAGCACTACCGGGTCCTCCAGGTGGAAGCCGTGGACAACGCCCATCTGGTGGAGCGAGCCCTGGAACTGGTGAGCCTGTACGGGGTGAGCCGGGCCGTGGTGGAGCGGACCAGCCGGGGTCCCTGGAAAAGGCAGGTGCCGAAGCGGGAACTGGCAGAGATCGCCGCCCTGGGACAGGCCCTGACCAAGGCCCTGGAGGGAGCGGGGGTGCCGGTGGACCGCCCGTTGCCCTCGAGGGCGAACCCGTGGTACGGACCCGATGCCCCCGGCTGGAGGCAGGCGCTCACCGGGCTTCTCAGGCCCACCGAGCGGGACGTCATGGCGGTGCTTAAGGCCCTGGCCCACGAAGGGCGGCTCACAGGGCCCGTTCCCTTTCACCCCCACATTGCGGACGCCATCGGCATGGTGGTGGCGGCCAGGGCGTGAAAAGCTGAAGCGCCCCGCAGGGCGCTTCAATCCCCCCGACCTTCCCTCCAACCGCCGGGGGTAGCGGCTGGAGGTTTGTCCTCATTTTACGCCCCTGGTGGCGAAAGGGGTGTGAAAGGAAGGGGGTCCAGGCCCCCTGGGTGGTGGTTAGAGAAGGCGACCTTCGGTCGCCAGGAGCTGGATGAGGAGGTGAAGCGTGAACCCACTGGACATACTGACGGCACCCCTTACGGCGGACGAGATTGAGTGGAAAATCATCAGCAACAAGGGCGGCATCACCAGCATCGCCCCCTACATTGACGCCCGAGCAGTCATGGTGCGCCTGGACAAGGCCTTCGGCCCCTTCGGCTGGCAGGTGCGCTACTTCCCAGCCCAGGTGAGCCGGGAGGACGAGGACGGGAAGAACGGCGTCATCACCGGCATCATCGCCAGCATCCTGGTCCGCGACCCCAACACCGGAGAGTGGGTGGAGAAGCAGGACGGGTCCGGGCCGTCCGACATGGAGCCCTTCAAGGGGGCGATTTCGGGGGCTTTGAAGCGGGCCGCCGTGGCCTGGGGCATCGGGCGGGAACTCTACACCTACCCCCGGATTGTGGTGGAGGGGGAGCACCGGTACATTCCCTACAAGGTGCTGGAACGCCTGAAGGGGCTTCCGAAGGCCGTGGCCGAGGGCAAGCCCCTGCCCGAGGTCATCCGGCTTAACGCCGAAGGGGAAACGGTGAGGCGCGGCGGGTAAAGCCAGGTGGGGGGGGCCGGGGTGTTCCCGGCCCCCGGCTAGAATGGGCTGAAGGAGGCTGAAGGAGGAGGTGAACGGTGGAAAGGGTTGTCCTTTGGACCACCCAGGATGTAGCTAAAGCCCTGGGCGCGGTGGAGCGGATTTAGAGAAAAGAGGGGGGTGGGCCGGAAAGCCCACCCCCAGCCCTTTTGCGAAGGAGGAAGACCATGACCCCCGGCCCCTGGTGGTGCTCCGGAGGTGCTGGGAGTGCGGCCAGGTAGCGGTGGCCCGCCTCCCCGAAGGGGTGGATCGGGGGGAGGTGGAGGCCTGGGTCCGCCAGGGCCACCAGCGGACCCTGGAAAGGGCGAAAGGCCCCCTGGCCTCCGTGGGTTTTGAGCCGGACCCCGCCCCCTGGCGGGTGGTGGTCCACTCCTACTACTGCGGGTGCGGGGGGTGAGGGCGGAGCAGCCTACTATCTCCCGGGAGGAAGAGGTGGCCGTTCCGACAGAACCTGTCGCACCCCCGTGGCATAGTGACAGAGGGAGGGAACCCATGAGGAAACCCATGAGGAAACCCATGAGGCAGGAACAGGAAACCATCGACGCCGTTAGCTACGTTCCGCTGGAGCCTGGCACCATCGGGGTAGCCGTGTGTGAACGGCTACTAGAGAGGGGCCGCAAGCCCCGGGTAACATTCACCACCAGGATCCCCTTCACCAACCTCAACCCCACGCCGCTCCTCCGGGGGTGGCTGGGGACCACCGACAACTACTACCGGGAGGCCCTGGGGGTGTACGTCGTGGTGTCGTACGATCCAACCGCCCTAAGGTTAACCCTCAGGCCGGCTACCGAGGAGGAGGTTCGTCGGTGGCTCAACGAGGTACTTCCAGAGCGCTGGCGCTGGAAAATAGAGGACGTGGTGAAACAAGGAACACCCGGGGCTAAGGGGTAGGTAGATACTGGGCCCCCTCTCCGGGGGCCCTTAAAAGCCGTTTTAGGCCGGAAGTGCTAGAAGCACCGTGCTGGAGCCCTCTCCTATGCCTTCAGGGGGGGCCTTACCCATTTTTTACCCCACCCCTCCCCGGGTGGTGGACCTAATCCTCAGGTACCTGGACGGCGGCCCCCTTTCCCACATCCTGGACCCTTGCGCCGGGGCGGGCGAGGAGGGAGAAAAATCCCGTGGTCCAGCACCTGGCCCACCGGCACAGGGCCGCCCTCCTGGCCTTTTTGGACCTGGCGGAGGCCATCCCCCTGCCCCGGCGCATCCCCGCTGCCCTGGCCTGGCTGGAGGAGGTGGGCCGGAAGGCGGACCGCCTGGGGGAGGAAGAGACCTAGGGGGCCTAGCGGCCCCACGGGGAAGGGCGAAGGAGGTGGGCAGATGATCAAGCTGCTGCCGGGGTTACTCCTAGCGATCGGGCTTGCCCTTTTGGTGGGAGGCAGGTCGTGCGAGCCGCTTCCCCTCGTCCTTTCCGAGGCATGCGGTGCCCCCACCAAGGGGGTGGGCTATCTCTTCCTGGGCCTGGCCCTGTTGGCCCTGGCCTGGGCCCGTGTGGGAAAAGGAGGTGAGGGATGCAAAGGCTGCACCTTATAACGCCTCTCCGGGAGGTTCTAAAGGTTACGCACAGCTAAGACCTCCAAGGCTTTTTGCCTGTCGCCATTGCAACTGATGCGCCTAGGTGCTGGAAGAAGGTGCAACTCATAACCCAGCTCTCTGTAAAGCCTCAGTATCCGTTCCGTCGCTTGGTTAGAGATCACAACCGGACCTGGATGTTGAGCGAGAAGCTTTGCGAGGTCTACCTGATCCCGCCAACCAAATCCTTCGGGACTATATTTTGTAAACTCAACGTCGTAGGGTGGATCGGCATAGACAAAGTCGTCTGGTTGGAGCGGTACATGGCGGAAATCTAGTGAAGAAAACTCCCATTTTTGGAAGATTTCTTGGTAATCAGCAAATCTTCTCTGATAGTTAACCTTTTTATACTTACCAAAGGGGACATTAAACTCTCCCTTTTGGTTGAAGCGACAAAGGCCATTGTACCCGGTGCGATTCAAGTAGTAGAAGAGTTCAGCTGCTTCTTTGGTTTGCCACAAACCTTGTTGGATCAAGTCATTAAATCGCCTACGATAGGCGTAATATACCTCCCTGTCGTAGACGAGCGGGATGGTTATTTCCAACCCCTTCTGAATCCACTTGTAGAAGTTAATCAAATGAGGATTGATGTCGTTAAGCAGAGCCTTATCCGGTTTCAGTCCTAAAGGAAGAGCTAACCCCCCAGCAAAAAGATCTACCCAACGGCGGCGACGATGCGGCTCATAAAGGGACGAAAGGTAGGGAACAAGCCAGCGCTTACCCCCGGCCCACTTGAGGGGTGGGGACAAGGACCTTTGGTCTGAAGAAGCCTCTGGAAGATCAAGCAAAGGTTGGATCATTGGCCGAAAAACTCCCTTAACCAGACCTCAAGAAAAGCCTCGTGGACAAAACCTTCTGTCAAAGCCCATCGGCGCATCTTTGAGCCAAACCCCTTGCCTCCTAACACCACGACTGAGTGAACCCCCAACAGACGATCCCGCCTTGCCTCTTCTGCGGCGCGAAAGATTTTGTCCTCGGCTGTGCCCCGACTCGCTTGCCACTTACACTCCAGGAAAAGATAAGGTTGAAACTTGCCTTCTTCTGAAAGAACCAACACAGCTACATCTACTTTGCGACCCTGCTCCCGAATCGCGCTCCCATGGGGCGAGGGATACTCTATTTCCACACGGTACCGCTGGCTAAGCCCCATTTCACGAATAACTTTTTCAACCAACCCTTTGACTCGATCGCGAAAGCGATTCCCCATGGCCTTACCTCATCTTAAGTCTATTAGCCTGGGACACTTAGCCCAACCTCCTTGTGGCAAAATACCCCCCATGGGCAAGCGCATGGTGGTGGTGGGCGGGGTAGCGGGGGGTGCCTCCGCCGCCGCCAAGGCCAAGCGGGAAAACCCCGAGCTGGAGGTGGTGGTTTACGAGAAGTCGGGATGGGTCTCCTACGGGGCCTGCGGCCTGCCGTACGTGCTTTCAGGGGAGATTCCAAGCCTCGCCAAGCTCGTGGCCCGCACCCCGGAGGAGTTCCGCAAACAGGGGGTCCTCGTCCACACCCGCCACGAGGTGGTGGACATAAACCCCCACGAGCGGGTCCTCACGGTGTTTGACCACCGGGAGGGGCGCACCTTCCAGGACCGCTACGATTACCTGGTCCTGGCCACGGGGGCGAGGCCCGCCATCCCCCCCATTCCGGGCACGGAGCAGGCGGGGGTCTACACCCTTAGGAGCATGGAGGACGGGGAAAGGCTCCTGAAGGCCCTGGAAGGGGCCCGGCGGGCCGCCATCCTGGGGGCGGGGTACATCGGGCTCGAGGTGGCGGAGGCCTTCCGCAAGCGGGGCCTCGAGGTCACCCTCCTGGAGGCCAAGGAGCGCCCCCTGCCCCACTGGGACGAGGAGGTGGGAACCCTCCTCAAGGGGGAGCTGGAGCGCCACGGGGTGGAGGTCTGGACCGGGGTGCGGGTCCTGGCCATAGGGGGTGCAGGCCGGGTGGAGGCGGTGGAAACCTCGGAAGGGGTGGTGCCGGCGGATCTGGTCCTGGTGGCCACGGGGGTGCGGCCCAACACCGAACTGGCCCAGGCCATGGGGGTGGCCCTGGGTTCCACGGGAGCCATCGCCACCGACGAGAGGATGCGCACCAACCTGGAG
>ERZ511473.2146-NODE-2146-length-11635-cov-10.894791_pt1 | contig 11635 bp, 16 predicted proteins | sample MGYA00374947_ERZ511473 | MGnify/ENA primary metagenome ERZ511473 (study PRJEB26303, sample SAMN06343854) | sediment metagenome | isolation source: hot spring sediment | place: Canada: British Columbia | collected 2012-09-26 ... | reverse complement strand
TTTCCGCGTGCTCTGTGGGCACTCCACTCCGTAGCCGCCCGCGGCAGCCGGCGGACCCTTCCATGATCCGCCGCGTCGCCACGGCGGCTGGCCGATGACTTCTGCGTGGTCTGCAGGCTCTCCCCTCTGCCGGTCTTTGGGTGGCGCGGGGTTCCAGCCTGCCGGATCGCGGATCTCTGGTCTGCGAGGCACCGGAGTTGGATGAGGGCCGCAAGTTCAGGAGCGCTATGGAGCTTGCCCGGGGTGTGTCTGGGTCTGGCTTCCTTGGTACCCTTGTCCGGAGCAGTGTCAAGGGGCCATCGAAGCGGCCTTTCCGCCCGCGGGCGGGAAGGCCGGGGGGCCGACCCGTTCGCGCAAACCTGGCGGAGTCCTTGACGCCACCCAGTCGCAGCTGGAACCGCCGATGCCCGTGTTCCCAGCTCGAACCGTTCCCAGAGCGGCCCCACCGGGCCAGCTCGCATCGGCAAGAAGGAGCGGAAACACCATGAACACCCTCTCCGCAGGTCTCGACCTTCGCCCTGGAAAACCCGCAGCTCCCCTGGGCCGGTTGCCTCTACGACCTGCCCAACGCCCCGGCCAGCCATCGCCGCCTGGTCCAGTTGCTCAGCGGCGACCCCGCCGCGCACGTCCTCTGCGAGGCCGCCGGCGGCTGGAAACGGTCCCTGCGGGCCGCCCTCCACCAGCCCGGCATGCGCGTCACCGTGCTCAACCCCGCCCGGGTGCGCCATTTCGTCCAAGCCCGGGGCCCTCGCCCAAGACCGGCCCCTTGGAGGCCGCTCGGTTAACCGCTCTCCCGCTTCTTTCCCGCCGACGCGGCCCATGGGACGGCCGGGACCGCATCAGTGGCCGGCCGGGCGCCGGTGGGACGCGCGCTCTCCGCGGCAGCCCTGGTAGTGGCGCGGGCCCACCGCCGGATGCGCACCTTGTATCCGTCGCTGTGTGTAGCAGCAAAACCCGCCAAGGCGGCCTGACAGCGGCGATGCGCACACTGCTCATCCTCCTGAAGCACCGGCTCAACGACCGCAGGCTCGCTCCGGCTCGAGCAGTCCCGTTGCTCTGAACCGTCCAACCGACTCGCCGGTCACACCAAAAACGCCGTATACGGCCCTGTGCAGCAGGCCGGCTGGCACACAGACTTTGTCCCAGCCTGGGGCTTTCCGACGTTCCTTCTCACCGGCTCCGGACAAAAGCCGTCTCCTTGCGTTTGGCCGAACGACGTTCCCACGCCATACACACACCGAACCCACATCACAGGCCGACACCACATCCTGCTGCAACACATCCAGTCCAGAGTGAGGCAGAGCCGTTCGAGATCGTCCCAACACACTCGCCACGTGCAAATGAGAGATATGCTGCCCCAATTGCCAGCCACAGCCACGTGGGGACGGATCGCAATGGTCTGGCTCTGCCCGTCCGGCCATGCATGAAACCCACCACCCCTTTCTCACGGACCGCGCGAGGAACTCCCTGAAACGCATGGCAGGCGCGGAACAACACAACCCAATACAAAGGATCGCAGCCATTTGGCGACACTCGCGTGCGTCTACGTCATCGACTCCGATCAACAGCCCGGCCAAGAAAAGGCCGACGCACACCAGGATCGCAGTCCACGTTATGCTCTTCGTCGGCTTGTGGTCTTCCTATTTACCCTAGGCTCACACTTCGTCCAGGACGTTGCTTTGGGAATCCCAGAGGCCCGTCAACAAGAGACCCGTCACACCCCCAGGCTCCTGCCAGCCAGGCGGAGTCCACGGATCGATCTGGCGCGTCCACGCAAGGACCGCGCCACGTTTGACATCGCGCGTCGCGGAACCGATGACGTAAACACCCGCCCTCGTCACGGCTGGGATGATGTCGAGTCACGCCTCGGCGTTTGCTGCAATACTTCCGGTGGCATCACCTGAGACTTTCAGTTCGACGCCGAGCCCGACTGGTCCACCACCAACAACTGACATCCCACCATTCGGCCCACGGTCCTCGTCGAGCAGATAACCCTTGCCACCACCAGACATTTCACCAGAACACCACGTGACGGTCGTATTTGCGTGCGTTTGTTGTTGAGCCAGCGAGACGATCGCATCACTTCCATAATACACCCCGATCGGGTCACCTCACGGTATATCGACAGTGGCGGCAACTTGCCTCCGGAACCTTTCCCCACCCCCACTTCCACTCCGGCCTCAATGCTTGCGGTAGAGCAACCATCGCACTTCTCGACAACGCCTGAAGCATCCCATGCACGATAGATTCCCATGGCAATATTTGCAGAACATCTCCATTTCATTGTCCCTAACTTGCAGCCTCGATGTTGGCCGAGAATATCGATATGCTTCCTCGGAACCCGCGCAATGAATGCGTAACGATTCACATCCCCTCGGCCCTCGCCGACAGGATCTTTGGTTAACCCATGGACAACGGTGCAAGGGTAACCACGGAATTCATACTGCACTACGTCACTCGTAGAACAAGTGTGCTTGGTCGAGGACCGAAGCGGGTTCTCCTTGGGCATGAGACCGGTGGCGCGAATCGACTCGCCACACGGACCTTATTCGTAACGGCCGGTCTCGGTGCCGGCGGCCGCGGACAACAACCGCCAGGCGTTCCCGTTGCCCTCGTAGGTCACAACCTGCCTCCCCGAGGCCGGACTGCTCGCCAGCCGCACCCAGAGCAGACCACCCACCTCACCGTCCAGCGTCTCGCTGAGGCCAAGGCTCCACACGTAGCTGCGCACCAGCGCGTCGTTCGTCGTGTTCAGCTCGACCACGTGTCGGCCGAAAAGCACCGGATCGCTCACGGATTTCAGGTCCTCCGTCACCACCCAAACCCCGTTGCTCAGCACGTAGCTGGTCTGCCTCGTGCGCCGGCCCAGCGCATCGTACGCCCAGTCCACCCGACGCCAACTGGCCCGGTCGCTGGCCCCGTAGCTCATCACCCGCACCAGCCGGTTCTCCGCGTCCCAACTGTACATCCACCGCCCGTCCCGTACAAGGTTGCCATCCCCGTCATGGATCAGCGCCTCCGCACTCTGTGCCACAATGTCCGACCGCACCTCCGACTGTACCCGATCCGGATTGCCCCGCACCACCCCAGGTTCGTCGCTACCCCCCACACCCCGCCGGTCCGGTTGTTCACCTGCGCCTCCCCATACCAGTACCGCCCCTGCCGCACTACCGGCGCACACTCGTTGGTGCCCCACCAGAGCGTCACCGTCGCATTCGTGGCCGCCTCGCCCGAGACCGCCACATACGGCGGCACCGTCCGACTGGTGTACTGATTGAGTCGGTTGACCGTGTTGGTGCTCCAGTGCAGGCTCTGGCCCCGTTCGTCCCCGCCCCAAGCCCCGGCCGTCCGGTTCCCAATCGCATCATGCCGATACTCGAACTGTTGCCCCGCCACCAGTGTGCCATCGGCCCAGTACCGGCGCCCCGACTGCAACTGCCCGTAGGCGTCGTAGCTGTACACCCACCGGCTCCCGTCGGCCCAGTCGGCCCGCACCCGCTGGCCCCGTTCGTCGTAGGTCCAGCGCAGCCCACTGACCAGCCCCGTGGCCGCCACCGACTGGATATTGGTCAACCGGTTCCACGCATCGAACCCCCGCGTGGTGGTCAGCCGCACCGTGCCCGACTGCCGGAGGCTCACCTGCCGCACCATCGGCGCCAGCGGTTCCCAGTCGTAGTCCGCCCGATGGCCCAGCTCGTCCGACACGCTCAACAGTCGGTCGCCGCCGCCCCAGGTGTAATCCACCCGGCTGAGCGGTTGCGTGCCCCGCCAGACCTCCTGGGCGATCCGACGCCCCAGGCTGTCCACCAGGTTCGTCACCCGCACCCCGTCCAGTTCCCCGCCGGTCCAGCTCTCGCTGATCAGTTCCCCGGCTGCACTGTACCACCGCCGCAGCGTGACCGGGCCCTGCACCACCTCGATCAGCCGACCCCGCCGATCGTACCGGTTGGTGTAGCCCACCGCCCCGCCGCTGTACTGGACCGATTCCAACTCCCCGGCCGCGTTGTACCCGTAGGTCGTCACCAGCCCGCGTGTCCACTGCCGGCTGTGCAACCGACCGCCGGCCGTCCAGGTGTAGCGCACCGCCCGACTCTCCGTCGGCACCCCGGTGGTCGGGTCGGCGTACCACTTGGCCACCAGCCAGCCCCGTTGCGGGTCGTACCGCCAGGCCGTCCGGGCCTGACCGCCCGTGCCCTGCCCGCTGCCCAGGTCGAACTGTTGCCAGGTCACCAGGTTGGTCAGCCGCCCGCCATGGTCGTAGCCGTACTCCACCGGCCAAGCGCTGGTGCCCCAACTGCGCCAGATCTGCCCCTGCGGCGTATAAAGCGTCCGTTGCCAGCGCCCGCCCGGCGACAACCTCTTTCGCCCCGCGCGTACTACCCCACCGACAACGACCAGGATGCCACGCTTTCACGCCTCATCGCCCCGCCACAGTCTTCTTCTTCGAGCATTGCCCCTTCTGAATCATTCAATGACTACGTCCATCCACGTCAGCTCTTCGAGCGACGTCTTCCCGGCGCGGCCTGCGTGTCAGCCAGCGCCACGCAAATGACATCGCTATGACCAACAGGCCCAGCAGCACACAAAAACTCAGGAGGCCCCAAGCCGGCTCATATTCCGCACCAGACACCGCTTCGTGCCCGCTCGCACGACCATGCGACACAGGCCGCAGAAATACAGCCCACCACGCTATGACAACTCCCCCCGCCACACCAGCCAAGACAAGAACCTTCTTAACCATCGGTTTTCCTCCTATCGCACTATAATCTCACCGTCGGCGCAGATTGTAATCGAGATCGTGCTCGCCGCTAAAGTCATGGATACGTCGATGTAAGGACTCTTGATGCCCAAAAAGGCCATGTATTCCGACGTATAGCTGATGCACTGGACCGGACAGGGGCCGTCCTTCTCGCCCACATTAGGGCCATGGACTTTTAGCTTATAGCCCGCAGGAAACTGCGCAAATGTTAATCGTCCTTCAGCCGAATCTTTCCCATAGGCGTGGAAGCGGACGCCGTTTCGCGTCTCACCCCATACGAGAAGGTAATGAGAATACGACAGATATTGTGTGCCCAGTGTTTGGTTAAGTATGTCTGTGTACCATGTGACCCACCAATCTTGGACCTCGTACTCAACCCGTCGCAAGCCATATTGGTCACACTGCTCGGTAGGAGTGTTCTGAACCATTTGATAAAGGTTCCATCCGTCCTGTTCCGCTAATGGATCTCGAGTTAGCCATCGCCCAACTATAGGGCGATAAATGCGATACGCGTAAAGCACCAGTCCACTGGCTGGGTCGGTGCGTTTGGTGCTGAAGCGGAAGGAACTAGAAGCGGCGGCAGGACCGGTGGTGCGGAGGGCGTCGTCGAAGGGACCGTATTCGTAGCGCCCGGTCTCCGTGCCGGTGGAAGCAGCAACCAACTGCCACACGTTCCCGTTGCCATCGTAGGTGCAGAAATGCGCGCCGGCAGATGACGCAGAGTGTTGGTTGACCCACAGCAAACCACCCACACCGCCGGCGCCGTCCAAGGTTTCGCTGAGGTCCAGGCCCCACGCGTAGCTGCGCACCAGCGCATGGTTCGTGGCGTTCAGCTCTGCGATGTGCCGGCTAAACCGCATCGGATCGCTCACCAGCTTCAGGTCCTCTATAACCCGCCAAGCCTCACTTGTCCACCCGCTACTCGTCCGCCAAATCCGCCGAGGGCGCATCTCGATGGATGGCAGCTTGGTCTTTTTGCGCCGGTTTCCCACCCCCCGGAGCGCCTCCCTGCGGGGCGGGCCGCTGCGGTCGGCAGGCCGACGGGCAGTCGGCGGCCGTTTGCCCCAGCGGGAGTTTCGCGGATTGGCCATCCGCGATACAGCAGGCGACCAGCCTGCGCTGCGGCGATACCCCGATCCCCTAGTGCCAGAGACTGAAATGCGCCCCGCTCCGTTCTCCCATGCAACTCCTTCTGCACTCCCCGGCGAAGACGCTGCGCCCAGGACCGTGCGGCAGGGGCGGGTGGCCGACTTCCCTCACCGCAGCCTCGAGCCGCCTAATCTCTCTCGCACCATTTGCGCCGGACAGCCGGACGGCGTTCAACGTCCCCACTTTGGGATGAATCTCAGTCGCTCTGAGGACGCATCGGCGGTGCGTCCAATTTCGAAAGCTGCTGTTTCCCTGGAGAACTCGTTGCCCGCTTCCAAGTTCTCAAAGTCCCCGAGACTTCTAGGGAACTTGTAGTGCTGAACGACTTTCCCAGCCTTGGTGAAAACAAGGAGGTAAAACGTCTCTGACGAATCGATGTGAGTTCCTTGTGCTTCCGCCCATCTGTAGCCAAGCTGCGCGTGGATTTGGTCAACCGATGTGTAAGGGCCGAAGATGAACAACTTTTCCCACTGAAACCGCGTCACTGACGAAACGCTGACAACCGCGTTGCTGGTCTTCAGCGCAGCCTCGCCAGATCGATGGAGCGCCTCCACAAAGCTGTTTTCTGCCTCGCCACATCCACTGAACGAGAGCATCGCTGCGACTACCGACAAAACGCCAAATGCGGTCTTCACTTGAGCACCTTCAGTTTTCCCTCATCGAGCGCCTTCTGGCAAAGATCGCCACAGTCTCCGCTTTGGGCGGCCAAATCACGGCCAACGGAGTTGTTGTGCTCGTCCATTTTCCGCTGCTCAGGGGGCTGTCCGCGGCGTTCGTTTGCATTCTCGTGGACGTCGCCTATGCACTTGGCATTCAACGTGCCGAGCGCTCGGGCCATTTCGCAACTCCAGTAGCAGTGCCGCCATGCGTCGGCCTTGTCGTTGTGGAGGGTCGAGCCCGGGAATCGCCTCTGTGTCTCGTTCAGAGCTCGGTCCCCCAAAGCCGCTCCCTTCTCGCAGTCCGATTTCCCGCACTTACAAAGGCAATCGAGCTTTTCACGCAAATCAGCACCGCCTCCGCTGTAGCCCAAGCCCCAGAGGTCAATTCGTCGTATGGGGTCATTGGCGACGAAGGCATACAAGTTCAACCCGCCGCGTTCCCCAATGGGATCTCTGTTTGACCACCCCCCGAACGCGGGCTGTAGGCACGATACTCGTAGAGGACCAAACCTGTGGCCGAGTCCGTCCGTTTCGTGCTAAAGCAGAAGAGGTTAGAGGGAGCCGCGGGGCCGGTGGCGCGGAGGGGTTCGCCGAAGGGGCCGTATTCGTAGCGCGCCGTCTCCATGCCGGTGGTAGCAGAGACCAACTGCCAGACATTCCCGTTGCCGTCGCAGGTCACAAAATGCGCACCCGAGGCCGGACCGCTCGCCATCCGAACCCAGAGCAAGCCGCCCACGCCACCGGCGCCGTCCAGCGTCTCGCTCGGGTCCAAGCCCCAGACGTAGCTCCGCAGCAGCGCGTGGTTCGTCGCGTTCAACTCTGCCACATGCCGGCCGAACCAGACCGGATCGCTCACGAATTTCAGGTCCTCCGTCACCACCCAAACCCCGTTGCTCAGCACGTAGCTCGTCTGCCGGATGCGCCGGCCCAGCGCATCGTACGCCCAGTCCACCCGCCCCCAACCGGCCCGATCGCTGGCCCCGTAGCTCATCACCCGCACCGGCCGGTTCTCCGCGTCCCAACTGTACACCCACCGCCCGTCCCGTACAAGGTTGCCGTCCGCGTCGTAGATCAGGGTTTCGGGACTCTGCGCTACAAAGCCCCCCCGCACCTCCGACTGCACCCGGTCCGGATTGCCCCGCACCACCCCCAAGTTCGTCACCACCACCCACCCGCCGCCCATGCCCAGTTCCCTCCACCGCCACGCGGCCAGAATTTGCCATTCGTGCAGAACGCCACCCATGCACGCAAATCCGCCGATTCAACCGGCCGCTGTGCACGCAGAAATTCCCTTTCAGGCGTAGACAGCACTGGATTTTTTGGCCCACAGATCACGCAGAGCACGCAGAAAGGACTCATCGGGGTATGCATCGGAAGCCGCGAGGTCCTGAAATCCCCACAGAGAAAGCACCCTGCGGCCTCCGCCGCCACCCAGCCAGGCCTATAAAGGCGCACAGCACCACACCGATCCCGCACGGGCCCTCCCGTGGGGCGCATATGAGTTTTTTGCAGGGTGGAAGGCAGAGTGGGGGAAGAGCAATGACCACCGACGATTGCGCCAGAAGGTCTCCAGACAGAGCAGCGCTTCATCGCCCCGCGGACTCCAGAACTGGCCCGGGCGTTTGAAGCGGCATTGATCCTGGCCACAGGTCGCTTCCACCAGGTCGCTCCCGATGGGTTCGCCCGCCCGCCGGACCGCCCGATCATCCATCCGCCCCTGCTGTTCCCGGAAGTAGGCCACTTCCCTGGCCACCGCGGTCGCACGGGCGCCGCCGGGCAGGGCGGCCAGGGCTTCTTCCAGTTGTCGAATTACTTTCACGGAGGATTCGTGCTTGCGTTGTCGCACCAATGGCTGGAACCAGGCCGTCAGTTTCGCCTTGTCCTTGCCGACGAGCGCCCGGCCCACCGCCGCCAGATGCTGCACGGCATGGGAGAAGTCCAGCCGCTGGCGCGCCTGCGGCCAGCGGTCGTCGGACAGCCGCCACAGCCACACCGCCCCGTCCCCAAGGACCAGCGCCCCGGCCGCCTGGCCCAACCCGCGCCGCAGCGCTTGGGCACGTTGGCCCTGGCGCTTGGCTTCACGGTCGAGGGTGGCGCGCGGCAGGCAGAGGCCCGTCAAGTGCTCCAGCACGGCGCTGGCCTCCAGCCCGAGGGCGGTGTCGGCGGGGGTGCGCCCCTTCTTGCAGCGCTTGCAGTAGCCCCGGGTGCGCTGGACGGGGATGAACCCGAAGCGGCACTTGAAGGTGCGGGCGTGACCGGAGGACAGACGCCTGAGGGGCTGGCCGCACACCGGACAGGTCGGCGGGGTGGCGTCGGCATTGGTTTGCGTACCCCGTGCGACCGCCTGCCGGAGCAGTTCTCGGACGTCGTGGGCGGCCTGCACTTCCAGATGGCCCAGGTTTTGGTCGCTGGCTTGGACCAACTGTTGCATGGAACGCTCCAACGCGCACGCCGCCCGCGCGGCCAGCACCGCCAGCAGTTCGCATGGGACGGGAAGGGACGCCGAACTGGAAACAGACTCAAGGCAGTTTGTTTTCATGCCGCAAGCTTACACCACTCTGCAAGAAACTGAGATGCGCCCCCTCCCGTGGACAGCTTTGGCGCAGATAAGGCGGCAGGCCAGCTAAGGAGGCGGTCTGACGCCGCTTGAGCCGGCCCAGCTCAACCACTTCAACCAGCACAGCCACCGCGGCCAAGGTGCTGGTGCCGCTGCAGGGGCTGCAGTCCAATCGATGCCCACCGAGGAAGGCGGCTAGACCCAATGAGTCGGTACAGGCCCCTCCCAGGAGGACTACGTGTCATGTGCTAAGTTTCAGCCCCGGGTCTTTGGCCAACATTCGCGTGTAACCCTACCCTCAGGTGCCTCAGGCGCACTGACGCAAGACCAACCAACCGCGCCAATGGTCCGGTCACCGGATTAGAGAAAGCCGCGGAAAGCCCTCCTCGGGTAGACTGAGACGCCGGGGTGGCCACCGACCAGCTATCGCGGCCCCGCGCGCACTCAACCAGGGGAGCACTTTGCGCCAGAGGCGCATGATCTTCTCCGAATGCCCGACTTCGGCTGTCCGAGTCCGCGGCGAACTGCCATGATACCCCGCTCCAGAGACTCTGAACCCACAAGAGCGCGATCAACAGAGCGCACATAGCGCCCTCGTGCGGCAATTTGATCTCTTGAGCCGAGAGTCAAGAAGAACACCAATGAAACGCATCGTCTCGCAACGAACCCAATCACCGAAACATCCAACGCTCATTGAACGTCAAGCGGTAACGGACTCTGCCTATGTAATCACAGAGAAGCACGATAAACAATCCTTCCGTCCTTTATAACCATCAAGCCACTATCGACAACGATGCGGGTTTCACCGTCGCCTTCCTCCATGCGGCGCAATTCGTAATAGTACACTGTCCCCCCCTCCTTTTCCAATAGCTTTCTGATTGTTTCATATTCACTCGATACCAGTTGTTCAAGCGCTGCGAGCTTCTCCCTGACGCGCCGCAGGTATTCCTCGAGTTCCTCCGGCCGATCCTTTCGCCGCTCTACACCAGAAACAAGCGCCCGCATATATCCGAGCGCCCGGTGCTCATGAGTGCGTAATACATGCAGGGACGCCGGCTCCAACACCTCATAGTGCTTGGCCTCTTCAGGGTTCTTACGGCGAAACAATGCCGCCTCATCCCTCGGAGTGCGGCAACCGGCAGCAATGAAAGCCGCAAGGCAGATTCCAACAGTAGCGATTCGGACTCTGTTTATGTCATTCAGCCACATACTACACAGCAGATCATGTACTGTCTAGTACCACAACTCCCATTAATCCTCTCCTGATGCACAACATAACCTTTACCATTGATGATAACGCTCAGAAGGAGCTCGAACTCCCAATCGACCCTTCTGGACTTGTCATTACACGTGAATCTCCCGGCTCCAAGCTGCGCTACTATGCCATAATGCGATCCACCCATGCAGTCAATAAAACAACCAACAAATTTATACCAAAGGTCGCGGCCAATTCCCAAATCCCCAGTGAACACATCCTGGACGCCAGGGAGCCCACCCTTATCGAGACACTCGTCACCGAGTTTGCCGCAGTAGAACTGAGCGTGAATCCACTTGCCAATCTTTTCTACGCCATGCTTTGCTGCACACTCGGCTGCGCAATATGCGGCCCGCTTTAGGGGGTTAGGTAGCTTTGGGGGGCGTGGTTTCCTCGGCTTCTGGCCATCGCGACCTTCATAGTCCGCGAGGGAGTCTAGAGTAGCGTTATACGCATTGAGGCTTTCGTCGTTCTCCATCGGGTCACCGCTGAGCCAGCAGCCCGTACGTGCACTATACGCCCGATACTCAAAAAGTACCAGCCCCCTGGCCGGGTCGCTGCGTTTGCCACTGAAGCGGAAGGGGTTAGAAGCGCCGGCAAGACCGGTGGTGCGGAGGGGTTCGCCGAAGGGACCGTACTCGTAGCGGGCGGTCGCCGTGCCGGTGGAAGCAGAGACCAACTGCCAGACATTGCCGTTGCTGTCGTAGGTCACAAACTGCGTCCCCGAGGCCGGACCGCTCGCCATCCGCACCCAGAGCAGACCGCCCACGCCACCGGCACCGTCCAGCGTCTCGCTTAGGTCCAGGGCCCACACATAGCTGCGCACCACGGCATGGTTCGTGGCATTCAGTTCTGCAATGTGCCGGCCGAACCAGACCGGATCGCTCACAAATCTGAGATCCTCGGTCACCACCCAGACCCCGTTGCTCAGCACGTAGCTCGTCTGTCGGATGCGCCGGCCCAGCGCATCGTACGCCCAATCCACCCGACGCCAACCGGCCCGATCCGCCGCCCCGTAGTTCATCACGCGCACCAACCGGTTCTCCGCGTCCCAACTGTACACCCACCGCCCATCCCGTACAAGGTTCCCATCCCCGTCATAAATCAGGGTTTCGGGAGTCTGTGCCACGAAGTCCGAGCGCACCTCCGACTGTACCCGGTCCGGACTGCCCCGCACCACCCCAGGTTCGTCACCACCACCCACACCCCGCCGCTCCGATTGTTCACCTGCGCCTCCCCGTACCAGTACCTCCCCT
>ERZ511473.2143-NODE-2143-length-11659-cov-3.592903_pt1 | contig 11659 bp, 10 predicted proteins | sample MGYA00374947_ERZ511473 | MGnify/ENA primary metagenome ERZ511473 (study PRJEB26303, sample SAMN06343854) | sediment metagenome | isolation source: hot spring sediment | place: Canada: British Columbia | collected 2012-09-26 ... | reverse complement strand
CCACGTAGCCGGCCCCGATCACGCCGAGCAAGCTCGGCCGCCGGTCCAGCTCCATGGCGCTCGTGCTCGTCAGGTAGCCAGCCTCCTCGAGGCCGGGGATCGCCGGCACAGTTGGCCTGGCTCCAGTGGCGATCAAGAAAGCACGCGCCCGCACCACCCGGTCACCCACCGCCACCGCATCGGGGCCGATGAAGCGAGCGCGGCCACGGATCAGCTCCCAGCCGTAGTACTCGATCAGTTCCTCGTACTTCTCGCGCCGCAGCTCGCCGGACAGCTCGCGCTTCTGGGCGACCAGCCGATCGAACTCCACACCGAGCTCCACCGTTTGCACGCCGGCATAGCCGTGGTGACCTGCCTCGTGGTAGACCTCCGCCGCCCGGAGCAGGAACTTGCTGGGCACACAGCCCACGTTGACGCAGGTGCCGCCGATCGTGCCCTCTTCGATCATGATGACGCGCGCGCCGAGCTCGGTGGCCGTGATCGCCGCGCTGAACGCCGCTGACCCGCCGCCGATAATCACCAGGTCAGCGTCCACCTCGGTGGCGGAGAACACGACCGGCGCCGGCCCTGGCTCTCGCACCTCAGTGACCTGACCTGGGGTATACCCTGCAGCCCGCACCGCGCGCTGCAGGGCCGAGGAATCGATCCCGTCCGAGACGGTGAAGGTCACCTCGCCGCGTCTCCAGTCGGCCCGCACGCCCCGCGCGCCCTCAGCCCTCAGCGCCCGCTCGACCGTTGCCTCGCAGTGCACGCAGGTAATGCCGTCAATAGCCATGCGATAGGCTCGTGCTTGCTTCTTCATGATCGCCTTCCGTCACGAAACGCTGCACGCCGATCGATGCCGCCTTCCCCGTTTGGGAACGCAGCATTCGGAGGCCACGGACTGCCGCCGGGCGACGAGCGGGCCCACTGCCCGCAGCGCAAGGGCTATGCCGAGGGCCACGAGCAGAATCTGCTGGAGGTGCACGAACACAGCGTACAGCGGATACGCTCCCGGAACGAAACTTCTGCGAAATTCCCACAGCAGCCGGAGCGCGCCGAGGGCGATGGCGAGGGCTCCGAGAGCCACGTTCACGAGCCGGCCGATTCGGTCGCGGGCGACGCGCGCGGCGACGAGCTGCACCCCGCCGAGCGCGAGCAGGATCGCCGCCTCGTAGCGGATGAGGACGCGGAACGCTGCCGCGCCGCCGATGGCGTAGAGCGCGAGCGAGAGCCACTGGATCACCAGCCAGCCGCAGCAGGCGAGGGCGCTGAGCGCCGCGAACCCGAGCGCGGCCGCCGCGTCGAGCGGGAGCGTCCAGTGCAGATAGGTGCGAGGTCCCTGGCTGTAGTTGCCGATCGAGCGCATCACCTGCCTGGCTCCTCCGGCACCGCGTCCCGCAGGTTCGTCGACATTTATATTCTCACATCCGTATATCTATGCCAAGAGCGATCACGTTCAGGGGCTCGCTTAAACTGCAAGGAGGGCGACATCGAACCGATGCGCTCCAGTAGCGATTTCCTGCAGGCTGCAAATGATGGCGTCGTGGCGGGCTGACCTTGGGTCGCCCGGGCTCGGCAGCCGAGCCGCCAGCTACTCCGTGAAAGGTAAGTTGAATGATTGTACCACTTTCCCACGTCACCACGGCGCAGAAGCCTCGCGCACCCTGTTCGGACACTGGCTCCAGGGAACTCTCGCTCCGGAGTAGTTACCGTCATCGCGCGCCACGCCGGTGACACATCGGAAACGGCGTATACTTGTGCCGCCGCTCGCGCGGCCAGCGGCGCCTCTCCTCGGTTTCTCTTGTGCAGGTGCCCTGTTGCGCTGCCGCGGGGAGGCCTCGCAGCGCGGTAGTGCCCTGGTCTCCAACGGAAGGGGGGCCACATGACGCATGCGGATCCCGGCGCTAAAGGCGCCCTCGCGCAGCGCTGGCTGGCCTGCGCGGCCCAGCAGCGCCAGACGCTCGAATACCGGTTAACCTGCCTCGCCTTCGAGCGTATCGCGGACGGCCAGCCGCTGCCACTCGGCGAGGCACAGGCTGCGCTCGGCAAGGCGCCCGAGGACAGCCGAGACCTGATCGACCGCATGGCCAGGCAGGGCCGCCTGACGCTCGACGAGCACGGGGACGCCATCGTCGCAGCCGGCGGGCTTTCGCTGATCCCGTCCAGGCACCGCCTGGTGCTCAACGGGCGGCAGCTCTACACCTGGTGCGCGCTGGATGCCGTGGGGATTCCGGCTGGACTCCAGGCAAATGCCCGCGTCGAGAGTCGCTGCGCCGCCTGTGGGGCGCCAGTCTGGCTGGAGATCGAGGCCGGCGAGCTCCGGAGCGCCTCCCACCCCGATCTTGCCCTCTCGCTCGTGGCACCCGACCTCAGCCGCTCGCTGCGCGATGGGGTCTGCGCGGAGATCGGCTTCTACTGCTGCCGGGCAGCGGACGAGGCGGGCGTCCGCGGCTTGATGTCAGTGGCGGCCGCCGTGCAGCTCGGGCGCGAGCTGTGCCGGTACGGCCCGCCGATCTGAGCCCGAGCTCACCCTAGACGAAAGACGGGGCCGCGCTCGTCGGCGCGCTCGAACGTCACGCGCGCGCCGACCGCCAGCGGCCGTTCCTGCCAGCCCTCGACTCGCCCGAGCAGCCGCTCGCCGTCGCTCGTCTCGATCACCGCCAAGGCGTAGGGGGCCAGGTCGGCAAACTCCGGCGTGGGGACATAGATAACGGTATAACTCACGACCGTGCCGGGTATCCCCGGCGAAAGCTGCACTGCCGCCATCAGGCTGCCCTTCCCAGGATCGTGACCACGCAGGTCGCACCGGAACCCCCTACGTTGTGAGTCAACGCCAGCTCCGCTCCGTCGATCTGGCGTCCGCCCGCCTCGCCCCGCAACTGGAAGATGGCCTCGACGAGCTGGCCGACTCCGGTGGCGCCCACCGGGTGCCCCTTAGCCTTCAACCCGCCGCTGGGGTTGACCGGGATCTGGCCGTCGCGGCTGGTGGCGCCGGCTCTGGCCGCTTCCCCACCCTGGCCGGGCTCGAAGAAGCCCAGGTCTTCAGTCGCGATGATCTCGGCGATGGTGAAGCAGTCGTGCACCTCAGCCAGGCTGATGTCCCGGGGGGACACGCCGGCCATCCGGTACGCGCGCTGGGCCGCCTGCCGGGCCGCCGGTAGCGTCGTCAGATCCGGCCGCCGGAAGAGTGCCAGCGAGTCGGAGGCCTGCCCGAAGCCGAGCACGCGCACCGCGGGCTTGGCGAAGTTGCGGGCTGCGTCGGCGGCCACGAGCAGGATGGCGGCTGCCCCGTCGCTGATCGGCGAGCAGTCGTAGAGGGTCAAGGGATCGGCCACCATCGGGGATTTCGCGATGTCTTCAGCCGTGATCGCCTTGTGGAACTGAGCGTATGGATTTGCGAGCGCGTTGGCATGGTTCTTGATGGCGACCGCATCGAGGATCTCGCGGCCATATCCGTATTTGTGGAGGTAGGCGCGGGCCATCAGCGCGAAGGCGCCAGGAAAGGTCAGGCCCACCTTGCTCTCGTTTTCCCAATCCGCCGCCTCAGCCAGGATTCGCGTGGTCTCGGCGACCGGCGTGGAGGTCATCTTCTCGGCACCCACTACCAGCACCACGTCATAGAGCCCAGCCGCGATCGCCATCATTCCACTGACGAACGCCGTGGCTCCCGAGGCGCAGGCATTCTCTACCCTGGTGCTGGGAATATGCGACAGCCCGAGCTCCGAGGCGATCAACGGCGCCACGTGCTCCTGGTGGACGAACGTGCCGGGCGAGTAGCTGCCGAGGAAGAGTGCCTCGACCTGCCCCGGCTCCGCCCCGGCGTCCTCCAGGGCCCCCCTGGCCGCCTCGACCGCCAGCTCACGGTACGAAAGTTCGCTCTTGCCAAATCGAGTCTCGGCAGCGCCGACGATAGCGACCTCGCGCATGCTCACCCCCTTGTTGGAGCCTGGCATCCTGCTACCAGGCATGACCCGGTCTGTCAGGTCGCCTCCACCACGCAATGGTACACCCGCTGGCACAGTTCCCGATCACGTCGAGTGGCCGCCCTCCCCGCGACTCGGGTCGCCCACCTGGTAAAAGCCGTGCGGCTCGATATCCAGCACGCGGTTGAAGCGCGCCCGGTAGTTCTCCCAGGCGCAGATCGCCGCCAGCTCGACGATCTGCGCCTCGGTGAAGTGCCGGCGAAGGCGCTCGAAGAGCTCGTCATTCACCGCAGTGGGCGTGGCCGTTACGCGCTCCGCCAGCTCCAGGGCCACCCGCTCCGCGTCGCTCAGCGCCTCCAGCTCCCGCCAGTGGCCATCGCGTACTGCTACGATGATCTCGTCCGGAATTCCCAGCTCGCTGCCGCCGGCAGCGTGCAGATCCTGTCAGAAGCCGCAGCCGACGATGGCAGCTACCCGCAAGTTCAGGAGCGTGCTCAAGCGAGGCTCGATCTGGCGCGAGCGGGCCAGCTCGCGCGTCATCGCGGCGGCGCCGATCGCGACGCGCGGAGCATAGGCGAGTTGCCTCGCCGAGTTCAGCACGCAGCCGTAGTGCCTGCGCTGGGCCTCGACGATCTCCTGCATCTCCGGAGGGATCTCGGAGTCCGGAACACCTGGCAGGCGGGCCACCGCTTGTCCTCCTCCTGAGCGATCAGCCATAACTCATGCCAGCGCTGTCCAACGCGTTGCCGCCGCCAGTATCGCACAGCCCCGGATTCCGAATTGAGCAACACTGCCTGAGCGTGACCTGCTGGCTTCGCTCTCCCTCATACACGCAGGGCCGCGCGAGAGATGGAGAGATTGCCCCGTTCAGCGCCTGGTGGTGGCCGGGAGAACCAGGGTGAAGGTAGCTGGAGCAGCGGCTCGCTGGAGGCCTCCCCCGCTAGGTAGTCAGTACCGGGTTAGCCTGGATGACCCTTTCATGTGTGCCCTTCAGGACCCGGTGGCCAAGAGCCACAGTTACGTGGCTCGATACCGCTCAGGCCATCCCGTTCCGACACCGTGGCAGCCCTCAGAACGACGGGCAGGCGTCGCAGATCGGCGTCATCAGGAACGGCTGCGCCGCGAGGTGGCCGATCACCGCTCCGATGTTCCCCAGCACGAGCACGCTCACCAGCGCGTCCCGCACGTCGAGCCGGATCGCGACCGGCCGGCCGAGGAGCGCCGCCACCCGCGCCTGATCCGGCGTCAGGCCAGCCGCCGCCAGCGGTGTCACGTCCGGCCGTTCTGGCCACCTGGCTCAGTGCGCTCGACAGCAGCTCGACCGGGCATGCTGGAACGCGTTACGATCGGCCGACTCGGCGCGATACGAGCAGTCTGCGTGCGCCTCCGGTCCGAGCGCTGCCGCTACGTCCTTCACCGTGACCTGGCCCAGCGCCCAGACCACCTCGAGAATCAAGGACTCGAGCTCGCCGAGCACGCCGTCCAGCCCCCGGCTGTCGAGAGCTAACCGGTTGATCTCTATAGCCTCCTCACCTGCTCAGCCACGTTTGACCACCGTCATCGCTGCGATAGAAATTGCCCTGAGCATCGACCAGAACGACCCGCTCGGCGCCGCTCGCGAGCGGCGCCACTGCGACGGCCAGCACTCCCTCGCGTGGCTGCACCGGCAGCCTCTGCCAGTTGCCGCTATAGTCGAGCTTCCAAAGCCCCTGGTCGGTTCCGGCGAAGAGCAGCGCCTGGCTGCTGGCTGAAACCGCGAGCGCTGTGATCGTCCCGCCGTGGCCCGGCCCTAACTGCCGCCAGCTCTGCCCACCATCCAGGCTCTCCCAGATCTGTCCTCCGACTCCAGCATAGAGGTGCTGCGGATCGTCGGCTGCGACGGCCAGCGGGAGGATCCCCTGGTTCAAGCTCGGAGGGAGCCCCCTCGCTTCCCAGGTCACGCCGCCATCGCTGCTCGCGTAGAGGCTGAAAGTGCCGAGCTCGAAGGCATAGACGCGATTCGGATCGGAGGGAGCGACCGCGAAGCCGTGGAGGTCCAGAGCCGGCAGGTTGTGGGCAGGGGAAGCCCAGGTCTGGCCGCCGTCCTGGCTCACCACGAACACGCCGTGCCCACTGGCGTAGATCCGCTCGGGATCGGCGGCTGGAAGGGCGAGCTGCATCGCATCGACGCCAGACAGCGTGCCACTCTGCCACGTCCGTCCCCCGTCCCGGCTCACCAGCAGGCCGCCGTGGTGGCCGAGGTAGAGGGTATCGGGGTCGATCGGGTCGATCGCCAGCGAGTGGAAATCCTGAGTCTGGAACCGGTAGAGTACTTGCGAGTCGGACTCCCCGGCTCGGACGATCAGCCACCACGCCGCAACCGCCACCACGACGACTGCGATCGCCACCAGCCCGCCCTGGAGGAGCAGGTGCTGCTGTCTCCGTCGCTGGGCCTGCCGGCGCGCCTCCTCTCGCCTCGAAGCTCCTGGGCTCCTCGGCGGCGCTGTCTTGGCCATCTAGTGTCGCCCTCCCATATTCCGCGCATCCCGCCCATCATGTCGGCCCGCACGAGCGCGTGCATGCCACTCATCATGCCCGGCACGACCCCAGGTTGCACAGCCCCCCTGCTCCGCCATCGTCCGGGCGCAGGCATTCATCACTCTCCTCCGCGCCGGGCCTGATGTCATTCACCGCCTCGCTGAATCCCACGCCCATCATCGTCCAGTTTGACAGCAGCCCGTAGCCTGGCGGCCGGCTCGGAGCTCCCGCGCGGTGGCTTGTCGGGTACTATCCCTCTCGCGGCGGTCTCCGCTCGCGGGTGTAGAATCGCTTTGACAGAGGACAGGAGGGCAGTGTTGGCGGTGGTGCAGCGCCAGCCCGGGAAGCGGGATATCCTGGCCGGGCTCAACGAGGAGCAGATCCGGGCCGTCACCACGGTGGCGGGCCCGGTGCTGATCGTCGCCGGTCCGGGCAGCGGCAAGACCCGCGTGCTCACCCACCGGGTGGGTTACCTGATCGAGGCCGGCTACGCCTCCCCCTGGCACATCCTGGCCGTCACCTTCACGAACAAGGCCGCCCGCGAGATGCGTACCCGGCTGGAGGCGCTGATCGGTCTCGATCAGGCACAGCGGCTGACCGTCGGGACTTTCCACGCCACCTGCGCGCGCATTTTACGTCGAGACGGCGGCCGCATCGGCATCGATCCCCGCTTCACGATCTACGACGATGCCGACCAGCTCGAAGCGGTCCGCCAGGCGCTCAAGGCGCTCGGCCTCGACCCCAAGCAGTTCAGCCCCCGCTCCATCCTCAGCCGCATCTCCGCCGCCAAGAGCCAGTTCCAGAGCCCGCAGCAGTTCGCCGAGCAGGTGCAGAGCTACTGGGATGAGGTGGTCAGCCGCGTCTACCCGCGCTACGAAGAGATCCTCCGCCGCAACCAGGCCCTCGACTTCGACGATCTGCTCACCGAGACGTTGCGGCTCTTCCACGAGCATCCCGACGTGCTCGCGCGCTACCAGGACTGGTACCGCTACGTGCTCGTCGACGAGTACCAGGACACCAACCGTGTCCAGTACCTGCTGGTCCGCGCGATAAGCGGCGCCCACCGTAACCTCTGCGTGGTCGGCGACCCCGACCAGTCGATCTACGGCTGGCGCCAGGCCGATATCCGCAACATCCTCGACTTCAAGCGGGATTACCCGGATGCCACCGAGATCCACCTGGAGCTTAACTACCGCTCCACCCGCTCCATCGTCGAGGCAGCCGACGCTGTCATCCGCGCCAACCGCTTGCGCATCGAGCGCCGGCTGCGCACTGAGAACCCGCGCGGCGAGCCGATTCGTCTCCGCGAGTGCTACGACGAGGGGCACGAGGCCCAGTTCGTGGCCAGTGAGATCCGACGGCTCACCCTTCGCGGTGACCTGCGCTACCGTGACATTGCCGTGATGTACCGCACCAACGCCCAGAGCCGGCCGCTCGAGGAGGCGCTCATCCGGGCCGACATCCCCTACCAGCTCATCGGCGGCCTCCGCTTCTACGAGCGCAAGGAGATCAAGGACGCGCTCGCCCTTCTCCGGTTCATCGCCAACCCCAACGACTCGGTCAGCCTGCAGCGCGTGCTCGCCTACACGCCGCTCGGCGCTGGCATCGGCGATCGCACATGGCAAGAGCTCGAACGCTGGGCGGCACTCACGCGCCAGCCTGTCGCGCGGGGCATCGCCGCGCTGGCCGGCCAGAGCGATGTGGTTCCTCCGCAGATCTCCGGGCGGCCCGCCCGCCTGCTAGCGGAGGTGTGGGGCACTCTCCAGCAGCTCTGGGAGGCGAGCGAACGGCTCCTCCTGAGCGAGCTGTTCGACCTCGCGCTCGAGCGCAGCGGCCTCGCTCAGCTCTACCACGACGCCGGCGACCCGGAGCAGATCGAGCGCTGGGAGAACCTGCTCCAGCTCCGCTCGGTACTGGCAAGCTACGACAGCGTGGGTGACGGTGCCCTGCGTGCCTTCCTGGAGGAGTCAGCGCTGGTGACCGACGCGGACACGCTGGACGACGCGAGCGACCAGGTGACCCTGATTACCCTGCACGCGGCCAAAGGACTGGAATTTCCGGTGGTCTTCCTGACCGGCGTCGAGGAGGGGTTGCTACCGCACGCCCGCTCGCTCGAGAGCGAAGCCCAGCTCGAGGAGGAGCGGCGACTGTTCTACGTCGGCATGACGAGGGCCAAGCAGCGGTTGTACATTACCTACACCTTCCGCCGGGCACGGTTCGGGGCCGCTGATCTCAGCGTGCGCTCCCGCTTCGTCGACGACATCCCGGTTCACCTGATAGACCGGGGAGATGGCCCGGCTCGGCCAGACACCTCACCTGCACGACCGGTCGACAGGCGTGCCACCCCCAGTGACGGCGCGTCCTCGCCGCCGCTGGCCGTCGGGATGCGAGTGTTCCACGCCCGCTTCGGAGACGGGGTCGTCGCCGAGGTCCGCCCGGTGCAGAGCGATCAGGAGGTCGTGGTCGACTTCAAGCGCCATGGGCGCAAGACGCTGCTCGCCAGCCTGGCGAATTTGACCGTCGATTGAACCCTGCTTCGCCCTGGCGGGGCACTAGGCAACGCACTGCTCGCGCCACGAGAGAGGAGTTCTGTCATGGTCATCGCGACGCGATGGGTATATCGCTTCCGTGACGGCAACGCGCAGATGCGCGACCTGCTCGGCGGTAAGGGCGCCAACCTGGCCGAGATGACCCGAATCGGTCTGCCGGTTCCACCCGGCTTCACGATCACCACGCAGGCGTGCGTGGCCTTCCTCGAGGGGGGCCGGCAGTTCCCCGAAGGGCTGTGGGATGAGGTGTTGGACGGGCTCCGCGATATCGAGCAGCAGATGGGCAGGCGCTTCGGGGACGCGCGCGACCCGCTCCTGGTCTCCGTGCGCTCGGGAGCCAAGTTCTCCATGCCCGGGATGATGGACACCATTTTGAACTTGGGCCTGAACGACCAGACAGTCGAGGGCCTAGCAGCCAGGACCGGTGACCAGCGCTTCGCTTTCGACTGCTACCGTCGCCTGATCCAGATGTTCGGCAAAGTGGTGCTCGATATCGACGCCGAGCTGTTCGAGGACGTGATCGATGAGCACAAGCGCGAGCTCGGTATCCAGCACGACCACGAGATCCCGGCCGAGCACCTCCAGCGGATGGTCGAGGAGTTCAAGGCGATCGTCGAGCGGAAAGCGGGGCGCTCTTTCCCGCAGGATTGTTACGAGCAGTTGCGGCTGGCTATCATCGCCGTATTCGACTCCTGGAACAACCGCCGGGCCATCGACTACCGTAACGCACACGGCATCCCGCACAACCTGGGCACGGCCGTCAACGTCCAGGCGATGGTCTTCGGCAACATGGGCCCCGACTCCGCCACCGGCGTGGCCTTCACCAGGAACCCCAGCACCGGCGAGAAGGGGATCTTCGGCGAGTATCTCACCAACGCGCAGGGCGAAGACGTCGTCGCCGGCATCCGCACGCCGCAGCCGATCCACGCGATGCGCGACGACCCGCTCCTGCGGCCGGCATACGAGCAACTGCTGGAGGTAGCCGAACGGCTGGAGCGCCACTACCGAGACATGCAGGACTTGGAGTTTACAGTCGAGCACGGCAAGCTGTACATGCTGCAGGCCCGGACGGGCAAGCGGACCGGGCGCGCCGCGGTCAAGATCGCCGTGGATATGGTGCGCGAGGGCCTGATCGAACCGCGCGAGGCCGTGCAACGGGTCTCGCCGGATCAGGTCGAGCAACTGCTGCACCCAATGATCGACCCCGGCTGGAAGGGTGAGCCGCTGGCCCGCGGGCTGCCAGCCAGCCCAGGAGCAGCTTACGGCAAGGTCGTCTTCGACGCCGACGAGGCGAAGGCCTGGGCTGAGCGCGGCGAACCGGTCATCCTGGTCCGGCTCGAGACCTCTCCGGACGATTTCCACGGCATGCTGGCCGCTCAGGCCGTGCTGACCGCGCGAGGCGGCATGACCTCGCACGCCGCGGTCGTGGCGCGGGGCATCGGAAAACCGGCGGTGGTCGGCTGCTCGGCTCTCGAAGTCGACTACGAGCGGCAGGAGTTCCGCGTCGACTCCACCGTTGTCCGCAAGGGCGACTTCGTCACGATCGACGGCTCCACCGGGACAGTCATGCTCGGTCAGATCCCAACGGTCGCTCCGGCGGTCGGCGGAGACCTCTCGGTACTCTTGGGCTGGGCCGACGAGATTCGCCGGCTGGGCGTGCGCGCTAACGCCGACACGCCGGAGGACGCCGCCAAGGCGCGCGAGCTGGGCGCCGAAGGCATCGGCCTGTGCCGCACCGAGCACATGTTCTTCCAAGGGGACCGGATTACTGCCATGCGCGAGATGATTCTCGCGCAGACCGTAGAGGAGCGGCGAGCGGCCCTGGCCAAGCTGGAGCCGATGCAGCGCGAGGACTTTGTCGGCATCTTCAAGGCGATGGCCGGCTTCCCGGTCACCATCCGCACGCTCGACCCGCCACTGCACGAGTTCCTGCCGCGCAGCGATGAGGAGATCGAGGCCGTCGCCCGCGACCTCGGCGTCAGTCCCGACCTCATCCGGGCGAAGGTCGAAGCGCTGCACGAGGCCAACCCGATGCTCGGGCATCGCGGCTGCCGGCTCGGCATCACCGCACCGGAGATCACCGAGATGCAGGCACGGGCCATCTTCAGCGCGGCCCTGCATTGCGCGGCCGAGGGCATCGAGGTGCACCCGGAGATCATGATCCCACTGGTGGCCGATGTGCAGGAGCTACGCCGGCAGCGCGAGGTGATCGACCGCGTCGCGCGCGAGCTGTTCGCCGAGGCCGGCCGAGAGATTCCGTACTCGGTCGGGACGATGATCGAGCTACCGCGGGCAGCGCTCACCGCCGACGAGATCGCCCAGGAGGCCGAGTTCTTCAGTTTCGGCACCAACGATCTGACCCAGACCACCTTCGGGCTCAGCCGCGACGATTCCGGGCGTTTTCTGCCGTTCTACATCGAGCAGGGAATTTTCCCGGCCGACCCCTTCCAGACGCTCGACCGCAAGGGGGTCGGGCGGCTGATCGAGATCGCCCGCGATGGTGGCCGCTCGACCCGCCCAGATCTCAAGCTCGGCATCTGCGGCGAGCACGGCGGTGACCCGAAGAGCGTCTGGTTCTGCCACGAAGCCGGGCTGGACTACGTGAGCGCCTCGCCCTACCGGGTGCCGGTGGCCCGGCTGGCGGCCGCTCAGGCCGCACTGGGCAAGCGCGAGGGTGACGTTTGAGCG
>ERZ511473.2139-NODE-2139-length-11709-cov-3.414460_pt1 | contig 11709 bp, 12 predicted proteins | sample MGYA00374947_ERZ511473 | MGnify/ENA primary metagenome ERZ511473 (study PRJEB26303, sample SAMN06343854) | sediment metagenome | isolation source: hot spring sediment | place: Canada: British Columbia | collected 2012-09-26 ... | reverse complement strand
GGCGGTACGGTACGCGTTGCTTGGCGCTAACTTCGCCTCCCGGCAGGGAACACGAGGAAACGAGTCATCTGCCAGCTTCGCTCGAGTCTCCCTCTCCTCTGCCTGCCGCACGGTAGCGCCGTCCCCGCACGCTACCACCTTGTCCGCAGGCTACCACGATAAGAACGTGCTTGTCAACTAGTGACCCGGTACTTATGTCCTTATGGCATCAAGACGGGGGAACCACGCCTGTACGCTGCGCAGATCGGTTACCAGTTCTGCCGAACCGGCAGTCCACGCTCTGCGAGGAATCGCTTGGCCTCGGCAAGCGTGTGCTGGCCGAAATGGAAGATCGAAGCCGCCAGGACGGCCTGAGCGCCACCGAGCGCCAGTGCCTCGTACAAGTGGTCGAGCGTGCCGGCTCCACCCGAGGCGATCACCGGCACCGGTACCGCATCGACGACGGCTCGCAAGAGTTCCACATCATAGCCAGCTCGCGTACCGTCGGCATCCATGCTGGTCAACAAAATCTCGCCCGCTCCCAGTTCCACGCCATGGCGTGCCCAGGCAATCGCGTCCAGCCCAGTCGGCCGGCGACCGCCATGCGTATAGACCTCCCAGCCACCTTGCGGCCGGCGGCGGGCGTCGATCGCCAGCACGACACACTGGCTGCCGAAGCGGCGAGCGCAGATCGAGATAAGATCGGGGTTCGCAACCGCGGCGCTGTTGACGCTTACTTTGTCGGCTCCAGCTCTCAACAGGCGGTACATATCGTCCGGTGACCGCACTCCGCCACCCACGGTCAGCGGGATGAACACCTGGCGCGCAGTGCGTCGCACCACATCCACCATCGTCTCCCGGCCATCGCTCGTGGCAGCGATGTCCAGGAAGACGAGCTCGTCCGCCCCTTCAGCATCGTAGCGGGCGGCCAGTTCGGCCGGATCGCCGGCATCGCGCAGGTTAACGAACTGGACTCCTTTGACGACCCGGCCTCCAGTGACGTCGAGGCAGGGGATAACGCGGTATTTCAGCATCAGGACGATTCCCCGGCGCGACCTTCTGCTCGCTCCATCTGCTGGCGTGCCTCGATGATGCGCTCGAGCTCCTGCTGAGCCTGCTCCAGGCGCAGCCGCGCCCGCTGCTCATGCAGGCGCCAAAGCTCACTCCGCAACTGGCGGTCGATTTCGCGCAGCTCTTCGAGCCGGACCTCGATCAAGTCTACTCGATAGGTGAGCTCCCGATCCGCCGCCGCGAGTTGATCGAGCTGCTCTCCGGTGCGACTATGGCGTTGTTCCGCGATCGCCGTGATATCGCGGAACTGTGCGTCGAACTGCTGGCGGAGTTCCTCCAGCCGCTCGTTCGCGAGCTCGTCGCGCTCGAGCGCGTGCGAGCGCAACCGCTCGATCTCGGCTGCCAGTCGGTCGATTTCCAACGACAACTCGCTGAATCGGGGATCGATCGTCGCAAAGTCCTCGCGAAGTCCTTCGATTTGGGCCTGGAGCATCTGGTGCTTCGCCTGCCCCTCCTTGATCTGGGGCTTGAGCGATTCGAGTTCCTGGAACACCTCGGTAACGCGGCGCCGGACCTCCTGTTCCACGATCCGCAGACCATCGTGCACCTTGTTCAGGTCACGGCCCAGCCGCTCCACCTCAGCCGTGACCGCGTCCACTGAGGAACGCAGTGATTGCCCGACGACCGAGAGCCGCTCGACGTGCGACGCAAGGTGGTCGATCAGGATGCGGAGCTCATCGTATCGCCGGGTATCCTGCCCGGTATCCTCGCGCTGCCGGCGCACCGCCTCCAGCAGTTCAGCCACGTGCGCTTGCAGCGACCGGATCGGGCGCGTGGACTCGTCGATGCGCTGTGACAGTTCGGTGAGCTGCTGGCGGAATCGTGCCTCTTCGAGCTGGCGCGCCTGCGCTGCCTGCGCCACCTCGTGCCGGTGCTGCTCCAGCGCTTGCCGCTGCTCCGCCCAGTCGGCCTCGCTTGCCTTTAGCTCCTCCTCCAGGCGTAGCTGTCGACTGACGAGCTCGCGGATCAGGTGACGCAGCTCGTCGATCTGGGCCTGCAACGCCTGCTGGCGTGCCTCCTCGCGGCGCCGCCGTTCTTCGTCGCGTGCCAGGTTGATGAGATCAGCCCGCTCAGGCCGCGAATCCATCATCCCCGTCCTTTACCGGTACTCCCAGTGATGTGCCAGTCCGCAGGCGTCGCAAACTGGAGAGACCCATCGTACAGCGCTCGGCCGACGATCGCTGCCTCGACCTTAGGAATCTCAGCTAGACGCCGTAGATGCTCCCACGCGGCCACCCCACCTGACGCGATGACGCCGACCCCGAGCCGGGCAACCGCAACGATCGCGTCGAAGTTCGGCGCGTTCAGCGTGCCGTCGCGTTCGATGTCGGTGTAGATCACTCGTTCTATCCCACGCGCGCGCGCCTCGACGATCACGGCCTCGACAGGAAGATCGGTAAGCTCCAGCCAGCCACGCACGGCGACCCGGCCACGCCGCGCGTCGACTCCCAGCACGATCCGGTCAGCGCCGAATCGCTCCACAGCCTGCGCCACGAGCTCGGGCGACTCGACCCCGGCGGTCCCTAGCACCGCGCGAGCGATCCCGACCGCGAAGGCCGCGTCGAGGTGCTCGATGGTCCGCAAGCCGCCGCCCAGTTGCACCGGCATCCCCGGCACCGCAGCGACGATGCGCTCGACCAGCTCTAACTGCGCGGGGTAGCCTTCCTTCGCCCCGTCCAGATCCACGACGTGCAGCCAGGGCGCCCCTCGGTGCTGCCAGGATCGCGCCACCTGTACCGGGTCGTCGGAGTACGTGCGCTCCCGGCCGAAGTCTCCCTGAACGAGCCGTACACAGCGGCCATCCCTGAGATCGAGAGCCGGGATCACGATCACGCTCGCGCCTCCGCGATGGCCGAGCGCGACGCCGCGCGCACCAGCTCGACGAAGTTGGCCAGGAGCTGGAGTCCCCAGCGACCGCTCTTCTCAGGGTGAAACTGGGTGCCCATCACGTTGCCTTGCGCAACGACGCAGGGGAAGCGGACGCCGTATTCGGTCTCCGCGGCATGCCAAGCCCGATCGCTCGGATCCACGTAGTAGGAGTGCACGAAGTAGAAGTCGGCACCATCGGGGATATCCCGGAACAGGGGGTGTCGCTGTACCTGCCAGACCGAGTTCCACCCCATGTGCGGGATGGGCTGTCCTGCTGGGAGTCGGCGTACGGCCCCGGGAATCACGTCCAGGCAGGGATGCTCTCCGCCCTCGTAGCTTACGCTGAGCAGTACCTGCATACCCATGCAGATGCCGAGATATGGCTTACCCGCCCGGATCGCTTCGAGCAAGACTGGCACCAGGCCATGGGACCGGAGATGGGCCATCGTATCTTCGGCCGCGCCGACGCCCGGCACGATGACTCCCTCGGCCTCGCCGATCACAGAGGGATCGCGCGTAACGCGGGCATCGACGCCGATGCGCTCCAGCGCATTCACGACGCTCGCGAGGTTGCCGGCGCCGTAATCGACGACCACGATGCTCATTCCGGGCTCCCGTCTGGTCCAGGGTCGTCCAGCGCGCGCAGCGTGGCTTCCACGCTCGCAGACAGCGCAGTGAGATTGTAGCCTCCTTCCAGCACCAAGGCTAGACGGCCACCGCAGAGCTCGTCAGCCCAGCGGCGTGCCCGCGCGGCCATGCCGGCGAACCCACGCTCGGTGACCTCCATCATCGCCAGCGGGTCGTCACGGTGCGCGTCGAAACCGGCCGAGACGAGCAGCAGTTCGGGGCGGTATTCAGCCAAGCGCGGGCCGATGACCTGATCGAAGAGCTCGCGGTACCCCTCGTCGCCGGTGCCCGGCCTGAGCGGCAGATTGAGCGTGTAGCCGAACCCGCGTCCTCGCCCGATCTCGTCCCCGCGGCCGGTTCCCGGGTACAACGGCCACTGGTGCAACGAGATGAAGAGCACCGTGTCCGTCTCGTAGAACGCGGTCTGTGTCCCGTTGCCGTGGTGCACGTCCCAGTCGAGGATAGCCACGCGCGACAGGCCCCGGCACACGAGGGCGTATTGAGCGGCCACCGCGATGTTGTTGAAGAGGCAGAAGCCCATCGCGCGCCTCGGCTCGGCGTGGTGCCCCGGAGGTCGCACCAGGGCGAATACCCGCCGCGATTGGCCATCGCCTACCCGGTCGACTGCCTGGACGGCGGCACCCACAGCCAGAAGCGCCACCTCGTAGGACTCGCGGCAGACGTACGTATCAGGGTCGAGCCAGCCGCCTCCCGCGCGGGCAAAGGCTTCGATCTCGGCTATGTAAGCCCGGTCGTGGATCAGCGCAAGCGTCTCGACTGAAGCTGGCTCAGGTTCCAGCACCGCGCGCCCCTCGAGCAGCTTCGCCTGTCGTAGCCGCTCCTGGATCGCGCGCAGGCGCTCAGGCCGCTCAGGATGACCGTACGTCTCGTGGAGGAGAAATCGATCGGAGGTGATCAAATCAGTCGGCATTCAGCACGTCCAGGATCTGCTGGTGCAGCCTGCCGTTGGACGCCACGCAACTAGTCGAGTCGAGCGTTAGGGGACGACCCGCGTAGTCGGTTACGAGGCCCCCAGCCTCGCGCACGATCAGCGCGCCAGCCGCGGTGTCCCACGGCGCGAGTTCTGGCTCCCAGAAGCCATCGAAGCGGCCCGCCGCCACGTAGCACAGGTCGAGCGCCGCCGAGCCATCGCGCCGTATCGCCCGCGTAAGCGTCGTGAAGCGACCGAAGTGCGCCAGCGCCCGCTTGCGGCGCTCCAGATCGTACGGGAAGCCGGTTGCTAGGAGCGCCATGATCATCGTCTCCTGGTCGGAGACCTGGATACGCCGGCCATTGAGGTACGCTCCGGCGCCTCGCTCCGCCAGGAACAGCTCGTCGAGCACCGGCTGGTAGACGACGCCGAGCACTGGCGTGCCGTCGACAACGAATGCGATCGACACGGCGAACAGCGGATAGCCATGTGCATAGTTGGTTGTGCCATCCAGGGGATCGACGACCCAGAGGTAGCGCGCGTCCTGTTCAGTCGAGCTTGCTCCGCTCTCTTCGCTCAAGATCGAATGCTCGGGAAAGGCCGCCTGGATTCGCCCAACGATCAGCCGCTCGCTCTCCAGGTCAACTTCGGTAACCAGGTTAACAGTGCCCTTGAATCGGATCTCCTGAACCTGTCCCAGCCGCTCGCGGAGCAATCGCCCGGCCGCTAGTGCGGTCTCGACCGCGACGCTCCGCGGTGAGTAGGCCATCGCCGGTTCCCCTTCCCGCTCGCCTTCACGCCTGCGCGCGGATCAGCGTCCGTGTCACCAGTGGGAGTTGCGCCTGCACGTCGAGATCCAAGCCCGCGGTCACGCCCCGCTGGTAGAGGAAATAGGCAGCGCCGGCGATCATCGCCGCGTTGTCGGTGCACAGGATCGGCGGCGGGTAGCGCACCGGGACGCTCACCGCTTCCTTCAACCGGCGCCGCAGCAGCGCGTTGGCGGCGACTCCGCCGGCCAGAAGCACCATCGAAGCACGGAAGTCACGGGCCGCTCGCGCCGTCTTCTCGACAAGCACCTCGACGATCGCTTCCTGGTACTCAGCGGCCAGGTCGGCGACCGGCATATTGGCAGAGTAGACCGGGGGCTCGTACTCCGGAAATGGCTGCCGAGACGAGGAGCGGCGATTGGTCTGCACTGGCCGGCGGTACTGCTCCACGGTGCGGAGCAGCGCGGTCTTCAGACCACTGAAGCTGAAGTCGTAGCTGTCGCCCAACCAGGCACGCGGCAGCGGGTAGCGCCCGGCGCGCCCTTGCTCAGATGCGCGCTGGATCGCTGGCCCTCCAGGGAATCCCAAACCGAGTACTCGCGCTCCCTTGTCGAAGGCCTCACCGGCAGCGTCGTCGAGCGTGCGACCCAACAGCGCGTAGTCGCCATGCCCGCGCATCAAGATCAGCTCGGTATGCCCGCCGGAGACAATCAGGCAGACGAGCGGAAATACCGGCGGCTCAACCTCCGGCTGACCCGGGAGCGTTAGCCAGTTCGCGTAGATGTGTCCCTCGAGGTGGTTGACCGGGATCAGCGGCTTCTCCCAGACATATGCCAGCGTTTTGGCAACAGTGATCCCGACCAGCAGCGATCCCGCCAGTCCTGGCCCCTCGGTCACCGCGACCGCGTCGATATCCGAGGGGCTGACCCCTGCCTCCTCGAACGCCAGGTCGATCGTGGGGATGATCGTCGTCACGTGCCGGCGCGAGGCAAGCTCAGGGACGATCCCTCCATACCGCTTGTGCAGGTCCACCTGCGACCGGATGACGTTGGAGAGGACCCAGCGACCGTCGCGAACGACGGCTGCCGAGGTCTCATCGCACGACGTTTCGATGCCGAGAATAATCACGCCGACCGCTCCACGATCTCGATCCGCTCGCGTGCCAAACGCTCCACCAGTCGCCGTTTGAGCTCCAGCAAATGCTGCCGGTAGGCCGGATCTCGCAGCGAGGGCGAAGTCATGATATAGGCATCCTCCGCGTTGTCGCTGTAGTAGCGTGGGCGAACGCCCTGCCTGGTGAGTCCGTACTTCTCGTACAACGACTGCGCCGCGCGGTTCGATACTCTGACCTCGAGTGTGAGGAACTCGGCGTTACGCCGGATCGCCTCGCTGACGAGCGTCAGGAAGAGCACCTCGCCGAGACCGAGTCCCCGGTGCTCCGGCGCGACCCCGATCGTGGTCACGTGAGCCTCACCATACAGTGTCCACATTCCGGCGAACCCGACCAGCGGGCGCGCAGCCAGCCGCACCGGCCGGCGCAGGCGTGGCAGGAGCGCTAGCGGCCCTCGCGCGTCCTCTCGCTCGGCCGCGGGCTCACCAGCTGTCGCCAGCTCCTGGCGCAACACGATGTAGTAATTGCGCTCCGGCTCTCGAAGCTCCCGGTAGTATGCCGACTCCGGCCAGGGATTGCTGAAGCATCGCCGTTCGAGCTGCGACACCTCCGGCACATCATCGCTCTGCATCGGCGCCAGCACGTAAATCCGCTCAGTTCCATCCGCCGGGGCTGACATCACGATGGCACGATCCAGTCCTGTTGCCGCGGCAACTGCCGCCTCAGCGGCTCTCTGGCAATTCTACCGAAGCGGCGACCTCAGCAGTCCCGGCATGCACGTACACCGGCTCCAGGGTCTCCAGCCGGTCGACGGCACCGCTCTGCCAGCGCTGGAACGCGAGATCGGCCAGCCAACCAGGGCGCAGAACGCGCCATGACGGCGGGGGCACGATCACCCGCGGGTGGTTCGCCAGCCGCTCGGCCAGCTCAGCATGGAGCGCGCCGGCCAGCACGGTGGTCTCGGTGAGGCCCTCGCTGAGTTGATCGGCCCTCACCGTCTTCAGCACGCTCTCGCGCACCCATTGGCCACCCCGGTGGTAATAGTCAGCGTATACCACCCGGCCACGGCCGGCTGGAACGAACGCCCTGATAGGATGGCGGCGGACGGTATGCGGGTAGGCAAGCACGTCAAGCGTCATGATCCCGACCAGCGGTATGCCGAGCCCATAGCTGAGCCCTTTGGCAACGCTCATCCCGACACGCAGCCCGTTGAAGCTCCCAGGGCCCAGGGTGACAGCCACCGCTTTGAGCTGCCGAACGTCGAGACGGTTGATGCGCAGCAGATGATCGAGCTGGCTCAGCACGCTGGCCGTCTGGTTCCGGCCAGCATTCCAGTTGAGCTCGCTCAGCCAGGCCCCGTCGAAGAGGGCAAGGCCCGCCTGCTCGGTCGAAGTGTCAATCGCGAGGAGCAGCCGGTCGACGTCGACCACCGGCAACCTCCACTCTCAACTGGTCGACCATTCGCTGGTACCGCTCGCCATACGGATAGAAGGCAAGGCGCCGCTTGCTGTCGGCCACGAATTCGAGATCGATCAGCAGGAACTGCTCGAACACGTCGAGAGCAACGCGCTCGGGCCACTCGATGACGACGATCCCCTCCGGATCGTCCAGATAGTCCAAGAGCCCGAAGGTCGCAAGCTCACCTGGATCTTCCAACCGGTACAGATCGATGTGGTACAGGCGGACTGGCGTCTCGTCGGGTAAATGCCCGGCATGCTCCATCGCCAGTACGAAGGTCGGGCTCTGGACATAGTCCTCTACCTCCAGCCCGCGAGCGATTCCCTGCACCAGCGTCGTCTTACCGGAGCCGAGCGGGCCACGCAGCAGGTACACGTCGCCCGGCCGAGCCAACCGGCTGAGCTGGGCGCCCAGCCGTCGCGTCTGGTCAGGGCTATGACTGATAATGTCCAGTGCCGGGATCCGTGATGGCATACCGATCCTTGCCTCTACTCCTGGACACTGTACCGCCAGCGCACCGCTCCGTCGAGCCCTCAATCGACCGGCGGCCGGAGCTGCGCCCATGGGCGATACCGCTCGAACGCCGCCGCGGCGCGCAGCACGGTCACATCCTCCCGCCACCGGCCGACGATCTGGAGGCCGACCGGTAAGCCCTCGCTCGTAAAGCCACAGGGGACTGTCGCCGCTGGCTGTCCGCTGAAGTTGAACGGGTAGGTGAACGGCGTCCAGGAGAGATAGGTGGTCGGATGGCCTTGGATCTCACCAGGGTGGTCGGCTCCCGCGGCGAATGCCGTTACTGGAACTGTCGGCGTTAGCAGGATGTCGTAGCGCTCCATCAGGTGGCGCAAGCGGTCGGCATAGGCCGAGCGTTCGGCGTAGGCCCATGCGAGGTCGACTCCGCGCACGTTCAACCCGGCCTCGATGACAGCCAGCCGGCCCGGATCGACCAGCTCGCGCACCTGCTCGAGGTCGTCCCGGTGCATGGCGGCCATCGCCGTTGACCAGATCAGGTCCAGGGCCGTGTAGGGGACATCGAGCGGCTCGGGGAGCGCCTCCACCTCACATCCCAGCTCACTGAAGGCTCGAGCGGCATCCTCGGCCAGCCGGGTCACCTCCGCATCGACCGGCAGGTCTCCAGCTCTCGAGATCCAGCAGGCGCGCAGTCCTCCGATATCGCCGTCCAGGCACGCAACGTAGTCGATCCCCGTCGGATTGAGAGAGTTTCGATCCCGCGGATCGGGACCTGCCATGACGTTGAGCATGAGGGCGGCGTCCGCCACCGTGCGGGTCATCGGCCCCATGTGCGCCAGGCTCTCTACCGCGCTCGGTGGGTAATACGGGATCAAACCGAACGAGGGCTTGAAGCCGAAGATACCGCAGAACGCGGCCGGGATGCGGATCGACCCTGCCCCATCGGTTCCTTGAGCCAGTGGACCCAGGCCAGCGGCGACGGCCGCGGCCGCTCCGCCGCTCGAACCCCCGGCAGTGCGACCGATCTTCCACGGGTTGTGGCTCGGCCCGACGACACGATTCCCGGAATCGCCTTTCCAGCCCAACTCAGGCGTGTTCGTCTTGCCCAGCAGCACCCCGCCTGCCGCGTACAGCCGCTCGACGACCGGGGCGTCCGCCTCGGGGATCCAGTCCTTCCAGAGCAGCGAGCCGCGAGTGGTTCTGACCCCGCGAGTCGGTGTCACGTCCTTGATGGAGAGCGGCACTCCCAGCAGCAGCGGTTGATCGTGGCTGGCTGCATAGGCCTGCTCCGCCTCCAGTGCCTGCCTGCGGGCGAGGTCAGCGGTCACGGTGATGAAGGCAGTGAGCGTCGGGTTGAGCCGCTCGATCCGCTCCAGGATCGCATCCGTTACCTCAACCGGGGACAGCGCCCGCTTGCGATAGAGCTCGCGCAGCTCGATGGCCGAGAGGTAGCACAATTCAGCCTGCGACATCGGCACCCCTCCATTTCCTTAGCTTTTGAAATGCGCGTAACCACCCGGCTCGATCTCCTCGAGCTTCCCCAACACGTTGCGAAGCTTGACCCGCGGGCCCTCGGCTCCCGCCCCCACGATATGACCGATGCGGTACGGCGGCCGCAGCCCGGCCCGGCGGAAGGCTCGGCAGACGCGTTCGAAGACGTGCTGCGGGGCGGTGAAGAGCAGCTCATAGTCTTCTCCACCGCGGAGGGCCAGGTCGCGCCAATCCGGGAAAGCCCACTTGATCGCGTTGGGGATGGGAACCCGGTGCAGGTCGACAATCGCCGAGACGCCGCTTCGTTCGCAGATCTTCGGTAGGTCTCCCAGCAAGCCGTCGCTGAGATCCATCGCCGCGCGCACGCCGCATCTCCGGAGCAGCATACCTTCTCGCACCCGAGGTTGGGGTCGATGATAGGCGTCCTGCATCCGCGGGCTCCCGTCGAGGGTCTTCAGACCTCGCTCGAGAACGCGTAGCCCGGCCGCTGCTAGACCCAGCGGCCCGGTCACGCCGATGACGTCCCCCGGTCGTGCTGCTGCGCGGGTCAGGAGCGGTCGAGAATCGCGAGGTACGTCGCCAACGACGGTAACGGCGATCAGAACCCCGTTCGGCGCTTTCGTCGTGTCGCCGCCGGCAATGACGACCCCGAACCGCTGGCCCAGCTTGCGCGCGCTGCGGTAGAAATCGAGCACCTCCTGGTCGCGCTCGGAACCGCGCAACCCCAGGTCGACGAGGGCCAGTCGCGGGCGCGCGCCCATCGCCGCGATATCGCTCAAGTTGACCGCCAGCGCTTTGTGCCCCAGCGAACCCCAGTCCGTCCAGTCGAGCCGGAAGTGCACACGCTCGACGAGCACATCGGTGGTGATGACGACGTCGTGGCCAGGACGAGGTCGCCAGACCGCCGCGTCGTCGCCGATCCCGATCCGCAGCCGGCTCCAGGTGTCGCGACCGACGAGCCTGCTGATTTGGTCGATCAGCGCAAACTCGCCGACCTCCCGTACCAGCCGACCACTTGAAGCCACCCGCATGTTCGCTCATCCCCTCCGCTCGACGACCACCGGCACTCCTGTAGCACGTCTCAGCGCGCGGCGATACACCTCGAGTGTCTCGGAGGCCGTTCGTTCCCAGGAAAACCCCCGCGACCGCTCTAGCCCCGCAGCGGCGAGCTGCGCTCGCAATCGGGGAGAGCCGGCGAGCTCGCGCAGCGCCCGCGCCAGCGAATCAGTATCGCGTGGATCGACCAGAATCGCCGCGTCGCCTGCCACTTCAGGCAGCGACGAGACAGACGAGGTGATTACCGGTACCCCACACGCCATCGCTTCGAGCACCGGCAGTCCGAAGCCCTCGTAGAGTGAGGGGTAAACGAAAACTGTTGCCGCGCTGTACCACAGTGCCAGCTCGTCCGGGTTCACGTACCCGGCGAAGCGTACCTGATCGGTGAGATCCAGTTTCTGCACAAGTTGAAAGATCGAGGATTCGCGCCATCCCCGTGCCCCCGCTATTACCAGCGGCATCGAGATCTCGGCTCTCACCCGGGCGTACGCATGGAGGAGCCCTTCGACGTTCTTGCGCGGCTGCAGTGTGCCCAGAAAGAGAAAAAACTCGTTCGGCAGGCCCTGTGCCCGGCGAAACGCTTCGAGCAGGCGATCATCGCGGACTGGCCGGAGCGAGCCATCGACCCCGTTGGGCACCACGACGACCTTTTCTGGAGGCACCGCAAGAAGCTCGACAACGTCGTCGCGGGTCTGGGTAGACACCGCGATAACAGCGTCGGCCCGCCGAGCTGAGAGCTTGGTCAGAGCGGCGAGATAGCGCCGCTTGAGCAGCGGGTAGTGCTCAGGATAATGTAGGAAGGCCAAATCGTGCACTGTCAGCACCTGTGGCCGCGGCCCGGCGAGCGGAACCACGTTGACCGGCGCATGGAGGAGGTC
>ERZ511473.2133-NODE-2133-length-11752-cov-3.167024_pt1 | contig 11752 bp, 12 predicted proteins | sample MGYA00374947_ERZ511473 | MGnify/ENA primary metagenome ERZ511473 (study PRJEB26303, sample SAMN06343854) | sediment metagenome | isolation source: hot spring sediment | place: Canada: British Columbia | collected 2012-09-26 ... | reverse complement strand
GGGGTGATCAGGCCGCAGACACCCACGGGTTCATGCCGGATTAAGGTAGTGCCCCGAGTTTCTTCGAACTGAAAGCGTTGCAGCACATCGATCAGTTGATTGAGGTGCAGCCAACCGCGCGGCACCTGAAATTTGCGGGAAAACGTGATGGGTGCGCCCATCTCGACGCGCATGGCCTGAGCGAATTCTTCTTGACGACGCTCGTAGATCGAGACGATGCGTTGCAGCAGCGCGATGCGCTCGGCGACGGACGCGTCGATCTGGCTCGGGTAGAGCCCGCGAACGTCGTAAGCCTTGAAGATCGAGCTGTCGACTGCGGTGCCGGGCACGCCCGCGGGAATCTAGCCGCTCGCCCCGTCGCTTTCAGCGCTGCGCCCGCCACCGCGTGGGCCGCTCGCGCTCGCTGCGGCCGTCGGCCAAGCGGCGAGGATTTCCTGTCGGGCCGCTTCCAGTGACTGGTTGATCACACGCGTGTCGGCGATCACCGGCATGAAGTTGTTGTCCCCTTGCCAGCGCGGCACGACATGCTGGTGGAGGTGCGCCGCGAACCCGGCGCCTGCGACCTTCCCGAGGTTGATGCCGATGTTGAAACCGTCGGCCGCGAACGCGCGGCGCAGGGCACGAACGCAGTCGCGCGTCAAGGTCTGGAGCTCGAGAAGCTCGTCGTCGTCGAGCGCGTCGAGCTCGCCGACGTGGCGGTAGGGCGCGACCATCAGGTGGCCGGGCGCGTAGGGGAAGGCGTTCAGCAGCACGTAACAGCGCTCGCCCCGGTGCACGATCAGCTCTTCCCGCCCGCTCGCCTGGCGGGGGCTGGTGCAGAAGATGCACTCCGCGCTCTTCGGGCCGCGGATGTAGGCGACCCGCCACGGCGCCCACAGCGGTCGCTTGCCGTCTTCCGCTACAGCCATCGCCGGTACCTGAAGTAACCGAACATGCTGAGCAGCATCACGACCATCGAACCGATGATGATCCAGAAGCTGGTCGAGGGACCGGCGGCGGGATCGCCACCACCGGGCAGGCCGACGTTCATGCCGAAGATGCTCGCTACCAGCGTGAGCGGCAGGACTACCACGCTGATCGCCGTCAGCACCAACAGGATGTCGTTCACGCGGTGCGAAATGACTGACTCGTTGGTGGACTCGAGCGCCTCGATCACCTCTTTGTAGTTCTCGAGAACGTCCCAGATCCGCTCGGACGCGTCGACGATGTCGTCGAAGTAGATCTCGAGATCGCCGCTGATGAAACGTTGCTTGGTGCGCTCGAGGTCGTTGAGCACAGCGCGCTGGGGGCGGACGATCTTGCGGAAGTTGATGATCTCCTGTTTGGCGTTCGAGATGTCGCGCACGATCTCGCGCGACCGCCCCTCGAAGATGTCTTCCTCGATCCGTTCGAGCTTGTTGCCCATCTTGCGCAACATCGGGAAGCAGTAATCGAACGCATCGTCGACGATCCTGTACAGGAGGTAACCGGGCCCCTTTGACAAGAGCGACTCGCGGAAGTCGGAGTTCGACGTGCAGCGTTCGAACAGGTAGGAAACCGGGGGTATCGGCTCGTTGGGAATGGTGATCAGATAGTCCGGCCCGACGAACATGTCTAGCTCGGCCGCGTTGAGACGGCCGACCGCCTTGTCGAACACAGGAAAGTGCAGAACGATGAACAGGTAGTCGGGGTACTCGTCGATCTTCGGGCGCTGGTTGCGCGACGCGACGTCCTCGTAGTCGAGGGGGTGGAAGTCGAAGTGCTCTTCGAGCCACGCGCGCTCGAGCGGCCCCGGGCGCTCGATGTTGATCCAGCGGAGCCCGCCGTACTCGACCTCGGCGATATTCGGCTCGTCTCTAAGCGGCGTCCGCGAGGGAGTGGCGGCAGCGAGACGAGCGCGGCTCGTGCGGCGTATGCGCGGTCTCGGCACGCTCGGCATCGCTGCGACTGAGGGGCTCCTCGGGGACCGTCATGACCCGTCGATTGTAGAGCCCGTACGTGCCGTGCCCTCGCGCCACAGGGCTAGAAGGCGCTATTCTTGCCGCCTCACATAGCGCCGCTCACATCGAGAGGGGTGGAGGGACTTGGCCCTGTGAAACCCCGGCAACCATCTCGGCCCGGCGCGGTCGGGAACGGTGCCAATTCCAAGCGGGCCGGGCGGCCCGGGAGATGTGACGAAGTGCTTCGGGCGAAGCCCTCGTCACAAAGGAACGGAAGCGGCGAGGGATCTTCGGTCGACAAGGGGGTCAAGATGGCCGTCGAGGCACTGCGGTGCAAAGAGTGTGGAGAGAGGTATCCGCTCGACGCTCGCTACGTCTGCGAGCGCTGCTTCGGGCCGCTCGAGGTCGAGTACGACCTGAGCGCTATCGACGCATCGGCGCTGCGTGCCCGGATCGAAAGCGGGCCAGCGTCGATCTGGCGCTACGCCGATCTGCTGCCCTTCGCAACACCGCCGGCTAGCCCGCTGCCGGTCGGGCTAACACCGCTCGTCCGGGCCGACCGCCTGGCGGAGCGCCTCGGCCTTGGCGAGGTGTGGGTGAAAAACGACGCCGCCAACCCCACCCACTCCTTCAAGGATCGGGTCGTGGCGGTGGCGATCGCCAAGGCGCGCGAGCTCGGCTACTCGGTGGTGGCCTGCGCATCGACGGGCAACCTCGCGCAGGCCGTGGCGGCGCACGCTGCAGCGGCAGGCCTCGACGCGTACGTCTTCATACCCGCCGATCTCGAGCGCGAGAAGGTCCTCGCCACCGGCGTGTACGGCGCCAAGATCGTGGCCGTTGAGGGCACCTACGACGACGTCAACCGCCTCTGCACCGAGCTGTCGGCGGAGCGCGAGTGGGCCTTCGTCAACGTCAACGTGCGCCCCTACTACGCCGAGGGCTCGAAAACTCTCGGCTACGAGATCGCCGAGCAGCTCGGGTTCGAACTGCCCGATCGCGTCGTCTGTCCGATCGCCTCGGGCTCGATGTTCACCAAGATCGCGCGCGCCTTCGACGAGCTGGTCGAGCTCGGGCTGGTCGCGAGGCCCGAGCGTGGCGGCCCGATCTTCTGCGGTGCGCAGGCGGCGGGGTGCGCGCCGGTCGCCGAGGCGTTCGCCAACGGCTGGGACGTCTGCCGGCCGGTGAAACCGAACACGATCGCCAAGTCGCTGGCGATCGGCAATCCGGCCGACGGGCCGTACGCGCTCGAGCTCGCACGGCGTAGCGGCGGCACGATCGAGGCCGTGAGCGACCGCGAGATCGTCGAGGGCATCGAACTGCTCGCCGAGACGACCGGCATCTTCCCGGAGACGGCGGGGGGCGTCACCGTGGCCGTGCTGCGCAAGCTCGCCGAACAGGGAAAGATCGCTCCCGACGAGCGCGTGGTCGTGCTCAACACGGGCGAGGGCCTGAAAACGCTCGACGCGATCGCCGACGCTGTCGAAGTCATACGTATCGAACCGCGGCTCGAGGCGTTCGACCGTGCCTTCGGGCTGGCGGGCGCCGCCGCGAGCTAGGCGCGCGGGCACGCAGCGCGGGGCGCGACAAGAGACCGGCAGCGGTGGAAGAGCACCGTTAGAGTTCGCTGACGCGATGGGTGTGACAGTGAAGATCCCGACGCAGCTGCGCTCGGTGACCGGCGGCGAGGCCGAGGCCGTGATCGACGGAGCGACCACGGTCGGCGAGGTGCTCGACCGCCTCTACGAACGCTACGAGGGGCTGCGCGACCGAATCTCCGACGACGGTGCCCTGCGGCGCTTCGTCAACGTCTACGTGGGTGGCGAGGACATCCGCTTCCTCGACGGCCTCGAAACGCCGGTACAGGACGGCGACGAGGTGACGATCCTCCCGGCCGTCGCTGGCGGTCGGTAACAACGCGTGACCGTGCCGTTCGGTGGCGCTTCGGTGCTGGTCACCGGCGGCCAGGGGTTCGTCGGCGCCCACCTCTGCGAGCGCCTTCTCGCCGCGGGCGCACGGGTCGTCGTTCCCCGCCGTGACGTCCACCCGCGTTCGCGTTTTCGAATCGAGGGAATCGAGGAGCGCTGCGACCTCGTAGCTTGCAATCTCGCCGCCGTCGAGAGCGTCCAACGCGTGCTCGCGGAAGAGGAGATCGAGTACGTCTTTCACCTCGCTGCGCAGACGATCGTGGGCACCGCGCGTCGCGCGCCGCTGTCGACGTTCGAGTCCAACGTCCGCGCGACCTACGTCCTGCTCGAGGCGTGCCGCAGCGTCCCCGACCGCCTGCGAGCGATCGTCGTCGCTTCCTCGGACAAGGCATACGGGCCAAGCGACGAGCTGCCCTACAAGGAAGACACGCCGCTCAGACCGACATTCCCCTACGACGTGTCGAAGGCGTGCGCCGACCTGATCGCGCGGTCGTACGCGCTCACCTACGAGCTGCCGGTGGCGGTGACACGCCTAGCCAACGTGTACGGGCCGGGCGACGTCAACTGGTCGCGCATCGTGCCCGAGACATGTCGCGCCCTGGCCGAGGGCAGAAGGCCAGTCCTGCGCTCGGACGGCTCGCCCAAGCGCGACTTCATCTACGTCGACGACGCCGTCGAGGCGTACTTGGCGGTTGCCCGCTCGCTCGCCGATCGCGCGCTGCATGGGCGCGCCTGGAACGCGGGCAGCGGCGAGCCCACTGCCGTGATCGAGATCGTGCGCGAGCTCGTCGCAATCGCCGGTGTCGCTCTCGAGCCCGAGATCCTCGGGGAGGGCACTCCAGCGGGCGAGATCGACGCCCAGTGGCTCGACTCGAGCGCGATCGAGCGCGAGCTTGGCTGGCGGCCGCGCGTGCCGCTCCGCGAGGGGCTTCGTCGCAGCTATGACTGGTACCGCCGGTACCTAGCCGCGCTCGATTCCCCTCACGTCCGAAGCTCGTGACGGTGGTGGTGCCGGTAGGCGGCGCGCGCCTGCTCGGCACCGCGCATCAAGCGCGCCAAGTGCGGCTCGGTCAGCGACGCCGGAACACAGGGCACACCGGCGGCCATGCCGCACGTGGGGCACGGCACGCTGAGCGCCCGCTCGAACGCGCGCTGAGCGGCCGCAGGTGCCGGCTCGCGCCGACGGTCGCGGGTAGCACGGTCGCCGCGCTGTTGGACGGGCTTAGCGGTCGCGCGCCGAGCGAGCTTAAGCCACTCCGCGGCTACAGCATCGTCGTTAGCGGAGCGGCGCAGTGCGAGACAGCGCACGCCGAACGTCGCTGTCGCTCCCAGCTCGAGCGGTTGGTTCGACATCCTGTGTCCCCCTTGGCGGTTGCCGTGTGCGCGGCGGATCGGACCGCTGCCGAACCCGCCGTGTACCCGTAAGGGGGAACGCAAGAGAGGGGCGAAACTTGCGCCGCGGACTCAGCGCTCGCAGCCTTCGCCCGCCACCGGGAAGGGGCAGTGCGCCCGACAGGATTCGAACCTGTGACCTCTGGCTCCGGAGGCCAGCGCTCTATCCACTGAGCTACGGGCGCTCGTGCAACGAAGCAGTCTAGTGGCGCCGCGAGGCGCAAAGATTGCGCGGTCGTGGAGCTCGAGATCCTCTTTCTCGGTACCGCCGGCTCGGTTCCGACCGCGCGCCGCGCACTGCCGGCCACGCTCGTGCGGCGTGGCGGGCACCGCCTTCTGATCGACTGTGGCGAAGGGACGCAGCGCCAACTTCTGCGCTCCGAGGGTCTCGTCGAGATCCCCGAGATCCTCGTCACGCACCTGCACGCCGACCACGTTCTCGGGCTGCCTGGGCTGCTCAAGACCTGGGGCTTGCTGGAGCGCGCGAATCCGCTCGTCGTGCGCGGCCCGCGCGGCCTCGCGTCGCTCTTGAAAGCGTTGCGATCTGTGGTTGGACGCGTTCCGTACGAAGTGGTGGTGGAGGAGATCGACCCGCCTGCCGAGTTCCGGTACGACGGCTGGCGGCTCGGTGCCTTCGCGGTCGATCACGGCGTCGCCGCACTCGGCTACGCGATCGTCGAGGACGAGCGGCCGGGACAGTTCGACCCGGTGCGCGCCCAGCAACTCGGAGTCGCGCCCGGACCGGACTTCGGTCGGCTCCAGCGCGGCGAGATAGTCACGGGCAGCAAGGGCCCGGTCAAGCCCGAGCAGGTGATGGGTCCGCCGCGACCAGGACGCAAGCTCGTTTTCAGTGGCGATACACGGCCGTGCGAACTGCTCAAGGCAGCCGCCTGGCGCTGCGATGTGCTGGTCCACGAAGCGACGTTCGCCGAAGAGGACCGGTCCCGCGCTCGCAAGACGCGGCACTCGACCGCCCGCGAGGCGGCCGAGCTGGCTCGGGAGTGCGAGGCGCGCACGCTCGTTTTGACGCATCTGTCGCCGCGCTACCCGCCGAAGCTGCTCGCGGAGGAGGCGAAAGCGGTTTTCGCTACGACGCTCGTGCCACGCGACTTCGACCGGCTGGAAGTGCCGTTTCCCGAGCGCGGGAAGCCCCGGCTCGTTGAGCACTTGGCGCGGCCGGCACCGACTGGCAGCAACGCCGACTTCGGTCCGGCATCGTCCGACCTACAGGCCGGGTCGGTCGGTCCTCAGTGACGGCGGCGGGAGGTACCGCGGTCGCGGCCTGACGGTCGCCGGGCGGGCGTGCCGCGCCGCGGTCGCGTATGTGCCGGTCCGGGGGGTGGGCGCGAAGTTCTGCCGTCGCCGTCGAGTGGTACCGTTCGGCTGCGTCCTTTAACCAGGTCCAGCGAGGCCGGAAGGAGCGGAGAACCATCGCTAGCCAGGAAAAGGTCGTCCTCAACAGCGAGGACGTGCGCCGAATGCTCGTGCGCATCGCGCACGAGATCGTCGAGCGCAACGGCGACGGCCGGGTCGCGATCGTCGGCATCCAACCGCGCGGGGTCGTGATCGCCCAACGCTTGCGCGACAAGGTCGCCGAACTGCTCGCTGCGGACGTCCGCTTTGGCGAGATCGACATCTCCTTCTACCGCGACGATCTCTCGCTGCGCGGTCCCGAACACCAACCCGAGGTGCGCGAGACGCGCATCGATTTCCCCGTCGAGGAGCACACGACCGTGCTCGTCGACGACGTCCTCTACACCGGGCGGACGGTGCGCGCGGCGATCGAGGCGCTCTTTGCGTTCGGTAGGCCGCGCCGAGTGCAGCTCGCTGTCGTCTGCGATCGCGGCCACCGCGAACTCCCGATCCGCCCCGACTACGTCGGCAAGAACCTTCCCACCTCGCGTCGGGAGCGGGTGAACGTGCGTCTCGCCGAAGTCGACGGGGTCGACGAGGTTTCGATCAGCGAGCTCGCGGAGGTGAGGGCGTGAGCGCACGGCACTTGCTCGCCATCGGCGACCTGGGGCGCGAAGGGATCGAGCGCATCCTTGCGCGCGCCGAGAGCTTCGCCGAGGTCGCCGGCCGCCCGATCAAAAAAGTGCCAACGCTGCGCGGGCGCACCGTGATCAACCTCTTCATGGAGCCCTCGACGCGCACGCAGTCCTCGTTCGAACTCGCGGCGAAGCGCCTGTCGGCGGACGTCGTCACCGTCAAGGCTCAGGGCTCGTCGGTCGAGAAAGGCGAGTCGTTCAAAGACACGGTGCTGACCCTCTCGGCCTACGACCCGTCGGCGATCGTCGTGCGCGCCCCGCACGCCGGCGCGGCCGCGCTCGTAGCGCGCTGGTCGCGGGCGAGTGTCATCAACGCCGGCGACGGCAAGCACGAGCACCCGACGCAAGCGTTGCTCGACCTCTTCACGCTGCGGCGCCGTCTCGGCCGCCTCGACGGCCTGCGCGTGTGGATCATTGGCGACGTCGCGCACAGTCGCGTCGCGCGATCGGGCATCGTCGCGCTGCGCACGATGGGCTGCGAGGTGACCGTCTGCGGACCGCCGACGCTCGTGCCTAGAGCGATCGCCGAGCTCGGTTGCAGCGTTCGCTACGACCTCGCCGGCGTCGAGCGTGCCGATGTCATCTACGCGCTGCGCGTTCAGCGCGAGCGAATCGCCGGGATCGTCGCTCCGTCGCTGCGCGAGTACGTCGAGCGCTGGCAGATCGACGGGCGCCGCCTGCGCCCCGGGCAGGTGGTCATGCATCCCGGTCCGGTCAACCGCGGCGTCGAGCTGGCGAGCGAAGTCTGCGACTCGCCACAGTCGCTGATCGTCGATCAAGTCGAGGCCGGGGTCGCTGTGCGGATGGCGGTCCTCTACGAGCTTCTGGCGGGCGCGGGCGGCGACGGTGCGCGCCTCTCCGCCGGCCGCGAGCAGGAGGCGCCGCAACCGGCATGAGCGGGCGTTCGCGAACCTTGCACCCCGCTCTCGCCACCAGCGAGGGCGCCCCAGCGAACCTGAGGATCGCCGGTGTACGCGCGCTCGATCCGGTCGCGGGCATCGATCAGGTGTGCGACCTCGTGGTTCGCGACGGCGTGGTGGCGTCGCTCGCCGAGCCGGGCAGCGGTGCCGCGCCAGACAGCGGCGAGGTGGTCGACGGGAACGGGCGTGTGGCGGTGCCGGCCTTTGTCGATCCCCACGTCCACCTGCGCACACCAGGGCGCGAAGACGAAGAGGACATCGAATCGGGCACCCGCGCGGCTGCCGCGGGCGGTTTCTGCTGCGTCGTAGCGATGGCCAACACCGACCCGGTCGTCGACAGCCCCGAGCTTTTGAGTGCTTTGCGGCGCAGGGCCGATCGCGAGGCGCGTGTCCAGGTCGGTTTCGCGGCGGCGGTCACGGTCGGTCAGCGCGGCGACCGGCTGACCGACACAACACTGCTTGCCGACGCTGGTGCCGTCTGTTTCAGCGACGACGGTTTGCCGGTGCGCTCGGCGCGCGTCATGCGACAGGCGCTTCAGTGCCAGCGCTTGCACGGCCTGCCGCTCGTGTTGCACGAGGAAGACCCCGATCTTTCGGGCGAGGGCGCGATGCACGAAGGAACGGTCTCGGTGCGTCTGGGCGTCGCTGGGATCCCGTGGGCGAGCGAAGCCGTGATGGCAGCGCGCGACGTGCTCTTGGCCGAGCTCGAGGACGGGCGGATTCACCTCCAGCACGTGTCGTCGGCGCGGACGCTGGCGATCGTCGAGTGGGCGCGCGCTCGCGGCGTCGCCGTCACCTGTGAAGTGACACCGCACCACCTTCTTCTCTGCGACGAAGACGTCGCTGGCCTCGACACCGCTCGCAAGATGAACCCGCCGCTGCGCAGCGCCGGCGACCGGACAGCGCTGCGCGAGGCGCTGCGCTCGGGGCTGATCGACTGCATCGCCACCGATCACGCTCCCCACGCGCAGGAAGAGAAGGAAGCGCCGTTCGAGGAGGCGCCGATGGGTACGACCGGTCTCGAAACGGCCTTCGCCGCTCTTTACACCGACCTCGTCGTACCCGGCGAGTTGTCGCTCGCCACGCTCGTCGAGAAGCTCACCGCCGGCGCCAGCGTCCTCGGCTTCGAGCGGCCGTCGCTAAAGCCCGGCAGCGTCGCCAACCTCTGCCTCGTCGATCTCGATAAAGAGTGGACGGTAGGCGAGAACGGCTTCGAGAGCCGCTCCGCCAACAACGCTTTCCTCGGCCGCCGTCTGCGCGGCAAGGTGCTTTTGACCACCAGCGCTGGCGCTGTCGTCTGGCGCGATCGCTCGATCCTGATGCGGGAGGTGGCAGCGTGAGCGAAGGCTCGAACCAACTCGGCGTGGCCGGCGGGGGTGGCGACCGTCATGCGCGGGTGCTGCTCGACCCACAGCGTGCGGCGCTGATCGTCGTCGACATCCAGGAGGCGTTCGCCAAGGCCGTCGGCGACTTCGACGGGGTCGCCGCAGCGGCGCGCAAACTCGTTCGCGGTGCGCACATTCTCGGTTTGCCGGTGATCGTCAGCGAGCAGTACCCGCGTGGGCTCGGGCCGACGGTGCCGGAACTAGCCGAGCTTCTCGACGGCGATGTGCGCGTCGAGAAGCGCTGCTTCGCGGCTTCGGCGGCCGAGGGGTTCGATCTCGCTGGGCGCACGCAGGCGCTCGTCTGCGGCATCGAGGCGCACGTCTGTGTCGCCCAGACCGCCCTCGAGCTGCTCGCGCGCGGCGTCGCGGTGCACCTGGTCGTCGACGCTGTCGCTTCGCGCAAGGCGCACGACCGCGACGTGGCGCTACGCCGGCTCGAGCTCGCGGGCGTGGTGCCGCAAACGGTCGAGTCGGCGCTGTTCGAGCTCGTGCGCGGTGCCGACCACCCGCACTTCAAAGAGATCCAGCAGCTGATCAAGTAGGAGGAGCTTTTGCCCGCCTCGGACCACGGCCTCGCCGCACCCGCACGCCGCAACCACGGGCCGCTCGGCGCACAGCCGGCCTACCTCTTGCTCGAAGACGGCAGCCGCTTCGAAGGCTTCTCGGTCGCCCACCACGAAGTCGCCGTGGGCGAAGTCGTCTTCACCACGTCGATGAGCGGCTACCAAGAGACCGTCAGCGACCCCTCGTACCGCGGCCAGATCGTCGTCTTCACCTACCCGCTCGTAGGTAACTACGGCGTCGCCGAGAGGCACATGGAGTCCGACCGCATCCACGCTCGCGCTGTGGTGATGCGCGAAGGGGTCGACGCCGAAGACGCGCCCACCGCTGAGGGCGGCTGGCTGAGCTGGCTCTGCGACTGCGGTGTGCCGGCACTGTCGGGTGTCGACACGCGCGCGCTCGTGCGCCATATCCGCGACAAGGGCGCGATGCGCGGCGGTGTCTTTCCCACCGAGGTTCCTGAACAGCGGGCGCGCGAGCTGATAGCGGCTGAGCCGCCGATGGCAGGCCGCGACCTCGTTGGCGAGGTAACGCCTTCCGAACCGCACGAGTTGCCACCAGCCGAGGGGGTAGCGGAGCGCGCTTTCGTCGCGGCGATCGACACGGGCATCAAGGCCTCGATCGTGCGCAACCTGCGCCAGCGTGGCGTGCGCTTGCGCCTCTACCCGGCCTACACGCCGGCCAGCGAGCTGCTCGCCGCCTCGCCCGACGCAGTGTTTCTCGCCAACGGGCCGGGCGACCCCGCAGCGCTCGACAGGGTCGTCGCCACGGTTCGCGAGCTGGTCGGCAAGGTGCCGATTTGGGGGATCTGTCTCGGGCACCAGCTCCTTTGCCGCGCTGTCGGGCTCGAAACTTTCAAGCTGCCCTTCGGCCATCGCGGCGCCAACCACCCGGTCAAGGATCTGACAACGGGCAAGGTCGAGATCGTGTCCATGAACCACGGCTTTACCGTCGACCGCGACAGCCTGCCGGATGCGGTCATGGAAACGCATGTTTCGCTGTTTGACGGCACCAACTGCGGCATCGCCCTGAAGGACCGTCCAGTGTTCAGCGTCCAGCACCATCCGGAAGCCTCGCCCGGTCCGACGGACAGCCTGTATCTGTTTCAACGCTTCGCTGATGCGATGACGCCGCGTTGAGCCTGCCCCCGGCCCGATCGCGTTATCTGACATGGCTGGCCAAGGCTCTGGCCCAACCGGTTGACGGGACGACATCGGCGCAGGGGCATGCGGTTCTGGGCTATGCCACCGGCTATGATGCTGCCGATATCGCGCCCTTCGTCCGATCCTTGCGGGCGGTGTTCGACGGTACGGTGGCCCTGGTGGTGGACGACCGGCCTGATGTGGCGGCCTTGCTGGCCGAGTATGCGGTGATTGCGGTCGCGCCGGATCGGATCGACGGCTGGGCTCCACACCCTGTCATGCAAAGGTTCGCGGCGTTCGACCGGTTGCTGCGCGCCTGGCCCGGGGTCGATGGCGTCCTGATCACCGATGTGCGCGATGTGATCTTTCAGGCCGACCCGTTTCAGCCTCGCCCGGACGGCCTGCTGGCGTTTCAGGAGTATGAGGCCGGGGTCCTGGCCGATCATGCCTTCAACATGAA
>ERZ511473.2119-NODE-2119-length-11843-cov-3.079721_pt1 | contig 11843 bp, 10 predicted proteins | sample MGYA00374947_ERZ511473 | MGnify/ENA primary metagenome ERZ511473 (study PRJEB26303, sample SAMN06343854) | sediment metagenome | isolation source: hot spring sediment | place: Canada: British Columbia | collected 2012-09-26 ... | reverse complement strand
TTTTTTTTTTAATGATACGGCGACCACCGAGATCTACACTCTTTCCCTACACGACGCTCTTCCGATCTCCCACTGGCCAGCGAAGGGTCGTGCGCGGAGTCCGTGGTCGCGTTCGTTCGCCAGCGGGGCAAGAGGTGGAGCTTGACCGCGGTGCCGCGCTTCACCGCTCGGCTGGTCGAGTGGGAGGATGGGCTGCCGGCCCGGCGCTACCCGCTCGGGCAACCCATCTGGCAGGACACGGCGCTCGTCTTGCCGAGCGGAGCCCCGCGCCGCTGGCAGTGCCGCTTGACCGGAGAACGCGTCGAAGCAACGGGGGAAGAGCCGCCGCGGCTGCCGCTGGCACAGGTCTTCGCGCGCTGGCCCGTCGCGGTGCTGCTTGCGGAGGAGTAGACCGCGCAAGGACGAGCGTCCTCCTTGCCCCGGAACGCACAGGGGAACGACTGGAGCAGGGCCTGGCCGGCCGGCGGTCGGGGCGAGCAGCCGACCGTTCGCACCTCACCCGCCCAGCGGTCGAGGCAGCCGTGGAGCGCGCGGCCCGCAGTCACGCCGGTGGGCCGGTGAGCAACTCGCGCAGCTCGGCCTCGCGCTGCTGCTTCGTGACGACAATCAGCTCGTCGCCTGGCTCGATCACCGTCTGGCCGGTTGGAATGATCAGCTCGCCGTGTCGCAGAATGGCGGTGATGATCACCTCGGGCGGTAGCTCGATTTGCCAGATCGGCTGATGGATTACCGGCGAGTCCTGGGAGACCTTGGCCTCGACGATGGCCAGATCGGCGTGGCGCAGCGCCATGAGATGGACGAACGGGCGCTCCGGTATCTGCTGCTCGATGATGCTCAGGATCACGTTGGTCTGGCTGACCGTCACGTCGATGCCAAGCTTGCGGAAGAGTTCCTCGTTTTTCGGGTTATTCACGCGGGCGATCGTCCGGCGGACTCCGAAGCGCTCGCGGGCCATCTGGCAGATGACGAGGTTGTCCTCGTCGTCGCCGGTGACTGCGATCACGACATCGGCCCGCCCGGCACCGGCCGCGGCGAGCGTCGCCACCTCCGCGCCGTCGCCTTGCATCACGATGGCGCCGAACCGGTCGCGGTAGACCTGCACCTTCGCCGGGTTCTTCTCGATGAGGAAGACCTCGTACCCCTCGTTGACCAGCGTCTTCGTGAGGTAGTAGCCGACTTTTCCGCCGCCAACGACGATGATGTACATGACAGCGCTCCCGTCGCGCGTAATGCCGTCGCTTGTCGTCCGCCCGTCAGCCGGAGACGCGAGCCGGGCGATGCTGGCGCACCTGCTCCTCGATCATATCGGCAACCGTTCTGGTCGGGCAGACCACCGTAAGGCCCAACCCGCGGTAGACCTCGGCGCGCTCCGGATCGTAGATCCGCAGGATGACCTTCGGCACCTGGTAGATCGCTTGGGCGATCTGGGCCGCCATGATGTTCGTGTTGTCATCCTCGGTCACGGCGACGAAGACGTCAGCCGATTCGATCCCTGCCGATCGGAGGACGTCTTCATCGATCCCGGTTCCGAGGACGAGCTGGCCGGGAAAGTGGTCAGGCAGGCGACGGAACGCTTCTTGCCGCTGATCGACTATCGAGACGCGGTGTCCCTCGGCCACGAACTCGATCGCCAGTCGACTACCGACTCGACCGCAACCCACGATGAGGATTCTCATGTTCTCGTCTCGCTCTCGCTCGCCACCCGGATGACGACGACATCGCACGGCGCATTATCGAGGATATAGGGGAGCGTCTCACCCTGGGTCAGCACGCCGAGGTGCCATCGGCTCGTGGTCGCCATAATGATGGCATCCGCCGCGCGCTCGATCGCCTCGTCCACGATCGCAGCCGCCGCCACGCGAGCTTGCAGCAACTCGGTCGTGATCCGTTTCCAGCGGCCGCGAGCCACCTTCTGCGCATAGCTCGCAGCGGCTTCCAGGACGCTGGTGCCCTGCTCGATCTGATCCGGCAGCTCGCTGTCGAGGGCGTATCGCTGGGGCACTTCGACGACGTAGACCAGGGTGAGCCAGGTCTCTCCGGAGCTACAGATCGCCGCAGCCAGGTCGATCGCTCGGCGGTCACCGGCCAGTCCACTCACCGGTACGAGAATGCGGCGATACACGCCTGTCCGCTCCTACCTTCCTATCCGGCGGATTGTCCTACCAATCACGGCTCGCTCGAACTCCTCGCGCAAGTATTCACTCCTGCGACGGGGGACGTTATACCCCGAGCGCGAGCCGGCGGATCAGTGGCTCCGGAAGGCCGGCAGCGCGCATGTCCTCCTGTACCTGTTCGACCGCGTACTGTGCGCGGTGGAAGGTCACGACCCCCATCTCAGGGTCGAAGATCGCGTATGCGGCGCGCGGGTCGCCGTCACGGGGCTGGCCGACCGCTCCGGGGTTGATCATGTAGCGGTCGTCGCTTAGCAGAATTCGATCCCCATGACGTGGCGCATAGGGCGGCAAGCCGCGGAGCGCCTCCCGCTCGCGGATCACGAACGGCACGTGCGTGTGGCCGAAGAAACAGATCGAGGTGTCGAAGTAATTGAAATTCACCGCTGCGAGATGCGCGTTATAGACGTACTCCCACACCGGATTCCGCGGGCTCCCGTGCACGATAGTGGACGCTCCCGAGATCACGCGATTCGGTAGCCCCTCGAGATAGGACAGATGCTCGCGCCCGAGCTGGGCAATCGTCCAGCGCAGCGCGTACTGGGCGATCGGATTGAACCCCTCGAGGGCCGCCCGACCCAGGCAGGCCCAATCATGGTTGCCGACCACACTAACCTCGGTCGCGATACTCTGCACGCGCTCCACACATTCGCGCGGGCGTGGCCCATACCCGACGATATCGCCCAAGCACCAGACATCGTCCACCGTGCCGGCAGCGGCGAGAACCGATTCCAGGGCTACCAGATTCGCGTGAATATCCGCGATGATCAGGATGCGCACAAGTGGTCTCCAAACATGTCATCGAAGTCTAGCGCACCATCGCCAGCGACTCGAGATGGTCGACTGATGCCGTCGCATCGACCCGAAGCGAACCAGCGCTGATGGCGATCCTGTTGCCTGTTACGCGATGCCTCTCGATCATGGCGGGTAGTATAGCCGAGGCAGCGCAGGCACGAGCAGGAAACACGTCCCAACGATCCGGCGGGCGCTTCGGTGCCAGGCTGGCAAATTCTGTCATGGCGAAGCATGATAGGTACGACCGGCACCGGAGAGGACGAGCTCTCGAGGTCGTGGCCACAGTGCCGGCGGAGCACATTGCAGGAAGGGAGGGTGCCGATGGTACAGGACGGGCAGGACTGGAGGTCGATGGGTCTGGTAGCAGGAGGCGCGCTCGCGCTCGGGCTCGGGCTACTCGCGCTGCGCGCCAGGCGTCGCCCGAAGACGCTGCGCCAGCGGCTGGCCGAGGAGATCGATGTGCGTTCGGCACTCGAATCGTTGCGCCAGGCGATGGGTGACGTCCGGGAATACCTGCCGGAAGACGGGCGAGTGGTGCGGCAGGTCATGGAGCACCGGCTCAAGCCGCTGGCCGCCGTCACGAGGCGAGAGCTGCCCAAGCGCACCCGCCGCGCCATCAAGCAGCTCGAAGCCGAGCGCGAGCACCTGGCCAAGGTGCTCGAGCGCGAGGTGGCACCATCGACCCAGCGGCTGGCGCAGGAAGCGCTGCGCGAGGCCGAGGAGCTCTTGAGCACGGCACGACAGCGCGCCGAGGCGGTAACGGGTCGCATGCGCGAAGAGCTGCCGGCCCGTGCCCGCGAGGGAGCCGGCACCGTGCTCGGTGTGGTCGGCCAGGTGGCCCCCAGCCGCGCTCGCCGGCGCCGCGGCCGGCTGCGCGCAGGCACGCAAGCCGCGCGTGAAGCGCCTGGACGGCTACTCGCGCGGATCGGCGCGGCAGTGCAGGAGACCGCGGCGATCGGGTTCTGGGCCGGCGCGGCTGGCGCGCTCGTCTACTTCGGCCTCCTGAACGATGAGCAGCGGACACGCGTTCGGCAGGCCATCAGCACGGCCTGGGTACAGATCCAGGATCTGTGGGCCGACTTCCAGAGCGAGGATACAGCCTTCACCGATCTCTCGCGCTGAGGCCCAGCGCCCGCTTGCTCTGGGCGGAGCAGCGGTCAGCGTCGGGCGCATGTCGAGGCACGAGACCTGTCGGAGGGGCGACCGGCCGGTCGCCCCTCCTGTCCTAGAGGGGGCGAACGATCGTTCGCCCCTCCTCGATGCAACCCGATGATGACCGTAACCTCGGCTAGTCCCGCGCTACATGCTCGCTAGGACGGAGAGTCACGACTGGCTCAGGAAGCGCTCTTCACCGCCTCGGCGAAGACATCGAGGAACTCTTCGGCCTGGCGCTGGTTGATGATCAGCGGCGGGATCACCCGGATGACCTGGTCATGCTCGCCTGCCGTGATCAGCAGCGTCCGCAACTCCTGGGCACGCTGGATCACCCGCTTGACCGCGTCAGGGTTGGGCGAGCGGTCGGGCTTGACGAACTCGACCCCGATCATCAGTCCCAACCCGCGCACCTCGCCGATCACCGGGAACTCGTCCTGCAGCTCTCGGAGCTGGGCCATCAGGAAATTGCCGACCCGCTCGGCATTCTCTGGCAGTCGCTCCTCGCGCATCACCTCGAAGGTCGCCACGCCCGCGGCGCAGGCGACGGCGTTGCCGCCGTACGTGCCGCCGTGCGCACCGGGTGCCCACTTGTCCATCAACTCGCGGTTGGCGACGACCGCCGAGAGCGGCAGGCCGGAGGCGATCCCCTTCGCCACGGTGACGATGTCGGGCACGATCTCGAAGTGCTCGAACGCCCACATCCGGCCGGTGCGGCCCACCCCGGTCTGGATCTCGTCGACGATCAGGCGCAGCTCGGTCGACCGCGCATGCATGCGAACGATCGGCTCGCCCTCGGGATCGAGGAAGAGGATATCGACGTGGTCGTTGGCCTCGATCAGCTCCGAGCCACTGTAGTCGAGCTCGACGGTGAGGACCGGCGTGATCCGGTCGCTCTGGTGTGCCGGCTCGCCGGGCGGCGCGTGCGTGAGCGCGTAGCGGAGGTGGCCCAGGAGGTCAGTGAGCGCGCCGCGCTCGTTCGGCTCGGTGCCGAGGTAGAGGGCCAGGTCGATGCGGCCATCGCTGACGTGCAGGTAGTAGCCGTCCTCGGCGTGCTCCAGCGCGATATCCTGCGGGAACCAGAGGTCGTAGATCACGAGGGGACGGACTTCGGCCTCGTCTTCCTCGTCCTGGTCCTCTTCGATCGCTTCGCCGGAGGAGAAGACGGCGGCTCCCTGCCCTTGGAGCAGGGAGAAGTGCGCGAGGCCGTAGAGGTAGAGTGTCTCCGCCAGGTGCGAGCGAACCGGAGCCGTGAACAGGCCAGGGAACTCGTCTTCGAGCAGCCGCTCGAGGGAGCGGAGCATCCGCTCGTACTCCGGGCGCCCGCGCAGCTCGCGGTGGACGAAGCGCCGCGCCTCCTGGAACGCCGCGCGGAGCTCGCCGTCGATCGCGTCACCGGACTGCTCGGCGAGAAAGCGCTGGATGGCCTCGAACAGGTCATCCTCGGCCGATTGGCCGTCACGGACGGGTTCGTCTGACACGGCTGGACTCCTGAGTCACCACGGGCGGCGTGGCCAGCATCGATGACTAATTGTGGCATGACCGCGGTAACCCGTCTAGCCAGGTAGGCAAGAGAACGCCTGCGACTGCGGGACGATGTGCGGCTGAGCGCGCTCGCGGTCCCGGGCGTCGGGTTGGGCAGCGCGCTGCGGGCCGCGCTGCGCTTTCGCTGGGAGTAGACCGTATGGACTAGCGAGCCTCTCCAGGCTGGGATACGATACCGTGCCGGTGGAAAACGGAGAGACGCACCAGGCGGAGGGAGCGATGCAGGCGCACACGAGGTGGCGTGATCCAGAGACCGAGCGTGTCGTGCTCGACGCGATCGATATCGAGGAGCCCTGGGCGCTGCTCGAGCGCTTCAATACCCTGGTCCGGCTCTCTGGTAGCCAGGATGAGGCCGAAGCCGTCGCCTATCTCACCGGCCGACTCGATGCCTGGGGGGTGCCCTATCGTGTCCATCACCCGGTCTGCCTGATCAGCATCCCGGTGCGAGCCACGCTCCGCGTGGTGAGCCCGAGCCCGCGTCCTATCCGGGCCAAGACGCTCTCCTTCTCCCCCTCCACCGACGGCGCTGAGATCACCGGCGAGCTGGTCTACGTCCCCTCCGCGCACGCCCGGGGTGTAGCCGAACTGCTCGGCGCTGCTCGCCCGCAGATCGAGCAGGACCTGCGCGGCAAGGTCGTCCTCACCGAGGGGCTGGGACTGGCCGCCCGCGGCCTCGATCTGGCGAAGACCGGCGCGATCGGCGCTATCTTCATCAACCCAGGCGACTACATCCACGAGGGGATCGCGACCACCTCCTGGGGCTCGCCCGACCTCGACTCGCTCGGCCGGGTACCCCCGGTGCCCATCCTGGCCATCAGCCGGCCCGACGGCGAGTCGCTCAAGGCCGAGCTCGCGCGCGGGTCAGTGCAGGTGGCCCTCTCGACCACGGTCGATACCGGCTGGCGGCCGATCCCGGTCGTGGTCGCCGAGATCCCGGGCACCCAGGCAGCCGATGAGTTCGTGCTCTTCCACGGTCACCTCGACTCCTGGCACGTCGGCATCGGCGACAACGCGACCGGCGACGCCACACTGCTCGAGATCGCCCGCGTCTTCTGGCAGCACCGCGAACGGTTGCGCCGCACGCTGCGCATCGCCTGGTGGTCGGGGCACTCGCACGGGCGCTATGCCGGTTCGACCTGGTATGCCGACACCTTTGCCCAGGACCTGATGCCTAACTGCATCGCGCACGTCAACTGTGACTCTCCCGGCTGCCGCTGGGCGACCAGGTACGACCGGGTTTCGATGATGGCCGAAGCTTCGGATTTCGTCTGCAATGCGGTCCGCGACGTGACCGGCCTCGAAGCCAGGCCCGAACGCCCACCCCGGGCCGGGGACTGCTCGTTCAATAACATCGGGCTGACCACGTTTTTCATGCTGTCGTCGCACATGCCTGACGAGCTCCGCAAAGAGAAAGGCTACTATCCGGTGGGCGGCTGCGGGGGGAACATCGAGTGGCACACGGAGGCGGATACCCTCGAGATCGCCGACCGCGAAAACCTGGAGCGGGATATCCGGGTCTACCTGACGGCAATTCTTCGGGCCGTAAACGCCCCTATTCACCCCTACAACTTTGCCCGGGTCGCGGAGGACTTCCGGCAAACCCTGCAACGTTACGAGCAGGCCGCCGGCGGCCGGTTTGACTTCACCCCGGTCCGCTCGGAACTCGACTGGTTTGAGCGGGCGATGGCGGCCTTCAACCGCCGCCTGGACGAAGCGTCCGGGCAGTCCGACGGCGTGCCGGAAAAGGCCAACCGCATTCTCCGGCGGCTCGGGCGGACCCTCATCCCCATCAATTTCACCCGGACCGGCCGGTTCCGTCATGACCCGGCCCGCCCGGTTCCGCCGCTGCCGGACCTGGCGCCCGCCGAGCGTCTCGGCCGGTTACCGCCGGATTCCGACCTGGCCCGGGTGGTCGAGACCCACCTGGTCCGGGGCTCAAACCGGGTCCGGTGGGCCCTTCAGGAGGCCCGGGAGCTGGTCGAGGACCTCTAAGGGCCCTCAGCTGTCGAGCCGGTCCAGGGCCTGCTGGACGATGTCCACGGACTGCTCAAGGGCATCGGCCACCCGGTTCCGGGCCCGGATGGCGGCGACCCACCAGACCTGGTACGCCTCGGAATCGGGGTCCAGGTTTGCCAATTTGGAGTAAGCTACCAGGGCCGGGATAACCTGGGTCTGCCAGCTGTGGCCGTACCGGTCCTGGCCGTAGGGACCCACAACGGTTGAAGCGACCGGGATGAGGACCCGGGCCAGCCGCATCATCGTCCCGTTCAGCAGGCCGGCGGCATCGGCGCCGGCCTGGTCCCCTCGCAGGCGGGGCCGCCAGGCTTGCGCCTGTGCATCGAACCTCTCGGCCAGAGTTTTGAACCGGTGGGCCCGTTCGACCAGTCCATCCAGGTCGATGCCCGGGACCCTCGTGGCAGCCAGCTCGGTTAGCCGCCTGAGAAGCCGGTCGGCCACCGGCCCGTACTCGAAGGGGAGCACCGGTTCGGTAAGAAGCTCCCAGAGCCAGCGGGCGTAAACCCGCAGGTGGAGCCCCAGGAGGTTCCGGTCGACCTTGTCCAGGGTGTTGTGGATGGAGTGGTGCCACCAGCCCAGGGTCGCCAGGGCCGTCCGCCGGATCTCCTCGTCGGTGAAAGACATCTCCCCGGCCAGGCTGGGAAGGCCTACTCCGAAAAAGGACATGTCGCCCGTCTTCGCCTGCCGGTGCCAGCGCAGGGGCATATCGCCAGTAACTTCCCGGGTAGCCCGAATGATAAAGGTCTGGGCCTCATCCGTGGAATGAAGGTTCCATACCGAGGCGCCCGTCATCGCCGGCTGGTCGATCTGAATATATGCCACGCACCGGGCCCGGAGCCGGTCCCAGTTGGTGTCGGCAAACCGGGTCGAAGAGACCATGGTGCCCGTTTCATGTCCCATCCAGAGACCCACCGCCAGGCCCCGCTGCAGCCGGTCCCGGTGCTGGCCGAAGACCCTGGCCAGCTCCAGGATACAGGCGTCGCCGGCGGCATTGTCGGTGGCCTGGGGGCCGAACCAGGAATCCATATGTCCCCCGAGCAGGACGAATTCCCGGTCGGGGCCGGTATCCAGTTCGGCCGCAGTCATTGTCAGTTTCCGCCAGCCGTTTTCAGCCCGGGCCCGGAGCCAGACCCGAACCGGGCCCTGCTCCCACAGCCGCTTGAGCCACAGGCCGTCGGTCCGGGCGATGCCCACACAGGGCAGCTGGGGTACCTCGGCCTCGAGGGTTTCCGGGGTGGGATTTCCCCAGGCCGACTTCATCGAACCGAAGGGAACGGCGGTGTTGTTCTCGTCGCCCCAGTTCATCATGATCTGGGCCAACGAACCCCGCTTCCAGGCGATGTAGGCTTTCTCGTGGCGGGCCGGCGAGTAGGAAAGTTCAGAGAGGGTAACCTTGCCCCGGACATCCTTGCCCTCGTACTCCGACTCGGCGCCCGAACCGACGTAGACCAGCTCGCCCTCGACCCCGTCCGTGGACGCCGAGTGGCCCAGGGTGAACGCGTCGATGTCGCGCTGGACGGGCGAGACCACGCGGACCAGGGCAGGCTCGGGGAAAGATACAAGCCCGAGGAATTCCTCAAGCCTTGCGTCAAGGCCGGCCGCCCTGAGCTCATCCCGGGCGTACTCGGCCATTCTGCGGGCGTTCTCGGTGCCGGCCAGCCTCGAGGGGAATTCCCGGGTGATGTGCTCGAGGTCGGCCCAGGCCCGGTCCGGGGAGAGGTCAGCGAGCACGTTTTCGAAATTCATCGGAGGCCTCCAATTCATCAAAGGATGGTTAAGGACCGTGTTGATTTTACCCGCTGGCAGGCCCGGTAGCTAAACGCCGGCCAGGGTTTCGCTGAGGTCCCGGATTGCCTGGTCAAGGGCGTGCAGCACCCGGTTCCGCTCCCGCAGCAGTGTTGAGTAAAGCACCCAGTAATTCCCGCTAGCCGGGTCGAGGACAGGCAGACGCTTTGCGGGTTGCAGGCCCGGGAAATAATCGGGTTCGAAGGGCGGTTCGCCGGGGGTGGGATAGCGGACCGGCGGGCCAAGGATAGCCGTGCGAAGGTCGTGATGGTAAGGACCTTCCCGGGTGAAGTAAACCGGGTTCAGGTAACGGCTCAGCCGCATCTTGCAGCCGTTTATCCGGTCTTTCGCCTCCTGCGTGTGAGCCGCGAGTTCTGCCACCTGCAACGCTTGAGCCAGTCGCTCCAGTTCTGCGAGCCGTCTGAACAGCTCGCCGAAGTCGAACGATGGCCCCGCCTGACGGTGAATGTTCCCTGCACGAACTGTATAAAGGGGCGGCCAAAGGCCTGAACAGGGTGCGGCTTTGAGCTTTGCCTGCCGCAGGCCTACAGCCGGACGGCCAGGGGGCCGACGCTCGCCGGTGACGGGCGTCGTCAGCTGTGTACCCAGGGCCTGGAGCAAGTCCGGTTTGGGCATTTGGAATAGGAGCGGACAGATTCGGTGTCCTTGAGGGTCAACGTCAGACCGAGCAGGTACGCCGGAAGCGCCCTTGAGGGCCCGGCCGGAAAGGCTGAGTGGAGCGGCAAGCCGGTAGCGCTGGGTTTCACCGCCCCCGGCATCTTCTTTGCCGGGCAGCGCGTCTGGTCTTGAGGTATCTGCCTCGATACAGTCCGCATTTTAACTCGTAACATGAGGCTTTTACTGCCTCGATGATTATATCCGACGGTTGCCGAGCTCATGACAGCGGTCATCAGTGCCAGTCTCCAGCTGAAAATCTAATACCCGGGGACTTAAGGTTACCAGGCGGACCCCGAGCCGGGGAGAACAGCTATTGCTAAACGTCCCGCTTTTGGAGCGCCACTCGACCCAGGTCTGAAATCTCCCAGATTCCTGGCGGGGAATCTCCCTTCAAAAGTCCTTCCTTGACCAAATAGTATCGGCACCACTGAGCGGTATTGCGCCATCGAATTTCTTGCGGCTTAGACGGAAGCGGCTGCCGGTCGTACTCGTTCAGTACATCCCTCATCTTTTCTTCTACCAGATGGAGCACCTCGTCTAGTCTGGCGCGCCCACCCAGCTCTACAAGGGCTGTCAGGATCGGCCGGCGGAATGCACCCACCGGCGTCCTGTAACCTGCTGAAAGCGGCCGGACTTGTCTTTTCTCGGGAGTTTGCTGGAGGAAAATGCACAGCCACTCTTCCCGAAGCGCTTTAACCTTCGCCCGGAAATCTTCCAGGCGCTCAGCCATGGCAAGCGCCTGGCGCGCTTCGGAATAAACTCTTCTTTGCAGAGCCCGCGACACCATTTCATGGGCACGGCTAATGACTGCTTCGATTTCCCCAGCAGCATTTCAAAGGCAGGCTCTACACCGGTTCCTTCCATGGGGCATCTCTGCTCGCCAGGCATATTGTGAGATTCCACCTCCGGGTCCGATTCCGTTCCCGGGCTCAGGGCCGATTCCGAACCGAAGGACCCACGGCACGGGAAAATAAGTCACGTCGGCTCATCCGCTCGTCTCCGTCTGCAAGGCCCCGGCGTCCAGGCCTGAGAGCATGGCGGGATAAGGGGTTCCAGGATCGCCCGCTCCCCGGTCAGTAAGGTCCGTCGGATATCGGCTGGACCGCCGGGGCGCAATCTCACCCAGCCGACAGTGATGAGAGACAACCCTCCCTAATGGCTGCCCACTTTTCAAACATGCTCTTAATTGATTACCGAATTCTGCCATGCGAATTGGTATAAGGCCGGAGCCGAAACGTCCGGCACCCCTCTGGCGCATTAAGGAGCCGCCCGCTTCTGGGTTTAACCGCTTGACCTCACATCCCGGGGCGTTAACGGTCCACGACGGCGAGGGTCGTCAACCATCCGGACGGGGAACATCGTGGCACGTAACTTGCGAGTTGGGGGCAAGTAGTCATTACCGGTAACCGTCGGGCCCGAAGCCTGCTCCCCCTTTCAGGCTCGCTTGAAGGACATAAACCCCGAATCGCGTTTTCACCTTCAGCCCAGTCGACGGTATCCACTCGGCGAGCGCCGCGCTGGGGGGTCACCCGTGCGAACCTTACAGTGGGGCAAAATCCTCCGTACACTATGCAGTCCCGACATTGAGGTCCGGATCTTTCCCCGGGACAAGAACCTGGACATTATGGATGCGTATTTAAACCAGGGGCAGTTCCGGTCGATCCCGACCTTTGTTTTCCTCGACGCCGAGTTTAACGAGCT
>ERZ511473.2113-NODE-2113-length-11876-cov-3.686414_pt1 | contig 11876 bp, 12 predicted proteins | sample MGYA00374947_ERZ511473 | MGnify/ENA primary metagenome ERZ511473 (study PRJEB26303, sample SAMN06343854) | sediment metagenome | isolation source: hot spring sediment | place: Canada: British Columbia | collected 2012-09-26 ... | reverse complement strand
CTCCATGAGATCGGTCACCTCGCCGATCACACGGTGCAGCCGGCTGAGAACCCAGCGGTCGGCCAGGCTCATGCTCTCCCGGTCAGGTGGCAGCGGCGCGCCATCGGAGGCGGTTGCGAGCGGTCCACTGTTGAGCGCGCGCAGGGTATAACGGGTCGCGTTCCAGATCTTGTTCGCGAAGTTCCGGTTCGACTCCACCCGCGGCAGGCTCAGCTTCATGTCGGTCCCCGGCCCGGCGAGGGTGAGCAGCGTGAAGCGCAGGGCATCGCTGCCGTACTGCTCGGTCACGTCGGTCGGGTCGATCACGTTGCCCTTGGTCTTGCTCATGCGCTGCCCGGTCTCGTCGCGGACGGTACCGTGCAAGTAGACGGTATAGAAGGGCACGTCGCCCATGAACTCGAGTCCGAGGAAGACCATCCGGGCGACCCAGAAGAAGAGGATGTCGTAGCCAGTCTCCATCACCGAGCTGGGGTAGAAGTACCGGAGATCTTCGGTGTCTTCCGGCCAGCCCAGCGTGCTGAAGGGCCACAGCCCGGAACTGAACCAGGTATCGAGCACGTCGGGATCCTGCTCGATCTTCGTGCTGCCGCAGTGCTCGCACCGCTCCAGCGTCTCCGCATCCGTGACCGTCACCTCGCCGCAGTCACGGCAATACCAGACCGGGATCCGGTGGCCCCACCAGAGCTGCCGCGAGATGCACCAGTCGCGGACGTTCTCCATCCAGTGCAGGTAGACACCGGTGAACCGGTCGGGCACGAAGCGGACGGTGCCGTTCTTGACCACCTCGATGGCCGGCCGGGCCAGCGGCTCCATCCTCACGAACCACTGCTTGCTGATGATCGGCTCGACGATGGTCCCGCAACGCTGGCAGCGGCCGACCGAGTGCCGGTAGTCCTCGACGCGCGCCAAGTAGCCCTCTCGGTCGAGCTGCTCGACGATCCGCCGCCGCGCCTCGGTGTTGGGCAGGCCGGCGTAAGGGCCGGCGTTCTCGTTGAGCGTCCCATCCAGATTCAGGATGTTGATCGGCGGCAACCCGTGACGCTGGGCGATCTCGAAGTCGTTGAAGTCGTGAGCCGGGGTAACCTTGACCGCCCCGGTGCCGAACTCCGGATCCACCGCCTCATCAGCGACGATTGCGAGCCGCCGCCCCAGGATCGGCAGGATCGCCGTCTTACCGACAAGATCCCCGTAGCGCCGGTCGTCGGGATGGACCGCCACGCCGGTGTCGCCGAGCATCGTCTCCGGCCGGGTCGTCGCGACCTCGATGAAGCGATCCGAACCCTCGATCGGATAGCGGATAAACCAGAGCTTCGAGTCGATCTCCTCGTGGTCGACCTCGAGATCGGAGAGCGCGGTCATGCAGCGCGGGCACCAGTTGATCAACCGCTCGCCCCGGTAGATGAGCCCCTTGTCGTAGAGCCGCTTGAACGCGGTGCGGACGGCGCGAGACGGGCCTGGATCCATCGTGAAGCGGAACCGGGTCCAATCGCAGGACGCACCCAGGATCCGGAGTTGCTCCCGGATGCGGCCGCGGTAACGGTTCATCCAGTCCCACACGCGCTCCAGGAACTTCTCGCGCCCGAGATCATGCCGGGTCAGCCCCTCGGCCAGCAGCTCGCGCTCGACGACCCACTGGCCGGCTATGCCAGCGTGGTCGGCTCCTGGCAGCCACAACGTGGGATATCCCTGCATGCGCCGCCACCGGATCAGCAGGTCCTCGACCGCGACGAACAGCGCGTGGCCCATATGCAGCTCACCAGTGACGTTGGGGGGCGGCATGATGATAACGAAAGGCTTCCTCGTGTGGTCGATCTCGGGCGTGAAATAGCCGCTCGACTCCCACCAGTCGTACCAGTGAGACTCGACGTCGCGGGGCTGATACGTCGGTGCCAGCTCTCCCGATCGCGCTCTCTGGCTCATCGATACCCCTCCACCGCGCGGGCCGGATGCGACGAGCGCCGAATGACAAAAGACCGTCCTCGCATCTGAGGACGGGCGCCCGCTCTGTGCCGGATTACGGCAACGGTCGCCCGGCTACGGGCCTACTACCTGACCACTCGGCAGGTCGGGCAGCGCAGCCCATCGCTCCGGGCGATTCAACGGATCTCTGCTGTCGTCGACTATGAATCCGCGCACGCAGACGCTCTCTCGCTCGTCGCACCCAGCACGTGCACGTTCCGCATCAAGCCTACACGCCGAGCGGAATGCCGTCAATTCCAGCCCACGCGGTGGGCACAAGCGTGTCCCGGGTTCAGCTTCCGCTCGCTCGGCGCCGGGCGATGATCTCCTGCAGACGGGATAGCGTGTCCATCTGGCACTCCAGCACGTGTCCGGTTATGTCGCGCAGGCGCTGGTCCAGGTCGACGGTGAGCTGCAGTGCCTGCGCGACGACGTCTGCGAGCTCCTCGAGCGTGACGCTGGGGTCCGCTGCGCGTTCGAGCAGGCGAGCGGTGCGCTCCTCATAGTTGGTCACGCTGACCCCGAAGACCCGCAGCAGCCGGCGGGTCGGGTCGAGTGGCTGTCGCTCCTCGCTCATGGCTCCTCCCGCGCCTTGATCGCTCACATCACCCCGAAGGTTCGAAAGGCCTCGGTCGCGCTCATCCCCTCCTCGATTGCCTTGCGCACCAGGTTCTCCGTGCGCACCTTCTCTAGTGCCCGGCGGATCGCCTCCTCCTCGGCAGCGCGCGGCACGACCAGCACTCCATCGACGTCGCCGAGGACGAGGTCGCCAGGCTCCACTCGTACCCCACCCACCTCCACCGGGACGCGGAAGTCGATCACTTTGCCACGCACGCGCTGGTCCTGTGCGTAGGAGCCGTAGCAGAAGACCGGGAAGCCGAGGCGCAGGATACCGCGGGTATCGCGGGTGTAGCCGTCGAGGACCGCGCCGGCGCAACCGAGGCGCTGGGCCCGCGTCGACATCAGCTCGCCCCAGAGCGCGTAGCGCGGGGATCCGCCGGTGGCCAGGTAAACCTCGCCGGGTCTCAGGTCATCGAGCGCCTCCAGCATCAATCCGAAGGTCTTGGCGGAGAGCGGGCCGGGGCCTTCGCTCTCGCCAGCGAAGACATCCGCTTCCAGCACCGGCATAGCGCGGCCTACCACGATCATCTCCGGGTGCAGCGGGCGAATCGCCGGCGGCAGGAACTGGTGCGTGAGGCCCATCAGATCGAGGACATCGCCGACGACGGCCGTGAAGAGCTCGGCCCGGATCGCCGCGAACAGCTCGTCATCGTCCTGCCACAGGCGCTGGCTCATGGTCCCCACTCCTTCCCTCATCCGCGCTCGGCCAATCCGCCACCAGGCGGCTCGCTCGCAACGCAGGGCCGAGACTATGGTCGCATGCCGACCGGCGACTTGCCAAACCTGTGTGCGGGTGGTGATACCGTGCTAACGGTCGCTGTTCTCACCAGGTTCACGCTCGCAAGGGTACGCTACACTTAACAGCAGCCGCTTCAGCATCCTCCGGGAGGGATTCTATGCGGGAGAGCGTGGTCTGGGTCGTGGCAGCGATCGCGATTGTCCTGGGTGCACTCTTCTTCCTGCCGATGCTCGGCATGGGGATGATGGGAGGGTGGTGGCCGATGATGGGCGGCGGGATGATGGGCGGCTGGGGACCCGGCTTCGGCTGGTGGGGCCTCGTCATGCTGATCTTCTGGGTCTTCTTCATTATCGGGATCGTGCTGCTGGTGGCCTGGGGCATCCGCCAGCTCGCGGCCGGCGCTGGCGGAGGCGGCCGATCCCGAGCGATCGAGATCCTGCAGGAGCGCTATGCCCGCGGGGAGATTACCCGGGAGCAGTACGAGCAGATGCGGCGCGACCTCGAAGCGCCGACCCAACCATGACGAGCTCCTGGCGTCTCCTCATCCTCTCCCTGGCCCTTATCGGCATAGGGCTCACCGGACTGCTCGTAGTCGGAGCCATTGTGCCGGCGGTCCGCTCTCGCCCAGAAGGCGCTGAAGCGCGCGGCGCATGGATCTACCGAACCGGCACCGATCCTGACACCGGAATCCGTATCCCCGCCAGCGGTGGCATGATGATGCACATGAGCTGCGCCGACTGCCACGGGCCGGACGGCCGCGGCCTGCGCACGCCGATGTTCGTCAGCCCGGATATCCGCTACCGCAATCTGACCGATCCGGCCGGGATGGTGGAGTCGGACGGCTCGCGCGGGCATACCTACACGGATGAGCTGATCGAGCGCGCCATCACGCAGGGGATCGACGCCGAAGGGCGGCCGCTCGCCTGGCCGATGCCCCGCTGGCAGATGACGGAGCGGCAGTTGAACGACCTCCTTGCCTATCTCAAGGCCCTGCCATAGCGCAAGCACCTACACTTGCCTCGCCCTTGTGCATGGCAACGAAAAGTGAAGATGCCTCCGATCGACAATGCGAACACACGTTCCAAATTTGTGCACTGTGCCCATTGACAGCCTGGCACGTGTACGTATATCTTAGAACGGATGATCGATCATCCGCCGAGGCGTGTTCCGGCGCCGGAGAGACAGGAGCTGAGTACACGACCCGAAGCGACGATCGGCTGCGCCTCCAGGGCGCGCCGGCTGCGGGCCGACTCGCTCGGGGCAGTGGAGGAAGGAGCCTGGAATGGCCACACTGCAACCTATCCTGCAGGTCGCGGACATGGAGGCATCGATCGCCTTCTACCGGGATGTCCTGGGATTCAGCGTCAACCTGACGGTGCCCGACGACTCCGGGGAGCTCGTGCATGCCGAGCTCAGCCGCAAGGGCGCGGCGCTGATGTTCGGCCCGGCGACCGGCCTCTCGGAGGCGGCACGCGCGCTCCTCGGCGCCGGCGTGACCCTCTACATCACCGACAACGACGATGACATCGACGCGTTCTACCAGCGGGTGCGCGCGGCCGGAGCGCGGATCGTCGATCCGATCCAGGACCAGGAGTGGGGAGATCGGACGTTCACAGTGCAAGATCCTGACGGATATCACCTGATGTTCGCCAAGAACGTTCGGCCTTTCGAACCACCATCCAGATCGTAGGCCGCTGGCCGGTTCGCCCCTCCCAGCCGTTGGCGTCCCCGGCGACACTCCTTGTCGCCTGCCCGTCGCCGGGGACCTGTCGCTGAAGGTAGGAGCAGCAGCTCGGAAATCTCACCGAGTGCTGAAGCGAGAAGAGAGCATCGCTATGCCGAACGGTTCGAGTGAAGCCGGTTTCCCCGGAGAGCCACGACCCAATGAGACAGCCCACCTGCTCGACGCACTCGTTGGCACCTGGACGATAGAGATCGTTCACCCACTCGCACCCGGGAGCACGATCCGCGGGAAGGCGAACTTCGAGTGGCTGGGGAACCGGAGTTTCCTCATCCACCGCTGGGAGGTGGAGCACCCGGACTTCCCGGACGGCATCGCCGTCATCGGCCGCGGCGATTCTAGTAGTGAGCGGGTCATGCACTTCTTCGACTCCCGCGGCGTCCACCGAGTCTATGCGACGAGCTTCCGCGACGATCAGTGGGCCATCTGGCGGGTCTCGCCGGGATTTTCCCAACGCTTCACCGGCGTCCTCAGCGCGGACGGCCAGACCATCAGCGGCCGCTGGGAGAAGTCCGAGGGCGGCGCGACGTGGGAGCACGACTTCGACATGAGCTACCGGAGGGCCCGGTAGGGCGGGGCGACCGGATAGGGGTGCGGGCCAGCGGCCCCAACTCCTAAGCGTGGTGAACAAGTCGGCGACGACCGAGAGGAGTCAAGAATGTTCGCACAGCCCCGGCAGGAGCACCAGTGGTTGCAGAAACTCGTCGGCGAATGGACGTTCGAGGGCGAGTCGATCGGCCCGGACCAGCAAGCGAAGCGACAAACCGGCAGGGAGCGCGTGCGATCACTCGGCGACCTGTGGATCGTGGCCGAGGGCGAGGGCGACATGCCCGACGGCGGCCCCGCCACCTGGATGATGACGCTCGGCTACGATCCCGAGAAGCAGCGGTACGTCGGGACCTGGATCGGGTCGATGATGACGCATCTCTGGCTCTACGAGGGCCAGCTCGACGAGGCGGGAAAGGCGCTGCCCCTGGAAGCCGAGGGGCCAGGAATGACCCCTGGGAGCACAGCCCGCTACTGCGACGTGATCGAGCTCGTGAGCGATGACCACCGGACGCTGACCTCCTACGCGCTGGGTGACGACGGCGAGTGGCACCGCTTCATGCGGGTCGATTACCGCCGGGTGCGATGAGACGAGGTCGGCCGGGTAGCCTCCTGGAGAGAGCGCAGCATGGTACACTGGTTCGCGTACGTACGCCCCTGAAGGTTGACCGCGGACGATGGGGAGAACGGCCACGGATCGCCTCCGCGGGCAGGACGATAGAGAGCGAGGGCTGGGACTGCGTGCCCCCTCGCTCTCGAAACCGGTCGAAAGCAGTGAACAAGCGCGACACCTGCGGCGGAGCGTTTGCAGGCGAGCAGAAGGGGGAGCGCATGAGCAGCGTGCGAGTTCTCGTCGGGACGCGCAAGGGGGCCTTCATCCTGACAGCAGACGGCAAGCGCGACGAGTGGACGATCGATGGCCCCTTCTTCGGGGGCTGGGAGATCTACCACATCAAAGGCTCGCCGGCCGACCCGAATCGGATCTACGCCTCGCAGACGAGTGGCTGGTTCGGGCAGGTGATCCAGCGCTCCGACGACGGTGGGAAGACCTGGGAACCAGTAAGCAACCGGTTCGAGTACGACGGCGTGCCGGGCACGCACCAATGGTACGACGGCACCCAACACCCCTGGGGGTTCACCCGGGTTTGGCATCTCGAACCGTCGCTGACGGATCCAGATACCGTCTATGCCGGAGTGGAAGACGCGGCGCTGTTCCGCTCCACCGACGGTGGGCAAAGCTGGCACGAGCTCTCCGGGCTGCGCAGCGACTCCTCGGGGCATCTCTGGCAGCCTGGCGCCGGTGGGATGTGCCTCCACACGATCCTCCTGGATCCGGAGAGACCAGGCCGGATCTTCGTCGCCATCTCGGCCGCGGGAGCGTTCCGCAGCGACGACGGCGGCGAGACCTGGCGGCCGATCAACCGCGGCCTGCGCTCCGAGTACATTCCGGACCCGGAGGCGGAGGTCGGTCACTGTGTCCACCGCATCGCGCTGCACCCATCGCACCCCCAGGTACTGTTCATGCAGAAGCACTGGGACGTGATGCGCAGCGACGACGCGGGCGAGTCGTGGTACGAGGTCAGCGGCAATCTGCCGAGCGACTTCGGCTTCCCGATCGCCGTGCACGCGCACGAGCCGGAGACGGTCTACGTCGTCCCGATCAAGAGCGACCAGGAGCACTTCCCGCCCGAGGGCAAGCTCCGCGTCTACCGCAGCCGGACGGGCGGACACCAGTGGGAACCGCTGACGAACGGCCTGCCGCAGCGCGACTGCTACGTCAACGTCCTCCGCGAGGCGATGGCCGTCGACGCGCTCGATCCGTGCGGTATCTACTTCGGGACGACGGGTGGCCAGGTCTACATGTCGGCAGACGCGGGAGACACCTGGCAGCCCATCGTCCGGGATCTTCCCGCTGTGCTGTCGGTGGAAGTGCAGACACTACCATGATTCGCGTCGTGCTGCCTCCCCATCTCAGAATCATGGCACGTGTGAACGGCGAAGTCGTGCTCGAGGTCGAGGGAGCCGTCACGCTGCGCTCAGTGCTCGACGCGCTCGAGGTTGCCTACCCGGTGCTGCGCGGCACCATCCGCGACCAGGCCACGCAGCGGCGGAGGCCGTTCTTGCGGTTCTTCGCGTGCCAGCAGGATCTGTCCCACCAGCCGCCTGACGACCCGCTTCCCGATGCCGTCGCGACGGGCACGGAGCCGCTGGTGATCCTGGCGGCCATTGCCGGCGGTTAGCTCTGAAGCGGCCAGGTTCTCGCGCGCTGGCACCGTGAGTTGACCCCAGTGACGAGGGGGCTTGCCTCAGCGCTGGATCGAGGGAGCACAGCGCCCGGCTCGGATCACAAGGCCCTGGCCGTCAGGGTTTGGCCGGTGGCCAGGGCGAACCTGTCCTCCGCTCGCACGGGGGCGGACGGCACCGAAATCGTGCGACCGGCGCGCTATCCCGGAGGGATCGACCACGATGATCATGACGCCCTTGCACGAACTCCTCGCCGAGACGATCCGCCGTGAACGCCTGCTCCAGGCGGAGCAGGAACGTGCCCGGCGTGCGCTCGCGATCAACCGGCAGCGTCGCTCGCTGCGGTGGTGGGTCGGGCTGGCCCTGATGCGGCTGGGCGCCCGCGTCGCTGGCCTCTCGGCCGCGGACAGCCTCACAGCCACCACCTGAGCCGTTCGAGTTGACGCCCGTCGAGCAGAGGCGGTGGGGGGCTAACCCCCGCCGCCTCGTTACCTGAGCAAGCGCACACCAAGGGGAAACCCTGTAGCCAACGGCCCTCAGGCTGCGGACATGGTTCCCCGGCGCAGCAGCAGCGCGTTGATCGCAACGATAATCGTGCTTGCTGACATCAAGAGCGCGCCGACCGCCGGTGCCAGGACTACTCCGAACGGCGCCAGCACGCCGGCGGCCAGAGGGATCGCGACCGCGTTGTAGCTGGTGGACCAGAGCAGGTTTTGTACCATCTTGCGGTAGCTGGTCCGGCTCAGCGCCAGCACCGTGACAACATCCCGCGGGTCGTTGCGGACGAGCACGATGTCGGCACTCTCGATGGCCACGTCCGTCCCGGCGCCGATGGCGATCCCAACGTCGGCGGTGACCAGGGCCGGTGCGTCGTTGATGCCGTCTCCCACCATCGCGACAGACTCGCCACGGCCCTGCAGCTTCTTTACTACCTCGGCTTTCTCAGCCGGCAGCACCTGGGCAAAGTACTCATCGATGCCGAGCTCCCGCGCTACCCAACGGGCCACATCCTCGCTGTCCCCGGTCAGCATCGCCACCCGCACGCCGAGATGCTTGAGTTGTCTCACCGCCTCGTACGACTCAGGCCGGATCTGGTCGGCCAGCGCGAAGGCTGCAGCCACGCTGCCGTCGGCGATCAGGTAGACGATCGACTTCCCCTCCTCGCCCCAGCGGCGTACCGATCCGGCCAGCAAGGCAGGTAGTGCCAGCTTCAGCTCGCTGAGGAGCTGCGGTCCCCCCACCAGCGCCCGGCGACCGTCGACCTCAGCCTGGATGCCACGCCCGGGCAGCGCCTCGACCTTCACGGCAGGCAGAAGATCCAACCCGCGCTCTTCGGCCAACCGCCTGATGGCCCGCGCGATGTGATGCTCCGACTCGGCCTCGATCGAGGCGGCAAGACGAATTGCTTCCCGCTCATCCCACGCCTGCTCGACCGCCACATCGGTGACGCCCAGCTCGCCCCGGGTGAGCGTTCCAGTCTTGTCGAAGACGACCGTCGTGACGAGCCGGGCACGCTCGAAGGCGGCACGGTCGCGCACCAGAATGCCGCGTTGAGCCGAGAGCGCGGTCGAGATGGCGATGACCAGCGGAATGGCCAGCCCCAGCGCGTGGGGGCAGGCGATCACCATGACGGTGACCGCGCGGGCGACTGCCTCGATCAGCGAACCTGTCGTCACCAGCCAGGCGACGAAGCTGATCGCGCCGACCGAGAGCGCCGCCAGCACCAGCCAGAACGCCACCCGATCGGCGAGCCGCTGCATCCGGGTGCGCGACTGCTGCGCCTGCTCGACGATCCGCATTACCTCCCCGAGGAACGACTCTTCTCCGATGTTCGTTACTCGGACCCGCAGAGAACCGTTCCCGTTCACAGTCCCACCGATGACGCGGTCACCCGGCCTCTTGGCGACCGGCCGCGACTCGCCGGTCACCATCGCCTCGTTGACCTCGGATTCCCCGCTCTCCACCACTCCATCGGCCGGCACCTTGGTGCCGGGCCGCACCAGCACCAGGTCGCCAGGCCGCAGCTCGCTTACCGGGATCTCTTCAGTTCTGCCTTCGACGATCCGCTCGGCGGTGCTGGGGAGGAGCTTGGCCAGCTCGGCCAGCGCGCCGCGAGCGCGCCCCACCGCCCGCATCTCGAGCCAGTGCCCCAGCAGCATGACATCGATCAGCGTCACAAGCTCCCAGTAGAACGGCTCGCCAGGTAGACCGAGCGTGGTCGCCAGGCTGTAAGCGAAGGCGACGCTGATGGCCAGTCCGACGAGCGTCATCATCCCCGGCAGCCGGGACCGCAGCTCGTCGGCCGCACCGCGCAAGAAGACGCTGCCACCGTAAAGGAAGACGACTGCGCTGAGCAGCGGCGAGATCCACGTCGAGCCGGGAAACTCGAGCGCGCGATAGCCCAGCATGCTCTGCACCGACTCGGCATAGAGGATCACCGGGATGCTGAGGATCAGCGAGACCCAGAACCGGCGACGGAAGACTGCCGGGCTGTGCATCGCGTGCTCGGCGTGCTCCGCGTGGGGCACGCGCTGGCCCTCGGCTGAACCGGCGAGATGGACGGCGTGGGTGGCCTCCAGAGACGGCGTTGGGTGGTGATGGGGATGCCCCTTCGAGGCTGGCTCGTGCCGGGCGGCTTCCGCGTCCGGCTGCTTCCACTGGTGGGCGTGATGCTCTCTGTGCATGGCGACTCCTCCGGACCACCTGCGACCCGGCATCGCTGACGGGGCATTGTTGAATCACTCGGATTATACCCCCTGGGGGCATCTGCGGCAAGCGGATCACCCGCGCTCGCTCGAACACCTGCCGGCACATGGCAGTTGCGTGGCACCTGGTCTCGCGAGTCGATCGAGCGAGGTCGGGCCAATCGAGCTCAATCCTCTCAGGTGAGGACGCGACGACACTGCTGGTCGTCCCGCGAGGCTTGGACCAGTGCGGGTTCATGAACAGCTCGGGCATCCGGCGGCCGGGTACTGATAGCTGCTTGGCCGCCGCGCCGGGATGCCAGTGCCATCGAGTGCAGGCCCGAAGCTGTCGCTCCGTCTCTGAGGCCGACTGGACACTCGCTCGGCGAGCGAGCGCGCACTCGGGAAGCGTCAGGGCATGAGCCCGGCCCTCGAGCGCCGGGTGAGGCGAGACCGCGTGCCGGCTGGCATCGATCCGAAAATGTGGCTTGCGCGTTGTACCAGCTTGTGCTAGAGTGTCCCTGCTGGTCCCGAGTGGCAGGAGACCAGGGAACGGTTACGATGCGGGATCGAGAAACGCTCATCTGGACGGTAGACAAACCTGGCGCGACTCGTGCCGGGGTCTGTGCCGTTCTGGCTATCCCCGCACCTATCCCTGCCCCCAGGCGCCTGGGGGCTCCTGCCGCATTCGGGGGAGCGGGAGGTCGATGGCTATAACCGGCATAGCCTGAGACTCCGCAGCGTAACGCAGATCCCCGGCGGCGGTGAGCCTTCGAGACTCACCGCCGTTTTTCATTGGCCGAAGATGGCGCCGGAACAGGCGCAGTAGAGAGGAGCGGTTTCAACGATGTGCCCAGAGTGCGGTGCCGAGCTGAACCTATCGGACGTCGAGGTCGGTGAGATCGTGCAGTGCGCGGACTGCGGCGCCGACCTCGAGGTGCTGTCAGTGGATCCGCTGGAGCTAGGTCTCGCCCCAGCGGAGGAAGAGGATTGGGGCGAGTAGCGCGATGAGCCGGGTGGCGCTGCTGGCAGAGCGGCTTCGGGTCGAAGAGCGGCTGCTCACCGCCGCCTTTGCTCGCCACGGCTGGGAGGCGACGCTGTTGCGGCCAGCTGACCTCATCCTGCCTCTCCACGGGGCGCAAGCCCTGGGCGCACTCGACCTTCCCTCACTGTCGCCGGCAGTTCTCGACCGGACGGCGGCAACCCCGGAGAGCGTGGCGCTCTCGGCCCTGTTGACCGCGACCGGAACGATCGTTGTCAACCGGACCGCGACGACCCGGCTGCTGGCCGATCGGCTCGCCTTTCTCCGCCACCTGCTCGCCGGCCAGATCCTGATTCCCCC
>ERZ511473.2109-NODE-2109-length-11924-cov-31.233814_pt1 | contig 11924 bp, 9 predicted proteins | sample MGYA00374947_ERZ511473 | MGnify/ENA primary metagenome ERZ511473 (study PRJEB26303, sample SAMN06343854) | sediment metagenome | isolation source: hot spring sediment | place: Canada: British Columbia | collected 2012-09-26 ... | reverse complement strand
TCTGCAAGAGTTGCTGACGTATCGGGTACCACCCCGGGCTCCCGAAAATATTGTGTCAATTGACGAGGGACATCAGAAAATTTTGGCGTCGGCCGAAAAAGGCCGGGCTGTTCCCCGAGAAATTCCCGGTAAAAACGATATTTGCGGTCTTGACAAACAGGCCATTTTATGGTATAATTTTTGTTGAGAGCGCTCCCAGAAATAGCCGATAGACCGGCTGAAAACCGGTCATATGCGGCTTTTTCAAAGCCCGATTTTGGGAGCGCTCCCAGAAAGGGTGGCTATGCCTCCGACCCTGGAAGAAGTCGCCAAATTGGCGGGCGTATCCCGTTCCACCGTCTCCCGGGTGGTCAACCAGCACCCCAGCGTGCGCCCGGAGGTACGGGAGCGGGTCTGGGAGGTCATCCGGAAGACCGGTTATCAGCCCCATGCCGCCGCCCGCAGTCTGGCCACCCGCCGCACCCGGGTCATCGGCCTCATCATCCCTCAGGCGGTCACCACTCTCTTCACCGACCCGTATTTCCCCATCCTCATCCGGGGCGTCGCCGATGCCTGCAATGCCCATAACTACCACCTGATGCTCTCCCTGTTCAGCCGTCGCCGGGTTCAGGATTCCCGCACCCGCCAGGACCTGCTGTACCAGCAGGTGCTGCGCAGCCGGTACCTGGACGGAGTGGTCGTCTCCTCGGCGCCGCTGGATGACCCCATCTTCCCCCGTCTCCTGGAAGACGGGGTGCCCTTCGTCCTCATCGGGCGGTATTCCCACGAGCGGGCCAGTTACGTGGACGTGGATAACGTCGTCGGCGCGCGGATGGCGGTGGAGCACCTGCTGCGGTTGGGGCACGAGCGGGTGGCCACCATCACCGGCCCCCTGAACACGTGCGCTGGCCAGGACCGCCTGGAGGGATACCGGCAGGCACTGGCGGCCCGGGGAATCCCGGTGGACGAGGACCTCATCGCGGAAGGGGATTTCACCGAACAGGGGGGACAGGCCGCCATGCGGCGGCTCCTGCCCCATCGGCCTACCGCAGTCTTCGCGGCCAGCGATATGATGGCCGTCGGCGCGATCAAAGTTCTCCGCGAGGCCGGGCTGCGGGTCCCGGAGGACGTGGCCGTGGTCGGTTTTGACGACATCTCGCTGGCCTCTATGTTGGAACCTCCCCTCACCACCGTCCGCCAGCCCGTAGAACAACTGGGCAGTATGGCGGTGGAATTGCTGGTCAGTCTGCTGGAGAACCCCGGGGAGGAGACCGTTCACCGGGTTGTGTTGCCCACCGAACTGGTCATCCGGGCCTCCTGCGGGGTTCGGTCCCGATAAATCACGCGCATCCTGTCCACAAGAAAGGAGGGAAGTGCAGGGGAGTGGTCTAAATATCCGTCCAACCATTGTATCGTTTTACCCACGATTTCAAAAGACAGGAGGAGGAAGATGTCCCGGAAACTGATGTTCGTCGTTCTGAGTGCCCTTGTTGTGGGCAGTCTGCTGCTGACGGCCTGTCAGCCGCAGACGGTGACTGTGACCGTGGAGGTCCCGGTCAAAGAGACCGTCCCCGTCGTCATCACCCCGACCCCCGCTCCCTCGCCGGTGGTCTATCCGCGCAACGAGACCCTCTATACCAGCGGGAAGCAGTGGGGTCCGCCCACCTCGTGGAACCCGCTCCAGCCCGGCTCCTACGCCATGGGGGTGATCGGTCTCTGCTACGAGACCCTCTTCCTCTTTGACCCTCTGAAGAACGAGTACATCCCCTGGCTGGCGGAGAGCGGCAAGTTCGTGAGCGACAAGGTCTACGAGGTGAAACTCCGCCAGGGCATCCAGTGGCAGGACGGCCAGCCCTTCACCGCCGCCGATGTCGTCTACACCTTTGAACTGGGCAAACTGGGCGGCGTCTACTATCAGCCGCTCTGGAACTGGATGGAGAAGGTGGAGGCGGTGGACGACTACACGGTCCGCTTCACCTTCAAGGAAGTCCGCTACCAGTCCTGGGGGAACTACCTCTACAACATCGCCATCGTCCCCAAGCACGCCTGGGAGGGTCGGTCTCAGGAGGAGATCGTCAGTGGCCCGAACCTGCCCCCGATGGGCACCGGCGCCTACATGTACGAGACCCACTCCGAGGACCGGATGGTCTGGAAGCGGAACGACAACTGGTGGGCCACGAAACTGCTGGGCCGCTCGGTGGCGCCCAAGTACATCGTGGACATCGTCAACCCCAGCAACAACGTGGCCCTGGGCCTGTTCCTCAAGGGGGAGATGGACCTGAGCAACAACTTCCTGCCGGGCATCGCCACCCTGGTGAAGGGCGGCTACGGCGTGAAGACCTGGTACGAGGATGCTCCGTTCATGCTCTCCGCCAACACCGCCTTCCTGTTCATGAACACCACCAAGAAGCCGATGGATGACCCGGCCTTCCGCAAGGCGATGGCCTACGCGGTCAACGTGGATGAAATCGTGACCAAGGTGTACGGCAACATCGTCCAGAAGGCCAACCCCAGCGGCCTCCTGCCCACCTGGGGGCAGTACGTGGACCAGGCGGTGGTGAGCGAACTGGGCTTCACGTACGATCCTGAGCAGGCCAAAAAGATTCTGGACCAGGCCGGCTACAAGGATGTGAACGGGGATGGCTGGCGCGAGGCCCCCGACGGCTCCAAGATTGAACTGAAGATCATGGTGCCCTTCGGGTGGACGGACTGGATGGAGTCCATCCGCGTCGTCGCGGCTGGCGCCCAGGCGGTGGGCATCAACCTGCAGCCGGACTTTCCGGACTTCGGTGGGTACTGGGACCAGTTGACCGGCGGGACCTTTGACATGGCCATCAACAACTTCGGCTCCAACCTGAGCGACACGCCCTACACCTTCTACTCCTGGCTCTTCCGCAGCCCCATTGAGGCCTCCATGCCCAACGGCAACTTCGGCCGGTACGACAACCCCGAGGTCTTCGCGCTGGTGGACGAACTGGACCGGACCCCCAAGGAGCAGATGGGCGCCGTCATCTCCAAGATTCAGCGCATCCAGTTGACGGAGATGCCGGCGGTGCCGCTGTGGTACAACGGTCTGTGGGCCCAGTGGAACGAGACCTACTGGACCAACTGGCCGGGGGCCGCGGAGGGTCTGCCCAAGTACCTGCCGTGCACCTGGAACGGCTACTGGAACATGACGACCATCCTGATGCTCACCGAACTGAAGCCAGCCCAGTAGTCGCCGTTCGGTCGCCCCTCCTTCGCCTGAGGGAGGGGCGACTTTTTTCTGAGGAGAGGGGTTCTTGCGGCGGCGGCCGAAGGCCGCCGCCGCAAGAACCCTGAGTTGCAGGATTGCGGAATTCGGGTAAACTTAAAAGTGGATGGGGCATATCCGGCCCCTTTATCCCCCAATCCCTGAAGTCTGGCGTTTTGAGAAATTTTAAAGAATATATTTTATCTTTGCGGTGGCGAGGCCGCCGCAAAGATAAAATATATATCTTACGGCAGGCCGCCCCGGCCTGAAGAGGGAGCATTATGGGACGATACCTGGGACGGAAACTCCTGATCTACGCGCTGACCTTCTTCCTCGCGGTGACCATTGACTGGATGATCCCCCGCTTTATGCCAGGCGACCCCGTCTCCATCATGATTGCCCGGATTGGGACCCGCCCCGAAGCCGCAGCGGTCCTTCGTGGCTACTTCATCAAGGCCTTCGGGCTGGACGTCCCCCTCTGGCAGCAATATCTGAACTTCTGGAGCGCTCTCTTTCACGGAGACCTGGGGGTCAGCATCTGGCTCTATCCCCAGCCGGTCATCAAGATTATCCAGCGGGCCATCCCCTACGACCTCTTCATCCTACTCCCGGCCATCCTCCTCAGTTGGTTCGCCGGGAATCAGGTGGGCGCGCTGGCCGCGCGGGCCCGCTGGCTGGATAACACCATCCTCCCCCTGGGGTACCTCCTGACCGCCACTCCGTATATGTGGCTGGCGATTGTCCTGGCCTGGTCTCTGGGCAATGTGGCGGGCGTTTTCCCCATCGCCGGTGCCTACAGTTTCGCCATCCGTCCCCACCTCTCCCTCCGCTTCATTCTGGACCTGTTTCATCACTGGTTCTTACCGTTTCTGTCGCTCTTCCTGGTGATGTTTGGCGGGTGGGCCATCGGGATGCGAAATATGATCATCTACGAACTGGAATCGGACTATTCCCGCTATCTGGAGGCGTTGGGCACTCCGCAGAAGTTGATCCGGAAATACGCCTTCCGCAACGCGATGCTCCCTCAGATCACCGGCCTGGCCCTCCAGTTGGGCGGCATCGTGGCGGGCGCCGTCGCCACCGAAGTCGTCTTCGCCTATCCAGGCATCGGCTACATCATCCTCAACGCAGTCCAGAATCAGGATTATTTCCTGCTGCAGGGGTGCTTTCTGTTCATCATCATCGGCGTCCTGCTGGCGAACTTCCTGATTGACCTGGTCTACGTCATCGTGGACCCGCGGACCCGACTCGGAATGACGGGGGAATAGCCATGGCACAGGAACAACCGAAAAAGGTCCGAAGCGAATTCATCTATTTTGCCTGGAAGAACGTCAAACTGCGGATCGGGGTGAGCGTCCTCCTGGCCTTTGTGCTGTTTTCCATCATCGGGCCGTTCCTGGCCAAATACGACCCCCTGGAGTACGTGGGCCCGATGGGGGCTCCTCCCTCACGGGAGTTCTGGTTCGGGACCACAACCTTTGGCCAGGACGTCTTCAGCCAGTTCGCTCACGGGACCCGCTCTACGCTGATCGTCGGATTGCTGGGGGGAAGCCTGGGGACGCTGATCGGCATCCTGGTGGGCCTGATCGCGGGCTACCGGGGCGGCCTGCTGGACGAGTTCCTGAATATGATCACCAACATCATCCTCATCATCCCGACGCTGGCGGTCCTGATCATCATCGCCGCTTACCTCTCCGTGCGGGGCATTCTCACGGAGAGTGTGTTCATCGGTTTGACGGCCTGGCCGTGGGCGGCGCGGGCCATCCGCGCCCAGACCTTCTCGCTGCGGGTGCGGGAGTTTGTGGACCTGGCCCGGATGACCGGGCGGAGTTCCCTGCGCATCGTCCTCACCGAAATCGCGCCCAACATGATGTCCTACCTGCTGCTGGTCTTCATCCTCCAGTTCGGCGGCGCCGTCCTCAACGCGGCCACGCTGGACTTCATCGGCCTGGGGCCGACAAAAGGGATGTCCCTGGGCCTGATTATGAATAACGCCGTCCTCTGGGCCGCTCTGCAACTGGGCATGTGGTGGTGGCTGCTCCCGTCCGGCGCGGCCATCGCCGCCATCGTCGGGGCCCTGTACATCACCAACGTCGGCCTGGACGAGATTTTCAACCCCAAACTGCGGGAGATGTGACGAATGCTCCAGGTGGAAAATCTCACCGTCTACTACAAGACCATCCGGGGATACGTTCAGGCCCTGGAGAAGGCGACCTTCACCGTCGCCGACGGCGAAATTATGGGGCTGGCGGGCGAATCCGGCTGCGGGAAGACCACCCTCGGCCACAGCCTCATCTACCTGCGCCCTCCGATGAATTACATTGAGGGTCGGGTGGTCCTGGACGGGCGGGAACTCCCCATCTGGGATATGGAGCAGATGCAGGAGTTCCGCTACCGGCATATCTCCCTCATCCCCCAGTACGCGATGAACGCGCTGAACCCGACGCGGAAAATCGGGCGGATGATTGCCGAACTCCTGGAAAGCCGGGGGATGAATTACGATGAGGTTCTGCCGGAATTGAAGCGGCGGCTGGACCTGGTCCAGTTGTCCCACGATGTGTTGAAGATGTACCCGATAGAGTTGTCGGGAGGGATGAAACAGCGGACGGTGATGGTGGTCTCCACATTGCTGAACCCCTCCCTGCTGATTGCAGACGAAATCACCTCGGCGTTGGACGTGTCCACGCAGAAGGCGGTCTGCGAGATGCTGGTGGAGTTCCGGGACCGGGGTTTCGTCAAGAGCACCATCATCATCACCCACGACATCTCCATACTCTATCAGATCGCCGATTCCATTATGGTGATGTACGCCGGTCAACTTTCGGAGAAGGCGCCGACGGAGACCATCTTCCAGGATGCTCGCCACCCATACACCAGGATGCTCATCGGCTCCCTTCCCAAAGTCGGCGTGCGCTACCAGGAGGAGCGACTGCTGGGGATTCCCGGCTCCCCTCCCCAACTGCTCAATCCTCCGGCGGGATGCCGTTTCCGGGACCGGTGCCCCGTTGCCTTTGACCGCTGCATGGAAGTCCCCCCGTTCCTGGAAATCTCCCCCGGACACTCCGTGGCTTGCTGGAGGGCGTACTGAGATGCTCAGCCTGGAACGAGTGACCAAAACTTACCGGCTCGGCGCCTTTGGCCTGCAGAAACTGACCGCTGTCCGCGACGTCAGTTTTGAGATCAGTGAGCGGGAAATCGTCTCCCTGATCGGCGAAAGTGGCAGCGGGAAAAGCACCATCGGGAAACTGATCCTCCGCCTGACCCCCATCACTTCCGGGACGATCCGCTTTGAGGGGGCGGATGTCTCCACCCTGAACGGACCGTCCCTGAAGGAGTACTACCGGAGGGTTCAGGGGGTCTTTCAGGACCCCTTCGCTTCCTTTAACCCCATCTTCAAGGCCGACCGGATTTTCCGGATGGTCCACGACGAGTTCTATCCGGAGATGGGCGCTCGGGAGTGGGCGGAGAAAGTGGAGGGCGCCCTGCGGGCGGTGGGCCTCAACCCTCCGGACGTGCTGAACAAGTTCCCCCATCAGTTGAGCGGCGGGCAACTGCAGCGCTTCCTGGTCGCCCGAGCGCTCCTGCTGGACATTCGGCTGTTGATTGCCGACGAGATTATCAGCATGCTGGACGCTTCCACCCGTGTGGACGTCCTGAACCTGCTGGCAGACCTGAAGGCCCGTGGCCTTTCCATCCTTTTTATCACCCACGACCTCTCGCTGGGCTACTACATCAGTGAGCGGGCCATCATCCTCTACCGGGGCCGCATCGCCGAGATGGGACCCACGGATAAGGTCTACCACCGTCCGCTCCATCCCTATACGCAGATGCTGATGGAGTCGGTCCCCCGGTTGGACCGGAAGTGGGAGGAAGAAATCCGCGTGGAACGGGAAGGGGGCCTGGCGGGCCCTACAGGGGACGGCTGCGTGTACGCCAGCCGCTGCCCCAGGGCGATGGGGATGTGCACCCAGCGAGAGCCGGAACTGAGGGAAGCGGAGACAGGCCACTATGTAGCCTGCTGGGCAAAGTAGGGCAACTGCGAGCAGTTGCCCTACATCTGCATCTGTACGGAGGTGCGAATGATCCAGGCCGTTGGCCCTGCCCTGCCCAACATCCCCTGGGAGGACCGACCCCCCGGCTGCAGCGACGTCGTCTGGCGCTACAGCGGGAACCCCATCATCACCCGGGACGCCGTCCCCGGGGCCAACAGTATCTTCAACAGCGCGGTGGTGCCCTTCAACGGGGCCTTCGCCGGGGTCTTCCGCTGCGACAACACCGCCCGGGATATGCAGATTCACGCCGGTTTCAGCGACGACGGCATCCACTGGCGGATAGAGCCCCAGCGCATCCAGTTCGTCTGCGACGACCCGGAAATCGGACAGTTCGTCTACGGCTACGACCCGCGCGTTTGCTGGATAGAGGACCGCTACTGGGTCACCTGGTGCAACGGGTACTACGGCCCGACCATCGGCGTGGCCTACACGTACGACTTCCAGACGTTCTACCAGTTGGAGAACGCGTTTCTGCCCTACAATCGCAACGGCGTCCTCTTCCCGCGCCGGATCAACGGGAAGTACGCCATGCTGAGCCGCCCCAGCGACCGGGGCCACACCCCCTTCGGCGACATCTTCTGCAGCGAGAGCCCGGATATGATTCACTGGGGCCACCACCGGTTCGTGATGGCCCCAGTGGGTGGCTGGCAGTCCACCAAAGTCGGCGCTGGCCCCACGCCCATTGAGACCCCCGAGGGCTGGCTCCTCATCTACCACGGCGTCCTGACCTCCTGCAACGGCTTCGTCTACAGTTTCGGCGCGGCGCTGCTGGACCTGGAAAAGCCCTGGAAGGTCATCTACCGGACCCGTCCCTATCTCCTGAACCCCCGGGAGTACTACGAGTGCGTGGGGGATGTGCCCAACGTGGTCTTCCCCTGCGCGGCGCTGGTGGACCCGCCGACGGGCCGCATGGCCATCTACTACGGCGGCGCGGACACGGTCACCTGCCTGGCCTTCGCGTATCTGCACGAAGTGGTGGATTTTGTGAAGGCCAATTCTCTTTAGAAAAACGGAGGTTTTGCGGCGGCCAAAGGCCACCGCAAAACCCATGCTCTCCCCTTCGCAGCGCTTTTGCCGCTGCGAAAAAAAGGAGTCTATCTGGGAGCGCTCCCAATCCCGGGGAAGGTCTGCGAAGGACCGGAGGAGGCAACGTGCAGTTCGGCTATTTTGACGACGAGCGCCGGGAATACGTCATCACCCGTCCCGATACCCCGCTCCCCTGGATCAACTACCTGGGCTGCGAGGACTTCTTCGGCATCATCTCCAACACTGCCGGCGGCTACTGCTTCTACCGGGACGCCCGCCTGCGCCGCCTGACCCGCTATCGCTACAACAACGTCCCCCTGGACTTCGGCGGGCGCTACATCTATCTGCGGGACGACGAGACCGGCCTGTTCTGGTCCCCGTCCTGGCAGCCGACCCGGCACGAGGCGGAGGAGTACTTCTGCCGGCACGGCCTGGGGTATACCGTCATCGGATCGGCCTTCCGGGGAGTCGCCGCGCAGACCCGCTATTTTGTCCCCCTGGGGGCGAACCTGGAAGTCTGGCAACTGACGGTGACCAACCGGCGCGATCGGCCCCTGGCCCTCTCCGTCTTCTCGGCAGTGGAGTTCTGCCTCTGGGACGCCTGGGACGACGCCACCAACTTCCAGCGCAACTTCAGCACCGGCGAGGTGGAGGTGGAGGGCAGGGTCATTTACCACAAGACGGAGTACCGGGAACGGCGCAACCACTTCGCCTTCTTCGCCTGCTCCGAGCCGCTGGCCGGCTTTGACACCCAGCGGGACACCTTCCTGGGGCCCTACCGGGGCTGGGACCGCCCGCTGGCGGTGGAGCGGGGCCAGTCCTTCAACTCCATCGCCCACGGCTGGGCGCCGATGGGCTCCCACCATATCCGTCTCCACCTGGCGCCGGGGGAGACCCGCCAGGTGGTCTTTCTGCTGGGCTACCACGAGAATCCGCCCCAGGAGAAGTTTGACCCGCCGGACTCCCAGCGGATCAACAAGCGGACAGTCCGTCCCGTCATCGCCCGGTATCTGGACCTGGCGCAGGTGGAGGTGGCCTTTGAGGCACTCCAGGCCCACTGGGACCGTCTCCTGGGAACGCTCCAGGTGGAGACCCCCGACCCCCACACGAACCGGATGGTCAACATCTGGAACCCGTATCAGTGCATGACCACCTTCAACCTGTCCCGCTCGGCCTCGTACTTTGAGTCCGGCATCGGGCGAGGGATCGGGTTCCGGGATTCCAACCAGGACCTGCTGGGGGCGGTGGCGATGGTCCCGGAGCGGGCCCGGGAGCGCATCCTGGACCTGGCGGCGACCCAGTTGGAGACGGGCGGCGCGTACCATCAGTACCAGCCGCTGACGAAGCGGGGGAACGATGCCATCGGTAGCGGCTTCAACGATGACCCACTCTGGCTGGTGCTGAGCACGGCGGCGTACCTGAAGGAGACGGGCGACGGGAGCATTCTGGACGAACCGGTGCCCTACGACAACCAGCCGGGCACAGAGGAGCCCCTGTACGGTCATCTGGAGCGGAGCATCCGGTACACGATGGAGCGGCTGGGGCCGCATAGGCTTCCCCTCATCGGCCGCGCCGACTGGAACGATTGCCTGAACCTGAACATCTTCTCAGAGGAGCCAGGGGAATCGTTTCAGACGGCGCCGCTGAAGCGGGATGGGACGGTGGCGGAGTCGGTCTTCCTGGGCGGGCTGTTCGTGCTGGCGGCGCGGGAGATGGCCGGGATTGCCCGCTGGCGTGGCCTGGAAGAGGAGGCCCGCCGCTACGAGGCGGCGGCGGACGAGATGGCCCGCCGGGTGCTGGAGCACGGCTGGGACGGGGAGTGGTTCCTGCGCGCCTACGATGCCTTCGGGGGGAAGGTCGGCTCGCGGGAGTGCTCCGAGGGGCAGATTTTTATTGAACCGCAGGGGATGTGCGTCATGGCCGGCATCGGCCTGGAGGACGGACGGGCCCAACGGGCCCTGGAGTCGGTCCGGGAGCGGCTGAGCACCCCCCACGGCATCCTCCTGCATCAGCCGGCCTACACCCGCTATTATGTCCACCTGGGGGAGATTTCATCCTACCCCCCTGGCTACAAGGAGAACGGCTCCGTCTTCTGCCACACCAACCCCTGGGTGATGATCGCCGAGACAGTGCTGGGGCATGGCGACCGGGCTCACGACTACTACCAACGCATCAACCCATCGGCACGGGAAGCCATCAGTGAGGTCCACCGCTGCGAGCCGTACGTGTATGCCCAGATGATTGCCGGGCGGGACGCGCCGACGTTCGGGGAGGCGAAGAACTCCTGGCTGACGGGCACCGCGGCGTGGAACTACATCGCCGTCACCCAGCACATTCTGGGCATCCGGCCCACGTTCGTGGGACTGCGGGTTGCCCCGGTCATCCCGCGTGGCTGGGCAGGGTTCACGGCCCGGCGGGTCTTCCGCGGGGTGACGTACCACATCACGGTGCGGCGGGTCGGGCCGGGGAATCGGGTCTCCCTGCGGGTGGACGGCCGTCCGGTGGAGGGAGATATCGTGCCCCTACCGCCGCCGGGGACAGGGATTGTCCAGGTAGATGTGGAAATTGGGGGATGATGAGCATCATCCCCCAACCAGAGGAAGCAGACCCACTGTTCGTCTTTGGCAGCAGGCCTCTACCCCACCCCCGCCCAGGTATGTGCGGAGGCCTATGGCCGCCGCAAAATCCCTAACTATCCCTTTCTTGTGCCAATAGGCGCTGGATCAGCGGGCCGACCTCCAGCACGCTCCCTACAGCGAAATCCACCCCGTCCTGGGGTGGACCGTTCAGCAGGACGGTCGTCATGCCCAGGGCTTTGGCGGGCTGAAGGTTGACGACGCGATCATCTATCAGGATGCAGGCTGGGCCCGGGGCACTCAGCAGGGCCAGCAACCGCTCATAGGCCTCCCGCCGGGGCTTGTGGACGAAGTTCAGGGCCCGGATGTCCACCACCCGCTCAAAGAGATCGGCGATGCCCAGGGCATTCAGCACGCGGGCGGAATGTTCGGCCGAGGAGTTGGTGAAGACCACGCGGCGCAGGGGGATGCCCGTCAGCATGGCCCGCAGGGCTGGGTCGGGCCGGAGGTAGCCCTCTATGGGGACGTCGTGGACGTAGGCCAGATAGTCTTCTACATCCACTTTTTCCCGGTGCTCCACCAGCAGGCCGGCCAGGGTGGTGCCGTAGCGGTGAATGTAGACCTCCCGCAGGTGGGTGGCTTCTTCAGGGCCCAGGCCCAGGTGGCGCTGAAGCCAGTCGGTAATTCGCCGGGCCACGTCCTGCATCAACCCGGCGCTGGTCGGGTAGAGGGTTTCGTCCAGGTCAAAGACGGTGTAGGTAAAAGGCACGGGCAGTCTCCTCAGGCGCGAAATGCACGAAAGGCGCGAAAGGCACGAAAGGCGCGAAAGGCACGAAAGGCGCGAAAGGCACGGAAGGCGCGAAAGTTGGATGTGGGGGAAAGTATAACCGATTTTGGGCCGAAGGAAAAGTGGGGTCTCCGGTAAAGGGCGGATGTGGGGAAGAAGTTTACCAAAAAGGGCACGAAGGACACGAAGGACACGAAGGATACAAGGATACAAGGATACAAGGATACAAGGATACAAGGATACAAGGATACAAGGATACAAGGATACAAGGA
>ERZ511473.2107-NODE-2107-length-11928-cov-3.516918_pt1 | contig 11928 bp, 10 predicted proteins | sample MGYA00374947_ERZ511473 | MGnify/ENA primary metagenome ERZ511473 (study PRJEB26303, sample SAMN06343854) | sediment metagenome | isolation source: hot spring sediment | place: Canada: British Columbia | collected 2012-09-26 ... | reverse complement strand
ACGCCGTCGAAGGAGGGGGGGAAGTGGGAGGGGGGGCGGGGAGACGGAGCCCACCAGTTGCAGGAGGGCATCGGACACCGCTCGGGCGCGGACAGACGATGAGACGGAGCGGGCGTGACGGTGTCAGGCCGGCGGTGCACGGGACACGAGGCGGAGGAAGCCGAGCGCGAGCGCGACCGCGAGCACAATGCCCGCCGCAGCGGTCGCCAGGCGCAAGGGCGAGATCCCGGTCTCGGCAGGACTGGACTCATCCTCACCGGCGGCTTTCGGCACCGAGCCGGCCGGCGTCGGCTGTGGAGTCGACGGCGCGGCCATAACCGCTACCGGAGCCTCAGGAGTCGATTCCGTGGCCGGTACCGGGGTACCGGCCGGGGCAATCTCCTGGGCACTCCCGGTTTCGCCGGGTGTCGGCTCGGCCGGTGCGCTGAGCGCGGCGACCGGGGTCGCTTCGACCGCCTCCGGTGCAGCCTGCCGGTCTGCCGCCGGTTGGGGAGGCGACGCTGGCATGCCTGCTGGCGCTGGTCCGCCGGCCAGCAGGTCGACGCTCAGCAGCGCTACCAGCAGCAGTGCAGCGATGGCCGAAGACCAGTGAAACAGCGGCTGGTAGCGCAGGTACCACGGCCGGGGACGCAGGCGCTCTAACTCCTCGCCCGTCAGCGTGAACGAGCGCGGCAGAGCCGGCGCGGGCAGCTCGGCCAGCAGCGCGGTTATGACCTGCAACTCCGCGATCTGCTCCTGGCAGGCCGTGCAGGTGGCGAGGTGCGCCGACACCGCTGCCGCGACCGCCGGGTCGTTGATCGCCTCGGCGAGGTAGGCCGAGAGGAGCTGATCGTTCGGATGTCCGTCTGCCGTAAACCGCATGATGCTCGTTGCCTGTTGCTCCTTGTTCGTCGCGTCGCCGTTACTCGGATCCCGATGAGCGCTCACTGGGCCCGTCATTAGCTTGACGCAGGAATCCTTCCAGAAGTTCCCGCGAAGACTCATCGGCAGCCAGAATTGCCCGCAAGCGAGCGCGCCCGCGGCTCAACCGAGACTTGACAGTACCCAGCGAGACTCCGGTGATCGCAGCGATCTCCTCGTAGGAGAACCCCTCGACATCGGACAGAATGACGGTGATGCGCTGATCTTCCGGGAGCATCGCCAGACCTGCCTCGAGCCGTCGCCATAGCTCGTCTCGCGTGGCGTGCTCCACCGGGCTTACCGGAGCCGGCTCGACCGACCAGCGAACCCCGAAGTCCGATCCAGCAAGGTCGAGAGAGGTTGCTGGCCGTCGCTGCATCGAACGAAGCACGTCCAGCGCGCGGTTGTGGGCGATGCGCAGCAGCCAGGCGCGGAAGCTGCCTCCCCGGTAGTCGTCGAGCGACGTATAGGCGCGGAGAAAGGTCTCTTGTGTAATATCCTCAGCGAGGTAGCGATCGTGGAGCAGGCGGAGCGCCACCGCGTACACACTACGCTGGTAGCGCTCGACTAGCAGGTTGAAAGCGGCGAGCTCGCCCGAGCGGACCGCCTGGATCAATGCATCGTCAGAAGGGTCGAGATGTACATTCACCGAGCGTATGCTCCCGCATGGATGATACGAGCAGAGACGGGCTAGTGGATATCGAGCAGGACTATCTGGCTATAATCCCTCAGCCCGCAACGACCGTAAACCGATATGAGCGAGTCGTGCAACCGGCAGGTTGCATTTCCCGTTAAGTTGTGCGGAACGCATGTATCCGCTATTGTTTGCAGAGCCAGCGCGAGCAGCGACACCTCGAGGGGGACACAGCCATGATCCACTCGCGCCCTTTTGTGAGCCAGTCTAACGCAGCACGCCGGGAGCGCAACGGCTCTTCAGGTATCACGCTCGTTCTCGCCGATCAACACCTGCTCTTCCGGCAAGCTCTTCGGCACTATCTGGAAACCGAGCAAGGGATGCGTGTAGTCGGCGAGACCGGAGATGGCTTCAACCTGGCGTCGCTGGTCGAACTGCGCCGGCCTGATGTCGTCCTGGTCGACTCGGCCTTGCCGGGCCTCGACATCGCCGGCACGATCCGGCGGATCAAGATCAAGTGTCCCGGCGTGCGTATCGTTGTGTTGTCGCTGGTGGGTGACCGGGATACCTTCCTCAGCGCGGTGCGGGCCGGCGCCGAGGGGTTCCTGATCAAGGATACCCCGGCTGAAGAAGTGGTATCGGCAATTCGCCAGGTGGCTGAGGGAGGCTCGGTGATCAGCCCGGCGCTCACCGGCGTTCTCCTGCGAGAATTCCGGCGACTCAGTTCGCTCCAGGAAGGCGTGCCGCCGGTCGGGTTGACGCTACGGGAAATCCAGCTCCTGCGACTCGTGGCAGCCGGATTGAGCAACAAAGAGATCGCGGAGGCGCTCTGTCTCGCTGAGAGCACGGTCAAGAACCGTCTCTCGCTCCTGTTCGATAAGCTGGGCGTCAAGGATCGGACACAGGCCGCCATCTACGCGCTGATGCACGGGCTCCTTCCGGAGTCGGAGCCGGACTACCCTCCGGCGCTCGCCGAGGGGAGCCTCTCGACTGATCAAAGCACGCTGCACAGCGTCGGTTGAGCCGGTTTTACCCGTCGCACGGGCCGTTGAACAACCCGGACGGGTCTCGCTCAGGGCTGCGGCAGCCGTAAGACATCGAGCCATTCTCGCCAGTTCGGCTTCGACTCGGGCCGCTGCCTGGATGGCGTTGCCTCGGGCGTGGGCGTGGGAGCAGCGTGCCAGCGTACGATGCCGACCGTCTCGCCGGGGTAGGCGAGATTGAGCTCGCGCCGGGCGGTCTGCTCGATGTATGTCCGGTAGTTTCCGGTAGCGTAGCGCTCGAGCTCGGCAGCAAGCTGGTCGTGCTCGCGTTGTAGCGCGGCCAGCGCCGCGCGTCGCTCTGCCACCTGCGCTTCGAGCTGGCGGGCCTTCCAGGCTTGTTGGCCGAACGCGACCACGAAATAGAGCGTGATCCCGAAGGCCAGCAGCACCAGGAGCTGGCCGCGGATATTGCCGGCCACCCGGGAACGCTCGCTGGCCATCTCACTCCGTCCCGCCTGAAGGCGCGCGCCTCGTCACCGCCTCGATCAGCGGCGGCACTGCCCGGTGCCAGGGCGTCGCCTGCTCGTAGGCGTGGGCGACCCGAAGCAGCGTGCCCTCGTCGAAAGGCCGCCCCATGAACTGCATGCTCACCGGTAGGCCATGAGCGAAGCCGCAGGGGATGGCGATGCCCGGCAGCCCCGCCATGTTGGCCGGAATCGTGAAGACATCCGAGAGGTACATCTGGATCGGATCGGCCGTGCGCTCGCCGAGCCGGAAGGCGACGGTGGGCGAGGTCGGCGCCAGGATCACGTCGACCTTCTCGAAGGCCTCGTCGAAATCGCGCTTGATCAGCGTGCGCACCTTCTGGGCTTTGACGTAATACGCATCGTAGTACCCGGCGCTGAGCGCGTAGGTGCCGAGCATGATACGGCGTTTGACTTCTGGCCCGAAACCGCGGCCGCGGGTCTGGAGATAACTCTCGAGCAGCGTCTCCCCCTGAAGGCTGAGGCCGTACTTGACGCCGTCGTAGCGGGCGAGATTGGCGCTGGCCTCCGATGGGGCGATGATGTAGTAGGTGGCGAGCGCGTACTTCGTGTGCGGGAGCGAGACGGGGACGATCTCCGCGCCGAGCCGCTGGAGCTCGGCCACGGCCTCGTCGACGACGCGCTCCACTTCCGGATCCATCCCCGGCACCTGGTACTCCGCGGCGATCCCGATACGGATGCCCCGGATGTCGCCGGTCAGCGATGTCCGGTAGTCGGGAACCGGAACGTCGACCGACGTCGAATCGTAGGGGTCGTGGCCGCTGATCGCCTGGAGCACGATCGCGACGTCCTCGACCGTCCGGCCGATGGGCCCGATCTGGTCGAGGCTGCTGGCGAAGGCGACCAGGCCGTAACGCGAGACCCGGCCGTACGTGGGCTTGAGCCCGACCACCCCGCAGAAGCCGGCAGGCTGCCGGATAGAGCCACCAGTGTCGGAGCCGAGCGAGACCATCGCCTCGCCCGCTGCGACCGCTGCGGCCGAGCCGCCGCTCGATCCGCCAGGCACCCGCTCGAGGTTCCAGGGATTGCGCGTCGGGCCGTAGGCCGAGTTCTCGGTCGAGGAGCCCATCGCGAACTCGTCAGTATTGGCCTTCCCGACGAAGACCGTGCCCTGCTCGCGCAGCTTGCGGACGACCGTGGCGTCGTACGGCGAGCGGAAGCCCTCCAGGATGCGCGAGCCGGCGGTGGTCGGTGCATCGACCGTGCAGAGCACGTCCTTGAGCGCGATGGGGATGCCGGTCAACGGGGCGACGTCGCCGCGGGCGATGCGGCGGTCGGCCTCCTGTGCCTGTGCCAGGGCCACCTCTTCGGTCAGCGTGATGAAGGCATGAATCTGCGGCTCGACCTGGCGGATGCGCTCCAGATGTGCCTGCAGCAGCTCGACGGCGCTGATCTCCCGCCGAGCCAGGCGCGCGCTCGCCTCGGTCACCGTCAGCCGGGTCAGGTCTTCGCTCACCGGTGACACTCCTGTCACGACTGCTCGAGCACGGCGTTGACCTTGAACATGTTGTCCTCGGCGTCGGGCGCGTTCTTGAGCACGTCCTCGATCGGCAGCGAGGGCCGAACCTCGTCCTCGCGCCAGACATTCTGCAGTGTGATCACTTGCGCGGTCGGTGGGATCGCCTCGGTGTCGAGTTCCTGGATCAGATTGACGTGCTCGAGGATCGAGGAGAGCTGCTCGCGCATCCGCTCGCGCTCCTCCTCGGTCAGCCCGAGCCGGGCCAGCATCGCCACGTGGTCGACAACTTCTCGGCTGAGCCGCATCGGCTACCTCCCTGGTCCGCACCCCTCCGAGCGGCGGACTGGTACGGAGTGTAGCACGCGTACGCTCCCTACCCCCGCCCCTGCGCCATGCGGCCCCGAAGGCGAATTAGCTGTGCAGTGGCTGACGAGAGCACTGAGCCGACTCTAGGGTCGGGGTGACTGGCCGCTCGTGATCAGCCCACGCCGTTGAGGCATCCCCCGTGCCCGACCTGGCTGGAACCGCATCACCGGGCGTTCGGGCGAGCCTACTGCCCGAGTTGGACGAGCCCGTTGGCCCGGATGACCTCAGCGTACCAGGCGTAGCTCTCCTTCGGGATCCGCTCCAGCGTGTCGTAGTCGATGTAAATCACGCCGAAGCGCTTGCTGTAGCCGTGTGCCCACTCGAAGTTGTCCATCAGCGACCAGACGAAGTACCCGCGGAGCGGCACGCCGTCTTGCAGCGCGCGGTGGGCGGCCGCGAAATGGTCGCGTAGGAAGGCGATCCGCTTCGGATCACGCACTGCCCCGTCCTCGAGCTGGTCGGCGAAGGCGGCTCCGTTCTCGGTAATGTAGATCGTCGACGGCGCAAAGTCGCGTTGCAGGCGGATCAGGAGCTCGTAGAGCCCGTCGGGCACGATAGCCCAACCCATCTCGGTGAGCTCGTAGCCGGCTGCCTGGAGTTCTTCAGGTGGGACCAGGATTGCCTTCAGCGGGTTCAACACGGAAGCATCGTACCGGACGAATGCGGGCGTATAGTAGTTCACCCCCAGGAAGTCGATCGGCACGGCGATCGCGTCCAGGTCTCCCGTCTGGGCCGTGGGAGCCAGCTCGCCGTACGTCGCCAGCATGTCCTGGGGGTAGCCGCGACCGAAGAGGGGGTCGAGGAACCAGCGATTCAGAAAGCCGTCGTAGCGCTGGGCAGCTAGCCGGTCGTCTTCGGAGTCAGTCGCTGGATGAACTGGGGAGAGGTTGAGGGTGATGCCGACCTGCGCATCCGGCGAAGCGGCTCGAATGGCCGGCACCGCGCGCCCGTGCGAGAGCAAGAGGTGGTGGCTCACCTGGAGGGCAATGCGGGCGTCCTGAATACCGGGCGCGTGGAGCCCGAGGAAGTGGCCGACCACGGCGACGACCCAGGGCTCGTTGTGCGTGATCCAGTGCTTGACGCGGTCTCCCAACCGGCGCGCGACGATGTCGGCATAGGCGGCGAAGGCCTCGACCGACTCGCGCGCGGCCCAGCCACCGCGGTCTTGCAGCGCCTGGGGAAGGTCCCAGTGGTAGAGCGTGACGAACGGGGTGATCCCAGCCTGCAGCAGCGCGTCGACCAGCCGGTCGTAGAAATCCAGGCCGCGCTCGTTGACCTGCCCGGTGCCCTGGGGAAGGATGCGCGGCCAGGCGATGGAGAAGCGATAGGCCGGCGCGCCCAACTGTTGCATCAGGTGGACGTCCTCCGGCCAGCGGTGGTAGTGGTCACAGGCCACGTCACCGGTGTGGCCCTCGAACGTCTTGCCCGGCGTATGGCTGAACGTGTCCCAGATCGAGGGGCCGCGCCCGTCCTCGTTGACGGCGCCCTCGATCTGATAGGCGGCTGTCGCCGTGCCCCAGAGGAACCCGTCGGTGAAGCGCCGCTCAATCATCCCGCGCTCTCCCTTCTCTCGCAAAGCAAGTGCCCGGCTGCGAGCGCGATGGCGCCTTCGGACTTGCCGGACTGCCCCGGATTATAAGGGCTGGGCTTTACCCGATCTCTTCAGCATCGAAGATGCTCTTGGCCGCCTGCAGCCGTGCCTCGTCCTCCGGGCTCCTGGACCGGTGGGTCGCCTGGCTCTCCGGCGCGGGATCCTGCATCGACGCCGTGCCGGCTGGCTCGGGGTTCGGGCCGGCTTGAGCCGGCGCGATCGCCGGGACCTCCTCGGGCGCGACGCAGTGGACCCGGTACGCGCGCCCGAGGTAACGGCTGATCACGGACTCGACCAGCCGCCGGTGTACCTCCTCGTTGAGCTTCGAGCGGTGGAACTCGTAGGGGGAGACCAGGTACACGTCGTCCCCGGCGACGAGCGCCGGGTCGACCGAGGTGAGCAGCGCAGCCGTCTGGGACCGGGATGCCTTGACCTCGCGCCGGATCTGAGCCCAGCTCGCGATCAGCTTTTCCAGCACCGCGGCCTCGCTCGCGGAGTCGGAGCCAGCGCTGGCCCGGGTGGTTTCCACCTCTCGGGGAACCGTCCCGTTACCCGCGCTGTGCGCCACGGCTTGCGGCATCGGCGGGGCGTCTTCGCGCGCGGTGAAGTCGGGATCCGGCTCCCGCGGGGACACTGCCGGCCCGCTGGCCGGCCCAGCGGTCGCCGGAGCCGGCCCGGGGGCGCGCGGCGACCGGCTGGCCGTTGCCGGCTGTGCCAGGGAGTGGGCCTCGCTCGCGTCTCGCGCAGGGGTTGCGAGTGTCCCTGGCTCGCCGCTGAGCCGGAGCACGGCTTCGACCGTCGCGAGCTCGAGCGGGAGCTGCGGGTCGAGGCCGGAGCGCGGCAGGACGAGCTCCAGGCCGCTGTAGATGCGCACCAGCGTGGCCAGCTCAGCCAGGCTGAACCGCTCCGCCTGCTCGCGGGCCGCTGGGTCGGCCAGCTCGTCGCGCCCGCCGGCTCGCAGGTGGAGCAGTGTCCGCAGGTAGCCGGTGATCTGCCGGCCGAACTGCTGGAGATCTTCCCCGTCCTCGGCTGCCTCGGCGATGATCCGCAGCCCGGCGCCAGCGTTGCGCCGGATCAGCGCGTCGACCAGCCCGGCCAGCCGCTCGTCGCGGCTCAGCCCCAGCGCCTGGCGCACCGCCTCGGCGGTGATCCGCACCCTGCCCTCAGCCCCTTCGGCGAACAGGGCCATTCGCTCGAGCAAGCCGAGGGCGTCGCGCAGGCTGCCCGTCGCCTGCCGGGCGATGAGCGCCAGGGCGTCGTCGTCGATCTCGATCCCCTCCTGCTGGCAGACCCAGCGGAGCCGGGCCAGCATGCTGCTGAGCGGGATACGGTGGAAGTCGAAGCGCTGGCAGCGGGAGGCGACCGTGTCGGGAAGCTTATCCGGCTCGGTGGTCGCCAGGACGAAGGCGACGTGAGGGGGCGGCTCTTCCAACGTCTTGAGGAAGGCGTTGAAGGCGTCGCGGGTGAGCTGGTGCGCCTCGTCGATGATATAGAACTTGACCCGGAGCTGGCTCGGCGCGTACTTCACCTTCTCGCGCAGGTCGCGCACGTCGTCGACTCCTCGGTTGGAGGCAGCGTCGATCTCGACGATGTCGACGGCCGAGCCGGTGTTGATCGCCTCGCAGGCGGTGCAGGCGTTGCAGGGCCGAGCCCAGGGATCCGGATCGAGACAGTTGACGGCCTTGGCCAGCAGGCGCGCGGTGCTGGTCTTGCCCGTGCCGCGTGGCCCGCAGAAGAGATAGGCATGGGCGATCCGGCCCAATCCGATCGCGTTGCGCAGCGTCCGGGCAATGTGCTCCTGGCCGACGAGCTCGGCCGGGTCGAACGAGCGGGGCCGGTACTTCCGGTACAATGATGAGGACTGCGCGCGCTGGTTCCGGCCGCTCTCCTGGGAATCGGTCATCCTCGAGGCTCCCTGTCTCGGGAAGACGGCGGTTGTCCGTACATGATGTGAAGTATAGCCGGCATTGCCTGACCGGCAACGGCGGGAAGCGATGGGAACGCTGTATCTAGTCGCCACGCCGATCGGCAACCTGGAGGATATCACCCTGCGCGCGCTGCGCACGCTGCGCGAGGTGCCGCTGATCGCCGCCGAGGACACCCGGCACGCGCGCAAGCTCCTCGCACACTACGGCATCGAGACGAAGCTGGTGAGCTTCCACGAGCGCAGCCCGCCGGCGCGGGTCGCCGAGCTCATGGAGGCGCTCGAGCGGCATGATGTCGCGGTGATCTCGGACGCCGGGATGCCTGGCATCAGCGACCCCGGGCTGGTGCTGGTACGGGAGGCGGCGGCGCGCGGCTTCGATGTCGTGCCGGTGCCTGGCCCGTCGGCGGTCACCGCAGCGGTGGCGGTCTCCGGGCTGGTGGAGGACGGGTTCCTGTTCCTGGGTTTCCTACCCCGCCGGGCGAGCGAGCGGCGCCGGCAATTGGAGTCGCTGGCCGGGCTGCCGTTCCCGCTGGTCCTCTACGAGGCGCCGCACCGGCTCCGCGAGACACTGCGCGACCTCGAGGCGACGCTCGGGGATCGACCGCTGGCGATCTGCCGCGAGCTGACCAAGCTGCACGAGGAGGTGTCGCACCTGACGATCGGCGAGGCGCTGCGTCGCTACGAGGCCGAGGCGCCGCGCGGGGAGTTCGTGCTGGTGGTCGGTGCGCCGGAGTCGCCGCAGCTGCCGCCAAGCGAGGCCGAGTTGATGGCGCTCCTGGAGGAGCAGCTCGCAGCCGGGCGATCGGTGAGCGCGGCGGCCCGCGAAGTGGCCCGCGCGACGGGCGCCAGCCGGCAGGCGGTCTACCGGCTGGCGCTGAACCTGCGCGGGCGGCATGCAACCGGGCCGCCCGGCGTCTCAGCGGGTGACGCTCGGCCATAGGGACGGCCCTGCGAAGCTCGGCGGGTTGTCACCACCCGTGCCCGCAGGTTGCTGGCCGTGCCGATTGACAGGCTCTGTGTCTCCCACTAGAATGCGCTCGAACTCCTTAACGAGCAGCTCGCGGCTGGGATACCGAGCGGCGTGCTGGTTCAGCGGGTTTTATCGGTGAGGAGGGGGCCATGCCGGTGAATCCCAATGACCTCTACGACGAGAACTTCGCGCGCTGGCAGTATTTCTACCGAAAGGGGTTAATCAGCCGCCGCACCTTGATCCAGGCGGCGCTGGTCTGGGCGGGGGCTGCCTCTCTCGGCTCGGTCCTGGCGGCCTGCCGCCAGGAACCGGCGGCGACACCGGCCCCGGCTCAACCCGGCGCAGCCGCCTCACCGACTCCGGCCACGGGTGCCGCGCCGAGCCCGACCGCAGCGCCGTCACCGGCGACCCAGGAAGGTGGCCTGATCCGGCTCGCGTTCGACTCGGATCTGCCGACCATGGATCCGCACATGCACCTCTTGCGGACGGGGATCATCACCTTCTACCACACGCACGACAACCTCGGCGTGCGTGACTTGCAGTCGCTGCGCGTCGTCCCCTGGCTGGCCGAGAGCTGGGAGATCATCGAGCCGACCAAGTGGGAGCTCAAGCTACGCCAGGACGTGAAGTTCCACAACGGGGAGCCCTTCACGGCCGAGACGGTCAAGTGGAATTGGGAGCGGGTCATCAACCCCGAGCAGAAGAGCCCGCAGATCGGGAACCATGCGGCGATCGCGGGAGTCGAGGTGATCGACGAGTACACGGTGCATGTGATCACTAAAGCGCCGTACCCGATCTTCACCGAGCGGCTACAGAACTTCCAAATGATCCCGCACAAGCTCGCCCAGGAGAAGGGCGACGCGTACCTGGCGGAGAACGCGATCGGCAGCGGGCCGTACCGCTTCGTCGAGTGGAAGCGCGGCCAGGAGATCGTCCTGACGCGGAACGACGACTACTGGAACCCCGACGTCAAGCCGGCGTTCAAGGACTTCATCATCCGCATTATCCCAGGGGTACCGACCCAGCTCGCCGAGTTGCTCGCCGGCAACGTCGAGATCATCCGCGTGGTGCCGTTCGATCAGATGAAGACCGTCGATGCCTCCGGCGTGGCGGTCACCAAGACCCAGCGCATCCTTCGCACGAGCTTCATCGGGCTGGACTGCAAGGGGCGGACGGGCCCCAACCCCTACCAGGACGTGCGGGTGCGGCACGCGGCTAACCACGCGGTAGACATCGAGGGCTACATCGCGACGCTCCAGCCCGGCGGCGACCGCGCGCCCGCGGCGCTCAACCCGATGCACTTCGGCTTCGATCCCTCGATCGAGCCACACGAGTACGATCCGGACAAGGCACGGGCGCTCCTGAAGGAAGCCGGGTACGAGTCCGGCTTCGAGGCACGCTGGCTACGCGGCCCCTCGTCGATGCCGAACCAGGATCAAGTCGACCAGGCGATCCAGCGAGACCTGGAGGCGGTGGGCATCCGAGCCAAGTTCGAGACCGTGAGCGACACGAACGTCCACGTCTCGATGGTGACGGAGGGTAAAGCCGGCCCGATGTGGAACTGGAACTGGGGCTCGTACTCGGTCTTCGACGCCGACGGGCTCTACTGGGACATGTTCCATCCCAGCACCATCTACAACTACTGGGAGAACCAGGAGTTCGCCAAGCTGATCGAGGAAGCTCGCGGCACGCTGGACCAGGACCTGCGCAAGGAGCTGTACTCCAAGGCCCAGCGCATTGTCCGGGACGAGGCGCCGGTGATCTTCCAGTGGGGCTTCCACGCGGTCTGGGGAGTGAGCAACAAGGTCGACTGGACGCCGGCGGTCGACGAGATCGACCGCATCTTCCTGGCGAAGCCGAAGGCATGAGGGTGGTTTGCTAGGACACCAGATCGGCGGCAAGCGGGGTAGCTTCGGGGTCGCCCGAACGAAGGGCAGAGCTTGCTGGCCTGGAGCGTCGCGCGGTGCCTGACCTAGCGCTGCCCCTCACGGATCGAGGAGGACTATGGCGCGCTACCTGGCGCACCAGCTCACGCAGATGGTCATCGCGATCTTCGGGATCTCGATCATCGTCTTCGTGATCACCCACGTGATCGGCGATCCCACCAGTGTCCTGCTGCCGCTCGATACCCCGCTGGAACAGCGCGAGGAGTTCCGGCGGCAGATGGGCTTCGACCGGCCGATTCTGGTGCAGTACGCCGATTTCCTCGGCCAGGCCATCCGTGGTGACTTCGGCAACTCGTTCCGCGTCGAGAAGTCGGCACTCTCGCTCGTCCTCGAGCGTATCCCGGCGACGCTGTTGCTGACGGCGAGCGCGACGGTCCTGGCGATCCTGATCGCTATCCCGATGGGGATCCTCTCGGCCTACAAGCGGCACAGCATCATCGACAACATTGCGACAGTCTTCGTCGTTGCCGGCCAGGCTATGCCGATCTATTGGCTGGGGCTGATGTTGATCATCCTGTTCGGCGTCCAGCTCAAGTGGTTGCCGCCATCCGGATACGGCGAGTTCGGGATCGACCGGCTGAAACACCTGATCCTGCCGACGCTGGTG
>ERZ511473.2099-NODE-2099-length-11966-cov-3.457818_pt1 | contig 11966 bp, 11 predicted proteins | sample MGYA00374947_ERZ511473 | MGnify/ENA primary metagenome ERZ511473 (study PRJEB26303, sample SAMN06343854) | sediment metagenome | isolation source: hot spring sediment | place: Canada: British Columbia | collected 2012-09-26 ... | reverse complement strand
GTTCAGGCCATCGGGCGGGCCGGCGCGCGCGGCGGGCAGCCCGGGGCGGGCGAGGCGTTCATCTGGGACCTGGCGCTCGGCGGGCTGGCGCTGGGCCTGATCGCCGTACATCTCGCCTATTGGACCAGTGGCCAGATGTACGGCCCTCGCTACTACTTCGAGGCCACTGGCGGGCTGGCGCTGCTGGCCGCCCGCGGCCTGCGCCAAGCAGATGGCTGGTTCGGTTGGGCAGCGCGGCGCGCTCTGGGAGATAGCCGGTTCGGGCGTGTGCTCAGCGCCGGGCTCCCGGTCGTCCTCCTTGTGCTCCTGATCGGTTATGGACTCTTCTGGACTGCGCCGCGCTGGTTCGTCAGCTATCGCGGCTGGTACGGAATCACCGCGGACGGGCTGCGCGCGGTCGAGGCCGCCCGGCTGGACAGCGCAGTCGTCTTCGTGCGGGCTCAGTACTGGACTGACTACGCGCCGTTCTTCGCTCAGAACTCGCCGCTGCTCGACGGCCGTGTGGTCTACGCGCTCGACCTCGGTGATGCTCGGAACCGGCTGCTGGCCGAGCAGTACCCCGGGCGCACCTTCTACGCGTGGCGCGACGGCGCGCTGGTGCCGCTCGATACCAGCATGAGCCGGTGAGGCGGAGGCGAGCCGGCCGCTGGCCCGCACCGCTCGCCACGGATGGACCTCCCGCCCCAGCGCTCGCGGCGCATTTTGGCTATCCACCACGCACATCACCTGCGGCTGGCAGGCGACACCTCGGCCTGTCCAGCGGTAGGGGCGACCGGCCGGTCGCCCCTACACACGTTTCGCCGAGGAACTCGATACGGGCGAGACCCCTTCGCCAGGCGGCGCGCTGCCGAGCGTCGATCGCGTTCTCCTCGTACGCTCCTGGCCTACACGGTCGGCTCCGATGCGCATGCTGCCGCCCCGGTGGGTGGCCCCGGGATTCGAAGCCTCGCGCTTACGTCTCCGAGCGCGCTGAAGCTGATGCGGCGTGTGGGGCCAGCTTCCCGATGCAGGCCATGCGAGCGCAGTCCGAATGCCCGCACTGGGCTCGCTCACTCCGCCTGGCGTGCCGGCTGTGTCAGCGCCCGCAGGTCGGTCGAGGGGTCGGCGAGCACCGCCGGGTCGACCCGCGCCCGCGCCTCGACCAGCCGCCGCCCGGGACGCAGCTCCCGCGGCCGGTTGATGGTCACCACTGCCTCCACGACCCCCTGCCGCAGGTAGAAGGCGGTGACCGACGGCGCCGCCTTGTCGCCGCGCAGAACGACCTGGTCCCACGGCCCCGGGTAGCCGGCATACTGGAGGTTCAGGTCGTACTGGTCCGACCAGAAGTAGGGCACTGGAGCATAGGGCTGAGGATTCCCGGCGATGGCCCGAGCCGCCGCCGCGCCCTGCTGGGCCGCGTTGTCGAAGTGCTCCACCCTCAGCCGGCGTCCGATGGCCGGATGCCACCAGTTCGCAACGTCGCCGGCGGCGTAGACGCCAGGCACGCCGGTCGCGCAGTGCTCGTCGACCAGGATGCCGTTCTCGATCTGGAGCCCGCTGCCCTGGAAGAGCGCCACTGCGGGCCGCACGCCGACCCCGACCACCACCAGGTCGCAGGCGATCCGCTCGCCGCTCTCCAGGACGGCCTCCTCGACTGACCGGTGCCCTCGCAGCTCCGCCACCTTCTGCCCCAGGCGCAGCTCTACCCCGTGTCGTCGGTGTACCTCGGCCAGGATGCCCCCCACCTCCTCGCCTAGCGGCCCAGCCAGCGGCACCGGCAGCGGATCGACCACAGTGACCTGCTTGCCCAGCGTGCGGGCACTGGCTGCCACTTCGGCGCCGATGAACCCGCAGCCGACGACCAGCACGCGCTCGGCCCGCGAGAGATCCTCCCGCAGCGCCTGGGCGTCGGCCAGCGAGCGCAGGTAGCGCACTCCGGGCACGTCGAACCCCGGGAGGCGTAGCCGCACCGGCTCGGCTCCGGTAGCGATCAGGAGCACGGCGAACGGGAGCCGCTCGCCCGGCTCGAGTACCAGCTCGCGGCGATCGAGGTCGACCGCGGTGGCCAGCTGCCCCAGCCGCAGCTCGATCCCCAGCCTCTGGTAGTGTTCGGGTGGCTTGAGCAGGATCTCTTCGGCCGTCTTCTGGCCTTGGAGAAACGCTTTGGAGAGTGCCGGGCGGTCATAGGGGACGACCGGCTCGGCGCTGACCAGCGTCACCGGGCCGTCGTAGCCGGCGGCCCGCAGCGCCTCGGCGGCGCCGTAGGCCGCAACACCGCCTCCCAGGATGACGCAGGGACGCGGGTCGGCCATCGCTCATCCCTGCCGCGGCTCGCGCGAGACGTAGACCACGCCGTCAACGATCTGGACATCGTAGACCGGCAGCGGCTGGGTCGCCGGCAGCGCGGTCACCCTGCCCGTCTCCAGGTCGAAGCCGGAACCGTGCAACGGGCAGTAGATCACGTGGTCTTCGAGGTCACCTTCGGCCAGCTCCGCGTACTCGTGGGTGCAGATTCCGCTGAGGGCGTAGACGTTTCCCTCCAGCTTGACCAGGATCCGCTCGTCGTCGTCGACCTCGAACGGGACGATTCCTCCCTCCGGGATCTCGTCGTAGCGCTTGACCGCGACGTAGCCTTCTGGAGTCGCCATCCAATCCTCCCGGTGCGGCAGGGGAGCGGCTCGCGCCCGGCTTCCCCGCCTGCTCTCGCTGATCTCGCTCGACGCGCCAGGGTGGCCAGCTACGACGACTCGCCCGCAGCCTTGACCGGCACGGCGATGGCGCCCTGGAATCCGATCTTCCGGTGCGTGCCATCGCAGAACGGCTTGGTCTGCGAGCCGCCGCAGCGGCAGAGCCAGACCTCGTCCCCCTCGTAGGGGATCTCGTTGCCGCGGTGGTCAACCAGCTTGACCGGCCCCTTCACGTGGTACGGGCCATTCCGCGTCACCGTGATCTGGACCTCAGCCATCGGCCACCTCCCGTGGGTGAAACGCCATACTATCGTATCGCTACTATAGCGCCTGGTAGCCAGAAGCGACTAGATCATCGCTCCTGGATCGTTAGACGCGCGAGCGGCCCTCATCTTCCGCTTGACCATACCAGCTCGCGCGGTCACACTTGGCACACCAGGCGAGCGGCGACGAAGCCGGAGAGGCGAGATATGCGTGACGAGATGCAGCGCGCGGAGCAACGTCCCTGGGGCCAGATGCTCGAGACCTTCGCCGCGGCGCTCTACGGGCCCGAGCGCGCCCGCGAGCTGGAGACCGAGATCGCGCGGATGGCAGAGGCGCTGGAGCGCCTGAGCGAGGAGGGGCTGGATCTGTGGGATGCTGCCCCGGATCTGCGCGGAGTGCCTGGAGAGGAGAGCGCGTGAGCGATCAACCGGCTTTCTCCATCTGCGGGCTGGTGAGCCAGATCAAGGAGCGGCGGCTGCGTGCCTCGGACATCGTCGCCGCGTGCCTCGAGCGGATCGAGCGCTTGGAGCCGAAGCTCCAGGCCTGGGCGTTCCTCGACCCGGAGGGGAGCCGGCGCGAGGCCGAGCGGCTCGACCGGCTGGCCGGCTCCGGCACCCTGCTTCCCCTTCACGGGGTGCCGGTCGGGGTCAAGGACATCATCGACGTCGCCGGGATGCCGACAGCCGCCGGCTTCGAGCCGTACCGGGGGCGCGTCGCCCGGGTGGACGCGCCGATCGTGGCCCGGCTGCGGGCGCTCGGGGCGGTCGTCCTCGGCAAGACCCATACCACCCAGTTCGCCTTCGCCGACCCCGCTCCGACCGTCAACCCTTGGCACCCCGAGCGGACCCCCGGCGGATCCAGCTCCGGCTCCGGGGCGGCGGTCGCCGCGCGGATGGTCCCGTTCGCGATCGGGAGCCAGACAGCCGGCTCGGTCCTCCGACCGGCCGCCTACTGCGGCACGATCGGGTTCAAGCCCAGCTACGGCTGGCTCACGACCAGCGGCGTCGTCCCGCTCGCCTGGTCGCTCGATCACCTCGGCCTGATCGCCTGTACCGTCCAGGACACGGCGCTGGCCTACGTCGCGCTCCTCGAGCAGCGCGTCGACTTCTCATTCCAGCCCCAGCCGCCTCGCCTGTTGCTCCTCACTGATTTCCTCGACCGCTCCGAGCCGGTCGTGCGTGCCAACCTGCTGGAGGTCGCACAGTCCTTCCGCGCTGCCGGCGCGCCGGTCGAGGAGCGGCGTCTCCCGGTCGACCTCGACCTGCTGCTCGCCGTGCACCACGTGCTGATGACGGCCGAGACTGCGGCCGTCCACCGCGAAAACCTGTCCCGCTACCGCGAGCACTACGGCCCGCGCCTGCGCGCGGCTGTGGAGACTGGCCTGCTCGTCCCGGCGGCGCTGGAGCTCCACGCCCGCCGACTCCGCGCGCGGCTGGCGCGGGTGATCGACGAGCTGCTGGGCCAGGCCGACGCTGCCCTGCTGCCTACTGTGCCAGCCCCGGCGCCGGGGCGCGAGACCACCGGCGACCGCTCGTTCCAGGCCGTCTGGACGCTCTGCCGCACGCCGAGCATCAGCCTCCCCAGTGGCCTGAGCCCTGACGGCCTGCCGCTGGCGATCCAGCTCGTTGCCCGCCAGGGGCACGATCGGAGCCTGCTCCAGGTGGCGGCCTGGTGCGAGCGGGCGCTGCCGCGCCTGCCGGAACCGCCGGTCGTGGCGTAGCCCTGAGCAGGGCATGGCCCGGCGAGCCGCTCGCCCAGCGATCGGGCATGGCGTATCGCCGGAAGGGAGCCAGTATGGGGATCCTGACCCGCTCGGAGATCCTTCGGCTGATCGAAGAGCGAGCGCTCGTCATCGAGCCGTTCGATCCCAGCCAGGTCGGGCCAGCCTCGATCGACCTGCACCTGGGCCGGGAGTTCCGGATCTTCCGGCCGGCGCGCGAGATCTTCCACGTGACCGACGAGGCCGATCACCGCCTGGTGACCGAGCTGGTGGAGGTGGAGGACTACTTCCTCCTGCTCCCTGGCCAGGCAGTGCTCGGCATCACCGAGGAGCGGATCACGCTACCGGACGACATCTGCGGCTGGATCCAGGGGCGCAGCCGCTTCGCGCGGGTGGGCCTGATGGTACATGTGACCGCCAATTTCATGCAGCCGGGGATGGTCCGTACCCGGCAGGTGCTGGAGATGAACAACGCAGGGCCGATCCCGCTGGCGATCCACCCGGGTACGGCCATTTGCCAGATTATCCTGGAAGAGTGCACCGGCCGCGCGCGCTACGAGGGCCGCTTCCAGGGCCAGGAACACCCGTAGCGGTGTGCTGCGTCCCGAGCCTCCACGGACCATGCTCGTCCCAGCCCCCGGGATGCGGCTCGCACTGCGGCGGACGGTCGCTCGCCCCGCTCATGTTGCTGGCTTACCTGGTTCCAGCTATCCTCAGCGCCCGGTCGGTGTTCGAGTGTCGCTGCCGGCTCCTGCCCGCGATGGTCAGGGCTCGGGTCGGCGACGGGTGCCAGGAGCCTCGGACTGAGCTATCGCTATCAGGAAGGGAGATGCTGACGATGCGCCTCGTCATCGTGGAGCGGGAGCCGCTGAACGCCGAGACGCCGCCGGACGCGCTGGCCGAGCCGCTGACGCCGGCCGAACTCTTCTACGTGCGCAACCACTTCGCCGTCCCCAGCCTCGACCCGGAGCCGCCAGCGCTCCGGATCGAGGGGGCGGTCGAGCGCGCGCTGGAGCTCTCACTGGCCGATCTGCAGCGGCTCCCCTCGCGGACGATCGCGGTGACGCTCGAGTGCGCGGGCAACGGCCGTACCCTGCTGACCCCCACGCCGGGCGGTACGCCCTGGCGCCTGGGGGCGGTCGGCACCGCCCGGTTCACCGGCGCGCCGCTGTCCCTGGTGCTGGATCAGGCAGGGCTACGCTCGGAGGCGGTGGAGCTGCTGTTCGTCGGTGCCGATCAGGGGGAGGTGCAGCCGGGCCGGGTCGAGCCCTTCGCGCGCAGCTTGCCGGTCGAGGAGGCGCGTGGCCCGGACGTGCTTCTGGCCTGGGCGATGAACGACGAGCCACTGTCGGCCGAGCACGGGTTCCCGGTGCGACTCGTCGTGCCCGGCTGGTACGGCATGGCCTCGGTCAAGTGGCTCGTGCGCATCGTGGCGCTGGAGCGGGCGTTCGAGGGCTACTTCCAGCGCGAGCACTACCGGTACGTCAAAGGAGACAGCCCGGTGGAGCTCGCCCCGCCGGTCACGCGCGCTAGGGTGAGGAGCCTGATCCTCCGGCCGGCGGACGGCGCACGGCTGCCGCTCGGCCCGGTCGAATTCAGTGGCATCGCCTGGTCGGGCTACGGGCCGGTAACCCGCGTCCAGGTGAGCATCGATGGCAGCGCGAGCTGGACTACGGCCGAGCTCGGAGCCGACCAGGGACCGTACGCGGCGCGCCCTTGGAGCTTCCGCTGGCGCCCCCTGCAGCCCGGTCGCTACACCGTGCTCGCCCGGGCGACCGACGCGCTCGGCAACGTGCAACCCCTCAGCCCGCCGTGGAACCGCCTGGGGTACGGGAACAACGCCTGCCAGGCGATCCAGGTGGTCGTCGGCCAGGAGGGTTGAGGCGCTGGGGAGCCGCAGAGCGAGCGCCGATCACGCTGTGCGGCTCTCACCACGACTCGGTCTCGCGCGACCGCAGGCGATGAGGCGCGGAGCGAGCCTACGAGTGGCCTCATTCCTCCACAAAGACTGGCGCCGAACCGGGAAGAGGCCGGCGGCGCGAGCGTCGTTCTGACCGGTGTTGCCAGATCGTGCTCGGTGGTTCACTGGCCGGGCGCGGTTATGCGCCGGTTGCCAGATCGGTTCGGCTGCTGGGCTACGTCGTGCCGAAGAGGCGGTCTCCGGCGTCGCCGAGACCGGGCACGATGAAGCCCTGGTCGTTGAGCCGCTCGTCCAGCGCTGCCAGGTAGATGTGGACGCCAGGATCCGCCTGGAGGAGCTGCTGCACCCCGTACGGTGCGCCGATGATGCCGAGGTAGGAGATCGGCCCGGGGTACGTCTGCCGAAGGAGCTGGACCGTGACGACCGCCGAGCCGCCGGTAGCCAGCATCGGGTCGAGCAGGAGCACGTGCCTGAGCCGGTGCAGCGGCCCGGGCAGGTTCTTGTAGTAGATCGTCGCGGCCAAGGTCTGCTCGTCGCGCCGTGCCCCGACCAGGTAGATCGGCGCGGCCGGGACGAGCTGCCGCAGCGGCGCGATCATCCCGAGCCCGGCTCGCAGGATCGCCAGGGCGGCGAGACCATCGGCGAGCCGGCCGCCGTCCGCGCGGGCGCCGGTCGGGCTGGAGACTGGGACGCTCGAGAGCTCGGCGTCCTGCAGGGCTTGCCACAGGAGAAAACGGGTGAGCTCGTGCAGGCAGCGCTCGAACTCGGCCGGCGGCGTGCCCTGGTCACGGACGGTCGTCAAGAGTGACATGACCAGTGGGTGGTCGAGCACGGTGAGTCGCGGGTGGCCGATGACCTCCTCGCGGCTCGGCTGTGGCTTGCCGCGCATCGGGGTCGGGATCTCCAAGGTCGCCATCGAGCGCCTCCTCGAACGCATGCAGCTCGGTTCGATCGCCTCGCTTCGCCGGCGAGCCGGGTCGCGGCACGGCGGAGCGCGGGGATCGGGCAGGCGAGCGAACATCCTGGGGCGGGATTATACCGCCAGGCAGCCCGCCGCCCCTGGTGCGCCGGCGTGGTTCGCTTCAGTATGCTTGCCCGGCTAGGCCGAGACGGGGCCGTGCCTGCGGCAATGTCCGGCGGCTGGGCGCTGGCACGGGTGGAGGCGGCAGCCATGACGATCGAGCAGTTCGGTGGGCAGGCTCTCCAGGCGGCTCTGAGAGACGCCGTCGAGCGGCGGCGCCGTGACCAGGTTCACGACATCCTCCAGCAACTCTCTCCGGCGGAGGCCGTGGATTTGCTGTGCGGGCTACCACCCAGCGCCCTGGCGAGCGCGGTCGCGCTCGCCGGTGAGGAAGAGCTGGCTGGGCTGCTCGAGCAGGTCGATGCGTCCGTCGCCGTCCAGCTCCTCGTCAAGCTGAGCCGCTCGCAGGCAGCCGATGTGCTCGAGGAAATGGCGCCCGACGACGCCACCGACATCGTCGCCGAGCTGGAACCGGCCCAGGCCGAGGCCATCCTGATCGAAATGGAGCCGGCGGAGGCGGACGAGATCCGGGAACTCCTCGCCTACCCGCCGGATACCGCCGGTGGCCGTATGACGCCGGAGTTCGTCGCGATCCTTCCCGACCTCACCGCCGACGAGGCGCTGGCCGCCTTGCGCCGCCTGGCGAGCGAGGTGGAGACGATCAACGACGTCTACGTTGTCGATGCGGAGAACCATCTCTTGGGAGTGCTAAGCCTGCGCGACCTAGTGCTCGCGCCGCCAGGCACGCCGGTCAGCAAGATTACGGTCTACGACCTAGTGAAGGTTCGCGCCGACGACGACCAGGAGGTCGCGGCTCGCCTGCTGGTCGAGCACCGGCTGCTCGCGATCCCGGTCGTCGACGCCGAGAACCGGCTCCTGGGCATCGTCACCGCCGACGACGCGGCGGACATCCTGGAGCGCGAGTTCAACGAGGACTACCTGCGGCTAGCTGGCACCGACGCCGAAGCCATGGAGTGCCGGCGGCCGGTGGAGGTCGCTCGCCTCCGGTTGCCCTGGCTCCTGGGGACGATGGGGATCGAGCTGCTCGCTGGGCTGGTCATCGCGCGCTTCGACGCCGTGCTCCGGCAGGTAATCCTGCTGGCCTCGTTCATGCCCGTCATCTCGGCCGTCTCCGGCAACGTCGGGCTGCAGGCGGCCGCGATCGTCGTGCGGGGGCTCGATACCGGGCACGTCAGCCTGCGCCATTGGGGCCGGCAGGTGTCGAAGGAGTTCGCCACGTCCCTGCTGATGGCGCTGGTGTGTGGGACAGTGCTCGGCGTCATCGGGGCAGTCTGGTCGAGGCATCTGCCCTTCGGGCTGGTCATCGGTGGGGCGCTGCTCTGCGCGATGGTCACCGCTGGCATCATGGGCAGCATCGTTCCGATGCTCTCCAAGCGTCTCGGGTTCGATCCAGCCACCACCGCCGGGCCGTTCGAAACCGCGTTCCAAGACGTGGTCGGCTTTGCCGTCTTCCTCTGGCTGGCCTCCCTGCTCCTGCGCTGGCTGCAGTAACGGTGAGCGCCCGTCCTGGCTCTGGACAGCGGCCCGAGCTTCAGAAATACTGGTCAGCGAAGACTCATCGAGGACTGGAGCATGACCGGCCTCGCACCTGCTGTGCGTGTCCACCGGCCATCAGGGCCGTCTCGCCTGCTCGGCTATTCCCTGACTGAGCGGCGAGATCCCTCATGGGAAGGAGCTGTGCCATCGAGAGGGGAAATGGAGGACAGCACTCCGGCGAGCACCTGGCCGATCCTGGGGCGACCGGATCGTTCCTCTCGCTCGTGAGCCGCTACCGGGACAGCGTGGGGCAACGGCGCTTCGTCGGCGAAGACCCGGTGGTACACCCGCTCCGGGATGCTCCCGAGGAGATCGCCGCCGCTGCCATCGCTGCCGAGCGGCTCGGCGGTCTGTTCCGGCTCGACGGCAAGGCGATCAGCCCGGCCGAAGACCTGGCGGTGGCCGAGCTGGATGCCGGGCTGCGCGCGCTGGCCAACTGGGACGTGCGGCTCGCCCGCTGGCGGCTGGCGATCGCCGCCGAGCATGCCCACCTCCCCGAGCAGCAGCAGCGGGTGAGCCTGGCCCAGGCGCTCGCTCAGACCGTACGCGACGTGCTGTACGAATACCCAGGCCAGTCGCGGGTGAAGCCAGAGGCACCGGTGGTCGCGCTGGGGCCGACGCTGGATCGGTTGACGAAAGAGGAGCTCGACTTCTACGTCGAGGAAGCGAAACGCCTGGCCGGGCTCTGGCGCCAAGCCAAGGAGGACGTGCTGCTGTGGACTGGCTGGGCCCTGACGCGAGTCCGGACGATCCTACGCGACGGGGAGCCCGACGCGGCGCTGGCCTGGCTGCTCCGCATCTACCGGCGCAATCGCGACCGCTTGACCGGCGATGACTACCTCGAGCGCCTGGTGCGCCGGGCCGAGGCGACCTTCCGGCTCCTCCTGCTCGCCGAGGGCGAAGACGAGGCCGAGCTGCGCAAGCTGGCCGAGGACGCCTCGCCGCACGACCTGCTGGTCACGACGGTCGCGATGCTGAGCCGGGCCTGGGACACCGACGTGGTGCAGGTGAGCAACCGCTTCGCGCTGGTGCTCTACCAGCGCACCGAGCTGAACGCGGAGCGCTCCTCATGATCGGCGGGGCGACGACCTGGGCGAGCCAGGAGGCCGAGCGTGCCTGGCAGGAGCTGCACCAGGAGCCAGGTAAGCCGAAGTGGCTCGACGTGCCGATCCTGGTACGGCCAGTGGGCGAGCTGCGATCAGGCCGCATCGTGCTCGAGGCGCTGACCGAAGACCGGCAACTGCTCGGCACCTGCGCGGTCTTCAACGGCGAGTGGTACCCGGGTTGCCCCGGATCGACGCCCTATTCCCACTACGCGCCGACCCTCTACCGGGTGCTGCTAGCCCGGCAGCGCCGCGAGGAGAACGAGCCGCTCCGCCTCCAGGTCTTGAAGGCGGTCGCTGCCCAGACGCGCAGCGGGCGACTCTTGCCTGTCCTGCTCAAGTTCATCATCGCGCCGGAGCACACGCTCACCGGCGCGCAGCTCGAGCAGGTCTACGGCTGCCCGCTCCAGGTCTTCTACACGCGCTTCGTCGGTGTCAGCTACGACGTGCTCCGCCCGCGAGACGGCGGGGGCGATGTCCGCGGCCGGGCGATCCACGAGGGCTACCGCCGGGCAGCGGCTGAGTTCGTCGCCAGCGGCGACCTGGAACGGGCGCGTGCCGCGTATCTGGAAGGGGTGCGCCGCATCTGGATCGAGTGGCTGACGACGCTCTGCCTCAAGATCAGCGCGCGGCCGATCATGGATCACACGCAACCGCTCGAGGTGGTCGACGAGATCCTGAGCTATTGCAGCCAGCGCTGGGAGGGGCAGTCGCTCCGGCTCTACCTGGAGCGACTCTTCTACGCCCCGTCGCGGGGCATCTCTGGGCGGGCGGATCGGGTCGAGGAGCCGCTCGCCGGTGGGCCGCTGCGCCTCGTCGAGATCAAGACGCATGGGATAGACGCCGAGCAGGATCCGCAGACCGGCGAGCGCCACCCGGGTGGACTGCAAGCGCTGGCCTACCGCGAGATCCTGCACAGTTTCGGTGAGGAGAGCGCTGAAGCCGTCGTCGAGGAGATCCAGGGAGCGCGCATCAAGCCGCTGCCGCTGCAGGCTCACCCGCTGGTCCGTCGCCTCCGGCTGGATCTCTCGACCCGCGACGAGCGCGTCGTCGATCTGATCGCCCAGGCGCGCAACATCGGCTACTGCGTCGCCACCGGCCTCTTCACCGGCTACGACCGCTATCTGCTCGACCGGGCCGGTGACGACTGGCGACTGCGCGAGCTGGGCGGCAGCTTCGAGCTCTTGCGGCCCTGGCCTCCGTGCCAGATCTGTCCGGCGCAGCGTCGGGGAGTCTGCGTGTACGGCACCCGGCGCGCTGGCCCGCGGCTCTACTCGCTCTTCCGCTATGCCCCGAGCCGGCTCTTCGCCTACTGGGCTTGGTTCCATCGCCAGCTCAAGGCTGAGGAGCGCGCCTCGCGAGAGTTGCTGTTCCACCTCGTCACCACGCCGGCCGAGACGCTGGAGCAGTCGGAGGGGATCACGATCAGCCGGTTGCGGCTGGCCGAGCAGGCCGGCCTCGTTGCGGTCTTCACCCGCGATGAGCGGATCGAGACGCGGATCCGCGAGGACGACCGGGTGCTAGTGACCCCGGAACGGCGCGCGCCGGGCCAGATCTTCTCGGTCGAGGGTACGGTGCAGACCGTGGGCGAGCGCGAGATCGCTCTCCGGCTCAATGACCGGGTCGATCCCGAGGGAACCTACCGCGTCGACCTGCTCGGCGGGTACGACATGCGCCAGTGGCAGCTCGAGGGTCTGACCGACCTCCTGGTCTC
>ERZ511473.2097-NODE-2097-length-11975-cov-3.610691_pt1 | contig 11975 bp, 10 predicted proteins | sample MGYA00374947_ERZ511473 | MGnify/ENA primary metagenome ERZ511473 (study PRJEB26303, sample SAMN06343854) | sediment metagenome | isolation source: hot spring sediment | place: Canada: British Columbia | collected 2012-09-26 ... | reverse complement strand
CGAGGCGCAGGAGCTGTGGGACCTGCCGCGTTCCCTGCTCATCGTCGGGGGCGGGTACGTCGCGCTGGAGCTCGGCCAGCTCTTCAGCCGGCTGGGCAGCACGGTGACCGTGCTGGAGCGGAGCGCGCGGCTGCTGCCGGCGCACGAGCCCGAAGTGTCCGCCAGCGTGGCGGAGATCCTGCAGGCGGAAGGGGTGGATGTGGTGGCGGGGGCCGCGGTCACCGCAGTGGAACCCTCAGGGGACCGGGTGGTGGCTCGGGCCCGCGTCGACGGCGTCGAGGCGCGGTACGAGGCCGACCGGCTGCTGGTGGCCACCGGCCGGCGACCCAACACCGACGACCTCGGCCTGGAGCACGTGGGCGTGGAGACCGACGAGCGCGGGTTCGTGCGGGTCGACGAGTTCCTGCGCACGACCGCTCCCGGGATCTGGGCGGCGGGGGACGTCATCGGGCCGCATACCGGCAGCCACCTGGCTACGCCGGTGGGCGCCCACGACGGCGTGATCGTGGCGGACAACGCCCTGGGCGGACGGGACCGTCGCGTCGACCACAGCGTCATCCCCCGCACGATCTTCACCGACCCGCAGGTGGCCACGGTGGGCCTGACGGAGGCTGAGGCGGTGCGGCGGGGACACCGGTGCTGGTGCAGCAGCGTGCCCCTGGGGGTCGTCCCGCGCGCGGGTGCGGTGCGGGACACCCGCGGGGTGGTGAAGATGGTGCTGGACCGGGAGACGCGGCGGGTGCTGGGCGTCAGCCTGGTGGGCCGGGACGCCGGGGAGGTCATCCACGAGGCGGCGATGGCCCTGCGGTTTGGCGCCACCGTCCACGACTTCATCGACCTGGTCCACGTCTACCCGACGATGGCCGAGGCCCTGAAGATCGTGGCCCTCTCCTTCTTCAAGGACGTCGAGCGGCTCTCGTGCTGTGCGGAGTAGGCGGCTGACGGCGAGGACGACCGAGACGCCGCGCGTAGAGCTCGCCGCGACGCCAGACCTGGACCTCGCCCAGCCGGTACCGACCCGGGCACGGCCTGAGCGCAGCGAGGTAGCGGCCCAATGCTTCCAGGACCAGAGGTCCTCTCGATGGGTTGTCATCAATAGCCTTATGAGGCGAGTCCAGGAGGTCTCGGGCCGGCCGGGGGCTGAAGTCGTACCGCCAGGCCATGGCAGTTCCACCGGGGATGGAGCCCCGGAAGGTGGCTTTGACAAAGTCAGGTGGTGGACCGGAGGGGATTCGAACCCCCGACCTCCGCAGTGCGATTGCGGCGCGCTCCCAGCTGCGCCACCGGCCCGAACACGTTCATTATAGCCGCTGCCTGCAGGCGGCGCCACCGTCGCCGGACGCAGGATGCCTCCCCTACAATCAAGGAGGATGCCACTCCTGGCGCACGTGCCTCCGGCGCAGCCCCTCTCCCTCTCCCTGTGGTCGTGGGAGCCCGAGGTGCTGGCGGCGCTGGTCGCCGGGGCGGCGGGCTGGCTGTGGGTCTGCACCCGCTTCCCCACGCCCCCTCCTCAGCGTCTCTACGGCTGGGCGTCGCTGGCGGTCGTCGCGCTCGCCCTCCTCTCGCCGCTCCATGCCGCCGCCGAGCGCTCCTTCACCTTCCACATGGCCCAGCACCTGCTGCTGATGATGGTCGCGGCCCCTGGGCTCGCCCTGGCGCTCCCGCCGGCCTTCCTGGGGTGGCTGCGCCGCCGGCGCGTCCTCGGCCCGCTGGTCACCGCCCTGTGGACGCCGCTGCCTGCCTTCCTCCTCTACCACGCCGTGCTCTTCGGCTGGCACCTCCCCGCCCTCTACGACGCGGCGCTGCGCGTGGAGGCCCTGCACGGCCTGCAGCACGCCACCTTCCTCCTCGGCTCGCTGGCGCTGTGGGGCGTGCTGCTGGCCCCCGATCCCCGCGTCGTGCAGACCACGGTGGGCGGACGGATCGCCCTCGTGCTGGCCGCGAACGTCCTCAACTGGCTGCTGAGCTTCGCGCTGGCGCTGGCCGAGCGGCCCCTCTACGCCGGCTACGTGGGGCCGGCCGGTGCGCCGATCGCGCGTCCGTGGAACCTCTCTGCCCTGGACGACCTGCGCCTCGGCGGCGGGGTGATGTGGGTCATGGGCAACATGACCTTCGGGGTGATCCTCCTCTGGCTCGTGCTGGCGGCCCTGGACCGGGAGCTGGCCGCGTTGCGGCCCCTGGTCGAGGAGATCGTGGCCGCCCAGGTTACAGCCATCCTGGCCGAGGCCGGCATTGGGCGCCCGATTCTGCGGACCGTCCCGGCGGGCGGCTGGCCACTCCCGTGGCTGGAGATCACCCCTCCGGTGGCCTTCACCCTCTCCCCGCTGCCGGAGGCGCTCTTCATCGCCCCGCGCGACCGCATCGCCATCACCCACACCGTGCTCATCCGACCGGGGCTGGACCTGGCGACCATCGAGCGCCTGGAGGACCGCGTCGAGCAGTGGAACGTGGCGGCGGTCGTCAATCCGATTGGGGGGTTCGCCGCCTACCCCAGCATGGTGGCTGACACCGATCCCCTCCCCCGGGCGCTGGAGGTCATCGCCCACGAATGGACGCACCACTACCTGGCCTTCCGACCGCTCGGACGCCAGTACTTCGCCAGCTACGAGATGCGGACGATCAACGAGACGGTGGCCGACATCGTCGGGCAGGAGATCGGCCGCCAGGTCTACCGCCGGTACTACGGCGGCGCCGACCCACCGCGTCCCGCTCCGGCCCCGGCTGACCGTTCCCGTCCCGATTTCGGCAGCCTGATGCGGGCCATTCGTCGCGAGGTCGAGGCCCTGCTGGCCCGGGGCGACATCGCCGGGGCCGAGCGGTACATGGCCGAGCAGAAGGTCCGCCTGCGGGCCGCGGGCTACTATGTGCGCCGCCTCAACACCGCCTATCTCTCGTTCTTCGGCAGTTACGCCGGCGGGGGCAACCCCTACGAGCCGATGCTCCGCCAGCTGCGGGCCCGCCTGCCCTCGCTGGCGGCCTTCCTGCAGGCGGTCGAGAGCATCAGCCGGCCCGAAGACCTGACCGGACTGGTCCAGCAGCTGCGATGAGGAGACTCAACCGGAGAGAGGGGAGCTCAACCCGCCGCCTGGGCCTGCGCCGCCATCTCTTTCTTCAGGGCGGCCAGCTTGGACATCAGCCGGGAGGTCCAGCGGGCGGCCCGGTTCTTGTGGATAACGTCCTTCTCGGCGGCCTTGCCGATGGCGCTCTGGGCCTGGATCACCGCCGCCGTCGCCGCCTCCAGCTGCTTCTCGGCGATCAGCCGCTCGGCCTTGCGGATCAGCGTTCGGACGGTGGATTTGATGCGCCGATTGCGCAGGCGCCGCTTCTCCGCCTGGCGCAGCGCCTTCTTGGCAGACTTCGTCTTCGGCAACGGGAACACCTCCTCGGTACTCATAACAACTATAGCCGATCCGGCGGCCGCTGTCGAGGGCGGGGGCCGTGCGGCGCTGGCCGCCATCCGGCGGCGCGCCGGCCCCCCCCAGCCGCACAGTGGGCCGGTGACCGGAGGGACTGACCGTGTCCGCTCTGCTCACCCTCGGGCTCTTTCTGCTGGGCGTTCTGCTCTTAGAGCGGGGAGCCGATCTCCTCGGCGATCACATCGCCCGCCTGGCCCGACGCACCCGGCTCTCACCGATCCTGCTGGGCCTGCTGACCGTCGGCATCGAGTGGGAGGAACTGGGGGTGGTCCTCATCGCCACCGCCGGTGGCCACGTCGAGGTGGCGGTGGGCACGGTGATCGGCGCCAACATCGCCAACCTGGCGGGCTCTTTCTCGCTGGGGCTGCTGGTGCGGCCCATCCCCATCAACCCGCCCGACCGCCTGGCCCTGGGAGCGATGCTGGGGCTCAGCCTGCTGACCATCCCGCTCTTCTGGCGGGGAGAGATAGACGCCCTGGGCGGTCTGGTGCTTGTGGCCCTCTTCGGTCTCTACCTGGGCGGGCTGGGCGTCGCCCTGGCGCGCGGGCTCCTGCGCTGGAAAGCCACGGCAGCCACCCTGGAGCCGGCCGACGGTCAGGGGCTGATCGGCGAGGTGGGGTTGCTTCTCGGCGGCCTGGGGCTCCTCCTGCTGGGCGCCGAACTGGTCGTCCAGGCGGCCGTGGCGCTGACCCGGCTGACGGGCCTCTCCGGAACCGTCATCGGGTTGACCGTGGTGGCGCTGGCCACCACGCTGCCGGACAAGATCATCGCCATCGTCGGAGCCTGGCGGGGCCACGGGGCGGTCGTGGTGGCCAACGCCGCCGGCTCCAACATCTGCAATCTGCTGCTGGTTCTCGGTCTGGCGGCGCTGCTGGAGCCCCTGCCGGTCGAGGAGACCACCCGGACGGTTGACCTGCCGGTGCTCCTGGGGCTCTCGACGCTGGTCTGCCTCCTGGCCCTGCGCCCCCGTCTGGGGCGAGCGGAGGGCACGCTCCTGCTGACCCTCTACCTCGGCTACCTGGTCTACCGGCTCACCGCCTGAGAGACCGCCCCCGGCTGGATCGCGCTCTGCTCTGGGAGGCGCGGTGAACAACGCAGCCGGAGAACGGCGATGAACACCGTCCGTGGTCTGGCCGAAGTCGTGCTCTGGGTCCACGATCTCGGTCGCTCGTTCCAGTTCTACAGCGAGGCGCTGGGCCTGCCGGTCCTCACGCCACCGGGGACGACCGCCGGGGTCGTCCTGCAGGCCGGCCGGGGAGCCGACCTGCCCCAGACTCTGGTCCTGCTGCCGCTGCCACCCCAGGCGCCGCCCTACGGTCAGCCTCGCCCGCTCCACCATCTGGCGCTGGAGATCGACCCGGCCCAGTTCGACCAGGTCCGGACGCGCCTGGAGGGGCTGGGATACCAGGTGGCCGAGGGCCAGCACCCGTTTCTGCCCGCCCGAACGCTGGCCCTGACCGACCCCGACGGCAACGCCGTCGAACTGCTCTGCCGAACGTGAGGGGATCAGGCATCCGGCAGCCCGACGCGCGCTGACCCATCGGCGGAGGCCGTCACTCTAACCAGGCCCTCCGCCGCCAGGTCAGCCACCAGGCGTTCAAGATCGGCGGGCCGCGGGTACCCGGCCGGGGCCAGCCGGGCGATCAGATCATCCAGGCCGAGGGTCTGGCCTGGCGACAGGTCGCGCAGGGCGGCCAGGATCCGTCCGCGATAGTACCGGCGCGAGCCGTAGAAGGGGGCGGGCGCCTCACGGAGCCGGCGGCCCGTGACCGGCCGGAAGGCGGCCTGGCAGTCCGGGGCCAGCGGGCAGCCGGCGCAGCCCGGCGCGCGGAGGGTGCAGACCAGAGCGCCCAGGTCCATCAGGGCCTCGTTCCAGTCGGCGCTCCGGCCGGGGGGCAGGAGGGCCCGCGCCACGGCCACCAGGTCACGGTCGGGCGGCCGGGGCCGGCTTCCCCCCCAGACGAGGCGGCTGAGAACCCGACGGACGTTGGTGTCGAGAGCGGGCTCATCGGCGCCGAAGACGAAACTGAGAATGGCGCCGGCGGTGTAGGGACCGATGCCGGGCAGGGCCCGCAGTTGGGCCGGGTCGCGGGGCAGCTGGCCGCCGTACCGTTCGACCACCAGCCTGGCCAGTCGGTGCAGGTAGAGGGCCCGTCGGTTGTAGCCCAGACCGGCCCAGGCCCGGAGCACGGCGCCAAGCGGGGCGCGGGCCAGGGCTTCAAACGAGGGGAAGGCGGCCAGAAAGTCGGCGTACTTCAGACGCACCCGCTCGACCCCGGTCTGCTGGAGCATGACCTCGGCCACCAGCGTGGTGTAGGGGGTCCGCTGACGCCGCCAGGGAAGATCGCGCCGGTGGCGGGCGTACCAGGCCAGGAGCCGCTGCTGGCAGGCAGTCCGTCGGGCGGGGTCGGTCAGGAGCGGGTGGTCGAGCATTGCGCAAGCAGTCTAGCACAATAAAGAGGGGTGCTGCAGCCTCCTGCAGCACCCCTCTCAGGCAGTGGCCCCGCGGGGCTACTTGGGCGGCATCGAGTCCTTGAACTGGTCGTAGATGCTCTTGACGATCTCGTTCACCCGCTCGGTGATCTTGGGCCAGGCCTCGGCCGCCGGCGCCTTGTTGAGCAGGATGACGTCGGCCTCGTTGCGGTAGGTGTCGTTGATCTTGGGGAACTGGATGAAGAGGTGGTCGACGCTCTCCTGCGAGAAGGCCGGGTTGATCGAGCCCTCGGTGACCTTGCGCAGGTCCTCGATGCTCTGGCCGTGGCGCTCGGAGATGTACTGATACCAGACGTCGACCGCCTCGCGCACGGTCGGCGGGGTGTTGGAGATCTTGGCGTAGGCCTTGACCGCGTCCACCGAGGTGATGGCCCGAATGACCACCCAGGCGCCATCCTTGTTCTTCGACTGCCGGCCGATGATCCAGAAGTCGTTGTAGGTGGTGACTTTCTTATTCTTCTTGCCGCGGAACGGCACCTGCGGGGCCACCCCGAAGGTGAAGTCCTTGACCACGCTGAAGGTCCAGATGCCCCAGCCCGAGGTCTGAACCATGCCGATCCGCCCGGTCATGAACGGGTTGGGCAGACCGCCGGCGCCCAGCGTTTCGATATCGGCCTGGCTGGGGTGGATCTTCTCCTTCCAGATCCAGTCCTGGAGCAGCTGGTGGGCCTCCACCAGTTCGGGCTGGTCGTAGCGGGTCTTGGGGGCGATGAAGTTGGTGTAGTGTTCATCGAGGTAGGCGTCGGTGCCCCACATGTAGGCCAGGTCGTGCGGCCGCCAGCCGCCGAAGCCGACGATGCCGTAGACCGCGTCGGGCTTGCCGGGGTTCTTGGTCAGTTTCTTGGCGTAGTCGTAGAGGGTATCGAAGTTCCAGGAGGGGTCATTCCAGTCGGCGGGCGGATACTTCAGCCCGGCCTGATCGAAGAGCTTCTTGTTGTAGATGATGAACGTGCCGAAGGTCGTGAGCTGCGAGACGCCCCAGTACTTCCCGCCGATCTTGAACTTGTCCATCAGCCCGGGCAGGAAGTACTTCTCGACGTCCCACTTATCGGCCTGGATGTAGGGGGTGAGGTCCTCGGTCAGACGGCGAGCCCAGTAGTCGATGTAGTTGCCTCCGAATCCCCACAGTTCGGGCGGGTCGCCGGCGGCAGCCATCGCGTTCAGTTTGGGGATATATTCCCGACCCGGGACGATAATGCGTTCTACCTTCAGGTTAGGGGCGACTTTCTTAATCGCTGGCTCGAAGACCTCCTCCTGTCCCTTGTTCTCGGCCGGGTTGGCCCGCACCAGCCACTTCACCACTCCGCTGACCTCTTTCTTCGCCGCCGGCTGAGCCGCGGGGGCCGGCGTCGGGGTGGGAGCGGCCGCCGGCTTCGGCGGCTGAGCGGGTTTGGCGGCCGGGGTCGGGGTTGGCTCGGCCGGCTTGGGGGCCTCGGCTGGCTTGGCCGGAGCCGGCGTCGGGGTGGGAGCGGCCGCCGGCGCACAGGCCGCCGCGACCGGCCCGAGAGCCGCCAGAACCAGTGCTCCCCGCAGCAGGCGCCGTCTGGTCAGAAAGACACCCATTATACCCTCCTCGGTAAATCCCAGGCAACAGAGAGGGGCAGCTCCTCCCCGCCTGGTGTCCGGGATCGGTATAATAGGCTGGCAGGGACGTGTCAAGAGGGTCCTGACGGTCGACCGCCGGTGGTTTGACAGACCCCCTTCCCCTTCGGTATTATCTTGCCAGACGGTGAGAGTGCTGTCGAAGGGGCCCGGGCCCGGCGCTGGCGAGGCCCGCCGTTCGCCGGTCTGCGGGGCTTTTCGTTTTCCCGGCCATCCGGTCACCAGATCCGACAGCGGAGTGAACAGCGTGGTCAAAGACGACATCGCCCAGCTGATCCGCGAGGCCATCGCCGCCGCCCAGGCGGCCGGTCGGTTGCCGACCGTGGCGGTGCTGGAGGTGCCGGTCGAGCGGCCGACCAATCCTGCCTTCGGCGACTACGCCACCACCCTGCCCATGCGCCTGGCGCGGGCGGTCCGGATGGCGCCGCTGCAGATCGCCCAGAGCATCGTCGAGTTCCTGCCGCCCGCGCCTTTCCTGGCCAGCGCCGAGATCGCCCCTCCCGGCTTCATCAACTTCCGCCTCTCGCCGGTCTGGCTGACCGAGCAGGTCGAAGCGATCCTGGCCGCCGGCGAGGCCTTCGGCCAGGTGCCGCTCGGCCAGGGACAGCGGGTGCAGGTGGAGTTTGTGAGCGCCAACCCGACCGGCCCGCTGGGCGTGCCCAATGGGCGGGCGGCCGCTCTGGGCGACACCCTGGCCAACGTCCTGACCCTGGCCGGCTACCAGGTCAGCCGCGAGTACTACGTCAACGACGCCGGCAGCCGCATGGAGGCCTTCTACCAGTCGGTCTACGCCCGCTACCTCCAGGAGCTGGGCGAACCGGCTGAGGTGCCACCCGACGGCTACCACGGCGCCTACCTCATCGAGCTGGCCCACGAGCTCCATCGGGAGTACGGCGACCAGTTCCGCCGGCTGCCCCCAGAGGAGGGGATGCGCCGGCTGGGGGAGATCGCGCTCCGGCGCATGGTCGAGAGCGCCCGGGCCGACCTCGAGGCCCTGGGCGTGCGCTACGATGTCTGGTTCTCCGAGCAGAGCCTTTACGAGCGCAGCCTGGTCCGGCAGGTGATCGATCTGCTGCGCGAACGTGGCTTCGTCGAGGAGCGCGAGGGAGCGGTCTGGTTCGTCTCCTCGGCGCTGGGGGAAGACAAAGATAACGTCCTCGTCCGCTCCAATGGCGTCCCCACCTACTTCGCCTCGGACATCGCCTACCACTACGACAAGTTCGTCCTGCGCGGCTTCGACCAGGTGATCGACATCTGGGGCGCCGACCACATGGGGCACGTGCCGCGGATGAAGGCGGCGATGCAGGCCCTGGGCCTGGACCCCGATCGGCTCAAAATCCTCATCCACCAGATGGTCACCCTGCGCCGGGGCGCCGAGATCGTCCGGATGTCCAAGCGCACCGGCGATATCATCACCCTGCGCGAACTGCTGGAGGAGGTCGGCCGCGACGCCTGCCGCTTCTTCTTTCTCTCCCGCTCGGCCGATACCCACATCGAGTTCGACCTGGACCTGGCCAAACGGCAGTCCAACGAGAACCCGGTCTACTACGTCCAGTACGCCCACGCCCGGATCGCCAGCATCCTGCGCTACGCCGCCAGCCAGGGGCTGGAGCCGGCGGGCGGTGACGTCCACCGCCTTCAGAGCGATCCGGAACTTCAACTCATCCGCAAGATGCTCCAGTACCCAGAGGTCATCGAACACGCGGCCCTGATGCTGGCGCCGCACCACCTGCCCTACTACGCCCAGGACCTGGCCACCGTCTTCCACGCCTTCTACACCCAGTGCCGGGTGGTCTCTGAGGATCTGGACCTCTCGCGGGCCCGGCTCAAACTGGTCAAGGCGGCCAAGACGGTCCTGGCCAACTGCCTGCGGACGATGGGGGTGAGCGCCCCCGAGCAGATGTAGCGGCGGTCGCGCTTCCGACCGCGAGGAGGACCCGTGCGCATCACCGACATCAAAGCCGTCCTCATCGACCTCGGGCCCGATCCCCTGAGCGACGCCGGCCTGCGCAACATCCGCTGGAGCGTCGGCTACGTCGAGGTCTTCACCGATGAGGGGCTGACCGGCTTCTGCCCGGCCGGCGCCAACCCGGCCATCGTCGAAGGGCCGTTTAAGGAGCTGCTGGTTGGCCAGAATCCCCTGGAGATCGAACGCCTCTGGACCCGCCTCTTCCAGGGCTGGCGCCATCCCAAGATGGACGAGGTCATGGCCCTCAGCAAGGTGGACATCGCCCTCTGGGATCTCATCGGGAAGATCCTGAACCAGCCGGTCTGGCGGCTGCTCGGTGGAGCGCGCGAGCGGGTGCCGGCCTACGCCGCCGGCGGCATGTACCAGGAGGGGAAGGGCATTGCCGCACTGGTGGCCGAGATGACCGGCTTCGTCGAGGCCGGCTTCCGGGCGGTGAAGATGAAGGTGGCCGGGGCCTCCTTCCGCGAGGACCTCGAGCGGGTTCGGGCGGTCCGCCAGGCCATCGGCCCCGCGGTGGACCTTATGCTCGACGCCAACCACGCCTGGCTGCCGCACGAGGCCATCCGCTTCGCCCGAGCGGTGGCCGATTGCGACCCCTACTGGCTGGAGGAGCCGGTGGACCCCTGGGACTACCGGGGCTGCGCCGAGGTGGCGCGGGCCCTCGACATCCCGGTGGCCACCGGCGAGAACGTCAGCACCCGCTACGCCTTCCGCGACCTCATCGACGCCCGGGCCGCCGATATCATCCAGGCCGATCCGCTGTACTGCGGCGGGATCACCGAGTGGCGGCGTATCGCCGCCTACGCCGCCGCCCACAACCTGCCGATGGCCCCCCACGGCAACCCGCACATCGGCGCCCACTGCGTGGCTGGCGTCCCCAATGGCCTGATCGTCGAGGTCGGCCTCTATCACGGGCTGCGGCCGACCCGGCCTCCTATCGTCCAGCCGCTTGAGGTGCGCGAGGGGGTCATCACCCTGGGAGAGGCGCCGGGCTTCGGCTTCGTCATCGACCGCGAGGCCATCCGCTGGTACCTGGAGCGACGCTGAACGTCCCTGCCGCTAGCGCTCCCCGGCGACCGTCTCCGGGATCAGCGCCCGGCCACCGGGGTCGAGACGGTCGGCCAGCCAGCGCAGACCGGCGGCCAGCGTCCCCCGCCAGCCCGGACGCCTCGCCGGCGCCTCGGCCAGCCGGCGGGCGATCTCGGCCTCGCGGAGAAGGGCCGCGCGGCGCTCGCGCGCCAGCTGCACGCGCACCTCAAAGTCCCCAAACACGACGACCTCCCTTCAGACGACCATCCGGTGACGGTCGGGCTGCGACTGGATCGGTGGCCCGGCTGTCAGCGTGAGGCTACGGCAGACGGGCGACAATCGCCCGGAAGACGGCGGTGCTCTCGACCCGCAGCGCCCCGGCCCAGAGCGCATCGCCGTCGCCGGGGAAGACCACGTTGAGGTCGCTGTAAGGCCCCGAGAGGGGAATGAGCAGGCGGGTGGGCCGGCCCAGGTCGAGCGCGCCGCGCAGCCGCAGCGGCTGGGCGTAGAGGACCTCGATGGTCGTCTCCCGCTCCCGGTACCGGGCGAGGGTCTCGGGGGTCAGCCCCAGACGGGTGACCCCCTGGATCCGGTCCAGCTGCTCGGCCAGAGCCGCGCGGAGCCTTAGGCCTTCCGGGTGGTTCCTGAACGCCGTGACCGGGTCCAGATAGATGCGGATCGTGAAGACGATCGCGCCGGTTTCCGGCAGTTTCGTCAGTGTCTGGCGCTCGACACGCACCACGGCCTCGCCCGGTTCAGCGGCGTCATTGCGGCCGGTTTCCGGGTGAAAGAGCTTTTGCCGCCAGTTGATTGACCAGTTGAAGCGCTCTGCGGGCAGGCCGGGCGCGAGATTGTCGAAGATACGATTGATCATCACCGCGTTGCGCGTGCCGCCCTGGAAGCCCGGCACATGCTCATGGACCGCCTCAATCGGTCGGTCGAATTTCTCCGCAAGCGACCAGGAGGATGGGAAGGAGAGATGGGCGGCGGCGATGGACCAGCCGGCCTCGCGCTTCATCATGATCACCAGATCGTCCTGCACCAACATTCCGGCGCGGAGCAGTGGAGGGATGGCCTCATCCGCAAGATCGACCGCATGACCGGCGACGTGGATGGTCTGATGCTTTCGGCGATAGAGCTCGGGTTGACGCTCTTCGAGATGAGCGACGAGAGCCGCAAGACACTCCCGCTGGGCCTCCAGGCTGTCATCGGTGGCCCGGAAGACGTCGCCCAGCCGGTTTCTCGCAAGCTCCTGCTTTTCCGTGAGGTATCGGCCGAGCGTTGTGTCCGGCTCGATCCAGCGCTGAGGGTCGAGCGCCGAGAGGCCGATGGTGAAGGGGCGGGTGGCGCCGGCATAGGGCGTATGGGTGAAGGGCATGGGCTCAGGCTCCAGCGGATCGCCGTCCGTGTCAATCTCGGCCAGCCCTGAATGCGCTGTCGGTCACCGCTTGAGGTAGTCCACAAGG